>Ga0180431_10001953_pt1 | contig 28035 bp, 40 predicted proteins | sample SS_ome_11_FD_132459 | JGI IMG/M metagenome (GOLD analysis project Ga0180431, IMG submission 132459) | Hypersaline lake sediment archaeal communities from the Salton Sea, California, USA - SS_1_MS_1 metaG | ecosystem: Environmental > Aquatic > Non-marine Saline and Alkaline > Hypersaline >... | reverse complement strand
CGCATTAAATACGTCGAGGCGGAATTTATCAAGGCCAAACAATTGGGCAATGAGGCTCGGGCCGAAGCGCTGGCCGACGAGCTCGCTGAGCTTGAATACCGGCCGATGCGCGGCACCAAGTATTTGAGCCCCGAGGAAGCGGTGCGGACAACACCGACCGAAAAAACGTATCGCGGCGCGGCGGAAATGGAAAAACACCTAGATGTCGGCGAATCCATCGCCCCGAGCGAGGATATCTTGCGCGTATTCGGCGCTCAAGCGAGTTACCATGGTGTACCGCGCAAGTTCGATCTGTTAGACGTCGCCATGCTCAAAGTGGCCGGACCCTATGAAACGATCCGACAGATATTGCTCCCGCCGCTGATGGTGCAACGGTATATACCCGATTATCTGGCCGGTTACTTCAAAAAAATAAAACTCGGCGCCGCCGACAGTGCTCAAGAGGCGGCCGGGTACCGGCAAGCGGCAGATAACGCGCGCACCGCCGGGGATATAAAGGCGGCCGACGAACTGCAGAACATCGCCAATATCAAACAACAGCGGATCAACTATATCGACACACTATACGAAAAATACGCCGACGAGCTCGTCGACATTCGAGCGGCCGGGGATATACCGGCCGACGAAATACTGGGCGAGTTGATCGCCATGGATATGGCGGACGCCGCGCGGCGATTAGAGGGCGCGGGCGATGTAACCGGAGCCGCCCGCATGATGGATGCCTCGATGGATATCCGCGGGGGGCGAATTACACGTGATATAAGACTCGCCGAGGACATCGGACGCACCGGCACGGTGAGCGGTTTGGTGCGTGGCACCGGTGAGCTAATGCGCCGCCAACAAACGGGTGAGGAAACCGTCACCCGTGACCATATGGGGGAAACACCCGAACCAATGGAACGGGCCGACCGTCGGCCCGACGTTTCGGAACGATTAACGCCCCGGATATCTGGCGGACCCGCCGAGTCGACTCTATACTCCGTAGAGCGCGGCCGGGGGGGACGTCTGTCAGAACCGGGCGTCGATCGGTTACCGGTTGAGCCCGGCACCCGCGAGGTAACTAGCCGCCCGCGGGATAGCGCGCCCCGAGCACCGCGGGGACGCGTGCCGGGCCGCCGGGAGCTAACGCCTCGGGACGAGCCGCGTCGCAAGCCGGGCCGCCGGGAGCTAACGCCTCGGGACGAGCCGCGTCGCAAGCCGGACCGCCGCCAACAGGAACCGAGGACGCCGGAACCGAGGACGCCGGAGCCGAGGACGCCGGGGCCGCGAACCCCGGAGCCGAGGACGCCGGGACCGCGCACGCCCGTTGTACGCGTGCCGCCCGCGCGAGTTACACCGGTGCGGGTGACCGCCGAGCGGGTGCCACCCGTGCGCACACCCCCGGTACGAATTCCGCCCACGCGCACGCCCCCGGTGCGCACGCCCGATGTGCGCACACCCGATTCGCGCTATCGGGCGACATGGTTATCCGGCCGCGATCTGGATAAAGTGCCGAAAAGCGAACGGCGGTCGATTACCGGCTGGCGTCAAGGGTTTATTATTAAAATTCTCAATACCGAAACCGGTGAGCTCTGGCACGTCCCCGAGGACGAAAAACCCGACTGGGTACGCGTGGCCAGGGGGGGCGACTCGGCATATCGCTCGTTTTCATCCAAAGGCGGGGCGATCCCGTCGTATGTGGTGCCCATGGGGGCACAACGGGTGTATGTCACCAATAAAGGGCTAAAATTCCGGCCGGTCGGGGGGTTCAAATGAACAAATTGAAAGCACTGGCGGATCTTACAACGCACACAATGATCATACTTTTCATATTATTGGTCGTTTTGGCATTGCCGCAAACGGTCGAGGCGCAAGACAAAGCCGACAGCTTGACAATCAAATCGGTGACGTGTTTTCGGCATTTGATCGAGGAAAACGACATGTTGATCATGGTCCATTATGACATAGCATACAGCGGGACATTGCCGGACGAAAACGCCGACGAGTTATATATGATCCGCATGTTTGACTCGGGGACCGAGGTCGCAATTGACATACCCTATTCCATCGGCGCCCAACGCGGATTTAACGAGGGGGTCGGCGGGTTTTACTGGGCCGCCAGCGGATCATCGCCCGCATGGGGCGGCTCATACGACGTCGTATTGCAAGGCAACCCGACCGTATGGGGAGACGTCGAGGACTGGAAAACCACAACCACGCTCGGCGATAGTAATTGGAGCAATTACGACACCCAAACCGAAAACCGGGTGTATCTATACCTTAGTATACTGGAAATCGCCGAGGATTTAGAGGCGGATTGGTCCGAGACGCTTATCGTGAGCGGTTCAATCGGCGACCAGTTGAACGAAACCGGGTCATCATACTTTAACGGGGCGATCCCCGCATTATCTTTCATGTGCCCCGAGGTTTTCAGCGTGGTCGATATCTGGCCGAACTGGCCGTCGGGTGAGTGGGAACGTGAATACGCCGAGAGTATTGCCGATACGGTCGACGATAGCCCAATCGGCGATCTGGTCGAGGTCATCGAGCGCAATTTGAGTATATCGTACATCGCCGCCGGAAGTATATTTGTATTTATCTGTTTCGGCATCGTGGTGTTTTTGACGTATGCCCGGTGCGGCGGGCAAGGCGACGAGGGGATACTGGTCGGTTTGCCGGTGCTCATGATGGGGGTACGCCTCGGGCTTTTGTCCATGAGCGCATGGGCGATCATGGTCGTCACGTTGATTTTGCTTGTCGGTTATATTCTATTCTTTAGGCACGGATAGGGGGATGATATGAAAACACACAAAGCGGAATATCTGGCGACGGCCGCGGTCCTCGCATTCTTTGCGGTGCTGTTGATCCCGGTGTATCTGGCATTCGCCGCCAGCGGATACGACTACAGTGCCACGCTCACCTTGACCAATACGAGCGGGGCGGATTATAACGGCCGCTGGCTTGTCGATACGTTTCCCAAAGCGCTCAAGGACGGCGGTTTCATCTACCAAGACGACGGCGAGGACATTTATTATAGCGCCGGGAACGCGTGCGCCATGGCACTGAGCGATGCCGGGACGCAATCGTGGGCATACTGGCCGGGGACGATCCCCGCCGGGTCCAACGTGGGGACGGTGTATACCGGGAGTCATACCGCAACGCGCGATCAACAATGGATCGCCGCCGGGTCGGACGCATGCACGGTGAGCGATCACGCCGATCTGGATGTCGAACAAGAGTTTTTGCTTGAAGCGACCGTCTTGCTATTCAAGGCGCCGACCACGGGGGTTTATAAAATCATTGACAAGGTACCGGATACGGGCACGCCGACCGGGTACCAGTTAATCATTACGGGAACGCCACAAGCGCAATTCAATATATACGGGTCCGGCACCGAGGCGAGCGTCGCCATTGATCTGGCGGTCGGCGTCCAAACCGAAATCCAAGCATGGTACAACGGCGTCGATGCGGTGATCACCGACGGGACCAATACCGACACCATGGCCATGAGCGGGTCGGTGTCCCAAAACAGCGAGAGTTTAGAAGTGTGCGAGCTCGCCGGGTTGTGTGACGACGTGGCGATCAAGGAGTAATAGCCATGAAAAACAAGATCATCATATCAACACTTTTTATATTGCTATTATCGATCATGATTAGCCCGGCATATGCCACCTTGACCAATTTAGGGTATAACATCGACGTTGATTATTCTGTAATGACGACCGTAACACAATATAAAACACAACCGCGTCCCGCCTTTGTTGATACTAGCGGGACCGATGCCATCTATGTCAACGCGTTAACGTCACAAGCGGACCCGACTAAAATCCGCCTGTTTACCACTAGCCTATCGAATACCGGAACGGTCAACGGGGTGATCGGTTATTGCGATGTTGCCGGATATGATGCCAGTGGGGCGATAGCGCATGCCGTGATCCCGGTCAATCGATCCACGGACCCGCAATTGTTCGCGGTGTTGTATCGCAAACAAACATCCAACAAGGCAACCGTCGGCACGTTTACCGTAACGTCGAGCGGTAGCGTGTCCGGGGCGTTGCTGGATACCTACGACGTATGGGCCGCCGCTGTTGACGCGGGCGATGGGTTTTATGTCACCGATGGTATTGTGGTTGCATACTTTGTCGATAGTACAACCCATCGGGCTTATTCGTTATCAATCGATAATAGCGGGGATATCGACGACGGCGGGCCCATTGATACACACGCCAATCTAAACGGATATGACTACAGTTTTAGTGTGTTTCCCGTTTCCAATCCCGATGACTACGAGGGCGGGGGGTGGTGGGGGTCCACTAGCAACACATCGGGAACGGCAAAGCAAGTCGTTTTGAATACGTTTTACGTAGACAACAGCGGTAATTTTACCGATGGGGATAAAAACAAACAGCCGACGAATCTAAAATATCGCGGCGATTACAGCGGGCCGCCGGTGAACATCCGCGGGTCCGATTACTGGTTGTTTGGCTATAGCCCGTCAACCGATGATACGGACGGGTACGCCTGTACGCTGGAAATCACGGCAACCGGGTCTATTAGTGCCACCATGACCGACTCGTTTGAGTTCCAAAACGCACCGACGACGTATTGTTCCAAATTCTGGCCGTTCTATATAGGCGGCAATCGCTACGGCATCGTATATGCAAACGGGGCGGGGGTCAATTCCCCCAATATTGTTGTTTTTGATCTGGATACGGACGGGACCATAGGACTCGCCAACAAAGTGGGGAATGAATTATATAACGCGTCCCCGTGGTGTGCTAACGGCTGGCGGGTATATCCGGTCGAGGGCGCAAACCGTATTTGGGCGGTTGACTGGTATTTGAACAACACCATAAGCACATTCACGTATGGTATGTATGTGCCGCCGACCGTTTCGACAACCAGTATCCTCAAAATAGACGACACGTCGGCATATGGTAGCGGGCTATTGACCGCCATCGGGAGCACGTACCCGACCGTTGTCGGCGTGTGTTGGTCGGATTTTTCAGCGGCGCCGACCACGACCGGATCGCATACCGCCACGACCGGCGTATATGACGTCGATGATACTTGGACCGACGAAATCACGGGGTTGGCGGAAAACACCAAATACTGGATGCGCGCCTATGCGTCCAATGTCGACGGCACCGGATACGGGGCAACGATCGTCTATTATACCGGCCCGCCGTATACCACGGCGCTCATGTTGTTCGAATACGACGCGGATCATATCAGCGGCACGCCGACGTATACCATACAGGACCAAAGCGCATACAATCACGATGCCACGTACACGTTGGCCAGCAACCCGTCGGGGATCAGCGGTACCATGGGGCCATTGTCCCCGTATGCGGAAACCGACGCCAGTTATTTGGTGGCGGATGAAACAAGCCTATTATGGGACGCCCCGGACGAACCCGAGCGCATGTATGAAGAAAAGGCCGTCGAGGGGTTATTCGGTATCCCCGGCCAGTCGGTCGATAACATCGCCGACGCATGGGGGGTAACCTCGGCGATCATTTGGGCGATTGTGTGCACGGTGTGTTTGGTGATCATCGGCATGGGCGCCACGAGGGGCGTACACTCGCCGTTTTTCACCGCCTTGATGCAGGGCGGCACGATATTTGTATGTTATGTAATGGGGATATTCCCTGGATGGCTGGCGTTTACCTATGTTTTCGCGGCAACCGGGGTCGTTGTATCCCGCAAATTCTATTGATTAAGGGGGCATGATGGCTATATCACCCAAACTTATGATGTTTTGCTATTTCGCCTTTGTTTTCGGGCATATCGTATGCTTGATGCTCGAAGGTACATGGCTCGGCGAAAGTGAATCGAGTATCCTCGAATCGCTGGTCGGGTTTAAGGTGACCAGTTTGGGCGGTTGGGAAATCCCCAAAATGATCGGCGGGTTTTTCTGGAACGGTATCCCGATGCTTGTCTCGTGGGATTATTCGTTTCTCCATGGCACGTATGCGATCTATCGGTTTACCGTGCTCGCCTCGATATCGGTCGGCGTCATATTCGGCATAACGATGGCGTTTTCCAATGCTGTTTATAGCATGGCATCCAAATTATTATCATGGTGATATATGGGTCAATTGTCAAGGATACTACTCGGGGGCAGTATTATCACCTTGACGGTTTTACCGTTGCCCCAATATAACGCAATTTGGCCGCTATATGCGGCCGTCATACTGTCAATACCGAATATCGTGCACGATGTGCGCGCGCGCGGGTTCGGCCCGCGTTTGATTTGGGCGGCGTTCGGTTTGCTGTTGGCGCCAGCGCTCGCCCATGCGGTCATTACCCCGAGCGTCGACAATACGATCGGGTTTTTCGTCCTCGCCAGTTTGCCCCCGCTCTATCTGGCGGCCCGAGCTCACGGGCCGCGGTTGTGGCTGATATTCCCGATCACCGCGATCATCGAAGCGGTGTATATGCTCGTTTTACGCGCTATTGATCCTCACCCGTCCTATGGCGGGTTTATGAGCATTGCCCATTATTCATGCTTTGTCATTGTGTGCGGCATGATGGTCGCGCGCGAGGGCCGGTTAAAATGGGCATTATGGACCATCGGCCCGGCGGCGATTCTGGTTTCCGGGTCCGAGGAAGGGTTGCTATTTCTGGCCACGGCGGCGGGCGCCGTCGTCTGGCGGCGCTGGTTTGATGCCCCCGCGCTGGCGGCGCTGGTTTCGATTTTGATCACGCTGGCGATTATTTTGCCGACGGGGCATTTTACCGAAACGCACCACAAACTCACCGCCGAGCGGTTCGAATCCATCGGCGACGCCACCAATCACCGGTCGACCGGTATATCGGATAACATCGGCATGTCGTGGATCGTCGGGGACGGCTGGCACTGGGACACACAAGGGGGAATACACCAAACGGTGCACAACGCACCGCTGAAAATGATGTCGCAATACGGCATACCGGCCGCCGCCGGGGTGTTGGCGTTTTTGCTTTGGGGGTTTATGAGGCATCCAAGCGACCGGCGGTTTTGTCTGGCGGCGGTCGTTTTGTCGGCCGCCATGGTCGACCACTTTCTCGTCGATTTATTGTTGCCGTGGCCGTTTTTTATGGCCGGATTATACGTATCGGAATCTCTTGATAAGCACTTAATAGTTGCGAGGGCTCCAAAACGCGCCTAATGGCGATCCTCACGCGTTTTACGATCAATTAACGGTAATTTCCCGCATATTTGCTGTCATTTGACGGCAAATGCCGTCAAATGTCGACAATTGACGTCAATTGACGTCAATTGTCGACAAAAACAGGGGGTTACCCAGTGCTAGACCAGTGCTAGACCAATCGCCCGTTTTTTTAAGGGGGACTGGGCTAGTTCTGGACAAGTTTTGCGGGCATCTTTACGATGGAATTTATAAACGGTCATAAAAGGGGTGTTTTATAAACGGCTGATATGGCGCCGGACCCCTATCGAGGTTTCTTGAATTTTTTCAAGCGATTGGGCAATATCCAATCACAATACCCCCGCGGGTACCCGTGCCACCATGCCAAACCGGCAATAACAAAGGTTAAAATGACTCCCATTTCCTCGGAACCCATGACTAAACCCCCTATAATAAATTATCGCCCGGCCCGAACCGCGCGTGTTGTTCTAACACCCGCTCGTGCTCCAAATGCCGGGCATAGCGCATCGTCGTTTCAAAGTTGGAATGCCCCAACACCAAACGGCAGTAATTCAAATCGCCGCCGGACGCTCTCAGCATGTTACACGCGGCGGTATGCCGGATCGCGTGTACCAATTCCTTGCGCGGCGGCACCCCCGCCCCGGCGCACGCCTCTTTCATCATTTCCCATATGGTCGATGTGGCCATCGGCTCGCCGTATCGACTGGGAAACGCCCAAATATTACCATTATTACGTTCTATTAAGGCATGCAATGCCTTTGCCGTTTTAACCCCGATCGGTACCCTTCGGCTCCGACCCTGTTTTCCCCAAACCGTCGCCGCCCGGTTTTCGAAATCGATCGCCGATGCCCGGAGTCGAGCGGCTTCCATTTCGCGGGCACCGGTATCAAAAAGAAACCGGAAATAGGTATAATCCCGCAAATTGGTGGCGCACCCCCGACGCTTCAAGAACCAGTGCAAAATATTGCGGTATTCGGACGGCGTGTATAATTCGAGGGGTTGTTCGGGTACATGCGGACGCGTCACGTCGTCCATGTGGTTTTGGGGAAGGTACCCGCGTTTGACACAAAATTCCATAAAAGCATGCAGGGTCCGCCAGTATGCGAGGCGGGTCGCCGGTTTGATCGGCTCGTCTTTGGTGCAACTGTGGGGGTTGCGCCGATTGGCCGGGGTTTGTTGCAAATACAGCATAAAATCCTCGAAGTGGCGTGCGCCGATGGTTTTCAAGGACATGTATCCCCGCGACCACAACCAGTCGCAAAAATGGTTCAAATGCGTGTTATAGGTTGAAATGGTCGCCTCGGAGCGTCCATTCGCCCGCAAATACGATTCATATTCCCGGCGTATCATTCCCCAAACCTCGGCTCGTAATTCAGAATAACCGGCCTCGATATACCGTTGCGCCATTGCCCATTCGGCCATTTCGTAGAGTTGGACGAAATACCGATCGACAGTACGCGGGCCGATATGGTATTGGTGATACCATTTCGATAGGTCGTTGACCAACGTAGGTATGACCGGCCCCCGACGTCGATAAGATGTATTCATATAGTTTAAGAGCAACCCCCAACATGGCTTATATTCTTTGATTACCTCGACCGGCACCCCCCGGCGGCGTTGTTCTTGATACCATTCGAGCACCAATTCGTACCGCCACTTGCGGCGGTTCACCATTTTAGCGAATGCAAATACGACCATAACGTTTGCATTATAAGGGGTATATAATTATAATGGAATCCCGAAAAGGTACCATAGCGGACTATCCGGGGCATGTGCAAAACGTCAGGTTATACAGCGGCGACGGCTCTATAGCCAAATAGTCCGGGGCCGGATCACAGTTCGGTACGGGTGTGCCGGGGGCGGGACTCGAACCCGCACGACCTACACGGCCAACGGATTTTAAGTCTGGTTCGGTTGAATCCCTCAAAGCGAGTGCGGGACGCCTAAAATTTCGCGGCGTTCCCTCTTTAATTTCTAGGTGCTTCAATCTGAAATTGGCGACGCCGTATAATACCTCGGGCGGCTGATTCACACAATCGGCGATATCATCGGCAAGGCTCAACGTCGGGTTTTTGAGCTCGCCGCGCAACCAGCCGTTGATTGTCTGGACGGTCAACGGTTTCCCCTTGCGGCTGGTATGGCCGCGTTTTTTCAATTCCTCGGCTAAGTCCCGCGGCGACATCTCCGCATATTCGAGCGCCATCCGTACCAGTTTTCCGAACGTCTTAGAGTCTAATCTAGCCATAGAACCAATCACCCCCTTTCCGCCTATAGATTTTATTAAACAGACGATCACGGATAACATTATAATATAATTGCCCCTACTTGTCAAGTTTTTAGCCTCGTATAGTGCCTCTATAGTCATTATATACTATGTATTATAACGATATAATAAATAATACCCCCTAGGGATGTGCGAAACTCCCTCCAAAGCTAACTCCACGAACGAGAATTTGTGAGACGGGATTATTCACCCCATACTGTTTCATCAAGTGCAGTTATTTTGATCACTTCACCGTGACCATCTACAAGAAAACGCAGTATGATACCCGCTTCAGTTATATAAACAACTTTTCTTTTGACATCCCCGACTTTTGCAGGAAAATCTTGATATAAACCCCATCTATGCTTTGATGCGTATTCTTCTACTCCGTTTATATCCCTAAACTTACTATCCATTATTAAACCTCCAAACGTTATATGACGATACAACTTATACAATTCAGAGTTTAATCATTGCATGGGGGTTGCCACTTAGCAATGAGGTCTAACTCCTCTTGACGTCGTGATATCTCCCCTGAAGTATTTGTATGTGTGCATATATGAGTTACACCGTGGCTATGCGCACATGGCCATTTTTCGTGACCAGGTATACGGTTAGCGAGATCACTTGTTTCACCAATGTATAAAGGTATGAACGTGTTGGGTTTGGTTTCTTTAACTAGAATATAACGCCATGTGCGAGTTTCAATAAACCTAAAAACGATACTTCTCGTCTAAGAAGATAAACAGGGAAGGTGAGGAGTATCATGAAAATCTATGATTTCATTGTAGCGATATTTGTAATGGTCGACGATTTTATTCAAATGCGTTTTCCCGAAAGGGCATTGAGACAAAGAGGACCTTTGCCCACTATTAGCGATAGCGAAGTAATCACGATGGAATTGGTAGGAGAGTATCTCGGATTTGACACCGACAAGAGCATTTACCAATACTTCCAACGGCATTGGGAAGACTGCTTTCCCAAGCTTCCGGATAGAACCAATTTCTCCCGTCAATGTGCCAATCTTTGGCGAATCAAAGAAACGTTTATCTACTATCTTGCCAAAGATCGCGATAAATTCATTCAAATTCTGGACAGTATGCCCTTGGAAGTCTGTAAGTTTGCGCGTGCCAAGACAGCCAAGGTGTTTAAAGGAGACGCCAATTATGGGAAATGGTTCGGGATGACTTTCTTTGGGTTCAGACTTCATCTTAAAATCACTTCGTATGGCCTCATTGAACGTTTTATTGTGGCTCCGGCCAATGTTCACGATATCCAGTTCGTCGAATCTCTCACTGAAGATGATGAGCACTCTTGGGTCCTTGCTGACAAAGGATATCGATCTAAGGCGCTTCATGACAAACTCAGGAACGAAAAGAATGTATTTCTGCACACATCTTATAGACGGATTGATACCAAATCGAAGATATTGCCCAAGCAAACCATACGAAAACTTTCCGGAATGCGTCGACTTATTGAAACTGTATTTGGACAACTGGAACAACAGTTCTCTATCAAGAAAATCTGGGCGCGTGATGTATGGCATTTACTGAACAGGATCATCCGAAAAATCCTTTCTCATTCCTGCTGTGTAATTCTCAATTTGAAATTAGGTCGACCACCTTTGAATTTGGTCAGTCTGGTGGATTAACAAACTTGCACATGGCGTTAGAATATAGTTGCCAGCGACATGCTTGTAGGTACTGTCCATTTCTGTTATCCAGTATTTATACTTTTGGCCTGATTCTCCTTCCCATTGAATGGTACGTTCTGTCATCATACACCTCCTCATTTAAGGGAATGCGATTATACCATATTGATATGTTATTGTCATGCCGTCAAAATCGCGATGCGTTTTGTCTACAAAAATGAAGTTTTAGGAATGAATATGGTGAATTTTGCACTATTAACTACAAAACTTTACTGCATATTGCCATTGTTACCCTCCATCATGAATGATTATTCATTGGGATTATAGTTTAATGGAATAACTCCACTATCTTTTAAAAATTTCTCCAGATTGATACATATTATATTCCCTTCTTTGCTACAAACATCAGGTATCATCAATCTCTTATTTTTCCTTGCTCCGACTCTTTCATGTAATGGTTTTTCATCACAGATAATGGGTATATTCAATTTTTGCGCATACGCAATCAAATACGGATCAGCAGGGTCTCTAGTATATTGTTGGTTTTTATCAACAAGTTTAGGGTATTTTGATAGTATATTGATGATTCTTAAATCTGTATCATGTTCTGAGGGTAAAATGAGTTGATGCCGACGAGAAGATAGCCTGTTGCAGGATGCAGGGTCATTATATTCTAACTCTCCCCAAACTTGAGGAACAGTCTTAAGGTTACCAGAATCAACCAAATTCTCCAAGAAAGTCCATATTTGTTCTCGGTAACTTATAAAATTTTGAGGCTTGGCATAATCAGCCCCACTAAAAGCCATTATTGAACTGCAATCTATAAGATGCCAATTCAATGGGATTAGTGGTAATGTAGTCAATTTTAGCCATACCTTTGGCTCTGGGCAGATGCCAAATCATGGAGCCGATTGAACTTAGCAGGTCTTACTCTGAGTAAATCAGCAGCCTCGATTGTGGATAAAACAGAATTCCTGCATGCTTCTAAAATAGCATTAGTAGCAGTAAAACCAACTTCTGCAAGACGTTCCTGTGGTATATTTCTACGATATTCTTGTTGCTTATTTCTGCGACTTATTGCTCTTTGTATATAATCGTCCGGATCAAGCTCAGTTTTTATATTGTTATAATATCCTTTAGGAGCATATCCAAGATGTTCCAATCTTATTGCAATTACATGTCGGCTAACTTTATATTTGGAAGCTATCCTATATAACTCTTCCAAAGAGTACTGCTTAACACTAGTTTTATCAATCAACTGTTGTAAGTCATTTTTAGGCACTAAAATTGCTGCTGCAACTCTATTGCACCATGCCTCAACATTACCTTGGAGTGTTGTTGTTTCTTGTTTTAGACACATCGCATCTGAGTGAATGCATATATGTGCAAGTTCATGGAATAATGTAAATATCTGGGCGGAGGGGGCTTCATTACGGGATACAACAATCGTTGGAATAGCATCTGGATGCCAAAGAGAGAAACCTCTTGCTTCTTCACGTGGGAATGATTCTATTATCACTAGAATTCCCAATTTTTGTAATTTGCCTCTCCATTGTCTAAACGCGTAATCAAGACTAGGCCATTTCTTTTGTTCTGCTATATCTACACTAACAATTTGGCGTATCTGCGTTGCTACTTTATCTGGATCATCTTTAAACACAACAGCAGAACACTGGAAAACAGGAAATATGTCAGGAGTATCATAAGCTAAATCTGATAATGCTTCTTGTAATCTCCTAGCTTCTCTTACTGCATCTGCTGTTTCTTGCCCAATAAGTCGTTTAGGTATAGGAAGTGTCCGATAGTCGGTGGGAATATTATCTTCTATGGGTGGTTCTGGTAATAGCAAGACTGTGAAAGAACGTTTATAAACCCGTGTCATGTTCCGTAATAAAGTCTTGGATGGTTTGCGGCCTGATTCAATATCAATAAGATATTCCGCGGTGATCCCAAGTTCTTGGGCTGCTAATGGGATAGGCAATCCAGCAGTTTTTCTTGCCCATTCAAGTACAGATGGATTGACTGGCAATTCTTGAGTTTTGCTCATTTTAGCCTCCTGCAACCCTCTAAGGGGTTGCAGAAACTCCCTTAGGGGTGTATCCTATATTCCAGATGGCGAATAAGTATTACACCCCTACACTGGTGGGAAGTACGAAGGCTGCTGGCACAGCTCTTGGTACAACCCTCTCATCAACGATATTCTTCTAACGATTCTTTTGACCATACGATAGCACAAAAGGCCACCTTTTGCTAGTAGTAGGGTGGCTTTTTATTTACTCAAAATCCAGTAATATATCAATTTGACATTTTCATAGCATAGAATCAATTAATCCAAATAGAGAAATATCAAAATAGTAGTATTGACAATAATATATTATTATGGTAATATACTATTGTCATTTTTATATTAATGACTATAATAAATGGTTATGGAGGCAATAAATGACCCCAAGAATATCAACACTTACATGCAAAAGATGTGGGCATAAGTGGGTTCCACGAATATCAAACCCTGCCGTATGCCCAAGCTGCCATTCGCCGTACTGGGACAAACCGCGAAGCATATCGAGACGAGGTAGGCCACGAAAAAGATGATAAAAGAAAATGTGCTAGATGATCGATCATTAATCTAGCACCTTCATTCATTAGAACGCTCCCGAAGTCCGACCAGACAGTTCGAGAGCGTCAGGTGAGAGAACAGTGACGAACCCTCTACCTTTATCTATTATACCTGAAAAACAGGTTGAAAAGCAATCTAGCGAGGCTCTCTGGGAAGAGGTCCAGCGCATATTCGCTGGCTTCGAAAGAACAGCTTTCACTAAAGAACTAGAGGCAGTATTTAACAATCTACATGATGCAGAATTGATTAACGCCCTTGAAGCGACTCGACATACTGGAAGACCAGGATATCCTATCAAAATTATGTGGCATACTCTTGTCGCAAGTTATGTTTTCGATATTCCAACAATTGAAGGATTGATAAGAAGACTTAAAGGCGATCCATTTATTGCTGTTCTCTGTGGTATCTGCTCTGAAAGTGAAGTCCCTAGTAGATTCAGCTACTACCGGTTTATTAAGAAGCTAATTGGTTTTCAAACCCTAATAGAAAAGTGTATGGCTGATACTGTTACTGAGTTAAAGAAGAGATTACCGGATTTAGGAGAAACAATAGCCATAGATGGAACCGATATTTCAACTTACGCAAGTAAATATAAGAAAACCAATTCAGACCCAAATGCAAAATGGGGATTTAAGAAAAAGGGCGAAAATGATAAATACGTTTGGCTTGGGTACAAATTGCAGCTTCTTGCAGATGCTAAATATGAAATACCAATAGCATCATTAATAACCACCGCGAATGTAAGCGACTCTGTCAGCTTAATTCCTCTGTTAGAAAAAACTAAAGACTTATTAAAAGATGAATTTAAACCAAAACACATTTTAGCTGATGCAGGATATGACGCAAAAGAAAATTATCGATATATTGTAGAACGAGCAAAGTCAATACCAATCATACTCATGAATCCAAGAAGAGCCAAAAAAGATGCACTTCCATCATTTGAACATAGAGCTGAGTATGATGGAAGTGTAAAATGTGGTTGGGATATTCCAATGGTATTCTGGGGATATGACAAGAAACAAAAACGTTTGAAATATCGTTGTCCAATAGTCTGCGGAAAAGAAGGATGTACATGGCTTGATAAGTGCTCTGAATCTAAATATGGGTTGGTAGTCAAAATTCCTATAACAGAAGATTACAGGCGATATTGCCAGATTCCTCGCCATATGAAGAAATGGAAAGTACTCTATAACAAGCGGGTATCAGTTGAGCGTGTGTTCTCAAGGTTGAAAAAAGATGGAGATGGGAAACTGGTCAATCACCGGATCAGAGGATTAGAAAAAATTACATTAAATTCTCTGTTGAGCATATGGGTCATGCAAGTAAAACAATGTTTGTTTTGTTGAAGGCTACATTACTTATAGCTATTTTTGAGATATTATTAGAGGCTTTTCAATAACGCAATATGCTGAAGTTCGTATTTTTGTTGCTTGTATTTTATGCCTTGATGATCCTTGCATTATACGCGGTTTATCAATGTCACGGGCTTGCACAGCAATCCGATCCCCCTTTATTGCGTCACCCTTGCTAAACAGTGTCGTCATTTGTTTGAATTTTGCCTGCCTTCTCTAATTCATTACATATATCAACAACCAACTCCAAATCAAGGTTCAATTTCCCAGCAATATCAGAATAATAAAACGTATTCCCTGATTCGAATAAGTTGAGTATCTCCCTTTGTGCTTCGCTCTTTGACAATTCCCTGAGAGTCATTACTTTTTCTTGGGACAATGATTCTTCAATCGCAGTAAGCCTCTCTTCAAATTTCGATACTACCTCTTTTAGCATTTTGTTTTCCAGATTAAGCTGGGCATTTTCCATTTGTAAGCGACTGTAATAATCTTGCACGTCGACTGTTGGATCAGGGCCAATAGCCTTTACCAGTTGCCACCCCATCTCCATATAGTTGTTATAGGATATACTTGATGAAGTACCTGTTGTCGATATGCTTGGAACAATATAGAGTTTTCTTAGTGTATCCTTAATAGCATCTATATTCTCTGAGTGCCATTTTTTTGAGGAGGTCATAGTATTAGCCACTGCTAACTCCCTTTACAATCTGAGTAGCTTTTTTCAATAACTGTGGTTGCAGATTCACTCTGTTCTTGATATCCTTTACACTCTGAATATCTGAATGAAAGTTGAAATTCATTTTTATCTCGGCTTCACTCTCAGTTGGTGGCCCAATGCTAAGATTTACTATAAATTTATTGAATGTGAAGGAAACTACAGCACCTACGTAATAAACTGGAGATAATAATTTCTTAAGATTAGCATCGTTAGGAGATAGCAACTGTGCTATTTGGTACGTATGTGTTGGTACCAAGTAACGATAATTCAATCCAATAGCCTTGTACGGAGTTTCAGGTAAACTTACTATGAATTTAACAATAATATCGCGTAGTTCTTCGATAGTACTGTATTGTATATTCTTTGCAGAGAGTTGCAATCTTGCCTGATCAATAATTAGATTAAAATTACTAGTCTCAACTGCTGAGAAAACGGGGGTATGAATAAAATTTAAAGGAGATTCAGTAAGTATATTTTTAGTGTATAACCACTCTTTAGAAACTATTGAAGGGTTGTAATTTTGAGCTAATAAAATAACATCAGCTTCTTGTGGTAACCTAAAGTTAGATGTTATCTTAGTTGTTTTCTTAATTTTGTTCATTGCTTTGGAAGTCCATAGACTTCTAAGATTTACTATAATATATTATAATATCTAAAAATACAATAGCCCAAAAAGGTTTCGCACATCCCTAACCCCCTTCAAATGCTTGACAAGTTTTTTCAAATATGCTAGTATTTTTTTCATATTGAAAAAACAGGTAGGTATTTATATATGCAAAATACATGCAGATACGGAAAAACCATTGACGCCAAACTCCGCGAACTGCATCCACGTACACCGCCACATAAAGCCATATTAAAGCTATTAGCCAAATACAAGACAAAACGAGCGCTCGCCGCCTATTTGGGATACTCCGAAAGTGCGGTCGGGCGCTTTGTTGCGTTAGCGCGATCCAAAAACAATGGTTAATACGATCTATCGATCGTAAATAAATAAAAGGGGTGCCGAAATGAAAAACTGTGTAGGAATTGCACAAACAGACTACGGCAAGCGCCGGGGGCGCCGCATGTCTGTATCCCCCATGGTCCATTATCCCGACTATTGCCCGCATTATGCGGGCGATTCTGTGGGGGACTGCATCGCCCGGTGTGCCAACGTACCGCTGGTTGACCGCCCATGCTTTATTGAGGCGGCCAGACGCCAAGACTGCGAGGCGGCCGACGTGGCCACGGACGTATGCATAGACACCCGCGCCGTGCTCTATGAACTAAAAACCGAATACGGGCGCGAATGGAGTTTGACCACGCTCGGGAGTGACGACGAGCATACAGCCAAAGGCAAATTATTGGCCATCGTCGAGGTCATGCGCCGACTGAATATAGACGAGGGGGGCGCATAGTCATGACTCACAAACAGGTTATCGAGCGAAATGTATTAGAAAAGGAAAACCGGCATCTTGGCGACGAGCATGTCGTCGTCGAGTTGGTCGCCGAAATGTATCCCGACGGGTCGGTCGTGCACAACGTCGTATTGTATTTGAGCGAGGATTGCATCAAGAACATAAGCCATCCGACAACGAATACCGTGTCGATCGATTTTAGCCCGGCCAGCAAACGCGAGGCCGCGACATTATTCCGGTATATATCCGAATTCATGGATCACACCTATGCGGCCGAATCAGCCGACGAACGCCGGGAAAAGGCGGCGGGGGTGTGATATGCGGATCACCGAACTATACCAACAAATAAACACCGAGTTATCATGGATCGCCCCGGCGATCGCTTGGGGACATTATGCCCGCCGGGAATGCGGCGGCGAGGTCGTAATGGGGCCGCATATTACGGTATTAGTGCCACGGGCGAACGATGCCGCCGTTTTACCGAACCCAGTCAAGCAACGGATCGTCGACATATTCGTCAAATATTACGCCCCCATAACACGGGTGCATAAAAACAAAGTCGTTCGCTATTCGGGCATGCACGAGGGGTTATTCACCGAGTTTGATTTAGAGGTACCGGCATGACCAAAGCAATCAAACGCAAAAAACCGCGGTTCGAAGTCGACACCGACGGCATGCGGGCATTGCAAGCCGGGCGCGAGCCGTGGCAACTGGTCAAGGAATTGGTATCGAACGCATGGGACGAACCGACCGTCACCCGGTGCGACGTGAGGATACATTCGAACGGCAACCGGAAAACAGTCGTCGAGGTATTCGACGACGGCGCCGGTTTCCAAAAATACAGCGATGCATGGGTGCTCATGGGGCACACGGAAAAGCGGGGCGATCCGACGGTCCGGGGGCGGTTTAACATCGGTGAAAAGGAAATTATCAGCGTCGCCTATTCGGCGAGCGTACAAACCCGCGGCCATACGATAACATTCCCCAAAAGCGGCGGCCGCCGGATCACCAAAAACACCGTGACCGCCGGGACGACCGTCACATGTGTTATGCCATGGGGGCACCGGCAAGCCGAGACAATCGTCGAACGCCTCAAGATGTTATTGCCGCCGATTTATATCACCTATACCGTCAACGGGGCCATCGTCCACCCGCTCGAAATATACACGGCCACGACCGGCGTGCTGGATACTATCATACAAACGAGCCCGTTGGAACCGTTGACCGCCACCAAGCGCAAAACGGATATAAACATATACAAACCGACCAATGGCACCGGGTATTTATACGAGTTGGGAATCCCGGTGCAACCGATCGATTGCCCCTATCTGGTCGACATCGCCCAAAAAGTGCCGTTGCCGCCCAATCGTGACATGGTGCGGGATAGTTACCTCAAACGCGTATATGCGGCGGTGTTAAATGCCACATACGCGGAAATACCGACCGATAATATGAGCGCGAGTTGGGTCCGGCAAGCCATCGAGTCGGGGAAGGCGGACGGCGAGGCGGTCCGGCATATCACCGAGCAACGATATGGCAAGCATGTATTGTTGGCCAGTACCGACAAACAGTCGAACCAACGGGCGGTCGAGGCCGGGTATACGGTCGTACACCCGAAAACATTATCCCCGGACGAACGCGAGCAAATAGTCGCGCATACGAACATGCAACACACGTCTCGGGTCTTTCCATCGTATACCAAAGGCAACGGCGATATAAAGGATTATACATTGCATGACAAGGATTTAACGCCCGGCATGCTTGTGATCCGGGCGTTTTCCATCGCTATGGGCAATCAATTGATCGGTCGGACGATCGACGTCCGGTTTTACCGCAACAAAGCCGACCGGTGTATCGCCAATTGGGGCGCCAATCAACTGGGTTTTAACGTCAGCCATTGCGGCCGGGCGTTTTTCGACGATATCGGCGAGGCCCAAATCGGCACGGTGTTGCATGAGCTCGCCCATTGCGAAGGTAATTGGCACGATGGCGACTGGCAACGATCGTTCAATCGCCTGTCGGGGCGGGCGGTCTTATTGGCACTAAAGCGCCCGGAATTATTCACCGTTGAGCATTATAAAAACCGGTTGCATATACCATGAGCCGAAATATATCGATCTTATTGTTAGTCCTGTTGATCACGCTCGGCGTCGCTTATTTTGCGATCGATACCGTCGGCCGCTTGATAAGTAATGCCGAGCGTCAAGCCGATATTTACCAACAGTCGATCGATGACCGGCAAGACGAATGCGACTGGCTATATTACACCATAAACGGGGGCGGCGGCCGGTGACCAATCAAGGATATTACCGCCTCATTTTGGCCATGGTGGCGATCTTTTTAATCGTGAGTATCAATTATATTCTGGCCATGTTGCCGCTGAGCGTGCCCGCGCGTGCGATCCTCGTCGCCGTTCTGGATATATCCTTTTGCACGTCGGCGGTGCTCGGGTTTCGCGAGGGGCGCAAAAAACGGGAGTGAGCCGCAATATGACGATGCACAACGCACCGAGCCCGCAACACCTATATATCAGCATTACCGCAGACGCGGACAATACCACTTATTTGTTGCTAGTCAATCAACTGGTGTTTTATCGCCGGGCCGACTGGCCGGACTGGCGCCGGTTGACCGGGACACCGGGGGCCGACTGGCCGGAAATGCCGGTCGGCGGGTACACCGACAGTTTTTTCGTATTGTGATTAATTGGGGGGACATATGCCGGATCGTATCATCAAAGAGTCATTGTGCGCAAGCCCGAATCTATCCAAATGCAGTTTGCTCGCGCAAGGGCATTTTCTCAGACTATTGACTCAACCCGACGATTTTGGATGTTTTGAGTCGGACGCCGATATCATTCAAGGCAAGTGCTGGCCGCGCAACAAGGACGAGGCGACCATCGAAAAAATAGAGGCGTGGCATGACGAGCTAGTGAGCAATAATTTGATTGCCCGCTGGTACGTAGACGGACATGAGTATTCGGTGTTTATAAAATGGTCCAAGCATCAACGCATTAGGAGCCTACATAAGCGCAAGACACCGCCACCCCCGTCGTCAATTGTAGTCAATTGTCAGCAATTGACGTCAATTGACGTCCTGAATCCTAATCCTAATCCTAATCCTAATCCTAATCATGAAACCCCCTATAGTCCCCCTTTTGAAAAGGGGGACGCGGCGGGTGATTCTTTTAAGAAACCAAGAAAAAAATTGCGGGGTGATAAAAAAATGCTCGATGACTGGTATCCCTATGAATGCGTAAAATGCGGCACCGTCCGGTATTTGAAAGAGGCGCCCGGCCCCGACCCGGAAAACCAAACGGTTGTCGGGCCATGTCTCATATGCAAAGGTGATTCGATATTCAAACCATCGACGTTTGAGGAAATCGAGGGGGATTATGACGAGGAAACCGCCGCCGCCGACGTTTCGGAATAACCACGGGTTTAACAATTATTGCATGTTCGCATATGGCGAGCTCGTTTGGTGTGATTTGTCTCGCCATGTGAATTACAACACGTTGAATATAAAAACAACGATCAAGGCGCGGTACGCCATTGTTTTGGCACATATCACTCACCGCGAGGGCCGCGACAGTTATTACGAGGTCGGGTTTATCGACGGGTCGCGGCTAGTGGTACGTCAAGAGAATCTATACAAAGTAGGGGGGCACGAATTCAATGATACTCGCAAACCGTGGCGCAATCATGCAATTGATAATAATGGCGACGGCGTTGGCCGTGGTCGCAAACACGTTGCGAATAATGATCGCCGCCGGACCCGACGGGGCGGTTAATTTGAGGTTTGACCAATATCACGAATATTGGATCGAGCTCATATGGCTGGCGGCGGTGTTGCCGATGATCGTATACGGTCTGATACGAAACGGTATGAAGATACACCGCAACCCATGGCCATGGCCGAATTATTACCGGCCCAAACCGGCGTTATTTATGGTTATTTCGACGCTGGCGGTGTTGCTGGTCGTTGTCGGGTGCTCGGGGACTATCATCGAGCCGGTCGACAGTGCCGCCTCTAATCCGGTTGATAGTGTCGCGCCGTCCCCGATCCCCGACCCGGCGCCGGAATCGAGCAACGGGCGTATGGCCGTCGACCCGGCGGCCGCCGAGCGATACCGGCAAGCGAAAGCGGCGCAAGCCGCGCCGGACTATAAAACGATGTGTTATGACGCGCTGGAAAAAATACGGGTGCATTTCGGGGAAGTCGGCGAGCCGTATTTTATACCGCAAGATGTCAACGGCGACGGCCGGGTCGATCTGTTTGACATGATCGACATCGGTCAATCTGGCGCATGCGAGGGGGAATTACCGTGACAAATACAGATTGGGACACATTACGCGATTGTATTCCATTAGAGCCGAAAACCCCGGCGGAATATGCCGAGGCGATCCGGCGTTTAGTCGAATTGTTGATCGCCGATTGGGAGCGGTTTCCACTGGGCGACAGTTTTCCGAGTGCCGAATGGGAAACGGGCGAATTCGCCACAAAAGCGGACATGTTCGGCATTATTGCCGGGTGCGCGCTTGAGGCGCTCGATAGTATCGTATCGACGCGACAAATTGATCCATTAAGGGGGCGAATATGTGGGAATTAATCACATCATTGAATGCGACGGTGATATCAATCGTCGCTATGTTGATCGGCATCGTTCTGTTGATCGTCGCGGACAAAATCGGCAATAGCGGTCTGGCGTTTTTCGCCATATTGTTGTTGACCGTGCCGATGATCTTTTTAATGTGGCGCGGCGGCAAGAAGGTCGGCGGCGAGGACTAGGCAAAACAGACGGCAAAAAGAGGCGATTCGGTGAGCTCGTCTTTTGTATCTGAGGTAGGAAAAGACACTAGGAAAAAAGGGGGCAACCATGGCGATTGAGGCAAAACGCGGTTGCGGTTTTCGCAAAGTCGGCGGGCTTTATTTGGTGAGCGATGGAATCATGGCCGTATGTGATCGGTTACCGCTCGAAATCGGCGCGTGCCCGGTTTGCGGGGAAGGGTTGCACGTGACGCGCGGCACCCGAGCTATCCAGCCGCGGGCACTGTGGGGGGACCATCAACCGTGTACCGAGTCAAACCCGGAATATTGCGCGGTGTGTCGTCCGCCCGCCGGTACTCATTATTTGATGGGTGTTGGCAAGCGTTATTATCCGACACCGGCCGATTTTATTGCCGAGGGAATAGCACAGGGGGTGAGCAAGCGAATAAGTGCCATACCGACGGGATTTAAGGCCGGTGAGTCGTTTATCTATTTGACGCACCCGATCGCCGTCGAAATAAAACCGGCGCCCGATGTTGTCCAAATGGCCATGGAAATCGCCGCCGGGGCGGCGGGCGATGGTTATCAGCCGCGGCTAGTCGATGCGCCGCTCGCGCCGGAATATCGGCCCGGCGTGTTTGCCGCATTTCGCTGCAAACGGATCGAAAAATTGATCTGGAAAAGCGAGGCGACCGAGGAAACCATCAAAGAACTGGTAAAACGCGGCATTACGCCCGTGATAATTCCCGACGGTGATCGTGATCACATGTAAACACAAATACAAACAGGTAAACACGCGATGAAAACATTTGACCAAATTAAACGCGTCGCAATCTATGCGCGGGTATCAACCGACGACAAACAGCAAAACCCGGAAACACAGCTTGATATATTGCGCACCTATTGCCTCAAGATGCAATGGGAAATATTCGAATATGTCGACCGGGCGTCGGGCGCCGACGGCAAACGCCCGGCATATAAGCAAATGATGTGCGATGTCGATCACGGGCTTATCGATATGGTGTTGGTGTGGTCGGTCAATCGTTTGGGGCGGGACATCCGGCAAATGGTCGACGGTTGGGAACGCCTCAAAGCGCGCGGGGTGCATTTCCGGTCATATAGTGAGTCGATCGACACCATGATGCCCGGATCGGAAATGTTGTACAAAATCATGGCGATCGTTGGCGACATACAGTTGAGCGGGCACCGCGAGGCAGTCAAGGCGGGCATGCGCCGCGCGATAAAACAAGGGAGTCGCGTCGGGCGCCCGGAGTTACCCGAGCGCAAGCGTAAGCGCGTGATCCGCGCGCGTGACGAGCACCCGGACGCAAGTTACCTCGAAATTTCGAGGATCGCGCGCGTGCCCAAGAGCACGGTTTACAAAATATTAAATACCAACGGGGGGAATCATGCGGGATAGAGTAGCCAAACAGTTGGCGGCGTGGCATTGGGACGAATCGGACGAAACCATCAACGAAATATGGGGCGATGACGACGAAATTTCGCCGGAAACCCGTCGGCGGTTTTTGGGACAAGCCGACATATTAATCAAGATGATCAAAGGGGAATAACTGCAGACATCATGAGGTCCGGGGCGCCCCCCACTTTCCACGGACGGCACCCCGTTGAAAACGGCGCCCCGCCTCACCAATCGAAATATAGGGGGTGATTGTGGCAGACATGAATAAAATCAATATATTCGCCGGAATGTCGGACAACGCCATAGAATTCAAGTTTTTCGACGAGCGTACAGACGAGGCGGCGTATTGTGAAGATAACCCGGACGCATGGCCGGTGTGGTATCAAGTTGATGCGAGCGACATGGACGAATTAAAATTGTGGTTTTTCCTCTGGTTGCGGCGGCAATTGAAGGAAATCGCGGCGAGCCCCGGCGGGCTTATGGCGGTGTTTGAAGATACGCACGCCGGTTTATTGGATGAATTCAATATTACCGGCATCGGCCCCAATTTGCTGGCAACGCAAGAATTCATCGTCGACGGGGGCGGCCATGCCGAAGTGTAGCCGGTGCAAAAAAGACAAAGACCCATTGCACAAACGCAAGGGGGCGGTATATTGCAAGCGCTGTTTGATCGCTATCGGCGAGGTAAACATCGCCTGCGGCGAACAAAAGGCCGCGGCGGATCACACCATATTCGGGTTTGATGTTAGCTCGATAACAAACAGCGCGCAAGACATGCGCAAGAACAAATGGTGGAAGGGTCAAAAAAATAGATATAGGCGGAATATAGGATGAAAAACGAGAAATGGGACCAAATCAGCAAAATGTCGGCAATAACCGTGTATACCGCGGCGCCGATTTGTATCGTGTATGTGTGGGCGTCCGGCGTGGCGATCATTGCCGCCATTGTCCTCACGTTGTTTTCGCTTGTATGTTTGTTACTTGTGAGCGGTGTTGTGGTGCTTTATAGCGACAATAGTGAAACGAAACGGCCGAAAAGTGAAACGAAAACGCCGCGGATCGAAATTATCGACGATGACCATATCCCGGCGGTTGACACGGAATTACCGGACATCAAGCAATTAGTGGGGGATATGCAACAACTGTCGAATGAATGTGAGAGTTTACGGGGTCGTATTCAAGATACTATCTGCATCATAAACGAACAACCCCGGACCCGGCGGCGGGTCAAACGTACAACACCGCATTACAAACGACGACCGGCGGTACGCCATGGTTAAGAAAGCGCACGGCAACATGTATCCGTTTGTCACGCACATGTGGGCGCCGGTGCGCGGGCGATGCTCGCACGCGTGCACATATTGTTATATGAAACGCTATGCACACGAGCCGGTCCATTTCGATCACAAAGAATTATGCGCCTCTTTAGGCAAGGATCGATATATATTTGTGTGCCATACGTGCGATCTGTTTGCCGCCGACATTCCATACGAAACCAAGGATATTGTGATACGCCGTACCCGGAGTTATCCCGATAACTGGTATTTATTCCAAAGCAAAAACCCGGCCGGTTTTGTGCCGTTTGCCGATGTGTTTCCCAATAACACCGTGCTGGCGACGACCATCGAAACAAACCGGACGTGTTATGCGTTAAGCCGCGCGCCGATCCCCGAGGCGCGGGCGGCGGTCCTCGGGACGCTCGCGGATCGGTTTTTCACCATGGTTACTATCGAACCGATTGTCGAGTTTGATATGGATCAGATGATCGCCTTGATCAAAGTCGCCCGGCCGTCATGGGTGACCGTCGGCGCCGACAGCAAGCGGCATAATTTGCCCGAGCCGTCACCCGATAAGATTGACGAGCTCGTGGCGACACTTGTCGATAAATTGGATATACCGATCGTGATCAAGGACAATTTAACGCGATTGAGGGGGGGTGATGGCCAATAATATGGCGAAATTCATGCACGGCGAATGTGTGACCGTGGGGAATTTATACGGATACACCGACCAACAGGTCGAGCGAATCAAGGCGCGGATATCCAAAAACCGGGCCGACATATTGCCAAAGGATGCCGATCATATCATCGCCAACATGGGGCGCAACCGCGCCCGCAAAAAAGTGCAACACGCGGCGCGCACGCTGGCCGGGCGGGCGGGCCGTAAAGGAATGAGGCGGCAATGATAGCGAAAACGATAAAAACCATAGCAAGGGCGATAATATGAAACAAATCACCGCCAACGATATCAAGCGGCTATTAGCTGTTAAACATTCGAAGGATATATTTGTCACCGAGTGCAAAAACGGGCAAAGTTGGGGGGGCAACCGACTTATGATATTGGACGCGTGGGCGATGCGCCGTAGCTGGTCGCCGCTTACAACGATTGGATACGAAATAAAAGTCGATCGATCGGATTATGAGCGGGATAACAAATGGACGCGGTATACCCCCTATGTGCACGAGTTTTATTTCGTTTGCCCGGCCGGTCTGATAAAAAAGTCGGAAATGCCCCGCGGCGTTGGGTTGATCTGGACGACGTTAAACGGCGAAAAGTTGATCACGAAATTAAAAGCGGTACGATACGAACCCGAGCCGCGCAAGCATTTAGATTTATTGTATTACGTGTTAATGGCGCGAACGGTGATCGTCGCCGACATGCACGCGGCCAACGCCGGATTTATTGCCGAACCGGATCGTTTGGGGAAAATGCGGGAATGGGTCGAAACCGCGGAGAAACGACGGGAGCTTGCATATTTTGTCAATGCACATATACACTTGCGATTCGAGGATATGCGCGATCGAGTCCGCCAGTGTGAACAAACAGAACAAACCGCAAAACGGTTTGCGGATCGATTGCAAAAATTGGGCATCGTTTGGGATATGACCAACGCCCGTTGGATGCATGAGGCGGATGTCATGCGGCAAATAGCGGCGCTTGACAAAGGTATCCCCAACGATTTACTGCAGACGATCGACCGGTGCGCCGATATGATGAAAGCGACCACGCACGAAATAACAAAGATTCGAGGGAATAAATGAGAAAAATATACGTAGCATCAAGCTGGAAAAATAAGCGGTTGTGCAATATTGTCGCCGCTGAATTGCGACGCGCTGGCCATACGGTCGACTGTTTTTGCGATGGTTCGACCGGGCGTTATGTGTTTCATTGGACCGAATTTGTCGATCGTGAGGAAGACTTGATGAATTACGATGCCATTGAGTTTATTAGTGATCCACGGACAATCAAAGCCTTTGAGGAAGATAAAAAACACCTTGATTGGGCCGACACGGTTTTGTTGATATTGCCGTCCGGGCGTAGTGCCCATTTAGAGGCGGGATACGGGAAGGGGCAAGGTAAAGGTCTGTTTATTTATGGCGATTTTAGAAAAGGCGAATTCGATGTCATGTATCGATTTGCCGATGGTATGTATCGGTTGAGGGAAATAAACAAAATGGTCGAGGACATGGCCATAAACGTGAAACACTCCAATATGGTTATTGAGTGCGATCGGTGCGACGGTGTTGGTTGGTATGAGGGCGGCGAGGCATTGCAAACGCAATGCGAAGAGTGTGGGGGCACCGGCGTTATCGACAGTAAATAAATATATAGGGGGCAAAATATGAAAATCGCGAGAGTCGAAATCACTGGGACGTCGCCGTTGAGCATGTCCAAATACATAACGGCGGAGAAGTTGCCGCGCGAGTTGCCGGTAGACTACGAAAAACGATGCTGGCAGGAGCGTATACACCGTGACAAGGACGGCAATGTGCTGATACCGCCTATGATGTTGGTTAAGTCGGTACAAAACGCGGCGGGATATTTAGGCATGAAAATACCCGGTATGCGCAATGCCACATACAACAAACGTTTTCGTTCGGGTGTGCGGACTAACGAATCGATAGTGTTGCCGATGAAATGGCAAGATGTGCCCGGCGAATGGTATTTAGTACCGAGCGATGGCAAACCGGGCGGCGGTACCCGTGTCGAGAAATGTTTTCCGGTAATTGACGAATGGGGTGGCGGTATGACGTTTTATATTACCGATGACATCATTACGCGCGACGTGTTTCAAGAACATTTGAATATTGCGGGTCAATTAATCGGGATCGGTCGCTTTAGGCCGCAAAATGGCGGTTATTATGGGTGTTACACGGCCGAAATAAAAACGTGGAAAGATGTCTAGCAATATAAAACCAAAAGACAAACCAAGAACATCGGCAAGGGCATCGTCTGATTATTTGCGCATGCGCGAACTAATCAAGGTGCTCGAAGATGGCGAAACGTATTTATGGGAAGAGCTAGAGCGGTTTTTCGATGTGGCGATGGACGAGCGGGGAAAAGCGATGTTTCGCCGTGCTATGTTGGCCGACAAGCGATTATATAGCCCGCTGGCACATCCGGCGCGTGGTTTGGGTGTGGTTATGGCGGAAGGTAGGACGGTCGCCGACAACGTCGAGGATCAAGCCAAACGCGCATATAATGCGACGGCCAAAGTTATAGAGACGATCGATATTGCGTATAGTTACGATGGCGTACCGGCCAGCGATAAAAAATTCATGCGGGCGATGAAAGCGCACAACCAAATGGTGATTAATTCTAGGCTTGCAAAACCCATTAAAAAGAAACGCCCGAGAATGTCAAACGATGCTGGCGGTCGAGAGTGGTCGCCGAGTATGTTGGGTGCTCAATGAGGGGTATGGTTAGGTGTGGT
>Ga0180431_10001952_pt1 | contig 28035 bp, 27 predicted proteins | sample SS_ome_11_FD_132459 | JGI IMG/M metagenome (GOLD analysis project Ga0180431, IMG submission 132459) | Hypersaline lake sediment archaeal communities from the Salton Sea, California, USA - SS_1_MS_1 metaG | ecosystem: Environmental > Aquatic > Non-marine Saline and Alkaline > Hypersaline >... | reverse complement strand
GTTGGGATGCAGTTCAACCAGTGGGTCTTTCATAATTTCACCTGCCTTGCATATTGTGCCATGTCATTCTTAACGCAGTGAAGAATCTCTCAGGTTCCGAATGCGAAGATTCTTCGGTTGTTATCTCCCTCAAAATGACAATCCCTGAGAGTTAAAACTGTTCCAGAAACCGTAAGTCGTTGCTGTAAAAAAGCCGGATATCATCGATGCCGTACTTGAGCATGGGGATGCGCTCCAGTCCCATACCGAAGGCGAATCCGGTGTAAATTTCAGGGTCACAGTTCACGCGCCGCAGAACATCGGGGTGAACCATTCCAGCTCCGAGGATTTCGATCCATCCCTCATTTTTGCATACCCGGCAACCCTTGCCCTTGCAGATGAAACAGTCGATGGCCATCTCCACACCGGGTTCAACAAAGGGAAAATAGTCGCAGCGAAAACGCACCCGGCGATCCTCCCCGAACAGTCGGCGGGCGAATTCATAGAGCGTCCCTTTGAGATCAGCCATAGTGATCCCCTTATCTACCGCCAGCCCTTCGATCTGGTAGAACATCGACTCGTGCGTGGCGTCAATTGCCTCGTAGCGGTAAACTTTCCCCGGCATAATAACCCGCACCGGGGGTTCATGCTGCTCCATAAATCTTATCTGCATTGGCGAAGTGTGCGTGCGCATTAGCATAGGCCGTTCGCCCTTCTCGTTGGTGTAATCGACCCACAGTGTATCCCACATATCTCGTGCCGGATGACCCGGTGGGATATTCAAAGCTTCGAAATTATAGTAGTCGGTCTCTACCTCCGGGCCTTCTACCACCTCGAATCCCATAGAGGTGAAAATGGAGGAGGTTTCGCGGAGTATCCGGGTGGCGGGATGGAGTCTACCCATCCGAATGGGTCGGCCGGGCAACGTGACGTCGATGCGTGATTCCTCCAGCCGTTTTTCCAAGTCTGATTTCTTTAGCGCTTCCTGCTTCCCGGTGAAACTTTCTTCCAGCAGTGATTTCATTCTGTTGGCGGCAGCGCCGGCTTCCGGCCTTTGTTCGACGGGCAGTTCGGAAATACTTTTCAGTTTTTGCGTGAGGGAGCCTTTTCGGCCAAGGTATTTCACTCGCCAGGCATCGAGTTCTTTCAAATCGTTAAGGCTTTCCAGTTCATTCAACGCCCGGCTTTTGAGGTCTTCGAGAGCTTCTAACATTACTGTTTCCTTCAGGATGTATTATAGGGCAGGTCAAATATGAGGGTCAACCACAATGAAAAAGCCCCCTGTTCGGGGGCTTTTCGAGCTTGTTTTGGTATTCTCCTATTCCGCCCCTCTGGCGACTTCTACCAGCCTAGCAAAAGCATCCGGTTCCTGGATGGCCATGTCGGCCAGCATTTTTCGATCAACGGTTACTCCTGCCTGAGTCAATCCATGCATGAACTTATTGTAAGGCATGTTATGCTGTCTGGCAGCCGCATTGATGCGGGCAATCCACAACCGACGCATCTCTCTCTTTTTCTCTTTGCGATGCCGGTAAGCGTAGCTCAGGGCATGGAGCATTGACTCATGGGCTCGCTTATAGAGTGAATGACTTGATGCTCGGTGTCCTTTGGTAAGTTTCAGCACCTTTTTGTGCCGGTGTCGGGTGGTTGTTCCTCCTGTAACTCGTGGCATGATCGCTCCTTATCTTAACCCTTTGGGCAGCACGCTCTTGAGACGCTTTTGATCAACGGCGTCTACTTCAGAGCTCTGTGAATAGGTCCTTTTGGTTCGTTTTGGTTTCCGGCGGCGAAGATGACTTTTCCCCATCTTTGCGCGCATTAGCTTGCCTGTTCCAGTAACGCGAAAGCGCCGTTTCAGTGAGCTATTCGTTTTCAGTTTGGGCATTCTTTTCCTCTTTTTCCTCTTTTTTCACTTTTGGCTGTTTGCCTGGCGTTAAAATCACGGTCATGCTCCGCCCTTCCATCATTATTCCTCTTTCCATCTTGGCTGATTCTCCCAGAAGTTCAATTGCCTTTTCCAGCAATTCCCTCCCTATGGAAGGATGGACAATTTCCCGGCCACGGAACAGGACTATTAATTTGACCTTGGCCCCTTCCGCTAGGAGCCGCTTTGCCGATTTCATTTTGAAATCGATATCATGCTGCCCGATCTTGGGGCGCATCCGAACCTCTCTGAGGCCCGATGATTTCTGGCTTTTGCTTGATTGCCTGTCTTTTTTGGCTTGTTCATATTTGAACTTGCCGTAATCCATCAAACGGCATACCGGCGGCTCAACCCCTGGAGAAACTTCAACGATGTCAGTGCCTTTCTCTTCAGCTATCTGACGGGCATCATGCAGCGTCATTACGCCAAGCTGTTCACCTGAATCCCCAATTAACCTCACCTCTCTGGCTCTGATTAAATGGTTTACCCGGTATTCTTTTGTTGGTTGTTTGGCTGTATATTTTTTAACTGTCTGCTTACCACCTATCTATTTGGATAACATTGATCTTATGTATTATAATGGATCAAAGACCATGTTTCGATATTATAACAGATTTACACCGATCTTTGAATGCCTCAAGTGATTGATTTTTAATATCCTCACCGCTTCTCAATCTGACAGATACGGTAGAATCCTGAACTTCCGCATCGCCGACAATCAGCATATAGGGAATTTTGGATACCTGTGCGGCTCTGATCTTGCGATTCATTCTCTCGTTACTGTCATCCACTTCAATGCGAAGACCATCCTGACGAAGTTCGTCGGCTACCTGTCTGGCATAATCCATGTGTCGGTCAGCGATGGGAATCAACACTGCCTGAACCGGGGCCAGCCACACCGGAAAAGCGCCGGCGTAGTGTTCCACCAGAACCCCGAAGAACCGCTCCAGACTTCCCAGTAACGCCCGATGCACCATGTAAGGACGATGCTCCTTGCCGTCTTCACCGATATAATTCATGTCGAACCGATCCGGAAGGTTGAAATCGAACTGGATTGTCGAACATTGCCAGGAACGCCCCATAGCATCTTTGATCTTGATATCTATCTTGGGGCCATAAAATACCGCTTCCCCTTCCATCCGCTCATAGGGCAATTTGCGCGCTTCCAGAGCTTTCAATAAGGAGGCCTCGGCCTGAACCCACATCTCATCGCTGCCGGCGTATTTCTCCGGTTTTCTGGGGTCTCGCACGCTCAATTCAATGTTGAACTTCTCGAAACCGAAGCCGTGTAGTAAATTCAAACTGAAATCCAATACTCGTGCGATTTCATCTTCAATCTGTTCAGGTGTGCAAAAGATGTGTGCATCGTCCTGGGTAAAGCCGCGCACCCGCAACAATCCGTGCAGCGTGCCGCTTCGCTCGTAACGATAAACAGTTCCCAGTTCGGCCCATCGTAAAGGCAGTTCCCGGTAAGAATGCAACTGCGATTTGTAGATCATTATGTGGAAAGGGCAGTTCATCGGTTTTATGTAGTAATCCTGCCCGTCGATATCCATTGGAGAATACATGCCGTCCTGGTAGAAATCGAGGTGGCCCGAAGTTTCCCACAAGTGAGCCCGCCCGATGTGCGGTGTGAAAACAATATCGTATCCGCCCTCGTAATGCAGCTTGCGCCAGTAATCCTCGATCAGTACTCGTACTCGCCCGCCCTTGGGGTGCCAGTAAGCCAGCCCGGCCCCCGCTTCTTCGTGGAAGCTGATCAGGTCCAGTTGTTTGGTCAGTTTGCGGTGATCGCGGGCTTCGATTTCCTCCAGCCTTTCGAGATATTCTTTAAGATCATCTTTACTCTCAAAAGCCGTCCCGTAAATCCGTTGCAGCATGGGTCGGTTTTCATCGCCACGCCAGTAGGCTCCCGCAATGCTTAGCAACTTGAAAGCTCTTATGCCCCCGGTTGTTTCAATATGTGGCCCTCGGCAGAGGTCGGTGAAGGAACCCTGTTTGTAGATCGAAATCGTCTCGTCATCTAAATCGTTGATTAGTTCGGTCTTATAAGGCTGTGATGCGAACAACTCCAGTGCTTCTTCCTTAGGAATTTCTTCTCTGATAAAAGCTGATTTTGCCTTTATAGATTCCTTCATTTTCTTTTCGATGATACCCAGATCGTCCGGGGTGAGGGAACGAGGTAATTCGAAATCGTAATAGAACCCGTCATCAATTGCCGGACCAATCCCGAATTTGGCATCGGGAAAAATCGACTGGACAGCCTCGGCCATTACATGAGCGGCCGAATGGCGTATCGTTTCCAACCTGTTTTGGTTATTTTCGTCTTTCATAACTGATTGCATTTAGAAATAGCGAATCCTAGTAATTCTATAGTGTGGAGAGCATATTCGTCAAATAGTCCACAATCTAACCCGAATATGCTATATTTTACACGATGGGTGACAGGTTATGAAAATTGCCATGTACTATAACAACCGGGATGTGCGGCTGGAGGAAATGCCGATTCCGAAAATCGGTCCCGGCGAATTGCTGGTAAAGGTAATTGCCTCCGGTATTTGCGGCAGCGATGTGATGGAGTGGTACCGTATCAAAAAAGCACCGCTGGTGCTGGGACATGAGATTGCCGGTGAAATAGTAGAAGTTGGAGAAGGAGTCGAAAATTTCAGGATGGGCGACCGGGTTTTTGTGTCTCACCATGTCCCCTGTGGTAAATGTCATTATTGCCTCAATGGCAACGAGACCGTTTGTGATACCCTGCGCAGTACCAATTTCGATCCCGGGGGATTTGCCGAATACCTCCGTGTTCCACAGATCAATGTTCAAAATGGCACTTTTCTTTTGCCTGACGGAATGTCTTATGAAGAAGGCTCGTTTATCGAGCCGCTGGCGTGTGTGGTGAGAGGGCAGCAAAAGGCAAAAATGAAAGCAGGCCAGAGCGTGCTGGTTATTGGCAGCGGACTTTCCGGGATTTTGCATGTTCAGCTTGCCAGGACGAACGGCGCCGAACGTATTTTTGCCACGGATGTCAATGAGTACCGGCTCGAAGCAGCCATGAGATTTGGCGCCGATGCAGCTTTTCACGCAGGGGAAGATGTTCCCGCCCGTTTGCGGGAAATCAATGAGGGAAGACTGGCAGACCTGGTCATTATTTGTGCTGGTGCCGAACAGGCTGTTTCACAGGGCTTGCAGTCGGTGGAACGTGGGGGAACCATTCTGCTTTTTGCTCCCCAAATGCCCGATGCAGCTTTCCCCATATCAGTGTACGATTTGTGGCATGATGGAATAACGTTGATTACTTCGTATGCTGGGAGCCCGAAAGACATTATCGAAGCAATCCGTCTCATCAGTTCCCAAAAGATCAATGTTCGTGATATGATTACACATCGGCTGGGGCTGGCTGAAACCGAACTCGGATTTCAACTGACTGCCAAAGCTCAGGATTCGCTCAAGGTAATCATCGAGACACAGCGTTAATCTTAAATTCTGGAGGGGGAAAATGGCCTTATCTAAAAGAGCGCAATCTATAAGTCCTTCACCCACACTTGGTATCACTGCCAGGGCTAAGGCGCTGCGTGAGGAAGGGATCGATATCATTGGATTTGGGGCTGGCGAGCCGGACTTTGACACTCCAGAGCACATTAAACAGGAAGCAATCAAGGCGCTTTCAGAAGGGTTTACCAAATACACGCCAAGTTCCGGTATCCCTGATCTGAAGCAGGCTATTTGCGCAAGATTCAAAGAGGATGTTGGGCTGGATTACGAACCATCGCAGGTGATCGTTTCCTGTGGTGCCAAGCATAGCATATACAATATAATTCAGGTTCTTTGCGAGGAAGGCGATGAGGTTATCATCCCGTCACCCTACTGGGTCAGCTACCCGGAGCAGGTGCGGGTAGCTCAGGCGACGCCGGTAATAGTCGATACGGATGAAAAAAACGGTTTCAAAATCACTCCCGAAGCCCTTTCCGGGCATATCGGCAAAAAAACCAAATTGTTCATACTGAACAGCCCCAGCAATCCTACAGGGGCAGTTTATTCCAGAGAGGAACTGGAGGCCATTGCGAAGGTTGCTGTAGATAAAGGGATATGGGTTATCTCCGATGAAATCTATGATAAGCTTCTGTACAATGGAGCCCAACACGTTAGTATCGCTTCCCTTGGCGATGAGATTAAAGCCAGAACGCTGGTGGTTAATGGGGTTTCCAAATCCTATTCGATGACGGGGTGGCGGATCGGGTATGTTGCTGGAGAGAAGGAGATCATCGGGGCAATGACCAATTTGCAGGATCATTCCACATCCAATCCGACTTCCATCGCCCAGAGGGCTGCTCTGACAGCCCTTACCGGGTCGCAGGAACCCGTCAGGCAAATGGCCGTTGAATTTGAAAAACGCCGCAATTACATGGTTGAAAGGTTGAATAAAATTCCGGGGTGTTCCTGCCTCATGCCGCCGGGGGCGTTCTATGCTTTCGTAAATGTTTCAGGTGTGCTGGGAAAATCCTTCAACGGGAAGATCATCAATGGCTCGATGGACCTCACCGAGTTGCTTCTGGTTGAAGCTAAAGTGGCAGTATTGCCCGGCAGCCCTTTTGGCGCGGACAGCTACCTTCGATTATCTTATGCCACTTCAATGGAGAATATTGTTGCCGGACTTGATAGAATAGAGGAAATGATAAGCAGGATTGGGTGATGAAAGCATCTGTCAGCCGGATTAAATCGATAGTTGCCAAAGCGCTCGAAGAGGATGTCGGGCAGGGTGACATTACCACTGAATCCCTGATTCCCCCGAACCTGCAGGGCAAGGCTTCCATGCTGGTGAAATCCAGAGGGGTACTGGCAGGAATTCAGGTGGCGGAAATCACCTTTTCGCAGGTCGATTCTTCACTTCGTTTTGAGCGGCTGGTTCAGGATGGAATGGCCGTGGAACCGGGAGAAAGGATTGCCACGATTGAAGGCAAGTCAGCCAGCATTCTCAAGGCGGAAAGGGTGGCGCTTAACTTTTTACAGCATCTCAGTGGGATAGCTACTGAAACTGCTAAATACGTGGAGGCTGTTTCCGAAACCGAGGCTAAAATACTTGATACTCGCAAAACGACGCCAGGGCTACGCCTTTTTGAAAAATACGCGGTCAAAATGGGAGGCGGACAGAATCATCGGAAGAATCTTGGCGAACAGGTGCTCATTAAAGATAATCATCTTGAGGCGTGCCGGGTCAGGGGAATGAGTTTGGGGGATGTGGTGAGAAAAGCCCGCGAGAACACCCCTCTGACCGTGCCGATTGAAATCGAAGTGGAGAGTGTGAAAGAGGCTAAAGAGGCGGCCGATGCCGGAGCCGATATCGTTTTGCTGGATAACATGAGTATAGCGGAAATGAAAAAAGCGGTGAAGGCTGTCAGAGGATACTCCGAAACCGAGGCTTCCGGCGGGATTACGCTGGAAAGCGTCGCTGCTGTGGCCAAAACCGGAGTGGATAGTATATCAATTGGAGCGCTGACTCATTCCGTCAAAGCGCTGGATATTAGTTTAGAACTTGAGTTTTGTTAGGTTTTCCGGCAGTGTTCCATCGCCAAAAACCAAAAAAGAAGAGGGACCTTGTTCAGGTCCCTCTTTTCACTATATTCAATTGTGCTGGATCGTGTGGCCCTGTTGGCCGGCTGCTATAGCCGGAGCGGGCTATCCTGATGGAATTGGCCCTATTTTACTATTCGGGCTTGATCCAGGGTTCGCATCGCCCTGCCTAATTGGCAGGGCCTGTAAAGTCGAATTTCCACCTCTCCAGCATGGATTGAACCTTCATGGCGCCCACCTCCTTTTCAAAGCGTTCAATCTTGGGATATGCATATTCTACTCGTTGATCTGCCGGAGAAGTATAGCGTAAACGTCACTCTTGCGATGGGAAAAATGTGCTACTTGACAGATGATTACGCCTCATGTAATTGAGCAGGCGGGTTTTTGTGCAGATAAAACCATGAAGGCACGATGAGTATCAGGCATTCTATTATCGTGTCTGCAACCAGAAACGTGGCGCAATCTGAGAAAAACCCTTCCGGGAACATTTTAAGGAGATAGCTGGAGGAAGGCAGTTGCCACAGGTCGTTGGAAAAACTGCTCAAATGAAATCTTAAAAACAGGCTGTCGAAATCGATCAGTGCCCACAGTCCGATAAAAGCGATCAAGGCCAGTGTTAGCAATCCCCCCCGAAATAACCCCTGCATCATTGAGCGCAGGAACCCCCTTTTTTTGATGGCGAATCCGGCGATAAGATAAATTCCCGCGTAGCCCAGCGTACTCCATAAAACCAGGTGGAAGAACTGGATGATTCCTTTTACGTCCTCAAGGTGATGGATTTCACGCGGGGTAAACAGCTCGATCTGCTCACCATTTTTGATCACTTGAATATCTATGGAATCCCGCGTTCCTTTGAAGTAACCGATCAGTTCCCCGGCTGCCCCGCTGAGTTCGTCATCGCTGATGCCTGTTGTTTCCGCCACGTCGTACTTTTCAAATCCGTATTCATAGAGATCCTTGAAATTTGCCATGAATGTAACATTCAAGCTGATTAGCAGCAGGGGCAGGCAGATCACAAACAGGCAGGCTGTGCTTATGCGCAGTATTTTCATCTTCATGCGTTATGGTAGAAGGGCAGGGGTGATACTGTCAAGGCTTTAGGTGTGGATCGTTTTGCACGTAGAGCGAATGTTGGAGTTGGGTAAAAGACTTGTTTTTATTGGTGATGTTCCCTGCAAACGCAAATTCAAAATCGCGCAAAATGGAATCCCCATTTCATTCCCCTTTGCGAAAGAGGGGCATAGGGGGGCTTCTGCTGATGCAAACCATCACCGAATTTGCTAAAATAAAATCTGTTGTGCGGTTTTTTTAAGACCCACTTTTCAAAATTATCAAAAGACAAGATCAACACGATTGGCTGGATAGAAAAACTTATTTCTCAACAATATCCTGTAAATCCTGGGCATCCTGTCTGAAACTAAAATTTGTGGAGGTAACCTTTGAACAAGGAAGTAGCAGTCATTGGTGCGGGGCAGACAGCGTTTACCCGCGATTGCGGGATGTCTGTCCGCGAGCTCTGTTTCGAGGCCTACAAGGAAGCTGTTCAGGGCCTTAATCTCGATCCGAAGGATGTCGATGCCTCGATCATCGCTTCAGCGCCGGAGTACGATAAGCAGCGCACTCCAGCGGCGCTTATCTCCGAGTACCTTTGCTTTCCACCCAGCCCTACCTTTTATCTGGAAACCGTGTGTTCTTCCGGAACAACCGGTGTGAGGGTAGGATATTCCATGATAAAGGCGGGACTGCATGATATTGTGGTGATGGTCGGTTTTCAGAAAATGTCCGAACTGGACTCACGCACCGCGGCTCAGGTAATGGGTCGAGGCGACGATACGATGTTCAGTTCACCCTTCGGGACAACCATGCCCGGCGGACATGCCCTTTATGCGCAGGCTCACATGGATGCGTTCGGGACCACTGAAGAGCAGATGGCCAGAATTCGGGTCAAAAACTCATTATATGGTTCTCAGAACCCCAAGGCCAACTACAAAAAACGACTGAGCCTTGAGGATTGCATCAATGCAGGTCCGGTGTGTACCCCGATAAAGAAATTCGACTGTTGTGCCAATTGCGATGGCGCTTCGGCGGTCATCCTTGCCAGCGCCGATACAGCCAGAAAATACACCGACAAGCCCATCTGGATTCAGGGCACGGGTATGGCCACTTCCGAACTCAACTGGAGCAGCCGGGCTTCATTGACCAATTTCGATAGTGTCAGAAATGCCGCGAAAGAGGCCTACGAAATGGCCGGCATGGGCCCCGATGATATAGATGTGGCGGAAGTTCATGATTGTTTCACTATCTCGGAAATCCTGGCTTATGAGGATCTTGGTTTTGCCAAAACGGGTGAAGGAGGCAAGCTGATCGATGAGGAAGCCACCTATCATACCGGAAGAATTCCGGTCAATGTCGATGGTGGCCTGCTTTCAAAGGGCCACCCTATCGGAGGTACTGGCGGGTCACAAGTGCGAACCATCGTGCAGCAACTTCGCGGCGAGTGCGGGGATACTCAGGTCAAAGACCCCAAGATTGGTTTGGTTCAGAATGTCGGTGGCGTGGGCACATACGCCAATGTAATCATCTTCGGGAGGGATTAAGCGATGGATTTCGGGAATTTTGGAGTTGTCAGTTTTACCAAACAGGCGAAATCGGTTGCCTTTGTTGATTATCTGGCGGAAGGCAAGCTGATGGGCACCGTGTGCAAGAAATGCGGCAATAAGTATTTCCCTCCGCGGATGGATTGTGCCCAGTGCTTTGGCGATGAATTGGAATGGTTTGAAATTAAGGGGCCCGGGAAATTGATTACCTATTCGACAGTGAATTTCGGGCCTTCCGGATTTGAAGAGGTTCAGCCATATACTTTAGGTATTGTGGATTTCCCGGAGGGCGTGCGGGTGCTGGCCAAGATAAGCAACAAGATCGATCCTGCCAGTCTCAAATCGGGAATGGAGTTAAGGCCTGTTCCCCAGAAGTTGAACGAGGAGAAGCTCACCTACGAATTTGAAGTTTAGTGAAACTTGCTCAGGGTGCGGGGGTAGCGAAAAATGCAAATGCCACTCTAGTAGGTTTTGGCTTTCTGGGGTTCTATTGACGGTGGAGAAGCGATTATATTATAATGACTGTGGCAATTTGAAGTAGTAAAGGGTGTATTGCTTGGAAATAAAGAACGTTTTTATAGTGAGTTCCGGACAAACAATCGATGTTGCCTGTGCTATCGCTCAAACGCTGGCAGATAGTAATGTTGGTGTTAGCCTGAAGTGCGCGGATGATTCCGGCTGCAGGGAGGCAATCGAAAAAATCAAAAGGGCTCTGGATACCAGAGTTACTGGTGAGGAGTTGAAGGCGGAACAAGCTGAGGCAGCCCTGGGGCGAATTCAGACAACTACTGATCTTGCTGATGCCGGGAATGCCGATGTGGTTATCGAATCGGTTTTTGAAGATAAGGAACTCAAGCAGGAGACTCTAAAAAAGCTCGATGGTATATGCCCCGCTGAAACTATCTTCGCTACCAATACCTCAACCATAACTGTTACCAATCTTGCCAGCGTAACCAGCCGTCCGGAAAAAGTTATCGGGATGCATTTCATCTATTTCTCGCCCGTGATGAAGGTGGTGGAAATCGTCCGCGGGCTGAAGACCTCGGAAGCTACATTTGCGGCGGTTAATGATTTTACTCAGGCTGTTGAAATGGAGTCGGTTGTGGCAGAAGATGCCCCCGGGCTTTTGAGCACCCGGATATGGATGGTTCACCTCAACGAGGCGGCGAACAACGTGTTCAACAAACTGGTGGAACCGGAAGCGCTGGTTAAACTCAATCGAACCATTTCCCCCAATGCATTTAGTATTCTTGAATCTGCTGATTTCATAGGGCTGGACAATTGCGTTGCCCTGTTGCAAAATTTGTATTATGCTTATGGTGATCCCAAGTACCTTCCTTCCGCTCTGCTTACCCTTATGGTTGATGCGGGACAACTGGGTATGAAGAGTGGAAAGGGGTTCTTTAATTACAGTTAGGAGGAAAGGCGCATGAAAGACAAACAGATGACTGTGGACCAGGTGGTCAAACAAATAAAGAACGGTGATACCATTGTCATCGGCGGTTGGGGGATGGTTCGCAAACCATTGACGCTCGTCAGGGCAATAGCCAAATCTAACCTGAAAGACCTCACTGTTATGGGGTTGGCGGGGATGGATCTGGATCTGCTGATCGCTGCAGGCAAGGTAAAGAAGGCGATCACTGGATTCGTGGCTTTCGAAGGTGGCGAAGGTCGTGCTGTAGCATATGATGCAGCACGCCAGAAGGGAAAGATCGAATACATGGAACTTTCCGAGAATATGATTATTTCTGGCTGGAAGGCTGCTGCTGAGAGGATTCCCTTCTATCCCACTCGTTCTGGCTTGGGGACCGATATCCTGCAGTACAACCCTGAAATCAAAACCTTCAAAGCACCCTATACCGGCGAAAAGCTGGTTGCCATGCCGGCGTTGCGAGCCGATGTTGCGCTGATTCATGCCAATGAAGCCAGCAGTGAGGGGTATGCTACTATCAAGGGTGACAGGCTCTGGGATCATATTATTATGAGAGCTGCTGATAAGGTTTTCGTGAGTGCCGAGAAGGTTATTCCGAGATATGAACTCCAGAAAGATATGAAAAACATCAAAGTTCATACACCGTGGGTTACCGGTGTAGTCGAGACGCCCAACGGTGCACGCCCGGGCACTCTCTTCCCGGATTATACTCAGCCGGCCAACCGAACCATCAAAGCATATATGGATGCGGCGCTTGATGCTAAAAAATTGAAGGCCTATCTGGATCAGTATTAAGTTGGCACGCTAGAAGAAAAAATGAAATGGAGGATAAATAGTGGCAAAAGCAACAAATGCAGCGACTAAAACCAAATCGGCGGCCAAGACGGCAAGCAAGAAATCGGCGAAAACCGAACTTGCTAAAGATTACACGATAGAGGAACAGCTTGTCTGTGCGATGGCACGCGAGTTTGGACCCAATGATAACATCGCTCTGTCCGGTGTTCTTAACTGGACTTTTGTGGCCGAGGCACTGGCACAAAAAATGTATGGCAGTCAGTTGGCCCTTCATCATGATTATTATCTGGTTGATGGTTCCGGTTGTTTGGCGGAGGGACCGCGGTTCCCATTCCAGGTTGGTGACCCGCCACCGGATTACGTCTCTTGCCCGCTTACCAGTGAAGATATCTTTGCCATGGTGCTCGGTGGCAAGTGGTGTATTATGATGCAGCCGGTTCAAGTGGATAAGGAAGGTAATTGCAATCTTGCTCTCATCGGCGACCCGAAGAAACCGGATCGGTATTTTGTTGGCTCAAGGGGTCTGCCGGATAATTCCACCAACTCTGTACGGACCTATTTCACGGTGCCGAATCATCAGAAGAGGGTTTTTGTGGATAAGGTGGACTTCAGGTCTTCCGCTGGATGGGGTTCCGAACGGCGCGCAGGGGAGATTCCTTATGGCGCAGTCGAAAAGGTTTTCACCAATCTCTGTGTATTTGATATTGACCCGAAGACCAAGCAGATGCGGCTGGCCTCGGTGCACAAGGGAGTAACGGTTGACAAGGTTCTGAAGAATACCGGGTTCAAACCGATCGTGCCCAAGAACGTTCCGGAAACGGCGGTGCCCACCAATGAGGAACTTCGGTTAATTAGAGAGGTCATCGATGGCGCAGGCATCCGTCGCTTGGATCACGGAACTGCCGAAGAGAAGAAAGCGGTCTTTGACCAGATTAACGACGGAACCAAGTTTACCCAGGTTTATCCGGACAGGAGATAATCCTTAAAAGGAAAATGAGCGTAAGCTGCAATGCCCCCTGTCAGATTACAGACCGGGGGCATTGTTGGATAAAGACATAAAATAGTATCAGGGGAAGCGTATGGGAATCAGAAATATATTTGTGATCGGGGGCGGGGGTTTGATGGGTAATGGTATTGTGCAATGCTGCCTTGAGGCCGGATTTGTCACCACGGCACATGATATCAAGGATGAGTTCGTCCAACGCGGGGTTAGTGGCATAACCCAGAGACTGGAAAAGAACGTAACGAAAGGGAAGCTCACCGTTGAGAAAAAGGATGAAATTCTGGGGAATCTGAAGACTTCAACCGATCTGGCTAATGCCAGCGACGCCGATGTAGTGATCGAAGTTGTCTTTGAGGATATGGCAATTAAGAAAACTATCTTCCAGCAGCTTGATGAAATCTGCCCTGCCCACACGATCTTTGCTTCCAATTCGTCTTCTCTTCCCATTACGGAGATGGCAGGGTTTACTAAACGGCCGGATAAAGTCATCGGTATGCATTTCCTCCAGCCGGTGCCGGTCATGCCGCTCACTAACGTGATCAGGGGGCTTTTAACATCTGATGAAACGAGTGAAGTAATCGAGGGGCTGGCCAGGTCGCTGGGTAAAGAGCCGCTTCGATGGAAAGACGGCCCCGGTCATGGCCTGCAAATTTCTCCGATGGCCTATTACAATGAAACCGCCAAGGTGCTCTCGGAGGAGCGTGGCACCAAAGAGGATATCGACAAGTGTTTCAAAGTAGGGATGGGAATGCCGATGGGGCCTGTCACCACGCTTGATTTCATGGGTATGGATACCGTCCTTCACATACTGAACATACTGTACGAAGCTTATGGGGGTTCTCAGCACCATCCTTCCCAGCTGATTGTGCAAATGGTCAAAGCGGGATTGTACGGAAACAAGGCAGGCAGAGGTTTCTACACTTATGATAAGTAGATCAGGTGAAAGCAACGTAAGCCAGGGATATTCAGCCAAGGATATCCAGGTACTGAAAGAAATTGAGGCGGTGCGCCTGAGGCCGGGTATGTATATCGGCAGCACCGATCAGCGCGGGCTGCACCATCTGGTTCACGAGATACTGGATAACGCCATTGATGAGTCGATGGCCGGTTTTTGCGATCGGGCCAGTGTCGTGATTCATGCGGATAACAGTGTTACTGTTACTGATGATGGCCGTGGTATCCCTGTTGATAAACATCCTCAAACCAAAGTTTCCGCATTGCAGACGGTGATGACCACGCTGCATGCGGGAGCCAAATTCGGGGGAGGCTCGTATAAGGTTTCCGGCGGATTGCATGGAGTTGGCGCTTCAGTAGTAAATGCTCTCTCTAATTGGCTTGTAGTGGAAGTGGCTCGTGATGGCAAACTGCATCGTCAGGAGTTCAAGCGAGGGATCCCTCAGAACGATGTTGAAGCAATTGGTGATTCCGATAAAACCGGCACCACGGTTACGTTCCTTCCCGATGAAGAGATCTTTGCCACAATGGATTACGATTTCAATATTCTGGCGCAGAGATTCAGGGAAATGGCCTACCTGAACAAAGGGATATGGATCGATTTTAAGGACGAAAGGAAAGATCGGGAGACAAGCTTCTATTTTGAGGGCGGAAGTGTTAGTTTTGTTCATCAACTCAATCGCAAGCGGGCAGTGATTCATCCGCACCCAATCCATATCTCCAAGGCGATTGACAGCACCATGATAGATATCGCTATCCAGTACAACGAAGGCTTTAGTGAGTCCACACTGGCCTTTGCCAATTGCATTAACACTATTGATGGGGGAGCGCATCTCACCGGCTTTCGCACAGCGTTGACAAGGGTTTTAAATGATTATGCCCGGAAATACAAAATCATTAAAGAGTCGGATGCCAATCTCTCCGGCGAGGATGTCAGAGAGGGTTTGGTGGCCATCATCAATGTTAAGCTGACGACTCCTCAGTTTGAGGGCCAGACAAAGACGCGGCTGGGCAATCCTGAACTGAAGGTTCAGGTAGAAGGGGCTGTTTATGAAGGGCTGACTTACTACCTTGAGGAGCATCCGCAGGAAGCCAAGCGCATACTTGAAAAGTGTCTTACCACTGCCAGGGCTCGCGAGGCTGCCAGGAAAGCACGGGAACTGGTAACCAAAAAAGGCCTTTTTGAAGGGGGCAGCCTGCCGGGCAAACTGGCCGATTGTTCCGAGAAGAATCCGGCGAATCGCGAATTGTACCTTGTTGAGGGTGATTCGGCTGGTGGCTCGGCCAAGCAGGGCAGAGACCGGAATTTCCAGGCCATACTTCCCCTCAAAGGGAAAATACTGAATGTGGAAAAAGCCCGGCCGGAAAGGATGCTGGCTCATGATGAAATCCGGGCTCTTATAGTTGGATTGGGGGCGAGTGCCGGAATTGGGAGTGAATCGGAGCTAGACCTTTCCAAGCTTCGTTATCATCGCGTTATTATCATGACTGATGCTGATGTTGATGGATCTCATATTCGTACCCTGCTGCTGACTTTCTTCTTTCGCTATATGCCGGAGTTGATTAATGCAGGATATTTGTATATCGCACAACCGCCTCTTTACAGCGTAAAAAAGGGGAAGGAGCAGCATTGGGTTTACTCCGATGATGTGAAAGACGAGTTGATGGCAAAGATGGGAACTAAAGGGGTAAATGTTCAGCGCTACAAAGGACTGGGCGAGATGACCCCTTTGCAACTCTGGGAAACCACCATGAATCCCGAGACCCGAACCATGCTTCAAGTCAGTATTGAGGATGCTATCAAAGCGGATGAAATCGTGGAGATGTTAATGGGAGAGGCGGTTCCTCCGCGGAAATCCTTTATTCAGGCTCACGCAACTCAAGTGAAGAACCTTGATGTTTAGTTACTGATATGGTTCCTGGCCGATTCTAATTCAGCCACCGTTTCTTTCGTTTGTAGTGTTTGACTTCCCGGTAACTTTTGGCCTCTCCGCCAGAGCCGACTCCCAGATAGAATTCCTTAACGTCCTCGTTGTTTGCCAGTTCTGAGGAAGGCCCGTCGAGTACGATTTTCCCGTTTTCCATTATATAGGCATAGTCCGAAATAGCGAGTGCCGCCCTGGCATTTTGCTCGACGAGAAGAATCGATACTCTTTCTTCCCTGTTGATTTGACTGATTATCGAGTAGATTTCCTGTTGCAGGAGGGGCGCAAGTCCGAGAGATGCTTCATCGATCATAATAATTCGAGGATGGGCCATCAGGGCTCGCCCTACCACCAGCATTTGCTGCTCGCCACCGGAGAGATACCCGCTGGTCTGGTTGCGAAGGGACTCGATTTTGGAGAAATACCCGTACACCATATCCAAATCCCTTTTCAAATTCCCTTTCTTGCCAGCCACGTAAGCCCCCGCTTTTAGGTTCTCTTCCACTGTCAGGTGTTCCAGAATTCTTCGCCCTTCCATCACCTGAATTATCCCCCACTTGGCAACATCTTCAGGGTCTCCGTTTTCTATTCGTTTCCCATCGTATTGAATGTGTCCCTCTGTTACTTTCCCTTCCTCTGCCACAAGCAGTCCTGAAATAGCATTGAGTGTGGTGGTCTTCCCTGCTCCGTTGCTCCCCAGCAGGGCGACAAGTCCGCCTTCCTGGAGCACCAGCGAGACTCCCTTTAGCACCAGGATCACATTCATATATTTAACTTCAATATCATTTAGTTCCAGTAAAGCCATTTACGTACCTCCGTCAGGATAAGAGCCCTGCCCGGTTATTCCCCCAGATAAGCCTTGATGACAGCCGGGTTCTGTTTGACTTCCGCTGGAGGCCCTTCCGCGATTTTTCTCCCGAAATCGAGAACTACTATCCTGTCGGTTATGTCCATAACTACACCCATATCATGTTCGATAAGGACAATAGCCACACCTCGTTCCTCCTGAACATCCAGGATGAACCTGGCCATATCCTCTTTTTCCTCAACATTCATCCCTGCCATCGGCTCATCAAGGAGAAGGAGCTTGGGTTCCTGAGTCAGGGCTCTTCCCAAGTCTATCCGCTTGCGCAATCCATAGGCGAGTGAACCCACTACCGAATTTCGGTACCGCTGCATTTCCAGAAAATCGATGGTTTCCTCTACTGCCTGTCGTTGTGCTATCTCCTCATGATGGGCTCGCCCGAAGTAAATAGCTCCTTCGACGAAAGTAGATTTGAACATGAAGTGCCTGGCAGCCATCAGATTGTCTACGGTGGTCAACCCGGTGTAAAGCTGGATGTTCTGGAATGTCCTGCTAATACCAAGTTGAGCTATCTTGTCCGGCCGTTGCCGGGTGATTCGCTGTCCTTCGAAACGGATTTCCCCTGTTTCCGGTTTGTAGAAACCATTGATGCAATTCAGCATGGACGTTTTTCCCGCACCATTTGGTCCTATAATGGAGAGAATTTCACCTGCTTTAACATCAAAGCTTACTCCTGCCAGCGCCGTTACACCACCAAAAGTAAGGGTTATGTCATCGATTTCCAGAACATTAGGCCTATCCATAATACCAATAGCTCCTTTGATAGCACATTGAGTTTATCCAATCATAATTTGTCCGGGATGTCAAGAAACACGCGTTCTGCAAGCAGGTGATTATAATAGCTTTCGCGCCAGCGCTTCCTCTTCCCCCCGGCAGGTAATTGTTCTATCGATTCTGGCTTCCTTCAGCGATTTCAGTATTCGCCCTATTTTCTTCCCGGGAAGGATCCCCATATTTTGCAGGTCGTCGCCGCTGAGTTCCGGCTTAGCATAACGCAGTTCCCGAAGGTAAAGTTCCAGCCTCCGATGTATGATTAATGAATCAGATGCAATTGCCATCCCTTCGATACCTTCAGGTGTGTGGCGCTCCAGCAGACGATATATCCGACTGGGACGAAGTTCGGGGACTTCCAGAAGGGGAAGAGATTCTTTGAGTTTCTGCGCATCCCGCATTGTGCGTGCGGCCCACCCCGGCATTTTAAAACGTGTGATGCAATTGCTGGTTTCTTCTGGATTGAATCGATAGGATATGATTGCCAGATATATCGAAGTCAGCGAGAGGGATTCCTCGTTCTGATCACGAACTTGGGCGAATTTCCCCTCTAGCCAGTTATCACCTTTCAGTGGGGGGTAGAGTTTGCAGAGCACTCCCAGCTTATCGGCGCGAAGGAGGGATTTCTCCGGGCACTCCTCGTTCAGGATTAACTCCAGTTCATGCCATAAGCGTTCTCCGGTTACAGTATCCAGACTTTCCAGATTATTTTGGAGCAATTTCCCCGTTGTTTTCTCCAGTTGAAAATCTAGACGTTGCTCGTAGCGGATGGCACGCAGGATGCGGGTGGGATCATCTTCGAAACTCTTCGGGTGCAAGATTCGGATTGACTTTTGTTTGATATCCTGTTGTCCGCCGTGTGGGTCCAGCAACTCTCCGAAGGAATCGGGGGTGAGGCGGATGGCCATAGCATTGATGGTGAAATCGCGGCGGGCCAGATCATCCTGAATTGTTCCCGCTTTTACTGTGGGTAAAGCACCGGGATGGATATAGCTTTCGGAGCGAGCGGTTACCAGATCGATATTGAGATTCTCAAAAAGGATTTTCGCGGTGCCAAAGCGCGGGTGAGTCTTGAGGCTGCAATCGTTCGCTTTGGCGATTTGCCGGGCCAGCGAAATGGCCCTGCCTTCGATCACCATGTCAAGATCGTAGCTGCTTCTTCCCAGGAGGATGTCCCGCACCACACCCCCAACCAGATATACGGCTTCCCCTCTTTTGGCAGCCATTTCCCCGATATTTCTAAGTATCTGCAGATGAGCTGCGGATAGCGATGCCGCGAACTGGTGATTGAAGTTTTTCAAAAACCCTCCTTTCCGATTATATCATTGGGGGTATGAGGAGTGGATTAAACAAGAACCGAGGAGAAGAGCCCGGATTGCTATTCCCTTAAATTCTGCCTAGCAAAATACCCGGATTTGTTTCCAGCACGATTTTCATTTCCGCTTCAGGCAATCCGGCGCTGCGCAGAACGGTATCGGTCAAATCCGTGGTGAGCAAATCATCCTCGTTATGAGCGTCTGAATTGAGGAGAAGCTGTGCTCCTGCATCGCGGGCTACTCTGGCAACGTGCTCATTTGTGAGTGAATGACCCCTCCGGGCAGAGATTTCGATGAAAACCCCGTTCTCTCTGGCTAAGCCGGCTTCCTCTGGTGTCAGCAGGCCGGGATGGGCGAGGATATCTACAAATTCAGATTTCACCGTTGCCATGTTGGTTCCCGGCTCCACAGGTTCGACGGTGGTTTCACCGTGGACTATAACCACTCGCGCTCCCATTTCTTTCGCCTGTCGGGCAACTTCATCAATCGATTCTGCCGGAAGGTGCGTTAATTCCACTCCCGGGAATGCTCTGATATCCCAGTATTTTTCTGCCAGCTTGCAGTCTCTGGCGACTTCGGTGATGAACCGCTCCAGCTCACCGGGCCCGGCGTGATCGGTAATAGCAATAGCCCGGTAGCCGTTCACGATAGCCCGCCGGATCAGTTCCAGTGGCGAGAGTTCACCATCGCTTAAAAATGTGTGAGTGTGAAAGTCGTAAATCATCTTCATTATTTTCCACTATTATTTTAAATGCGTCAAGGAATTCATGATGCCGTAATAACTTGTCCTCAGTAATCTATTTGTGGTACCCTTTACACAAGGTAAGGTAAACCTTTGGCAAGTTTGAGTCTAATTTTTTAAAGCGTAAGGAGAGCAAAAAGTGGGCAAAATCAATGTGGCCATAATTGGCGTGGGCAATTGCGCCTCTTCCTTTGTGCAGGGTGTTGAATACTACAAAAACGCAGATGAAAACGATCTTGTCCCCGGATTAATGCATGTGAATCTGGGGGGCTATCATATCAAGGATATTAATTTCGTTGCTGCGATCGATATTGATAAAAACAAAGTGGGCAAGGACTTGGCAGATGCCATTTACGCCGAGCCCAATAATACCTTCAAGTTTTGCGATGTTCCCAAGTTTGGATTTAAGGTAGATCGGGGTATGACCCATGACGGGTTGGGGAAATATCTCAAAATGGTTATCACCAAGGCCCCCGGACCTACGGCAGACATTGTGAAAATCCTCAAGGATCGAAAAGTTGATGTGGTTGTCAGCTATCTTCCGGTAGGCTCCGAAGAGGCTACCAAATGGTATGTCGAACAGATTCTTACTGCCGGTTGCGGTATGGTAAATTGCATCCCGGTATTCATTGCCAGAGAAAAATACTGGCAAAAGCGGTTCGAAGAAAAAGGTTTGCCTGTCATTGGTGATGATATCAAATCGCAGGTAGGCGCTACGATCACGCATAGGGTACTGACCCGGCTCTTCAGGGATCGCGGTGTAAAGGTGGAAAGAAGCTACCAGCTCAATTTTGGCGGCAATACCGATTTCTACAACATGCTGGAACGGGAGAGGCTGGAATCGAAAAAGATATCCAAAACCAATTCGGTTACTTCTCAGTTGGATTATGATATGGGCGAGGATAACATCCATGTCGGTCCCAGCGATCACATTCCCTGGCTCGATGACCGGAAATGGTGTTATATTCGGATGGAAGGGACCACTTTCGGTGATGTGCCTTTGAATTTGGAATGTAAGCTGGAAGTCTGGGATAGTCCCAATTCCGCCGGTGTGGTGATCGATGCTGTCAGGTGCTGCAAGCTGGCCCTTGACCGGGGCATAAGCGGTTCATTGACAGCCCCATCTTCCTATTTCATGAAATCACCGCCGATACAGTACACGGATGATAAGGCGCATGCTCTAACCGAAGAATTCATTGCTGCAAATGTCAAGGCAGCTGCAGGTGCTGAAACTAAGGCGAAGGCAACCAAAGCAAAAAAGCCGGCAGCCGCATCAAAGAAAACCCGCAAGGCCTAGGTCGAATAAGATAGATGGTTACCAGAGATTATAAAGCTGCAACCGTCAAATGAAAATTGTACAGGTTTCACCGTACGATTATGAATATCCCGGTGGCGTGAATCGCCATATCTTCTCTTTGGGTGAAAATCTTACTCGTATGGGCCATGAGGTGAAGTATATTCTTCCCTCCTCACGCCCCCAGAAACCCCCTCATAACGGTGATATTACTTTTGTCGGCAGGCCTATACCTATTCATGCCAGCGGTTCAATTGTCCGTTCCCCGGTTTCTCCTTGGATTTTCTATACTGATTCCGGCAACTTGTGCGGTGCTCTTGAGGAGGAGAAGTTCGATATCGTCCATATGCATGAGCCGCTGTTTCCTCCGCTGACGACTGCCTGCCTGCGCTATTCACGCGCTACGAACATCGGAACCTTCCATGCTTCTCGTTCCAGAAGCTGGGGATACTGGTTCTGGCGGCCGTGGCTCAACCAATGGACGCCCAAGCTTGATGGAAGGATCGCGGTTTCCCAACCGGCTCAGGATTTCATCGGACGTTATTTCCCCGGTGATTATACCATCATCCCCAATGGTATCGACCTTGAAAGGTTCGACACATACACGGAACCCTTCGAAGAATACATGGATGGAAAGATCAACATCCTTTTTGTGGGGAGACTGGAACGGCGCAAGGGCTTCCGTTATTTGCTGGAGGCATACAGGAAAGTCAAAAAAGATAATCCCAATATCCGTCTCATTGTGGTTGGCCCGATAAACAAAATGCGCCTGCATTACAAGTTTCTCACCAAAACTTATAGCCTGAAAGATGTGATTTATGTAGACTATGTCTCGAATGAAGACCTCTCCCGGTTTTATCACACCGCCGATATTTTTTGCGCGCCCTCTACCGGTAGGGAAAGCTTCGGGATAGTCTTGCTGGAAGCGATGGCGGCCCGCAAGCCGGTGCTGGCTACCAATATCGATGGGTATGCCAGCGTGTTATGCCAGGATGTGGATGGGTTGATGGTGCCGCCAAAGAATATCACGGCGCTGGCTGAGACGCTCAAAGTCCTCATCGATGATAAGCAGTTGCGGGAATCCCTGGGAAAGAGGGGGCGGGAAAAGGCGGAACGGCATAGTTGGGATAAAGTATCACGGAGTGTAATGGACTATTACGAACAGGTTATCGATCAATCGAAATACGGGAAAACCGGTGATCTCTAAACTCCGCCCTACCGTCGGCCGGTTCTTATCGGAAAATCCCGCCCGCCTGATGGCGGCCCTCAGGATAACTCCCAATGGCCTGACATTGATAGGGCTGGCCTTCAATATTTTCACCGGCTGGGTTTTAGCTATGGATTTTTCTCATCATCTGTTGATCGGTGGAATACTGGTTCTCTTTTCGGGGTGGTTTGACATGCTCGATGGGGCTCTTGCCCGGCTTACTGATAGCATCACTCGATTTGGAGGGATGCTTGATTCCACCGTAGACCGGCTTTCTGAAGCGGCTCTGTTTTTGGGGTTGATTATTTTCTTCGCTAATCGGGGAGATACGCTTGAGGTTGCGCTGATTTTTGCTGCCGTTGTTGGCTCGATGATGGTCAGCTACACCAGGGCCAAGGCAGAGGGAATGGGATTCAAGGGAGAGATTGGGATATTTGCCCGGCCTGAAAGGCTTGTTTTGCTGACGCTGGGGCTGTTCCTGTCAGAAGCGTCACTGACAGCTCTCGTCGTTGTTTTATGGATTCTGGCGGTGGGAGCAAACATGACGGCGATGCGTCGTCTGTTCTATGTCTGGCAGCAATCCAAAACCGATATGTAGGGGCACATTGTGATGTGCCCTGTGCAGGGTGTAGGGCAATTCATGAATTGCCCCTACGATTCCAATGTGGATTTCAGATAAGCCCTGATCACCTCGTCCAAGTCCCCATCGAGCACTGCATCAGGATTACTGGTTTCATAGCCGCTACGCAAGTCCTTGACCAGTTTGTAAGGATGTAGAACATAATTGCGAATCTGGTTCCCCCATCCGGCGCTCACATGTTCCCCTTTTAGTTTGGACTGTTCTTCCGACTGCTTCTCCATTTCCTTTTCGAGCAGGCGTGCAGCCAGAACCTTCATGGCAGAATCCTTATTTCTGACTTGGGAACGCTCGTTCTGACAAGTAACAACGATACCGGTGGGGAGATGCGTGATCCGAATGGCGGAACTGGTTTTCTGCATGTGCTGCCCGCCGGGACCGCTTGAACCGTAGGCATCGATCTTTAGGTCTTCTGGATTGATAGTCACATCCGTATCGGTTTCAACTTCCGGCATTACTTCTACCAGCGCGAAGGAAGTGTGGCGGGCATGATCGGCATCGAAGGGGGAAAGGCGTACCAGACGATGGACGCCGCGTTCGGATTTGAGATAACCAAAAGCGTAGTCTCCGTTCACTTCAACCATTGTGCTTTTGATCCCGGCTTCATCACCAGGGGAGCTATCGATTACTTCCGCGTTGAACTTGCGTTTCTCGAACCATCTCAGGTACATGCGCAGTAGCATCTCGGCCCAGTCCTGAGATTCGGTGCCGCCGGCGCCGGCGTGGATTGCCAGCACTGCATTCCTGCTATCGTATTTGCCTCCGAGCGTCTCCTGAAATTCCATCTCCTCGATGAGCTGCTCAATATCTGCTATTTCAGCAGCGCTCTCAGCTTCCATTGAAGTATCGACTTCTTCAATGGCGAGGTCGATGAGGTCGATGAGGTTAGTGCATTTATCCGCAAGCTCGTGCCAGCCTTCGATAGCCGACTTGATCTGTGCCATGCGGCGCATTATGTTCTGGGCCCTTTTCTGATCCTGCCAGAAATCTGGCTGGCTGGATTCGGTTTCAATCCGGGCAAGTTCTTTTTCTTTCCCGGCAACGTCAAAGATGCTCCTTCATCCTATCGATGCGGAGCTTCAACTCTTCCAACTTTGATTTCAGTTCTTCCATTTATTTCTCCGTACAGAGAATATGCTGCGAATCAGAAAAGTAAGCAGGGCTCGCGGAGCCCTGCTTCTTCTTAAGTTTGTTGATGCGATTTGTGCTCTAGAGTCCGTAGGTCACGAGCCCGGGTGCGACTTTCTGGAGTTCCTCAACGGTCCAGCGTTCGCCTTTGCTGAAGATGGCGCGCTCCGGCAGCATCTCACCGTAGAGCCTGATCTCGCGTCCCAGAATGTGAAAGATGCAACCGTTGATTCTCTGTGCCTGGTCTGAGCCCAAGAAGGCGACGATCGGCGCATTATCCTCTGGCAGAAGTTCTCCGGCTTTCATCTTATCCAGCACCGTGGTGGTAGCATCCACGATTCCCTGAGATGCCCGGGCATCCCAGGCTTTTTCCAGGTCATCGCTCCAGCCCATGCGGGTTCTGGCTGCCGGGAAGATGACGTTGCAGGTGATATTCTTTCTTCCGCCTTCCATGGCAACGGTTCGGGAAAGTCCAATGATTCCTGCTTTAGCCGCGGTGTAATTGGCTTGGCCGGGATTGCCCAGCGGGCCGCCGCCGCCGCCGCCGATGGATGAGAAATTGATAATGCGGCCAAATCCCTGTTCCCTCATGTAAGGCATGGCTGCCCGAATGGTGCCGAATGTGCCGTAGAGGTGAACCTTGACTACTGCGTCAAAATCCTCCCACTCCATCTTGTGGAGCATCTTATCGCGCAGGATACCGGCGCAGTTGACCACGATATCGATCCTGCCGAAGTTGTCGACAGCGGTCTTGATGAGGCTTTCGCTGCCCTCTTTGGTGGCGATATTATCGGTGTTGGCTACAGCCTCTCCACCGGCTTCCTTGATCTCCGCAACGGTTTGATCTGCGGGGCCGCCTTCCGTGCCGGTGCCATCGAGGTTGGCTCCCAGATCGTTTACCACCACTTTGGCGCCTTCCGATGCCAGCTGCTTAATAACAGCCTGCCCGATTCCTCTGCCGGAACCGGTAACCACAGCCACTTTGCCTTGTAATGAATCTCCCATGAAAATCCTCCTAAATTTTGTAACCTTAATTAACTAGGTTCTTTACCCTTTTGAGGGCAGAACAACAGTTGCTTTGTGAGGTGCGTATACCGTGCCGTCCACTTCGGTCCATATATCAACCAGCACGGTGTTTTCACCAAGTTTTTCAGTTACCTTTCCTTTACAAAGAACTTCCTGACCGGGGAAGTGGAACTGTTTCCATTTTACTTCCATTTTTTTAACAAATCCATCCTCGCCCATCCAGTCGGTGATCAACTGTGCCAGGAAGGATGAAGTGAGATGCCCCTGCACGATTACATCAGGCAGGCCGCCTTTTTTGGCAACGTCTTTATCGTAGTGAAGTTCGTTCCAGTCCTGGGATGCCCCGGCCCATTTGACCATCTGCCGGGTGGTGGGGTTCTTGGTTATGGTGGGCAGCTCGGCTCCAACTTCCACATCTTCATAGTAAATCTTTGCCACTTTTCATATCCTCCTGTTCCTACCACCTGGAGGCAGCCATGGTTTCCCTGGCAATGACCTCGCCTTTCTGGTTTATAAATTCCCTCACGGTGGTGATGTTGATCATGAAGCCCATTTTAGCTTCTTTGCCGCTGATATCAGCTACTTTGCAGGTAACGGTTATCTCGTCGCCTGCTTTGAGCGGCTGGAAGAAATCAACATCGAAACCCTTAACAATTCCATTCTTCTTCGCACCAACAGGGATTTTGCTCATCAGTGCGGCCTGCAGTTCAGGGGCTCCCAGAGTAGTCACCATTAGCAACGGGGCAATATTAGCACCATATTTGCTCTTTTGGGCGTATTCGGCGTCTACATATAGAGGGTTGAGGTCCTCGATGGCCTCGGCCAGCTTTCTGATGGCGCCCTTTTCTACTTCGAAGGTGATTGGGGGAACGAGGTCTTTGCCGACCATATCGAGTGCTTCTTGCGGGACGGTTTCACTCATTAGATAGAACTCCTTTTGCTGTGCAGTGGTTTTAAAACTTTGAGCTACTGCGGATTTCAATCCCAAACCAACTTGATTTTGCCTGTTCAGGGTGTGTTTTGTCAAGTCGGTTTGCAGCTTTATTGACTTGTGAAAGCCCTTGACTGTCCGGTGATGGTCAGGTAGGATACGGGAGAATTGAGCGAAGAATTCACCCTCACCTCGGGACTCTCCCTCGAAGGAGAGGAAGGGTGAGATTGGGGATGAAGATGTTACCGATTTCTCCACTCGAAACTGTTGTCGTTACCCTCATCGTTGTCGTCGGAGCCTGTATTCAGGGATCGATTGGTTTCGGCTGGGCCATGCTGTCGGCGCCGTTTATCGTGCTTATTGAACCTGATTTTGTCCCCGGGCCGATGATACTGGCTGGGGTTTTACTGGTGATCCTGATGACATGTCGGGAGAGGGGAGGTATCGACAAAAGAGGCGTAAAGTGGATGGCTGCCGGGTCAGTTCCGGGAATAGCCGGCGCTGCCGCGGTTTTGATGGTGATCTCTTCAACCGGTTTCACCATCATGTTTTCCATTCTGGTGCTGCTGGCTGTTGTGCTCAGTGCAATTGGATTATCAGTGATGCTTTCAGGCAGGAATCTGTTTCTGGCGGGACTCCTTTCCGGATTTATGGGAACGATGACCTCTATTGGCGGGCCTCCGGTGGCGCTGATCTATCAACACGCCACCGGGGCAAAACTGCGCGGTACGCTTTCGGCATTTTTTCTGATTTGTGCGTGTATGGCCCTGGTTGGTTTGCTGGTTGCCGGAAAGCTTGGAACGAATGAATTGAAACTGGCATTGATTTTGATTCCGGGATTGGTCATCGGGTTTGTGGTTTCCCGCTTTATTTCCGGCTTCATCGATAGATATTCAATTCGCCCGGCGGTGCTCATCCTTTCCACGATAGGGGCAGTGATGGTGCTGGTGCGGGCTCTGGTGTAAACAAAAAAAGGCGGGCCTGATCCCTGAGCTTCCCGTTAGCGGTTGACTTATTACATCCTAAACTGTATTTTAGGGTCAAAATGCACGTTCCCAAAGGAACTGTGCAATTGTTATCCTTGATGATAAATGGTTAACTTCCCGACACGATAATGCGGTACCATATATAGGAGTCCTTATGATAAGTAATGTACAAAGCGGAGAACAGGAAACCGATTCTATCGCCACCATATTGGCGGCCTCGTCTAGTGGCTATGCACTAGACATATTCAAACCCACAGAAATCGCAGAACTGGAAATTTTCAAGAAGCGCGGTAAGTTGCAGATTAAATGCTTTGCCACTGGCAAGGATCGTCTTGCCAAACCGGAAGAAATAGTCCGCCAGCTTTACCTCAACAAATTGATTCACGAGTATGGTTATCCGAAGGACAGAATTGCTGTCGAGAAGGGCGTCTATTTCGGCTCATCCATGCACGAAAAGCGTGCCGATATCGTCGTGTTTGAAAAGGGTGCACCTGATACTCCATATATCATTGTTGAATGCAAGAAGCCCAAACGTAAGGATGGCCTCGAACAACTCAAGTCTTACTGTAACGCCGAAGGCTCACCAATCGGTGTTTGGACCAACGGAGGCGAAGCGCTCTATCTGCATCGCGAGGAGCCAAACCTTTTCAAAAATCTACCTGACATCCCTCGCGCTGACCAGAAACTCTCTGATCTACTCTCTGAACGATGGGATATCCAGAGGCTCACCGAGGAAAACCGGCTTGTCCGTGAGCGCCTTTCATTACGTGACATTATTCTTGACATGGAAGACCTCGTTCTTGCCAATGCCGGAGTGGACGCATTCGACGAGGTCTTCAAGCTGATTTATGCCAAGCTCTTCGACGAATGGAATGCCTCACGCCCCGGCAAGAAAAAGAAAAACCTGGAATTTCGCATCTACGGCTCCACTGCCCGCGAATTGTACGAGCGT
>Ga0180431_10001948_pt1 | contig 28060 bp, 41 predicted proteins | sample SS_ome_11_FD_132459 | JGI IMG/M metagenome (GOLD analysis project Ga0180431, IMG submission 132459) | Hypersaline lake sediment archaeal communities from the Salton Sea, California, USA - SS_1_MS_1 metaG | ecosystem: Environmental > Aquatic > Non-marine Saline and Alkaline > Hypersaline >... | reverse complement strand
GGTAGGGCACCGCGCAGAAAAACTCTACTTTTTGCATTTTTTGGAACGTCCTTAAGACGCCGGGATCATGGATAAAACAGCGAACGAAGTCGGAGTCCGGGAATACGCGAAACGGCGCGGAGTTGACCAAAAGTCAGTCACTCAGGCGATCAAGGCCGGAAGGATACCTGCCAGAAAAGTAGGCAGGAACTACCAGATCCCGGTCGAAGAAGCTGACGCCGCTTGGGAAGAAAACACGAAGATGAAAGCAGATAACATCTGCGACGGCGACAGCGACGGCAAGATCACTTACGCAAGCGAGCGAGCGAAGCGTGAACGCTATAACGCCGAGCTGGCCAGGATGCAAGTCGAAGAACGACAGGGTCTCCTGCTGCCGGTGGCCATCATCAAAGAGCAGGCGATCACGACGGCGCGCGCTGTCCGGAATGCTTTGTTGGATATGCCGACCAGGATATCAGTCGACCTGGCCGCCGAAACCGATCCACTGAAAGTCGAGAACATGCTGACAGCTGAGATCAGGACAGTCCTGGAAGAGCTGTCGAACTATGAGAGTAGGTATTCATGAACAAACTTCTCTTTGCCACGATCGCAATGTCAGTCATCAGCTGCGCAGCGGCCTGGGCGGCAAAGCACCAGTTTCTGGGAATGGAAGTCTGGTGGGCAGCGGCGATGATCGTGACCGGTGTTGTCTCGGTCAGCGGACTGCTCGCCTGGTGCATTCTGCTGGGCTCCAAGGTAGTTGATGAGTGAACATCGCTTTAACAGCACTGCAGTTTTCCTTCGTGAACTGAAGCCGCCAGACCGGCTCACCGTCAGCGAATGGGCGGACAAGTATCGATACCTCTCAACGCGCGCCAGTGCCGAACCTGGCAGATACCGCACCAGTCGCACTCCATATATGAAAGAGATCATGGACGTTTTGAGTGCGCACGATCCGACGAAAGAGATTGTCTTTCAAAAATGCTCGCAGATCGGCGCGCCTTTGGCGCTCGACATAAAGGTCGCGACACCAGTTGGATTCAAAACGATCGGCGAAATAAAAGAAGGCGATGAAGTTTTCGGTGTCAGCGGTGAAGCGAAACGAGTCATCGGTGTTTCTGAAATCTTTGAAAACGATGAATGCTATCTGGTGACGTTCGACGACAGATCTACAGTGAGATGCGATGGAAGGCATCTGTGGACTATTGAAGAAGATAGTTTCAGGGGCAGGTTCACTGAGAAGACTTTGAGCACAGCTGACATCTTTAAAGCATACAAGTCAGGCAATCGAAACAGATACAGGATCGGGATTGCCAGCTATCTGAAATGCAGCGCCAAAGAATTTGAGATAGCACCATATGCACTCGGCGCCTGGCTGGGCGACGGAAACAGAAACTCAAACAGACTGACTGTTTTTCGTGACGACGCCGAAGAAATCGCGCATCACATAAAAGTCGGCGGGCACCTGGTAGCTATCGAAGACACAGAACGCAGATATGATTCCGTTTTGGAAATTGTCATAGATCCAATCGGACACAGCAATGGCCAGTGCTTCAGAGGTCACAACCTGGCCGAAGTCGGGACGATCCATGGACGTTGTCGGGAGTGTCATAGACGAAGATCATATGATTCAAGGTTCGGGACGAAAACCCTGCCAAGCAAGAAAAAATTCGGGACCGTTTTAAGAGAAATCGGCGTACATAGAAATAAGCACATTCCTGATGAATATCTGAGAGCATCATTCGATCAACGACTATCACTGCTCCGCGGGCTGATGGATACTGACGGGTATTGCGCAAAGCACGGCCTTTGTGAATTCAGCAACACAAACAGACAGCTGGCCGAGCAGGTTCAGCACTTAGTATGTTCGCTGGGAATGCGTGCGTCGATCAGGACAAAGCCAGCTGAAGAACAGAAGAGTGGTTGGGGAATTCAAGATGTCCATCTCGTTCATTTCCGCCCCACTGGTCTGCGTGTCTTCAATGTGAAAAGAAAATCAGCCAGGCAAAAAATCCCGAGACGTCAGTCTGAAGTCCTCAACAGAAGAATAAAGAAAGTCGAGAAAGTGGCGCCGTTTCAGACGAAATGTCTGGCTGTCGATTCGGACGATCATCTATTTCTGGTCGGAAACGAACTGATCCCGACGCATAACACCGAAGCGGGAAACAACTGGATCGGCTATCTGATCGATCACAGCCCGGCGCCCATTCTGGCAATTCAGCCCACTGTCGAACTGGCAAAGCGCTACAGCAAGCAACGCATCGACCCGATGATTGAAGATTGCCCGGACCTGAGTGAGAAAGTCAAATCAAAGCGAAGCCGCGACAGCGGCAACACCGTGCTGCAGAAAGATTTCATCGGCGGCACCCTGCTGATGACCGGTGCGAATTCAGCAGTCGGCTTGAGGTCGATGCCGGCCAGGTTCGTTTTCCCTGATGAAATTGACGCGTATCCCGAGGACGTCGACAACGAGGGATCGCCGCTCGAGCTGGCCCGCGCCCGCCAGCGCACGTTTACGCGGCGCAAGACATTCTATGCCAGCACACCGACGCTTGAAGACCGATCGAAGATCGCCAGGCTCTTTGAGCTGAGCGATAAGCGATATTTTCATGTGCCCTGTCCGCTGTGCGGACACTATCAAAGACTGGTCTGGAAAAATCTGAAGTGGCATAAAGACCGGCCGAAGACGGCCTGGTATGAGTGCGAGTCCTGTGCTGGTCATATCAAAAACTGGATGAAAACTAAAATGTTAAAAGCCGGTCGCTGGGTAAAGACCGCAGAGTCCGACATCGCTGGCTTTCACCTAAATGCCCTGTATTCACCGGTCGGCTGGTATTCGTGGGAAGAGATGGCCGAAGACTGGCTGCGTGCCTGTAAGATTCCAGAGCTCCTGCGCTCGTTTGTGAACACCGCACTGGGCGAGACCTGGAAAGAAAAGACTGAAGTCCCCGACTGGCACCGACTTTATGAGCGGCGCGAGCAGTATCCGGTCGGGAAAATCCCAAAGGGCGTCTTCTTCCTGACTGCCGGCGTCGACGTGCAAGAAGATCGCCTTGAGGTCGAAGTGGTCGGGTGGGGAAGAAACAAAGTCACATGGTCAATCGAATATCGCGTGATTCTTGGAAAGACGAATACGGTCGGACCTTGGAACGAACTGACTAAGATGATGTCGGAAACCTGGCCGCTCATTGACGATGAACGTCGCGGCCTTTCGGTCCGACTCTTTGCGGTCGACTCCGGATATGCCACTCAGACGGTTTATGATTATTGCAGAAAATTCAGTCCGACTCAAATAGTGCCGATAAAAGGCAGTGATCGACAGACCACGACGATATCACAGCCGAAGGCTGTGGACGTGACACGCGGCGGCCGCACTATAAAAAAAGGCACGAAAGTCTGGACCGTCGGCGTGAATCTGTTGAAGACAGAGCTCTATGGCTGGCTGCGTCAGGACAAGGCCGGCGAAGGTGAAGAAGATCCGCCGGGGTATTGTCACTTCCCTGAATACGGCGAAGACTTCTTCAAGCAGTTGACGGCGGAAGCGGTTATCGTTAGATTCGTGAAAGGCTACAAGAGACCGGAATGGCAGAAAGTCCGCGACAGAAACGAAGCGCTCGATTGTCGCATTTACGCCAGGGCAGCCGCAGCAGTCATCGGGATCGACCGCTTCACCGACAAGCACTGGGATGACATTGCTGGAAAGAATGTTACAATTGAAAGCAAGCAAGCAGACTCAACTCAACGAGCGCCGCCTATAAGGCGCAGGCGCAGTGGGTGGCTTTAATGACAACGACCTGGACGCAAGCTGACCTCGAAGCACTTGAAAGCGCAATCGCATCCGGGACACTCAGAGTCAAATACACCGACAAGGAAATCTGGTATCGATCGCTCAGCGAAATGATGGCGATCCGCGACCGCATGCGCCAGGCGCTCGGCCTGACCGGCCGCGGTGTGCGCCTGCTAGCAAAGCACGATAAGGGTCTGTAATGTGGATTGATAAGTGCATCGGCTGGTTTTCACCGGCCGCTCAGTTCAAGCGTGCCCGCTATCGTGCGGCCATCTCTGAAATCAGAAAATATGAAGGCGCGGCAAAGAGCAGGCGCACCGTCGGCTGGAAGACTGGCAGCTCTTCTGCTATCTCTGAGATCTCGGCTGCGCTGCCGATCCTTCGAAATCGCTCGCGCGATCTGGTCAGAAACAACCCTTACGCTGCCCGCGGCATCGCGCTGATTGCCACGAATGTGGTCGGCAAAGGAATCATGCCGCACTTTTCAAGTGCGACTCCCGCGGCCGCTGACAGTGCTCGGCAGCTGTGGAAGTCCTGGGCAGAGACTCCAAATATTGACTATGATGGCGTTCATAACATTTATAGTATGCAGCGCCTGGTCAAGCGCTCGGTCGTCGAATCCGGCGAAGTCCTGATTCGGCGCTGGCGCACGACTGATGAATTCCCGCTGCGCCTGCAGGTGCTCGAGTCAGATTTCATCTCAACGACCGTGACGCAGTTTGGCGAAAACCGGGTGATCCAGGGTATCGAATTCGACGCCCAGGGTCGCCGGGTGGCCTATCATCTTTACAAGGATCATCCCGGAAACACAGGGATAAACTCACCGCGCGGGTTCACTTCCCTTGAGACCGTCCGAATTCCCGCCGAAGACATCCTGCACATATTCCGCATTGACCGACCAGGACAAATCCGCGGAGTCCCCTGGCTGGCTCCGGTCATGATCCGCCTGCGTGATTTCGATGAATACGAAGACGCTCAGCTGGTGCGCCAGAAAATAGCGGCCTGCTTTTCGGTGTTCATATCCGACATCGAGGCGCCTGAAACTCCGCTGACTGACACCCAGAAAGAAGAGCTCGGCGAGAAAGTTGAGCCCGGTCAGATCGAGATCCTGCCACCCGGGAAGACGGTTCACTTCGCGTCCCCGCCAGGGGCAGGCGAAGAATATGACAACTATACCGCCACCGTGCTGCGTGCAATATCGGTCGGCCTGGGCGTGTCATATGAAACCCTTGCCGGTGATCTGTCGAAAGTTAATTTCTCGTCTGCTCGCATGGGCTGGCTTGAATTCGGGCGCAATATCGACAGCTGGCGCGTGCATGTGCTCAACCCGCTTATGAACGATCCGATTTTTCAGTGGTTCAAAAACACAGCTGCGATCCTGGGGCAGACGGCCGATGACCTGACCGCCCACTGGTCCGCGCCAAAGCGCCAGATGATTGATCCGACAAAGGAAATCCCGGCAAAGATCAAAGCAATCCGCGGCGGCATCGAGACGCTGTCTGATGTCATCCGAGAGGGCGGCAGTCATCCGGATGACCACTTCGCAAAAATCAAGGCCGATAACGAAACGATCGACCGGCTGGATCTTGTCCTTGACAGCGATCCGCGCAAGGTGAACGCGGCCGGCAAAGCGCAGGAAGATGATTTCACAGAGGGAGAGTGATATGGAAACGAGAAAGATGAGTTTGGGTCTGCAGTCGAGGGCGTTTTCGACGGCGCCGTCTTCGCTGGATGTCGACAAGCGGACTATCGATGTCACCTTTTCCACGGGCGCCCAGGTCAGACGCGCAACCTGGTTTGAGGGTGAATTCATCGAAGAGCTGTCAATGAAGCGCTCCCATGTGCGCCTTGACCGGCTCAATGGCGGCGCACCCGTGCTCAACGCTCATCGCCGCTACAGTCTCGAAGACGTGATCGGCTCGGTCGTTCGCGGGTCGGCGAAGATCAAGAACGGCGTAGGTCTGGCCACTATGCGCTTTGACGACGACCAGCAGGACGCGAAAGAAGGCGAAGTCGGCAAGGCCGAAGCTGTCTTTCGCAAATTCGCACGCGGCACGCTGTCCAGCGTTTCCGTAGGCTACAAGGTCTACAAAGTCGAAGAGCAGAAACCGCTCGAAGACGGCACCCGGCACTTTCTGGTCACTGACTGGGAGCCGGTTGAAATATCACCTGTTCCTATTCCTGCCGACGCAGGCGCGCAGGCAAGGGAAGATAGCGATTTCTATGAATGTGAAATCATTGAAAGAAAGGAAGAAGACATGACGACTGAAAACAAGACTGAAGGCCAGCAAGCGCCTGCACCCGAGCAGGTCGACGTTGACAAGGTGCGCGCTGAGGCCATCGAAGCCGAGCGCACCCGCGCCGCAGAAATCCGCGACACTGTGTCAAAGGCCGGCCTTGACGCAAAGCGCGCTGACGAGTGGATCGCAGAAGGCAAGAAGATCGACGAGGTCAGAAAACTCGTCATCGACGAGATGGCAAAGGATGACCAGGACAAGGGTCAGACCTCAAGCCAGAACGTCGCGGTCACCAGAGACCAGCGCGACACGATTCGAAGCGGGATGGAAAACGCCATTTTGCATCGCTCGAACAGCAAGGCCCATAAACTGACCGACGTCGGTCGGGAATTCCGCGGCCTGTCCATGATCGACATGGCGCGCGATTGTCTCGAGGCCGCTGGCGTTCGCACCCGCGGAATGTCGCGCAACGAGATTGCAAAGATGGTCCTGCGCGCCGGCTCGCACTCCACCAGCGACTTCCCTTATATCCTGGCGAACGTCGCAAACAAGACGCTGCGCGATGCTTACGAGCGCGCGCCGCGGACCTGGGAGCCGATCACCCGTCAGGTGAGCGTGCCCGATTTCAAGACCGTGCAGCGCACGCAGCTGGGAGAAGGTGAGTCACTCGAAGAAATGGGCGATTCCGGGGAGTTTCCCGAAGGCACGATCGGGGAAGCCAAGGAAGAATACAACCTGAAAACCTACGGAAAGCGCATTACGTTTTCCAGGAAAATGCTGGTCAATGATGATCTGAACGCTTTCATGCGTCAGCCGGAACTATTCGGCCGCCGTGCAGCTGACCTCGAGGCCGATTTGGTCTGGGCGCAGCTCACCGCCAATGCTGCCATGGGCGACGGCACCGATCTCTTCCATGCGGACCATGGAAACCTCAATATCGGCACTGGCGCCTCTGCCCTGGCTGAAGATACCCTGACTGCCATGTGGGCAGCGATGAGAAAACAGACCGGTGTCGACGGCGCGAAGATCGACATCATGCCGGCTTTTCTGATCGTCCCGGTGGCCCTGCAGGTGACCGCTTATAAACTGGTCGCCGCCACACAGCCGACCGAAGTCGGAAACGAGAATTTCTTCGCTGGCAGGGTCACTCCGATCGCTGAGCCGCGGCTTGACGATACTTCGATCACCGCGCACTATCTTGCCGCCAGTGCCGACCAGACCGACATCATCGAGCTGGCAAGACTCCAGGGCGAAGAAGGTCCGGTCATCGACTCCGAAGAGATCTTTGATGTCGACGGCATGAAAATGAAAGTGCGTTATGATCTGGGCGCCAAAGTTATCGACTGGCGGCCGCTGCAGCTCAATGACGGTGCGTGATAAAACGTCACTCCCCTGATGCACAGCGCAAAAGGGGTTCAGGGAGCCGCGAGGCTCCCTTTCTTAAAAATGCCTGAATAGGAGACGGCACCATGAAAAATTTCAATCAACCCGGTAACATTGTTTCCCTGACCGCACCCGTTGGCGGTGTTGTCTCGGGCACAGCGTATCTGATCGGAGCTCTGTTCGGCGTAGCGCTGCACAGCGCTGACGCTGGCGAGTCTTTCGAAATGTCCATCGAGGGCGTGTTCACTCTTCCGAAAGAGTCGACTGCGGCTTTCACCGAAGGTGAGATCGTCTTCTGGGACGATACGGCGAAAGAACTGGATGAGTCCGCAGCCGGGCGTTTTGCTGTCGGTGTCGCTGTCGCAGCCGCTGTGGCGACGACGACAACCGTGGCCGTGAAACTGAATGGCGTCGGAGTCGTTGCCGTAACATGACAATGCCTGTTTTTAAATCAACCGTTCACCGCATGCTTCGGATACTCATTCCGACATTCGGTGAACGGGTGCGCTACATCCCCGCCGACGGCAGCGGGGAATTTACTCGTATGGCTGTGTTCGATCGAAACTTTCATCAGGTCGACCCGGACACGGAAGCGCTGATCGCATCGAATCTTCCAGCCATAGGAGTGAATTTAAACGACTGGCCGAAGCCGCCAGAACAGGGTGACAAGGTCAAGATCATCTCAACCGGTGAGACGTTCACTGTCAACGACAGTCAGGAAGACGGTCAGGGCGGTGCGACTCTCATGCTGACGAATGTGACCGATGACGACGAAGCGACGTGAAATCAGAAAGTATGTCGTGTCTTTGCTGAAGCGAAAGCGCACTGACGCAGAAGACCGCGTCACCGGTAATCGCTCGCTGCCGGCCTGGGAAGAACACTTGCCGGTCATCAATGTTTACACCCGCGGTGAAGACCTGACTGAATGGGCGCAGGCACCCAGGGAAATGCTTAGAAACCTTCGGCTGGTCTGTGAATGCATCGTCTCCGGGAAAACGGAAGAAGAAGTCGCCGACGCCCTTGACACCATGACAGAAGACGTCGAGGCCATCATGAGTCAGGACGACACCCTGGGCGATCGCTGCGAAGACATTCTGCTCACCGACGTTGAATTCGAATGGCAAGAAGGCGGGGAGCGCCCGCTGGCCAGCGCCCGTCTGATCTGGAACTGCAAGTATATGACACCCATGCCGCGGGATCGCAAGGGTCTGGGAATCACGCCGTTTGAAGGCATTGACGCGGAATGGGACGTCGGCACGGCAGCAGATCCTGATCCCGAAGCTGAAGACACGATTGATCTGCCACAGACATAGGAGAGATCTATGACCAGGATATTTGTGAAACCCGTCGAGGGAAGAAGGGTGAAAGATCCGCGCACCCGTGAGCTGTTACGGGACTTGGGGGCGTGGGTTCCTAAAGATTCATATTGGACGCGCAGGATCAAGGACGGTGACGTCACTGTCACGGACGGGCCGGCCGCAAAGCGCACTGAAGTGACACGAATCGAGGAGGAAGAAAACGATGGTTAATTTCAACAACATTCCGACAACGCTGCGCGTCCCGTTCACCTACGTTGAATTTGACGCCAGCAAAGCACAGCAAGGCCCGAGTGTCCAGCCATTCGTGACTTTGCTCATGGGGCAGAAACTTGCCGCCGGCTCGCAAGACGAGCTGGTGGAAGTGATTGTCACCAGCGAGGCGCAGGCGATCACTCTGTTCGGTCAGGGCTCCATGCTTCACCACATGGTCAAGGCCTATCTGGCGAATGATCAAGTCACCGAGCTGCGCGTGATCGCCATTGACGACGCGGCTGCCGGTGTCCAGGCCACCGGAAAGATCACGGTGGCAACTGGCACGGCCACCGAAGACGGCACGTTTTATGTTTACATCGGCGGTGTGCGCATTCCGGTGTCGGTCTCAAGTGGCGACGACCAGGACGATGTCACCGACGCCATCGTCGCGGCGATCACTGCCTACGCCGACTCTCCGGTCAGTGCGGTCGAAAACGGCGTGAATCCCAACGAGACCGACCTGACGGCAAAGCACAAAGGCGAAGACGCCGGTCTGATCGACGTGCGCTTTAACTATAATGACGGCGAAGAGTTTCCCGCCGGCATCAGTGCATCGATCACCGACATGTCTGGCGGCACGACGAATCCGGACGTCAGCGAGATCATTGCTGTCATGACCGAACAGCAATACAACGTGATCGTCAATCCCTGGCTTGACGCCGCGAATCTCGGCCTGCTCGAGACCGAACTGCTCAGCCGCTGGGAACCGACTCGACAGAATGATGGCCTGGCGTTCGGCTGTCGCTTTGACACCCTATCGAATCTTTCTACCCTGGGGAATTCCAGAAACTCGAAGCACTCGGCGATCTTCGGCCCGGCAAAGTCGGCGCCGGTCCTGCCTTATGCCTGGGCAGCTGGCGCCTGTGGCCAGATCGCAAAGAGCGCGCAGGCTGATCCCGCGCGGCCTTTCCAGACACTGCAAGTGCTCGGTGTCCTGGCACCCAAAGAGTCCGAGCAGTTTCTGCTCAGTGAGCGAAACATTCTGCTGACCGACGGCATCGCGACAGCGAAGTTTGACGCCGGTGGCGCCAGCAGGATCGAGCGGGCGATCACGACTTATCAGACGAATGCGGCCAGCGCACCTGACACCACATTCCTTGATTCGAATACGCTGTTCACCCTGTCATTTCTGCGCTATGACTTCAGGACTCAGATGCTCGTCCGCTACCCGCGCCACAAGCTGGCCGACGATGGCGTGCGGGTGCCGCCGGGAGCGCCGATCATGACACCGAAGATCGGCAAGGCCGAAGCGGTTCGGATCTTCTCGGCGTGGCAGAATGACCTCGGTCTGGTCGAAGGCCTCGATCAATTCAAGCGCGATCTGGTCGTCGAGCGCAGCAGTCAAGACCCCAACCGTCTTGACTTCCTGCTGCCGCCCGATCTGATGAACCAGCTGCGCATCATCGGTGCGCAGATCCAGTTTCTGCTGTAATCGCTGGGCGTTAACTTAAAGATAGGAGATCACGAAAATGGCAAGAAGAGTTGGCGGAATTCTTTTCATCAAAGCCAACGGCGTCCAGCTTCAGGTCAAGGGAAACTGGACCTGGAATCTGGGCGTCGATCGCAAAGAAGCTGTCGTCGGCGCGGACGGCGTGCACGGCTATAAGCAGATGCCGCGCGCTCCGTTTATCGAAGGCGCGATCACCGATAAGCAAGACCTGGACGTGGCGGCGCTGCAGGGTCTCACCGATGCAACGATTGTCGCAGAGCTGGCCAACGGCAAAGTCCTTTCTTTTAACGACGCATGGGCAGCGGGCGACTGGGATCAGACTTCGGAAGAAGGCGAGATCGCAGGGCGCTTTGAGGCCATGTCAGCGCAGGAGATCACCTAAACATGAGTGAAGCGAAGGTCATCAAGTTAAAGTATCCGTTTCAGTATGGCGAAGAAACCGTCGAAGAATTCGAGCTGCCGAGACTGAGAGGCGAACACATTCTGCATATAGGCGCTGCGCCGACGATGAAAGACCTGATCATCGCGGCGCAGAAGGCCACCGGCAAAGCGCCATCGTTTTTCAAGAAGATGGACGCGGCCGACCTGATGGACGTGCAGGAAGTCGTCGCTGATTTTTTAGGTCTTGGCCAGGAGACTGGCGAGAGCTGATCGGGCAGATCGCTTTCGTCTTTCACTTCCCGCCGTCCGAGCTGATGGCGATGACAGGCGAAGAGCTGCATTTTTGGGCAGATCGTCTCGAAGAAGTGGTGAAAGCACATGACACAAACTAAAGTGTCCATTGTCCTGCAGGCACTTGATCGACTGAGCAGCCCGGTCCGCCGGGCGTCTCAGTCTCTCAAGGGTCTGGGTGCCACGGCGCGAAGGGTGTCGAATTCCTTCAAGCTGATGCAGATGCGCACTGCAGGGTTCCGCAAAGTCATGGCCAACGTCGGCCAGGGAATCAAGAGCGCCGGCAAATTCATGACGACAAGGCTGACCGCACCCATAGGCCTGCTCGGTGCCGGCACCATAAAGATGGCCGCTGATTTCGAGCTGGCCATGAACAGGGTGCGCGCGAAATCCGGAGCTGGCGAGACCGCCATGGCCCGCCTGACAAAGCAGGCAAAGGCTATGGGCATTGCTACGAAATTCAGCGCCACTGAAGCTGCGAACGCCCAGGCCTTCCTTGCAATGGCTGGCTTTCGCACTCAGGAAATATTTGACGCCCTGCCAGCGACTCTCAATCTGGCCGCAGCCGCGGAAACCGATCTCGCACGCACGGCCGACATCATGTCCAATATCATGGGCGCTTTCCGGATCCCGGCGACCCAGTCGTCACGGGCGGCCGACGTCCTGGCCGCGGTCACGGCGAAAGCCAACGTCGACATGGAACAGCTGGCCGACACGATGAAATTCGCCGGTCCGGTGGCCGATGAATTCGGCGCGACGCTTGAAGACACTGCGGCCGCAGCTGGCCTGCTGGGAAATATCGGTATCCAGGGCACCGTTGCCGGCACCGCATTGAAGCGTGCTTTTATGGGTCTGGCCGCGCCGACTTCTAAAGCATCTCAGATGCTTGAGAAAATGGGCGTCAACGTCGTTGACAAAGGCACTGGGAAGATTCGCCGCTTCGGCGACATCATGACTGATCTTTCCGGCCAGCTGGCAAAGATGCCCCAGGCTTCGCGAATCCAGATTCTGGAAGAGATCTTTGGAAAGATCGGCATTGCCGGTGCGGCAAAGCTGGCTGAATTCGCGCGCACTGGAAAGCTGGCCCAGTTCAGCGAGGAAATGAAGCGCGTTCAGGGCGCAGCCGGTCGCATGGCTGAGATCATGGACCGCGGTGCGGTCGGCAGCATGCGCCGGTTCAAAGCCGCAGTCGAGGGTGTCGCCATTGCCGTCGGCGATTCCGGCGTGCTCGAGATGTTCACCAGTGCGGCCGAGCGAGTGGCCGGCTGGCTGCGTGAAACCGCGAAGACAAATCCGCGACTTCTTAAGATGATTGCTGCTATTGCTGCGCTGACTGCGGTGCTCGGTCCCCTGCTGATTGTCCTGGGTGGCCTGATTGCTGTGGCGCCGGCTTTTATCACTCTGTTCACTGCCATCGGTGCGGTGATCGGTGCAATTTCTCTGCCTGTTCTTGCTGTCGTTGCGGCCATAGGACTGCTTGTTTTTGTTGTCTGGCGCGTCTGGAAAAACTGGGACAAGGTCAGCGCTCTTCTCAAAGAGTCATGGGGAAAGACGAAAGAGTGGTTTTCTGATGGTGTTGATTTTTTGAAAAATAAAATATCAAGCTGGGCTGATGTCGTTAAAGAAAAATTCACCAGTGGCCTTAATTTTATAAAAGAAAAGTTATCAGGTCTGACAAGACTCATGCCTGGTTTTCTTAAAAGAAAACTTGGTTTGGATGTCAATGTCGGGGGTGCTGTCGGGGAAAACAGATCAAGAGTTTCTTTCGGCCCCGAGCGTCGAAGCGAGATCTTTCGCAAAGAAACGAAAGAATCGAAAGTAACAGTTGACTTCAAGAATGTTCCACGTGGAGCACGTGTTAAAACAGAGGGATCCAAAGCAGGCGGGCTCAATCTTCAGCTCGGCTATCAGGGTGCAGGACTATGACCGACGCATGGAAAGCACGCTATCTGCCCGCATCGTTTCGCGGAATCCCTTTCTATGTGGACTCCCATGACTTCACCGCCGGGCGCAATATCGTCGGTCATGAGATTCCCGGCAAGGATACCGGTCAGACCGAAGACGTCGGCCGCAAGCTGCAAGGTCATAATATCAATGCCTATGTCATGGGTGACACGTATTTTTTCATTCGTGACGCCCTGATCGACGCTTTCGAAGACGAGTCCCGCGGTATCCTGATCCACCCGTATCTCGGCACGAAAGAAGTGCAGCCGGGCACGATCACCGTCAGCGAGTCGGTGGAAGAAGGCCGACTCGGCCGGCTGACCATGACCTTCGCGGAAGCCGGCGAAGCGTCATTTCCATTCAGCGCCATCGACGCTGTAACCGACTTTCTGACAACCGTCGTTACGACTGTCGCGAGAGTGCAAAACGGTTTTCAGGTGTTGTTTTCGCTGGCCGCATTTCCAGGCCTGCTGGCGCAGTCTGGTGTCAGTCTGGTCACAGGCTTCACAGACACGATAAGAAACGGCATTAAAAACGTAAGGTTGAGCGCAGAAGAGCAGGCGGATCTCGAGCGCAAGCTGGACGAGATTGACGCCAACGTCGAGGCACTGGTGGAAAATCCCGCCTCCCTGGCCGCAGAAACAGACAACGCCATCCAGCTCATGGGCGCCGCAGTAGCAGACCCGCCCGACTCCGACACGATTGACACGGCCTCCGGGCGAGACGATAAACTGGACGTATACAATCCCTTGCTGGCGCTCACCGTCCCTGACATTCCAGAGACCACAGACAGCCGCATTCAAGAGAAAGAAAACGCCGAGGCCCTGATCGCGCTGCAGCGGCAGCTGGCTGCCATTCGGCTCGCTCAGGCTGTCGTCGAGAAAGAATTCCTTTCGATCGACGAAGCAGTTGAAAAGCGCGAAGAAGTCGCCGCCACTCTGGAAGAGCTCCGAGACGCTGACCCGAATGATGACACTTATCAGGCGCTAAGTGATCTGATGGCGAAATTCGCTGACGCCGTGCCGAATTCGCGCAGCTCGCTGGCGCGCATTGAAAATATCAACCTGAGTGAATCAGTCCCGAGTCTCGTGCTGGCCTATGACCGCTATGAAGATCCGGATCGGGAAAGCGATATATTGAGCCGTAACCGGGTGAGAAACCCAGGGTTTCTTGTCGGTGACCTTGAGGTCTTGAGTGTCTAATGTTCTTGATCAGGTCGCAGGTGCCATCCTTCCTGACGTCTTCGGACAGAAGCCGGACAGTGTCGGGATCAGAGTGGGCACGCGTGTCATCGAGGGCTGGAAAGATCTTTTCATAAATCGCTCCCTTGATTCCCTGGCAATGGGTTTCGATTTCTCGGCCGTCGACCGCTGGCGCCAAAGCGGAGAGGCCTGGCCGCTGGTGCCTGGTGAGCAGATCCGCATTTATATCGGCACGACGCCGATCATCAATGGCTACATCGACCGACTGGGTGCAAGCATCAGCAGTGAAGACCGCACGTTTTCCATCAGCGGGCGCTCGAAAACTGCCGACCTGGTCGACTGCTCTGCTGCCATCGGAGTGGCTGAATTCAACGACAAGACGATCACTGAGATCGCGCGGCCATTCGCGGAGCTGCATGGCATTGAAGTGGTCGAAGACGTTGACGTCGGTGAGCCGTTCAAAAAATTCACGGTCAAGCAAGGCGAGACGGTCTTCGAAATGCTGCACCGTGCCGCCCAGCTGCGCGGTCTCTTGTTGATAACGAACACCGACGGCAATCTGGTGATCACGACCCGCGGTGCTGGTGGCGGGACGAGTGAGCCGCCATCAGCTAAAAACCTTGTGGCATCACACGACTTTACGGCTTTTATCCCTGGCGCCATCCTGAAGTCTTCAGTCGATCTGGTGCAAGGCCAGAACGTCGAGGAAGCGTCTGCAAATTACGACTACACAGACCGATTTTCCACATACATTGTCAAAGGCCAATCGCGCGGCACCGACGAGCTCTTTGGAAAGAATGCTGCCCAGGTCGAAGCGTCAGCGACTGATCCCGGCGTCGGGCGCACGCGGCCGAAAGTCATCATTGCAGACGGCAATCTCGATCTGTCCACAGCAAAAACACGCGCTCGCTGGGAAGCGAATCTGGCAGCGCGCAATGCCGTTGACGCCCAGGTCAAGGTCAAAGGCTGGCTGCGCCCGGATAAGAGTCTGTGGGCACCCAACGAGATCGTGCGCTGCGAAATACCGTTCATCGGCATCAATGCTGAAATGCTAATCAGTGGAGTCACTTACGAGAAATCCCAAAGCGGCACGTTTACAACCCTGGCCCTGACGCGCCAGGATGCATATAAAGGGAATCAGGATCTCGAATCAAGTGTCGACCCGACGAAAGTCGGTGAGCTCGGATGGAAGGCGCCGACGGCATCGGGAGTCATCGGGCAGGTGACAGGACTGTTCACATGAGTCAGGCAATGCTCAATTTTATCAATCGCGCGATGGCGCCGCTCAAGCGGCGGGTGTCGTCGATGATAAGCCGCTGTGTCCTGGAATCTGTCAAAGATGACGGCGGAATCCAGCTGGTGAAGATCAGTCTGTTGGCCGGCGAAACCAAAGAAGACGTCGAGCGTTTCCAGCAATACGGCCTGACTTCAAGACCGAAGGCCGGCGCGGAAGGTGCCTGTCTTTTCGTCGGTGGCGGCAGAGACCATGGGATCGTGATCGCCATGGACGACCGCACCTATCGGCTCAAAGGCCTGGCTGACGGCGAAGTGGCGCTTTATAGCGATGAAGGTGACCACGTCTGGCTGAAGCGCGGCAACGAGATCGAAGTGAAAACGAAGACGCTGACAGTCAATGCTGAGTCAAAGGTCGAGGTGACGACGCCGGAAGCCAAAGTCATCTCGCCGACGGTGGAGATCGGTGCGGCGGCATTGCAGAAAGTCCTGAACGGTGAGCTGTTCCAGACTTTCTTCAATGCGCACGTTCATCAAGGGAATCTGTTTTATCCGACCGGTCCGCCTATGGTCCCCTCAAACCCGGCGCATCTGTCAACCCAAGTGAAGGCAGGGAGCTAATGGCACTTAACGGAGCGACACTGGGAGCGGCAATGGCTGCAGCGATCGGCACGACAGCAAGTGTCACCGACGCCGCGGCTCTTCTGGTCTTGCAAGTGGCCATTGCGCAAGCCATTGTCACTCACCTGACCACAGCAGGCGAAGTGACCGGTGACGTCGTGATCACTGGCGGCTCAAGCGCCGGCACTTATCCGATAACAAACGGGAAGATAGTCTGATGGATCTTGGTTTCTTTATAGTCGACAAAGCGATCGACATGAAATTCGAAGACGGCGACTTCGCTGGTGACGATACTCTTGAAACCGCTATCGTGATCTCGCTGTTCACTGATCAGCGTGTGCCGCGTCAGGATCTGCCCGACGGTGAGATCAGCCGGCGCGGATGGTGGGGCGACATGTTCCCTGATGTCGAGGGTGATCAGATCGGATCTCTGCTGTGGACACTCGCGCGAAAAAAACAAAACAACGAGATCAGGGCGCTGACAGAGACCGAGGCGAAGAAGGCGCTGCAATGGATGATCGACGACGGCATTGTCAAATCAGTCAGCGTCGAAATGGGATATTTTCGCCAGGGATTCGACACGATCAAGATTTCGCTGACAAGACCGGACAACGAAGAAAACAGCTTTGCATTCCAGTGGAATGCGACTGAAGTAAGAAGGGCGGCATAATGGCGTTTTCAAGACCGACACTTACACAGATCATTGACCGTGTGCGCGGCGACATCAAAAACGAGCTGAGCATTTCGACGATCCTGCGGCGCAGTTTCCTCTCGGCGTTCGCTCGCGCCCTGGCTGGTGTCGCCCACATGCTGCACGGCCATCTGGTTTATGTCAGCCGGCAGCTGTTCCCGGATCAGGCCGAGCTCGAATTCCTTGAGCGCTGGGGTTCAATCTGGAGTCTTGAGCGCCGGGCGGCAACAGCCGCGCAGCTCAATATCACGATCACATTCACAGCCGCGGCGACCGTGCCGGCTGGGACGACTTTTCAGCGATCGGACGGGGCGGAATATACGCTTGACAGCGAAGTGTCAGCGAGTGGGGCGGGAACTGAGACCGGCGTGGTCTCGGCATCTGCGGCGGGCGACGCGGGCAATCTAGACGCTGGGTCGACGATCACGCTGGTCTCACCTATCGCTGACGTGGAATCAGACGCAGAAGTGGCCAGCACGGCGATCGAGGGCGAAGACGAAGAGACTGACGCTCAGTTTCGCCAGCGCATTGTCGACCGCATTCAAAACCCGCCACAGGGTGGCAACGTCGAAGACTATAAGGGTTTCGTCACCGACGTCGAGGGACCGACGAGGGTCTGGATCAGGCCCGACGGCCTGGGCGAAGGCACCGTCCTTATCTGGTTCGTTGAAGATAACGAAGATCCTATCTTCCCGTCGGCGGCAAAGATCGCCGAAGTCCTGGCCGCTGTCAACGAGAAGAAACCGGTGACCGCTGACGTGACGGTGGCCAGCCCGACAGAACAAACGATGGACCTGACGATCAAGCTGGATCCGAACACGGCAGCGGTCCAGGCTGCGGTGACCGCCGAGCTCGAAGACATGCTTCTTCGCGACGGTCAGGTCGGCGGATCTTATAAGCAGGCCGGCGAAACCTACAGCGGCACGATCGCGATCTCGAAGATCCGCGAAGCTGTCAGCCGCGCGACCGGCGAAGACGACAACGAACTGGTCAGCCCGACAGCTGACGTCACGACGTCAACCGGGAGACTGATAACACTTGGAACGATCACTTTTCAGGATCTGCCATGACGACTGAAAGCTGCAAAGACAGATTTGCCAGTCTGTTCAAGAAACTGCTGCCCCAGGGTCTGGCATGGGATCAAGTGCGACTGCAAAACCTTTGGCGCGCTCTGGCTGTCGAGTGCTGCCGCATCGAGCAAAGGGCAGCTGAGTTTCTGCGAAACGAACTGCATCCACTGAGCGCCGATGAGACTTTCGAGGACTGGAAAGAAACCTGGGGAATTCCCAACGAGTGCACGCCCAGCAACGCGACAGATGATGACCTTCGAAACCAGATCCTGCACCTGATGAAAATGCACGGTGCCGGCGCCTTGTCCGCTCAGTTTTATGAAGACCTGGCCGCGGCGTTCGGTGTTGACGTGACCGTGACAAATCCGGTGCGCTTTCTTTCCGGGCGCGGCCGCTCAGGTGACCGCATCACTGGCCACGTCGGTCCGGGTTTCAAATTCCGCTCGGGTGTCAATCGCTCAGGTGATAAGCTGGGACAACACGGCTGGGCGTTTGTTTTTCAAGTCGACGTTCCGGTGGGCGAGCTCACCTGGTTTCGCAGTGGTCAAAGTCGCTCGGGTGACCGCATTCGCGAAGCAACTAATCCGCTTATGCAGTGCACTATGAATAAGTTTAAACCAGCTCACACGTCAATTTATTTTACGTTCGGAGGATAGCATGAAAAGAACAGACGCAGAAGCTCATGATTCCAACAGGTTTACCGACGGTAATCCGTCGTTATCCATCGCGGCCACAGTGGTCGAGGAAACGTGGCTCAATAACGTGCAAGAAGAGATCTGCAACGTCGTCGAAGATGCCGGCATAACGCTCGATGGAAGTGACGAAGATCAGCTCCTCGAGGCACTGCGCATCATCATCGGCCTGGGTGGCGTTCAGATCACTGGCGACATCCTGGACAATCAGAGCTCATTTGTCAATCTGACCGGCGTGTTGTTTGACAAGACTCTGGTCAAGTCAGCGAAGTTTCTTTGCGACATCATGCGCCGCGACGACGGCCAGAGTGCGACAGAGCTCTTTGAGATCACCGCGATCTACAACGAAGAAGACGACACATGGGCGGTGCGGTGGGTCGGCCAGGGTGCCAGCGACTCAGGGATGACGTTTGGGATCACGTCGGCGGGTCAAATCCAATATAAGTCAACCTCATTCGCTGGCGCGAACTATGACGGTGACTTCAGGGTGTCGCACATTCGCAAGGTTTCGATTTAATTTATTTCGATAGGGAGACAAGACTATGAGAAAGTGGCAAGCGTTTCTTTTAGGTATTTCCATCATGTGTGTGCTGGGCGCGCACACGATAAGCGACAACACGCTGAAACTCGGTGACGGCACCGACAGCGACAAAGAGATCTCAGCGCAGACGACTGACGCGGACAAGCCGGCCATCCGTTGGGACGAAAGCGAAAGCTACTGGGCAGTTTCCCATGACGGCGTGAATTTCAGCCAGATGGCCGGCCGCGATCTGTTCGATCAGGGTGAGTTGAAATTCTATGAGTCAGACGGTTCCGGCACTGACTACATCTCATTTAAGGCCCCTTCGTCTGTCACGACGACCACTGACTTCACCTTACCTGACGGCGACGGCGCCGCTGGCGAAGTCCTGGGGACGAATGGATCTAAAGAGCTCGACTGGTATGCTGTCTTGACAAATCCGATGGACGCCCGCGGCGACTTGATAACAAGGAATGCTGGCGGCGCGACTGTGAAACTTGCCCTGGGAACAGCAAATTATTTTCTGTCATCAGATGGCAGTGATCCAGTCTGGTCTCAGATCAGCTCACAGAGCTCATTTACTGCCGGCGCCAAAGCTGACGAAGACGGGTTCGGAGTCGTCAGCACTTACTACCCCGATCTGAGCGAGGGCAGGACTGACACACTGGTGCAAGCTGATTATTCTGGAAGCGGTCCGTATACGTACACGATTCCTGACGCAGACGAATATGACATCTATCTGATCGACGACACTGACGATGACGACGAATATATCATCACTCTTCCAGACTGCACCGGCAATGTCGGTAGAGAGATCACTTTTATAAAAATCGACAGCACTGATTTCGATACAGGCACCGCTAACAGGGGATTGGTAATTGACGGTGCAGGCGGTGAAACGGTAGGTGGTAGAACTACCCAACGCATGTATTTAGACGGCGCGCAAATGACTGTATATTGTTACGGATCAAATGCATGGAAAGTCACGCGCCTTATGGAAACAGGAATCATAACTGTTTACATGAGAGGCCTTGGGACGAATCCAAGCAGTAGTGCAAACTTTGACAGAAACATGAATAGCAATTCACTTTCGCTTTTAAGTGATCTGCTGCAAAGTTCAACGTCCACCACTGTCTATTTATCGGTTGATCAGGACGGTGAAAGGTGGCCCGTTGGCTGGCAGCCTATCGGCGGTGACGTGCATACTTCTGCTGTCAGGACCAGAGAAGACGCTACCAGCACGTTCGGCTACCTGGTCTTTGACAACTGCGCACAATACAGCACATGCAACAATTCTCTTGCGAAAAATGCACAGGGTCAGGCCTGGGTGGGCTCAGATGTGACCAAGGGGTTCCGCAGATCGGTGATCCACTGGGTGACCGATCAGGTATTAAATTAAAATGGATCAGATCATTCTCGCAATCGTCGGCGGATTCGTCGTCGTCGTCATGGGATATTTCGGCTGGCACCTGCGCCAGCAAAGCAATTCCATTCGCAAGATGGACAAGGACATGGGCATAGTTAAATACATCCTTGAAGCAACGAAAGGCGATCACGACGACCTGACGCGCATGGGAATGACCGTTGACAAGAACACAAAGGACATCCAGAATTTTTATGACCGAATCAAGAAAGTCGAATCACACATAGGAGAGTCAATGTCATGACAGAAAAATACGGAATCCAGGAATGCAAGGATGTCATGGTCTACGTTCGCGCCGTCATTGAGCAGATGAAAATCGCAAAGGCCGATGACGGCAAAATCGATAAGCAGGAAATGCTCAACGGCGCAGCCGCCACTGTCGAGGAGGCCGCGCGCGCTGCGTGGGGCAGCTGGAACATTGGCAAAGAGCTCGGTGATCTCAACGATCAGGAGCGCCAGGAACTGTTCACCCAGTCCTGGGACATTATCATGAGTCTGATCGAAGTCTTTATGCCGAAAGGTTGACCATGAACTGGCTCGTTTTTATCACGGCACTGCTAGGTTTCCTTCGCCAGCTGATCAAATACATGAACACGGCGGAGGAAAAGAAAGAGCGCACCATGCTGGCAAAGGCTGAAAAGCTGGTGAAATTCGAAAAGGCGCTGAAAGCCTGTGAAGAAGGAAGGACCGATGAGCTGGAAGACATGTTTGCTGTTCTGCGTCCTGGCAATGCCGAGCTGTCAGACAAAGGAAAATAAGGTCTGGAAACCTGACATGTGGACGATCGACCCGGAGAGCTCGTCGCTCGTTCGCAGGACTCAGGCGATCCAGTGTGACCGCAAGGAAGTCTCGGATTTCGTCTGCATACCAAGAGACCAGTGGCGCATTCTGTTCGCTCACTGTGTCCAGGATAAGGAATGCGTGCTCTGGTGAATCTGCCTGAGAAAGTCATCCTGCATTGCAGCGCATCGCCTGATCGCGGTGATTTTATCGGCGTGCGCCAGATCGACCAGTGGCATAAAGAGAAAGGTTGGAGCGGTGTCGGCTATCACTTCGTCATCCGGCGCACAGGAGTGATCGAAGAAGGAAGAAAGATTCACCAGGAAGGCGCGCACACTCGCGGCCATAACGACAAGTCCATAGGGGTCTGCTGGGTCGGCACCTGGCTGCCCACCGATCAGCAGATCCGCTCGATACTTTCCCTTTACATCGGTCTTTTAAAATCACACGGGATAACTGCCGACCACTGGCACGGCCACTATGAATTCAACCCGGCGAAGACCTGCCCCGGGTTTTCAATGAATATGTTTCGCACGCTTCTTCGCGAATACCACAGCAGGATCAGCCATGGGATTCGGTGCTAAAAAACATGTGATCGAGCTGTCCGGAGACGTCGCCCCAGCTGGCAGCGAAACCATGGACACTTTCTCGCTCACCGGTTTCATCGGCTATAAATACCTGGTGTTCATGTCGGGAAACGGTCGGACTAAATTCCTTGAGCTCAACGTCGCGAAAGAAAATGGTGGTGCAAGTGACTCGATTTCTTCGCGTCTCGGTGATTCGTTGGATGTTTCCATTAATGTCACCGACGACGGTGCCGATGTATCTGTCACGTTCGCGAACAGTGAAGCCTTCACTGTCAGCGTGAAACTTCTGAAATTCCTGTTATAAAGGGAGAACGCAATGGCCAGACGTTTTCTAGCGACAGAGCACGGTTTTCGCATTTATGCCACAAACTCAGACACCAGCTATGTCGACATGATCTTCGGATCAGCGGCCCCTGGGGGCGACGGCGATATCCAGGATGATGCGCCGATCGGATCTATCTACTTGCGCACCGACGGCAAACTTTACACAAAGATCGCAGACAATGACGAGGCCGCCGACTGGCAAGAAAAGTCCGACCTCGTCCTGGAAGATCTCACCTGGCGAAACGAGCTGTTTCGCGCGGCTACCAACGACACCCTGAGCGCGGGGTCGACTGATCCCTCTGGCTGGTCAGACAACGAAAGCGGCCTCGACGACACCGACTTTTCTGTCGATGACATCATTGTCAGTGATGTCGATGGCACGCCGTCGCTGTTCAAAGTGGACAGCATTTCCACTCCCAACCTTACGATCTCGGCGTATACGCCAGCACTGGCCGACGGTGACAAGTTTATCGTGCGTCACTTTCTGCCGGACGTCGGAGCTGACCAGGAAGACGCGGCCTTCCTGCTTTATGGCAGCGGCTCGATCATCAAGGTCGCCGACGTCGACTGGGAATTCGCTACCGGCATCAATCTGTCGAGCGGCTACACCGCCGGCAACGGCGCGATCTCGTCTTCGGATACCGTCGAAAGCGCCATCCAGAAACTCGACGGCAATCAGCAGGACATCCAGACCGCAAGCGGCATTGCAGAAGGTAGCGTCGACTATGGCACTTTCACCGGAGGGAGTCTGGCCGACAGCCAGACTTCAAAACAGCTGTTCCAGCGCATCGAAACCCTGCTCGAGCAGATGCGCGGCGTGCAGGCCACGGGCATAACGACCGAGGCCACTGTGGACAGCGTGCCGGTGGCAAGCGTCAAGGCCTGCAAGTGGCTGGTCGAAGCGTTTGAGGAGGCCACTCCCGCAAACCGCAAGTCCATGGAAGTTTACGCACTCAATGACGGCTCAACCAACGTCGACGACACGCTTTACGCGAAGCTGAAAGTCGGCAGTAATTTCGATCTGTCGTTGTCAGTTGACATCGACACAGGCAATATGCGCCTGCGTGCCGCCAGCACGTCGGCCGGTGTGACCGTGACAGCACGGCGCATTGAAGTGGTGAAATCGGTGTTATAATGGCCTTTGATCCAGAAAGTGGTTTTGATGTCGACGCCAACGGCGTCGGCGTCCTTATCGACGGTGAGAGAAAGTCGTCATTCATTTCTGGTGACGGGTCTCCGGTGGGCCAGCAGGCGCCCACCGGAACCATCTATCTCCAAACTGACACCGGCCGCTGGTGGAGAAAAGCCGGCACCGACACCGGCGAAGTCCCCACCGGATGGCAGAAGTTTCTTTCCGGCAGCGAGATACTTGATCGTGTTCTGATGGACCAGTCTGCGCAAGTGCTGGCTGATCAAAACTTTAACGTCTTATCGGGTGTGATCTGATGGCACAGCATATTTTCACGGGCTCAGGCAGACCGGCAACGACACCGACAGCTGTCGGTCAGCACTATATCGACACGACAAATAACGTGCACTATATCTCTGTCGGCACGTCAGCTGTGTCAAGCTGGAAAATCATTGCGCCAACGTATCAATGCTTTGCGTTTTTTGACGGTGGGACGGCGCAATACATCTCAAAGACCGGCAGCACCTGGCAGACGATCGCTTACATTTTGTTTCCGGGCACTGACTCAGGATGCAATCTAACGCAATTTAAATGCCTTGTTGGCGAGACCGGCACGGGCGAAGGAAATGTGCGCCTTTATGACATCACAAACGCGAATCAAATCGCACTGATCGACAACGTCAGCGGGCTTTCCATCACGACATATGAAACAACGACCATCACAAATCTACCCACAGGCCCGGCTGTGTTCGCAGTTGATCTGAGCCATGATGCGGCGGGCGGATCTGTTTTTATCTCTGATATGCAATTGAGAGGGTGACATGACGACAATCTATTGTGTCAGGAAAGTCTGCGAGACAGAGACCGGAGACGGCAAGGGATGGCATTATTTCGAGGCCGAACAGCAAGTCGTCGACGACACGATCACCTGCCCTGATCACCCTCAAGCGGACACCAGGGATTTCACGATCGTCGAAACCAAAGACGTTGATCTGAGTGACTACGCGGCATACAAGGCGATCATCAGATCAGCGATTGAATTCTTCAACGAGATCATGACCGAATTCGCCGGTGAAAATATCTCACTCGGAATCACTCAGGCCGGCAAAACCAAAGACGTCGCTGACTATCTGGCTGATGTTTTGCGATATGGCCAGACGGGTTCACTCTATGAGGTCATGAGCGAATGCGACCGGTTGATCTCCGAAGGCATACCCGCTGGCCTGTCGCCGTTTGTGACAGAGACCAGGTTGACCACATTCAAAGGACTCATTCAGGACTATCTCAGCTGATGCAAGTGCTTTTCTGCCATGCCCCGAAGAAATTCGTCAGCCGGCTGATCAGTCGGATCACCGGTGAAGACGTCACCCATGTCGCCCTGCTTTATAAAAACTGGGTTGTCCATGCGAATCAGCGAGGCCTCAACGTCGAGACCTTCGAGGCGTTCGGCCGGGTATCGTCTGTCGTCAGGTCGATTGAGATCAAAGACGACGAAGCCCGGCTTTTCAATTTTCTGGCGAAATATGAACACGCCGGCTATGACATCGGCGCCCTGCTCTATTTCGGCGTTTACTATCTGCTTGCGGCCGTAGGCCTGCCGCGGGCGGCCTGGAATCTCTGGAACAGCCGCGGCCGTTTCACCTGCGTCGAGTGGGCGAGCATGTTCGTTCTCGGCCGCGAGCTTTCCCTGATGACACCGGGCGAGTTTTATGCTTTGCTGAAAAGCAAGGGGTTCAAAGATGGCGGGTATCCTGACAAGAGTCGGTGATCTGATCAGTCTGCATCATCAGCTCGGTGACTTCGACGAAGGCAAATACGTTGAAGCCATCCTAAAAGACGACAGTGGCAATGCATGGACTACTGTCAACCTGGTCGACCGAGGTGACGGCATCTATGTCAACAAGACGCTCGCCATGCCACAAAACAATGTGCTCGTCACTTACAAGACTTATAAGGACGCCGGGAAAACTCAGGTTTCAAACCACGACGCTGGCGTTGACATCTTCATCTATGACACATTCGTGCCTGAAAGACGCGACGATAAGATCTTCGGTGTCATCGAGATGATCAATCAGATCGGCGGTGTGATCGAGCAGTCCGACATGGTCGCCCGGCTGGACGACGATCTGATCACTGGTGACGTCGACGGTGGCGAGCTCGTCGGCGCGTTTGAGACAGACGAAATATCTGGAACATTTGCGACGTGAGGGAATCATGGACGAAGGCAAAGTTGAAATCTATAAGGGTGGGAATTCGGTGTTCACGATCAGGATCAAGGACGAAGACGGCGAGCCGTTTGATCTGACACCATATGACAAATATTCGGTGTGTCTTCCGAATACCGACGGCACGACTCTGACGATCACCGAAGTCGCGGGCGCCAACGGATCAGTCGTCGCACTGCTTGGCAACGCCATCCTGGGGAAGCTGCAGGTGACGGTCAAAAAACTCGATGCAGCCGACCTCGAAGAAGACGAGCGCATGGACCTCGATCTGGTGCTCGATAACGCGTCTTCGCCTGATCCCAAGGCGAAGCGCTTCAAGAATGTGCTGACCGTGATACCCACACGGTGTAGTTAATCTCCGGATCTTCTGGATCAGCGGCCGGCTCTTTGTGGGTCGGTCGTTTTTTATTGCAGGTAAGACAGCACCCACCAGATCGCGGCCCCAAGGAAGGGCGCCGCAAACCAGCAGGCCAGGAAGATATGCATCGGGTCAATCAAGATCATCATTCTCTCTTCCCCGCCGTGTTGATTTTCTTCAGAACATCGTCAATTTCACATGTTGACTTACCAAATATTTTTAGGCGCCTTCTGGTCTCAGTTAGCGTGTGTATGGCAATCCGCGATCCGATCGAGTGCTTTCATTTTTCTTCACCCATTTGATGCATTAACAATGCCCCTTGGCAGTCTTCATTACAAAGAACGCTCCCGCACGCTTGGCACGCTTTCTTAATCTTAAATCCAGAAACCAGAAGGTGCGGCATATAATAATCCATGTGGTAGTCGCAGAGATATTTATACCTATCATGCACCGATGCGATGTTATCAGTGGGATCAATTTCAGTACGATATTTCGCTGGTAACTTGCAAAGCTCTTTTAAATTTACATCCCATACCGAGCACCTTATTTTTTCTTCCATCACTCCCCCTCCCCCGCCGCGTCCACGGCGGTGATAAATGCGCCTTCATATGAGTACAGCGCATCCCTCAAATCCCTATAAGGCTTGAAGTTTATCGGCCCTTCGTTGTCGCCCTCCATGATTTCGCAGTATCGATAAACCGCATCCACAACCCGCATCATGGCGTCTTCGCGGGGGCGGTGGTTCCATAGTTCGGCAGGCATTTTACATTCGTATTGTGGTCCTTTTGCTCCACATTCATTGCACCAAACACCATCAAAACTAGCCGACATACCATTGTGTTCCCACTCTGGGTCTAGCTTGATTGATCTGCAAAACGGACACGGCTTCAGTTTATCAATCACGTTTTGTCTTCCTCCCCCAAGCCGGCTTTGACTTCACGTAGTAGTGCTCTCGCGCACCACAGACCGGACAGAATGCAATGTGTTCCACCCGCTCGTTTGCAATGATCAGAATTTCTTCATCGCATTCGTCGCAGCGGAATTGAAAGAATACGGTAGTCATCACTTCTTCTTCTCCCTGATCGTCCAGAATTCCGTAGGGTCTTTTCGAAACTTGTCCAGATCAATGCTCTTGAGCTCCGGGATCGCTTTGTAGTCGACGCTTCCCTGGCGGTGAATCTTCGCGATCAGCGCGCCGTGACACTCGATCCTGGGATGATCTGCGAGCGCTGCGATCTTTTCTTTCAGCGAGTCCATCTGTTTCTTGCTGGCTTCATAAGTGTTCTTATAGATGCGATACTGCAGCAGGAGCTCTGAGATCTCGGGACTGGTGACTTTCTTGTAGTCGCGATCACTCAGCGGCGGCGCCTTGCCGGCAACGACACTCGCCCAGAATTCCTTTTCTGTGGGCAGCAGTTTATCGTTGATATAGTCGTCATCGCGCGGCACTTCGACCAGGATGCCGGAGTTATCGAAAAACGACCAATAGTGGGCGGGCTTGCGCGACCCGGTTACGAAGAGCTGGTGTTGCAGCTGCGGGTAGTAGTAGTCAGGAATCTGGCCGCGAAAGGCCAGATCGTGATTTTTCTGACCGACGCACTTGATCTCAACGACCAGGCTGATCTCTCTGTTCCACCCGTCCAGACTGGCGCGCAAGAAGGTCATCTCCGGGTGCGTGAACGTGGCCGGCCTGACCTCATGACCGGTGTGCATGGTGTAGTGCTGGCGCGCGATTTCCTCGAGATCCTTGCCGCGGCCGGTGGCGTATTCGCTTGGTTCATGCACGGCCAGGCCGCGCTTGATTTCCCAGAGCTGATAAGCAGTCAGCCAGGGAGAGACGCCCATGACTGCGGGAGCGTCAGATGCACCCAGTCCGCGGCCTCTCCATTCGTGCCATTCACTGCCGTGTTGTTTCATTGTCTTTCCCTTCGTCTTCGTTGATCATCTCAATCAATTTTTTAATATGCGCGTCCCAGGCAGCGTCCCTGGCAGCGTCCCAGGCAGCGTCCCAGGCAGCGTCCCAGGCAGCGTCCCAGGCAGCGGCCCAGGCAGCGTCCCAGGCAGCGTCCCTGGCAGCGGCCCTGGCAGCGGCCCAGGCAGCGGCCCTGGCAGCGGCCCAGGCAGCGGCCCAGGCAGCGTCCCAGGCAGCGTCCCTGGCAGCGGCCCTGGCAGCGTCCCTGGC
>Ga0180431_10001945_pt1 | contig 28074 bp, 23 predicted proteins | sample SS_ome_11_FD_132459 | JGI IMG/M metagenome (GOLD analysis project Ga0180431, IMG submission 132459) | Hypersaline lake sediment archaeal communities from the Salton Sea, California, USA - SS_1_MS_1 metaG | ecosystem: Environmental > Aquatic > Non-marine Saline and Alkaline > Hypersaline >... | reverse complement strand
GCGCGACGCACCAGCCGCATGGAAATCGCACAGGAGCTGGACATCGACTACCTCTCGTCGGGTGACGCCTTCTTCGATCTGGACGTGCTCCAGCGCGTTCGCGGCGAGGGCGGGCTGTCCGATCCGTCGTGTTGCGGAGAGCTGCACTACAGCACGGTGACGCACTCCGAGGGCGTGTTCTATGACATCACCGACGTGGAGTTCAGGCCCGACTCGGGACGACGCCGACTGAGGCTGTGGTGTCCGCTGATCGAAGACCGAAACGGGATGCTGTACCCCCCGCAGGATGTTAACTATGTGGCGTTTGCGGACATCTCCAACGGTCAAGGCGCCTCGAATAGTGTGCTGAAGGTTGCGTGTGTGGACACGCGCGAGGAGGTGGCGTCCTGGGAGTGCCCGGACACGAGCCCGACCGAGTTTGCGCGTCAAGCCGTGGCGATCTGCAAGTGGTTCAAGGGCGAGGTGGGGCACTGCTTCCTGGGGTGGGAGGCCAACGGCCCCGGTGGAATCTTCGGTCGCGAGGTGTATCGGTGCGGGTATCGGCACGTCCTGGGGAACCAGAACCTCCTGATCCCGTGGCATCCCGAGAACAAAAAAATCGGGTGGCACTCGAGCCGCGACAACAAGCGCCTGCTGCTGGAAGACTTTCGCAGGGCGCTGGCGAATGGCGAGTTCACGCTTCACGACGAACGCACGGTGGCCGAGGCCGAGCTGTACGTGCATTACCCCAGCGGCTCCATCGGGCCTTCGGAGTTGATCGACTCGCCCAGCGGAGGCCGCGCCGAGCACGGGGACCGGGTGATCGCCGCGGCGGGCCTGGTGCTGTGCTTCAAAGAACAGCCATCGGCCCGTGCGAAGAAATCCATGCCGTCGCTCTGGACGCCCGAGGGGCGCTTCCGTGACGCCATGAAACAGCGCCAACGACAAGGAATCCACCGATGGTGACGATCGTTCGCCAGTCCGCTCTGAGCCCCGAAGATATCCGCCTGCTGTGCCTGTGTGACGACGATTCCGACTTCGACGACCTGCGGGACGCCTTCGGCATCGGCGCCGAGGACGAGGACAACCTGCTGGACGACATCGAGGCCGCTTCCGAGGACAACCCGTGGTAAAGCGCGCAGTCCAATCCGAGTCGAAAAACAAGTCGATGGAGGAGCGCCTGCTCGATCAGGTGCGCCTGTGGGACCGCGAGCATCGTAAGCTGCGGGCCACGCGCCGCACCTTCCTCCAGGACTTCGTGGGGCCGTATTACCGGTCCGACATTTCGGGTCACAAGGCGGGGCGCACGCGGCTCCCGGTCAACAAGGTCAACCACATCATCACGACCTTCCTGCCTTACTTCTCGTCGGCCAATCCGCGGGCGCGCGTGATCCCGAAGGTGGTTCCGCACGACGCCGACCGGGACGAGATTGCGGCTCGGCGCGTGACGGCCTCCCGCCTGGGCGCCGCGGTCGATCAGGAGTTCAAGCGGCTGCACTGGTTCAAGGTCAAACGCACGGTGCTGATCGACGCCTTCGTGTCTTTCGGGATCGTGAAGGTTGGCCTTGGACCGGGTGGTCAGACGCAGGGCGACAGCCTGGTGGACGACAACGGCAACCCCCTGCAGAACGGCGTGGTCTACGTCTCTCGTGTCTCGCCCGACGACTTCGTGCTGGACCCGCACTGCAAGACGCTGGAGTCGGCGCAGTTCATGGGAAACCGCTACGAGCTTCCGCTGGACTATCTCGAGGCCCATCCAGAGCTGTTCGAGCCCGATGTGGTGTCGGAACTGAAGACCGTTTCTCTCGTCGCCCGCCACGAAGGCAAGTGGGCGGGCAAGTACAAGAAGCCCCAGGATGCGCTTCGCCCTGTCGTGCCCCTGGTCGACATTTGGGTGCGTCAGGATGGCAAGGTCTACACGGTCCCGGAAATCGGACACGGCCCCGCCAAGTCGCTGCGCGTCGCCGAGTACGACCACCCGGACGGCCCCTACGAGGTTCTCGGCTTCGAGCAGGTTCCCGACTCGCCCATTCCACTGTGTCCCGTAGCGGTGTGGTACGATCTGTCGGTGCTGATTAACAAGAATATGCAGAAGGCGGGGCGGCAGGCCGAATCGTATCGGCGGTTCGTGGCCTACGACGACTCGACTGACGAGCGGTACATCAGCAACGCACAGAACGCCGACGACGCCTGGGTTCCGTTCCCGAACATCGACCGGATCAGGCAGATGGAGGTCGGCGGGGCGAGCGAGAAGCTCTACGAGTATGCGGCCTTCGCCAGCGGCCAGCTTTCCGAAATCAGCGGCAACACCGAGATTCTCAGCGGGTCCGGGCCGCAGTCGGGCACGGCCACCCAGGACGAGATTCTCGCGGCCAACGCGGGGCGGCGGGTGGACGACATGGACAAGGCCGTCTACGACTTCGACGCCCGCGTGGCCGAACGGATCGCCACCTACCTGTGGGACGACAATATCGGCGAGACGCCGATCCGCGTGCTCTACGGGGATGGCAGCGAGGAAGTGGGGCGCTTCTCGTCCAAGCTCCGTCACGGCGACCTGAGCGACTACGGGTTCGAGATCGTGGTCAACTCGGGCCGCATCGAGACGCCCGATCGACGCCTCAAGCGAAAGCTCGAGATTCTCGAACGCGCCGTGATCCCGCTGTCGTCCTTCGCCGAGAAGCAGGGCACGCCCCCGAACCTGCGCGAAATTATCGAGTCACTGTCTTGCGAGACCGGGATGCCCGAGCTGTCGCGCTGGATCGGCCCGCCCGTGGGCGACCGCACGGAGTTCGATCCCGAGGCCGCCATGACCGGAGCGATGGGACAGCGAAGCCCCGAGGCCGATCTGGCGCGGATGATTCAGGGCGGTCCCGAGGCCCCCGAGAAGAAGGTCAGCCCTCAGCGGGCGATGGAGCGGATGTGATGAGTGACGCCTATCGCGACAACTACGAGCGCATCTTCGGCAAGCGCGACACGAAGGAGTTCCAGACCGGGGCTCGCGGACACATCGGGGATGCGACCCGACCGACAGGCGGCGAGAACCACTACTCGTGCCTCTCCTATGGATGCCACCCGCGGCAGGTCCGGGCGTTCAATCGGCGATACGGACACCTGGGCCATTGGGACAAGCGGGGCGTGGCCCACTTCAAACGAGCCAAGGACATCGCCCGGTTCCGACGCGAATACGGGCACGACAAAGATTAAGGGGAAGATCATGGCTTCGTACAACCTGACCCAGGATGCGCGGCAACTGCGAAAGCCCGTCGCCTTCGTGGCGGCGATGATCGTGTTTATCATCATGCTGATGGTGCTGAACACCGGGTGCTCGTATCTCAAGGCCATCGACCGGGCCACCGACGAGCTGAACGCCCGCTACGGCGAATCGCTGGTTCTCGTGGACGAGGACGGCGACTCCGTGCCCGATGCCGCGGCGTTCGATCGCGACAACGACAACGTGCCCGATATTGACGAACACGGTCGGGCTATGGTGATTCCCGAGAGTCGCGAAATGTTCAGGGCCGCACAGGCGTCCGACGCTTCTATCGGCGAGATTCTATCGCTTCTCGGATACATTCTACCGTGGCCGCTGGGCGGCGCCGCTGTCTGGTGGGCGCGCAAGAAACCCCTTCAGCGAGCCGAGGCGGCTGCGTGGCAGCTTCGCGATGTCGTTGCGAGCGTCGAGGACTTCAAGACCTGGGCGCGGATGTACGGCAAGGAGGGCGAGGAGGCGTACAAGGCCCTCAAGGCCGCCCTGAAGCGGCAGGACGTCGAGACCTCCGAGAGCGTGGACCTTATTCTGCGCGAGTTTGTGGGCGCGAACGCCTATGCCGCCGACGAGATTCAGGGCAGCATCGAGCAGTCCCGATAAAAGGACACACGATGAACACGGACAAAGACCAGCAAGACCAAGTGGTCGACGAGAACGCGACCACAGCCGACGAGAAGACTCCCGAACAGCGGGCGGTGGAGGCCCTCTCCACCCACCCCGCCTTCGCAGGAGCTTCTACCGAGGAGAAGCCCGAGGCGCCCAGCGAGGACGCAGGCGGCGAGCCCGACGGCGAGGGCGGCGAACAGCCCACCCCTCCCGCCGAGGACGCGCCCACCCTGACGCCCCAGCAGGAACGCGCGGCCCGTTCTCTGAAGCTGTCCACCGAGGATGTGGTGGCGCTGGCGCAGTCCCACCCGGAACTGATCGACCGCGCCGCCAAGATGCAGCAGACCATCGACGACTTCAATGGCAAGATCGGTCAGCTGACGCAACAGCTCAAGCAGGCAGAATCGGGCGGTGACGCCGATTCGGACGAGCCCCCCGGTGACGTCGCCGACGAGGGTTCGGGCAAGGACGACGACGACCTGCCCGAGTTCGACGAGGAAAGCCTCTTTGGCGATGAGGCCCCCAAGCTGTTCAACAAGATGCGAGCGACGATCAAGGCCCTCCAGGCCCAGGTCGGCGCCCTCACCAATCAGCACGGGGCCGACAGCGCGGCCACATCCGAGCAGCAGATCGTCGAGACGTTCATGGCGGACGACTCCGTGAAGGCCCTGTCCGAGAAATACGGCAGCGGCCCCACGGTCGCCCTGCCCGAGGGCTCCCCCCAGCGGGAGGCCCGCGAACGGCTCGTGCGTCTCGCCAAGGCGACACAGGACGCCGAAGGCGCGGACCTGCACACGGCTCTGACGATGGCCCTCCGGGTGCAGAACTACGACGCCCTCGTGAACCAGGAGCGCGACAGACTGCGCGAGAGCGTCACGCGACGGCAGCGCCAGATTACCATGCCGCCCTCAGCCAACACGGGGGGTGGCGCCAATGACTCGCGCACGCCCGAGCAAATCGCCGCCGACGAGATTCGCAAGGAACTCGGCACGCGGTAACGCAGAGAAGAACCGGGCTGTCGCACCCCAATAACTATGCGATGCGTTATAGCGTATCGCGGCAAACGATAAGGAGCTTCCGATGCCCGGAACCAACTTCGATGAACTGCGGGATCTTCTGAACCTGACCCGCTCGAAATACCCCCTGGTCCCCAACCTGACCCTGCTGCTGAAGTACGGTCGGTACCGGGCGATCAATATGCTGCTGTCCGAGACCCGCGTCAACATCGAGTCGGGCAAGGACGTGCGGTACAAAATCATGCTCAAGGAGTCGGGCTCGGCCAAGGCCGCCCTGCCCTTCGAGCGGACGCGCCCCTCGACCGACGATTACACCGACGAGGCGGTGGTCCCGTGGCGGATGATCCAGGCCGACTACTCCATCGAGGACTACGAAGTCTCGGTCAACAGTGCGCCCGAGCAGCTCGTCGAGCTGTTCCGCATCAACCGCCTCGCCGCCCTGATGGGCAAAAGTAACTTCTTCGAGGAGCGCGTCTGGAAGTCGCTCGACACGCCCACGGACAAGAAGAACATCTACGGCCTCCCGTACCACTTCCCGATCATCCTCGACACCCAGGCCACCGACACGACCGCCCTCAACGGCGGGTTCCAGGGGGCCAACCCCTACGCCGAGGACGGGCAGGCCATCGCCAAGTGGCAGGACCTCGACCGCTCCCTCGCCGCGAACGCGCGCGCCCGCTCGTGGAACGAGTGCTGGGAGTCCACCGACGGCTTCGCCACCGAGCGCGACGTGGAGGCCCTCGACAACATGTTCATGGACCTCGAAGTCGAGGCGCCCATGACCATCGACGAGTCGCTGGGCGAGGCCCAGGCGTGGCGCATCTTCACCGGGCGCCCGAACGTCCGGGCGATGGTGCGGATGGCTCGCAACAAGGACACGGGCCTCGGCCCCGACCTGGGCGAGCACGCGGGCCTGGTCACCTACCGGAACATCCCGATCAAGGACGTTCCGATGCTGGCCGACGACTACCACCGCCTCTACGTCACGGACTTCAACGGCATCCACTTCAACGTGCTGGACGGCTTCTATATGCGCGAGACCGAGGGCCTGCGCTCGCGCGACCAGCACACCGTGGAGACCTACTTCATCGACACGCGCGGCAACATCGGCGTGTCGAATCCGCGGGCGGGCGGCGTGATCTCGGTGCCTCGCAGCACGAGCTAAACGCCGCGGGCTTTGGCCGCCGAGCCCCTGATCGGCGGCCAACCTTCTCCATCCACTCACACCCCCATATAGGAGATACATCATGGGCGTGACTCACGGTTCTTCGGTATTCGACACCTGTCCTCCGCCCGAGGAAGTGGATCGCAACCCCGAAATCCTTCTGCGCGTGTTCGACGACTTCGTGCGTCACCCGCAGATCGACGTCGAGGGCGACGACACCGCCGACCTCAAGGGTTACTTGTGGGACATCCAGACCCTGACGGCGGGCACGGCGACCATCCTCGACGCGCTGGGCGGCGTGGTCCGCCTGGACACGACCGCCGCCGCCGACGGTCAGGGCCCCCACATCGAGACGGTCGGGGAATACTTCGACCTCTCCACGGGCCTGGACGCCTGGTACGAGGCCCGCGTCCGCGTGGACGACATCGACGGCGGCCAGCTCGGCATCGGCATGGTGAACACCATCGGGTCGAGCGACCACATCTTCGATCCGACCGACGACGAGATCGACGCGGCCTGCACCGACTACATCCTGTTCCAGGTGAACGACGGCGCGGGGACCATCGAGATCGTTTCGGCGGGCGACAGCGCCGCCACGGCGCAGACCGTCGGCACCATCGCGGCGGCCACGTGGGTGCGGCTCGGCTTCCGCGTCAAGAGCAACGTCATCACGGCGTTCCTCAACGGCGTGGCGGTCGCCGAAATCAGCGGCGCGGCCTACATCCCGGACGACGAGATGGGGCTGGCCTGCGGCGTGCTCTACGAGGGCGCTCAGACCAAGTTCGACGTCGACTATGTCGACGCGCGACAGCTTCGCGTCTAACGCTTCTCGGTAAACGGCTGGGCTTCTATGTGTCTGAAACGCATAGAGGCCCAGCCATCACCTCATTCGCAATTCGCAGGAGAGACCAATGCGAACACAGAAGCTTCTCGATGGCGTGGCGGAAGCGGATTCCAGGGTGCTCTTTCCGTCGCCCGCGGCGGGCGAGGTCTGCTGGGTGCAGACGTCGTTCTCCGATGGGGGCGAGGGCATCGTCACCGTTCAGGGCAGGCTGACCAGCGGCGCGCCCTGGGTGGACCTGGAAACCATCGAGGCCAGCGGCCTGACCCAGGTCGACAAGATGCAGCAGATGCGCGTGTCGGCCCTGATGACCTCGGGGACCGCCGAGGTATGGTTCGGCGAGTAATCATCCCGCGTGACCATTTACGTGGCGCCACGAAAATGGTGTCAATCTCAAGGAGTCGCACATGACCGTTAAACGGCTGGAAGATCAGAGGTTCAGCGGCAACGCCGCAAGCAACGTCCTGGAGCCCGACAGCACCGCGGGCGGCAAGACGCTTGCGGTCCTCAAAGGCTCCGCCCTGCTCGACGATCTGCGATACGTGATCCTGACGGTTCTGTCGGGCACGGTCTACTGGTCGTTCGGCGACGCCGACACGGACTCCATGTATCTCGGCGTTGGCGAGGTGTGGGGGCGGCCTCTCGCGAAGGCGGTGGCCGACACCATCAAGCTGTACTCCGAGAGCGACACCCCGAAGGTCGGCATGGAGGAATACGACTAATGGACCCCTTCAATTACACCAGCTTCCGCGCCCTGTTCAACCAGCCCAACGGCATCGCGCAGTTGGACGAAGACGGTAACATGGTTGGTCCAATCATCCCCACTGTCTCTGCCACCGAAGCGGCCCTGCTGGCAACGACGGGCGTGGTGGACGAAATCGCCTGGGCGGTGGATACGGGGCGCGGCTGGCGCTACGACGAAACGAGCGGGTGGGTGCCTGCATCTCCGCACGTCGATACAACCCCTGCGGGGAACCTGATTATTACCTACCCGACTCTGGCGGCGTTCGAGGTGGAAGGCACGGTGCTTGAGTTGGACGATGTTACGGCGACCGTCAAGGAGTTCATGGCGCAAGAAGTCAAAGACGGCGAGTTCGTTTACACGCTTGAAGAGATTCACGATGGGGACGGGACCAAGAGCACCGCCGTGGCGGGGGCCTTTGGGTCGACCTGTAGCATTTCGGTTGTCAGGTCCACCTCCGTCGCGCGGCAAATTAAACGCCTGGTCATTACCGCATCGGGCCTCAAGCAGAAGGCGGCTACCCTCAAGATTTGTGTATTTTTAATGTTCGATGTATTTCTAAGCGGTGGTGTTCAGGTTCCACAGTTTTTCAAGGCCGATAGCACCTACGATTTTGGCTCCGCCTCTGCCGCCGATGGGTACGCCAAGCTGCTGACCGACTATGCCGCTTTTGCAGGCACGGCCAAAGAGTGGGCGGCGACGGGGGTATCGTATGAGCTAGTTGCGGGCTCAGGGTTTTATGTCTACCAATACGCCGTTGAAATCCCCGCTGACTGGATCGCGGCAGATGGAACGTTGGCTGTCGGCATGCTGTCAAAAATCGACGCGGATGACGATGGGTACGATGTCACGTTTGGCGATAGTACTCCCACCGTAGTTTCCGACGCCGCGACCGCCGAGTTGGCCCACGTCTCTGGATACGTGGAGGCGACATGACCGTGACACGACGCAGCCCCACAGTTGGAGAGCGAGCGTTCACGATCCGCACCGAGACGGATTCGGTGGCGGTTACGGGTGGCTACGATCCCCTCTATCGCCTGACACTGGAGTCGCCCCTGACCGTCTCGCTGCCTGTCACCTGGTCGAGCGGCGACACAGACATCGCTACCGTATCCGCAAGCGGGGTGGTTTCACGTGTAGCTGACGGGTCGGTGACGATCACCGCCTCGACGCCCTGGGGGGCGGCTTCGGTGTCGCTCGACGTGACGCGGGTGGTCGATGATCCCGTGCCGTCCGATCCGCCCGCTGTGGGATCGGCCTTTAACGACTGCCTGGGGCTGCTCGATCTGATCGACGGGCTGACGCCATCGAGCACCACCCGGAACGTCTTCACGGGCTACTACGCCACGGACATGACGCGAAATTCATCGTGCTTCGCCTCGTCGCTTGACCTGACCGGGTGCTCGCCCTACAACTCGAAGTCCGGGAGGCTGAAGGCGGGTACGGTCATCGCGTCCGACATCATCGTTCACGCCAAGCATTTTCCGGAAGGGCTGCCCGTGGGGACGACGGTGGATTTTTTCACCTCTGACGATACTCGGGTGACACGCACGGTGGTGGGGTCGGTGGACATCGCTGGAACTGATATTCGCCTCAGCCGCATGAACTCGGACCTTCCCGAAACCATCGCCCGCTATCCGATTCTGCCCTCGGATTACGGCGACTACTTCCCGGAACTCGGTGTGGTCAACCGCCTCCCTCTGCTGTGGATCGATCAGTACGAGCGGGCCAAGTTGGCTGAGTGGATCGGTGGGGGCTCGGTGCTTGAACCCACGAACGCCGAGGCCCTGCCCTGGTACACGCGGCCAGTTACGGGGGATAGTGGCGGTCCGGTGTTTCTGCTGCTGGACGAGTCGTTGGTCTTGATCGGCTGTCTGTACGGGGCCACCTACGCTCAGCCGCTGGCGGGGCAGGAGTCGGTCCTGAACGCAGCCATCGCGTCCCTGGGCTCCGAGCACACGGTGAGCGTAGTGGACCTGTCGAGCCATTCCGGGGGCTGATCCGCACGGCGGCCTGTAAAGCCGCTGTCGATTAAAGAAGTGCGGCGGCATGACGAGTGGTTCGACTCCTCCAGCCCCCACCATATTCTATGAGGTTCTCATGGCCGAACCGACCCTCTCCATGACATTCAAAGACCTCTACGAGGAGGTCGGCTTCTATCTCTACCAGTCGTACACGCTGACCGACTCGCAAAAAACCACGGCCCAGCGGTACGTCAACATCGGCTACTCAGAGTTCCTGCTCGAACGCAAATGGTCGTTCCTGCTGCCCGAAAGCGAGCTATCGGTCACTGAGGATGACGAGTCGACCGACCTGCCCGACAACTTCGGGCGCATCGCCGACGGGCGCATTTATCACGACGCCGCGATGTCGGAGGTCTGCGCCGTCGAGTGTTCGGCGTCCTATCTGCGCAGCCTGCGCACGGCGTCCAACGAGCTGACCGGAACGCCGACGCACTTCGCCATCGTCCCCAAGACGCCCGCCGCGACGGGACAGCGGTACGAGGTCATGTGGCACCCGATCCCCGACGAGGACATGACCTTCTACTGGACCCATGAGGTCCGCCCGAACAAGCTCTCCTCCGACGGCGACTATCCTGTCGGCGGCCTGCATCACGACGCGACGCTGCTGGCGGCGTCCCTGCGTGTGGCCGAGCGCATGAGCGGGCGCACCCAGGGCGTCCATGCCAACCACTACGAGCGGATGCTGGCCCGGTCCATCGAACGGGACAAGGACGCCTCGACACAGACACGGCGCAAGGACATCGGCGCCCCGATCGGATTCTACGATTCGATCAGCCGCATCAGCGGCGACGTGACACACTGACCCACCTTCTAACCCTGCCTTCTAACCCCGAAGGAGCCTTTCCATGCCCGGTACTCCCGCCACCGTTCGCGCCGATCTCGGACGCGGCAACAAGCTCATCGAGAAATCCGCCGCCTTCACCCTGACGCGGCAGCACTTCCTGAATGGCTCGGTCACCATCTCCGGGGCCACGGGCGCCGTCGCGGTGACCCTGCCCGACCCCGCCGTGGTCAAGGGACTGCCGATGGTCGTCTGTAACGGCAGCGACCAGAGCGTCACGATCACGACCACCTGGGGCGGCGGCGCAAGCAAGGCGGCCCAGGTGTCGCAGGGCAACATGATTTCGCTGTTCAGTGACGGCGAGAACTTCTACACCACGGACGCCATCGCGTAATGGCCTTCTCCGACTGGCCTTTACAGCCCCAGCTCTCCCAGGTTGAGCAACGCCCCGACCGGGTGGTCCGACGCTACGTCTATCGGGTCGCCCGGTCGGTGGTGGAGAGCGAGGCCCCCGCGCCCGGTACGGTCCCGTATTGGGTGGACACATCCGGGGGCGAGACGCCCGCGATGGAGCGGTTCCACTACGTTCAGCCGCGGATGAATCCTGCCGACGGACAGCAGGAAGTCGTCGTCGTCACCTACCAGCTCCGCGGAACCTACGACGAGAGCGAGAACCGTCTCGAGCTTCTCGGCGGCGTACAGGGCGAGAACCAGTCGTCCAAGAGCTTCTCGGCGCGGTTTGCCTATGTGAGCCTAGAGGACGTGCCCGACTACGGGGATGCCTACGATGGGTCCCGCGACACGATCACGGCGGCCCTGAAGCTCTCGCAGCGGCAGGTGACCACCGACGCCAATAACGCACCGGGCCTCGTGCTCGTGGACTGCGTGTACGTCGCGGAGTGGCCCGCCTCCCCCGAGCTTCTCTCCATCGAGAAGCAGCATGATCGGATCGTTGCCCGCTACCTCGTGCGTGACGCCGAGACGGGCGGCGATTATACGACACCCGATCCAGGGGACATCCACTCGGGGACTGGTGCGGGCGCCGAACGCATCTATCAAGTTATCCCCCGACTGGACGAGGCCGACGCGCAGGAGGCCATCGAGCTGGTGACCTTCACCCCGCTGGGGGTGGTTCACGACGCGGCCCTGGAACCCATCGGCTCGGGACAGACGCGCGAGACGCCGACGTTCAAGGGCTTCTCGCAGCAGCTTCTCGTAGAAGCCGAGGAGGCCCCGCCCGATGACCACCCCGCGGGCAACCTGTTCAGCGAGACAGCCCGACTTGTCGAGCGGCGTCTCGCCCCCGACCACCTGCCCGGTCTGGACCTCGTGACCTACGAGTATGTCTGTGACTTCCCGACGGCGGCGAGCCCCGTGCTGGTGGCCGTCGAGAAGCGCCCCAACATGACCTTGCGCCACTACGTCTACCGCGAGGCCGACGGCACGGCCCTGCCCGATCCAGGCGACGCTTTCGGGGGTGCGGGAACGACGGTCGACGAGGAGCGCATCATGTCGACTCGCGACGAAGATGGCGAGGGCGAGGGCCAACAGAAGGTCACCCTGTCGACCTATGTACTGATCGGCACGCGCGTGGTGGACGGCAACCTGCTGCTTCTACCGGGGGCGGGGGCCATCAGCGCCGACACCGAGACGCGGACGTTTCAGGAGCGGTACGCCGCCCTGACGGACAGCCCCGCCAACCTGCCCGCCTTCGGCGCGCAGAGCGGCTACGACAGCGGCGTGACGTCGACGGCGTGCAAGGCGGTACGCACGGGATACCGGGCCGTGCCCGAGAACTGGCCCGGTCTATATGAAATCACCCTGACCTACGTCGGACTCCAACCGGGGACATAACCGATGGCTCACGCCTCCCTGCAGAAGCTCTACACCAGCGGCCTGCGCAAGCGCGTGGGCGCCTACGGCTACGTTGTGGATGAGAAGTATGCCGTACTGAACGATGAGGCCGAGAGCGCCATCGAGAGCTTCACGGGGGCGGACCACCCGACCTACGACATCGACCTGTCGGGCGGCGGGTCGATCGCTCCGAGGGTGAAGTGGGTCTCGGCGCGGCCCAACTATACTCCGGGCCGCACCCTGCTGGGGGTGCATTACGAGACGCCGCGCAAGCCCGGAGTGGCCCTGATCTCTCTGGACTTCTCGCTCAAGGCCCGCGCGGTCAAGAAAGACCTCGACGACAAGATTCTCGACGGGGTGGACACGGACCTCGCCAACGGGGCCTACGCCAAGGTGCGCCTCTCCCAGGGCGAGGCGGCCATCTACCGGTGCGAGGGCCTACTGAAGCTCGAGACGGCTTACAGCAGCGCCCTGAACGTCAACTCGGTCATGACCAACTACTGCGGCAAGGTCAACGACGCCACGCTGACGACGCTGGGGCTGGCCGAGGGGACGCTTCTGATGTTGGGGCCGCAGTACCAGACGACCTGGGAGGAATGGGGGCTGTGGCACGCCAACTTCCTGTTCGCCATCGACCTCGACGGCTGGAATAACCGGACCAAGCGGCAGCACTACGTCGAGCTGCCCGTGCTCCAGTATCCGCTGAAGTGGAGCGGCACGAGCTGGGTGGCCGACACGGACGCCGACCCCGTCGTGCGTCTCAAAGAGGTGGACGGCAAGCTCACGCCCGACGATGAGGAGGCGGGCAAGTGGGATTTCTCTACGACCAGCGAGGAGTCCACGCGGCTGTTCGGGACCGCCGACTTCTCGGCGCTGGACGCCATGATTCAGGGGGTGACCAGTGCGTGATCTTGACTACCTGCGTGACCTGCACGAGGCCCTGACTGACCGCGGGCTGACACCCGTCCCGAGGGACTCCGTGGAGTCGCTGGCCGACTATCTTCAGGCGGCCCAGGCGATGCCCCTGCCCGACCCGGACGATTATATCGAGGACGAGCTTCTCGAAGACGAGAAGCTGGCCCGGTCGGTGGCCCGCTTCATGCGTGTCAGCGATCCGCTGACGATGGAGGTCGTCGGGGGGCGCGTTCTACTGGGTTCGCGGCAGGTAGAAGCCAGCATGGCACGGGTGCTCGCACCTGATTCGACACACCGGGTTCGATACGGTACACTGGAGGCCGACTTCGACACGGCCTCGGCCACGGTGTCGCTCGACCCCTCGACGTGGGAAGGAACCAGCCTGGGCGAGAGCAGCGTGACGGTCTATCTGAAGCGGGACGAAAGCAGCTTCAATCCTGCGGCCCTGACCGTTGCGGGCTCCGCTGTCACTGACGCGACGTGTTATATCCCCGAGGGTACGGTGATTCCTTATATCAAAGACGGCGGCAGCTTCTACCTGTTCGGATGCGACCCCGCGCAGGAGCTGCTCGACTTCCAGGTCGATGGCGCCAACAACAAACTCAAGGGTAATTTCCGCCACACCTTCGGGACAGTGGTCACGACCGCCGAGTGGCGCGACCTGCATACCGGAACGGACTGCGCGGCATGACGATCCAGTTCAAAGACGGTCAGATTCTATTCGGCAACAACGACGGCACCGCCGACACCGATAAGATCGCCATGCACGAGGACTGCTGCTGTGGCGAGGGCGGCGGACCATCGAGTGACTGCTCGGATTGTGCGACGAATTGCAACGATAACGAAACCATTTCCTGTTCGATTACCTACACGCGGGATGGCGGGGGCAGTTGCGCTGACGGTTGCAGCGAAGACGATTTTGCCGAATCGCTTTCTTTAAGCTGGGTTGACGATTGCAAATGGTCCGGTACGTTTAGTGGTCCAGGTTCAGGCGACTGCGAGGAATGGACCGTATCTATTCGCTGCGTGTCGAACGAATGGCGCGTTCTTGCAGGGATATCCAGCGGCTTCTGCGCAGGCAGCGTCGTATGTCAAGGGGAATCGGCCATAGCTGTAACGTGTAACGATGGGCATCCCAGCGGATCGGTCACGATGGATATAGGCGAGGAAGGGTATCCGCGCTGCGGGGAGGCCGTGATTACACTCACATGAATTTTTTCGATACGATACATTGCACAAGCGGCGTCCACTGCCGAACCTGCCGCGACCGTAAGATTGGGCTGGGTTTTCGCGTTGCGCTGGCCAAAAGATATAATATGCGCGGGGTCGATTTTGACTGCCCCCATGGACAGCCTTGGGGCGCCAAGAAAGGTTACCCGTTGCCTCGCGTGAGCGACTTGCCCGCCTGGGTCAGTGACCGCGTGAACGCCTGCAAAGACTGCGACGACGGCGACTGCCCGATGAAAATATTCTACCGGACGCGCACCTGCCAGTTCACCAAGCGCGTTAAAAATCCAGCCATTCGCTGCCCGAAGGGGCGATGGCCCGAGACATAGCGGGGAGGGTGCTGGTTCCCACGCGGGGTTCATATCCCCGCCGACGCGGGTTCGATTCCCGCCCCCGCTCCCATCCTTCCGGGCGGGCTAGTTCAGTGGTAGAACGGCGGTTTCGTAAACCGCTGACATCGGTTCGACTCCGATTCCCGCCTCCATTTTTACTCCGCACCGGAGCCCCCCCATGCCGAAACGCAAGCCCGATCCCAGCGAGCTGGAACCCGTACAGGATCCAATGGAGCGCGACCGTTGGCTGGTCGAGACGCAGCGCGAGGCGATCGACAGTGCCCGCGGCATCGCGGATCAGACGGGCCGCTCGTTTCAGGCCGAGATGCCGATGGGGGGGGAGATGGTCGTTGGTCCGTCGAACAGGGCCCCGTATCCCAATCCCGCCCGCGAGTACAACGAGTCCCGCAAGACATCCCGCGCCAAGCCCGCCACGGCCATCCAGCCCTACGGGGGGACGCCCCTCGCCCCAGGTCAGGCCGTCCGCGCGCCCGCACAGGACAACGCAAAGACGGTCGTCGAGAACCTCGCCAAGCAGTACGCTCACGACCCCCTTCAGGCCCGCAAGGCCCTGTCGTTTCTCGAACAGCAGCTCGGCGAGGACGCCAAGCGATACCCCGCCTACGCCACCCTCTACGTCGCCGCCCAGGGGCAGACGGCCACCGAGGCGATGCGGGCGCGCCACCTCGCCCAGCAAAAGATGCTCGAAGAAACCCCGACTCACGAGGTGCGGCAGCGGCAGAAGCTCTCTCGGGGACTGGCCGAGGACTACGCCGCCGACATTACCGCCGAGGTCGACACGCTGATCCGTAGCGGCGAGGTCACGCAGCGCGACACGACGGCCATGTCCGACATCAACCGCATCCTCACCGAGGCCCAGCAGGCCGAGGAGAAGGGCGAGAGCGTCAATTGGGAGCTGACTCACAAGAAGGTCGAGCGGCGTTTCAACGATTACGCCAAATACCGCGAGGGTGTCGAGCAGCGGGGCCTCAAGGCCAAGACCCGCGCTCAGACCGAGAACGCCATCTCGCTGGAGCGGATCGACCGACAGCTCGCCGACGCCGAGGTGGACTTCCAGGCCCGCATCAAGATGCTGGACAAAGCCTACGATCGCGGCAAAGACGACGACAACCCCATGACCGCCGATCAGTACATGGAGCAGTACCGCGCGGCCCAGGAGGAATATCGGCAGGTGCGCGAGAGGCTCTACGAGGAACGCTCGGCGTCCCAGCTCGGGGCCTTCGATCCGCCCCTGCCCCCCGAGGTGCGCCAACAGCAGGAGCAGGACAGGGCGACCCGGAAAGAGAATCTCAGGACCACCGAGGACGACGTGATCTTCTCGGGCCTCGAATCCGGGCTGGGATTGATGCCCGATGGACGCCCGATACCGGTTGGTTCCGCACCCGCGCTCAAGATGTTCAAGGCGATTTCGGATGTGGCAACGAACCGCCCCAAGGCCCTCAAGCGGCGCCTCGAATCCGACCCCGACTTCCTCTCCAAGTTCCGGGACTTCTATGTGTTCAGTCTCGACCAGGAGCAGCGCAAGCAGCTCAGGACGTTGACTGACGCCCTCAACTAACAGCCGACAGGGACACTATGCCCGCAACCGACCTGCTCGACCGCACCGGTCCCATCGTGACCTCGCCGCTCGATGGATCGACCGTCGTTCCTTCTACGCTGCCCACCCACCGTGGCCTCCCCGCCGACCCCTTGACCGGAGCGCCGCAGTCCCCCGTGGGCGCGGCTGCCGACGTCTTGGCTGACTACGACCGAGACGCCAAGACCAGGCCCGCATCCAAGCCCAGCCCCGCGACGGCGCTCTCCAAGCGCGTGCAGGGGAAGTCCCTGCGCGGGATGTTCGATGCGTTCGAGAAAGAGGCGTCGTCTCGCACGCGGGAGGTGGGGAAGCCCGAGAATCGCAAGGAGATGGACGACTTCGAGCGCCGCATCATGGAGAAGCCTGGCGGCCCCGAGGCCCTCTCGCGCGTCTACGGAATCAAGGACGCGGGCCTGCGCTCGATGGTCCAGTCGAAGCTGGTCGAGGTCAGCCGCATGGGGCGTCCCAGCTACGACGAGAAGCGCCTGCCCGATGGCGGACACGGGGCTGATCATGTCGACCTGACCCAGGCGGTACTCGATGCGACCAGCGACCTCTCGGACTACGACCGACAGCGCGTGGCCCCGTTCCTGTTCGAGGCCGTGCGGTATGCGTTCGTTCCGGGCAGGGACATCGTCGAGGACGCCCGCGGTCACCTCGTGGCCCTGCCCCCGACGAACGCCGATAACGTCGGCGAGCGCCTCAGGCTTCTCGACGCCGAGAAGCGGCGCCTGCGCGACATGGGCCTGGACGAAGCGCAACTCGACCAGGAGTTCGAGTTCCGGTTCAACCAGTACAGCGACGGCAGCCGCGCCGAATACCGGGGAACCATCCCCGTGTCGCGCCTCACGGACATCCCGGACGACGTGCGGAGCGATCCCGAACGGTTCTCGAACTACCTGTCGAGCGAGGCAGGGGCGCGGGTGGAGCGGTGGAAGTCGCTGGGGCCTCGCGACTGGCTCGAGTCGACTACCGACACGAACAATTGGGCCAAGGCGATCCCAAAATACGAGGATGCCAAGTTTGCGCGCATCTATTGGGCCGCGCTGCGTCAGCAGAACGACGACCTCAAGCGCCGCGGCGAGAAGCCCGTGGGCGAGAAGCGGTTCGGTAATTTCGCGACGGACGCACTGTCGATCATTGAGTCGAGTAGTGCCATCCGGGACTACGGAGAACCGGGCTCCTGGGCCGACGTGCATCTGCGCCGACAGGACCAGCTCGTGCTCCAGAAGTACCTGCTCGAACTGAAGGAGCGGGAAACCCGTGGCGGCACGGTCGCCTCGAAGGCGATGGACCTCGGGTTTAATATGATCCCGTTCGTGTATGACATCCTGCTGACCAACCCCGCGTCCGCCGTCGGCAAAGAGGGCGTCAAGGCCCTCGGAAAGGGGTGGCTGAAACGCAGCTCGGCGAGCTACCTCAAGCGCAGGATGGGGGAGCGGGCGTTCCGCATGGCCTACGGCATCGTCGAAACCGGGGCACAGGTCGCCGCGTCTAGCGTCGCGCGCACCCTCGCCTCACCCCAGCGCGTGGCCTCGACATTTACGCAGGACATCACTCCATATCTCCAGAAGGACGCCGCGGGCAACTGGTCGCTGTCGGACACCGCCCCGTCGAGCGACACGGTGTTTCTGGACGCCTGCTTGAACGTGGCTACAGAATACGCCACAGAGGAAATGGGCGAGGCCCTTTTCTCGGGGGCGATCGGTAAGGGCGCCAACGCCCTCAAGAAAAGCGGCCTGGGGCGCGAGGCCCAGCGGACAGCTCAGAAGGCATACAACCGCACGGCGCGGTGGCTGGTCGACAACGGGCATGCCGCCAGCACGAAGGAAGCTCGCGGCCTGCTCGCGCAGAAGTACGGGCAAGGGCTGCGCCTGGGGCGGCGCCTCACACACATCGAAGATCCCTTTAGCGAGTCGCTCGAAGAACGCGCGGGCGAGGTGCTGCGGGCCGCGTTTGGCACGACCCGCATGGAGGGCGAGGGCGAAGACACGTTCTTGAACCGCTACGCCCGCGAGGTTCCCGGTGGTGACGACCTGTTGGCCGAGTTCCTGATGTTCGGGGCGATGAACCTGTTGAATCTTGGGGCGGGTGGGGCGGCCACTGACGCCCGCGCCCAGCTCGCCCAAACCGAATGGGACGCCGAACGGCTGATGGCCGTGCGGCAGGCGCTTCTCGCCCTGGTGCAGTCGGGGCGGCCCGACCTGGCGAACGAGTGGCTCGCTCGACAGGAGGCGATCTACGGCGAACTCCCCGAGGCCCTGTTCGCCAACCCGATGGAGACCGACCTGTCGCTTCAGGGTGACGAGGCGGGCTTCTCCGACGTGGAGACGTCGCCCCATGTGGCCGACGTCGAGACCTCCCTGGGCGACACGGGCGGCGAGGGTATCGTCCGCATCGGACCATTGGCGATCGCGCGCACCACCACACTGAGTGACGCCACACCCGAGGGGGAACTGTACGGTGAGGGGCGGGCCGACGACAAGGAAATGCGGGGCGAGAAGGTCCACGCCGACAAGCCGCAGATCAAGCGTGCGTTGCTTCCCGACGGGTGGCTGACGAACGCGCTGCTCGGGCAGATGCCCGCTTCTACGGTCACTTCTACGGTAGAATCTACGGGCTTAGAAGATTCGGAAGATAAAGACAAGTCTTTATCTTCATCTTCTGCCAGCGGCACGCTCGGGCAGGAGCGGGGGACGCACCTGGAGGCGATTCTCACGCTGCGAGAGGCGGGCTACCCATCCCACGTGATCGCGTCCATGTCTCGCGAGGACGCCATCGCTATGGCTGAGGTGGCCCGCGAGTCCGAACGCGAAGTGGCCGCCGACGGCATCGTGGTCGAGGGCGCCGAAGACGAGGACGCCAAGCTCGAGCGCGCCCTAACGCCCGATGTGCTGAAGGCGAAGGCGTGGACCCTGACGTTCGACGAGTTCGCCGAATCGATCTACGCCCCCGCCCAGGCCGAATTGCGGCGCATGGCCGACCTGCTTCGCGAGGGTGACGCCACGGACGCCGAGGTGGAGTCGCTGCTCGGCGTGCTGGGGACCGATCTTCCCGGTGGTCACACGGTGACACAGCAGGCGTACGAGAACATCCTGCGCGGCGCCTTCGCGGCGGGCTACGACGTGCCGATCGAGTCCCTCGACTCGCTGGCCCAGCTCGGCAGCGGGTGGGCGGTGGAGCAAGCCAAGGCCCTTGAGAGCGACCTGAGCGGTGACGAGCAGACCAAGCGAAGCGAGGCCCGAGCCGAGAAGCGCACGAAAAAGATGGCCCGCAAGCAGCTCGACAAGGCCCGCGCCGATCTTCAGGAGCTTCAGACGGAGCTTCAGGAACTCGAAGAAGACCTCGCGTTCCTGAAACGCAACCCGAAATCCGTGCGCACCGAACCGCGGCCCGTCTCGGCTGAAGATGGCAGCGAGACGATGGTCGAGATGGACGACATCGCCTGGACCGAGCGGCAGATTCGACAGGCAAAGAAGGACATCCGCGACCTGACCACGGGCACGAAGAACCAGTCGGGCCTGATCCCGCACCTGGAGTCCCTTCTCGGAGAATCTACCGAGAAGCCGACAGACAAGTCCGACAGTGGCCTCATTCCTGACGATACTTCCGACGACGTGTCTGACGACGTGTCTGACAGCACCTCCGACGACACCCCGGACAGTGGGCCGAATGACCTCGTGTCTGAAATCAACGGGCGCGAGCTTTACTGGTCGGGAGAGAACGCCTCGTTCGCGGGCGCAAATATCGTCTTTGAGTCCTCCGAGGACGCCGTGAAGGTGTCCCTGTCCATCGAGAACCCCCATCTGTTCGAGAACCCCATCGACTTCGAGGCCCTCGCCGACTCGCTGCGCGACGAAACGGACAGCGACAGCGCGGCCCGTGTCAAGGCGACCGAACACCTGGAGGCCCAGGGGTACGATGCGGCCTACGTGCGCGGGGACGAGTTCAGTGATCCACAGCTCGTGGTCTTCGACCAATCCAAGTTGTCCGTTGCGGAATCCGCCGCCGCCGATGCGTCTGCCGACGAGGCGCCCGTTTCCGCCAACCGGGAGCGCGTCGCGAGTCAGCTCCAGAAGAAGCTGCTGATCGGCAAGGACAACGTTGCGGCCATCATGGCCCTGCTGGACGCCATCGGAGAATCGTCGATTCGCCCCAGCGGCCTTTTCAAGGCGCTGCCGCTGGAGTCCTTGGACGACTTCTATGCCCTGTTCGATGGGGTCGCCGAACACAACGACCTCGAACGGGCCGACATCCGCTCGCCGTTCGATCCGGTGGGCGTGGAGCTTCATGACGGCGGGCACTTCGCCATCGTGACCGACGGACAGGTCGGGTCGGCAACCCCGTTGGGGGTGCTGTACACGACGTTTCTTGCGGCGCTGAATATCGCGGACAAACAGGGGTTTGGTCCGCGCGATGCGGGCCTGAAGAAGTGGGTGGGGATGGACCCGGACTCGACGGCGCGGGAGTTCACCCCGGAGGCGGCGGAGAAGGTCGCCGCGGCTTTCCTCCGATGGGTGCGCCCAGGCAAGACGCCGTATCCCAGCCTGCAGAAAGAGTTCGCCCTGCTGGGGGCCTCCGTTCGCAAGGCCGCCAAGAAGATCAAGGGAACGCCGCTCGACGTCGAGCTGACCGACGACATCAGGCGTTTTCTCGAAAACCTGATGGGCCTCGACCTTGGAGAGCGGATGGAGGTGAATCGGCGGAGAGAGTATGGTCAGCCGCCACCCATCGACGAGCTGGTTCGGCGCTACAACCCCGTGGTCGCCTTCCTGAACGATCATTTCAGCGGCGCCCTTAATACCAGAGACCTCAGCAGGGACTCGAAGTACCGCGAGGGGCTCCTGGAGGTCCGCCGCCTTCAGCGCCGCAACAAGAGAATCCGGTTCAACGAGAAGGGGGTTCGCTTCGACGAGTTTACCGCCGCGGCGATGGACGACTCCTACGTCGGCGAACAACTGTTCTCGGGCGGGTGGAGCACGCTCGCCGAGGGCAAGATTATCGACGCCCTCAAGAACGCCAATACCACCGAAGAACTTCTCGATATGTGGCGGGCGGAACAGATTGAACTGGATCGGCAGGAGATCTCCGAGAGAAACCTGGAGAGACAGCAGCAGGGCCTGTCGCCGCTGGATCGAGAAGAAGGCAATAAGCTGCGCGAGGCCGAGGGGCTGCCCCCGTTCTACGACGAGGCATGGGAGGCCACTGTCGCTGACAACGACGAGTCGGCGTTCGCGTTTCTTGATGCGCGTCCCGCCCAGGCGAGTCGGCCCGCGCCATCCGAGCGCGAGTCGATCCTCGGGGGGGATTCCATCATTCTACCCACAACCCTCCCGCGTGGCGAGCTTCTCGACGGCGCCGTCGTTCCGCTGCTCTACCGGGGCGACAAGAGCCTCGTTCTGCCCAAGGAGCCCCAGGGGGCGCCGCCGAAAAATCTCGTCGCGCCGCACGATATCATCAAAGAAATGGAGGCCCTGTTCCAGGTGCCGATTCGTGTCGGGACCACAGGCAAGCGCAAGTCTATCAAGGGGTATTATGTCCATTGGGCCAACCTCGTGCGCTTGCAGGCCGCGGGCGACATTGCCACGGCCCTGCACGAGGTCATGCACCACCTGGACGAGGCGCATGGGATCACCCCGGAACTGGAGTCCGTGGGTGGCGAGGCCCTGAAGCAGGCTCGGGCCGCCGACTACGCGGCGGCGGGGCGCACCTCCGAGGGGCTGGCCGAGTACATCGCCCACCGGATGCTGGGGGCCGAGGACAAGCTGAACCCCAATGGGCCGCTGCCCACCGAGCTGCGTCAGTGGTGGGACAGATGGCTCTCGCGCCACTCCGAGGTCGCCAAGAAGCTGGCCCACATTGACGGCCTGATTCAGACCTGGAAGCTCCAGGGCTCGCAGGCCCGCGTTCGCGCCCAGCGCACCTCGACGGGCAAAGCCCCCAGCGGCAGGGAGCTCGAGAGCACGATGGGATTCACTGACAAGCTGTACGGCATCTTTGTGGACAACAAGCACGTGATCACAAAGATGGTGAACGCCATGCGGGGCGGCGAGGAGATCGAGCACGGCGAGCGCGCCGACACCATCGCCCGCGTGCTGGACCAGGCCGCGCCCGCCCAGGCCCGCGGGGCCGTCGAGAACGGGCTCTACTCGCCCGTGACAGGCGAGAAGATGGCCGACTCGCTGCGCGATGCACTGGCACAGATCGGCAAGGGTGAGCTCGAGGACTTCGTGGACTTCCTGTACTCCCAGCACGCCCTCGACGTGATCGCCGACGGGCGCGACCCGGGCGGGCGGGCCGAGGACCACCGGTATGTCTTCGAGCAGTATCGCAGTAACGAGCGGTTCGCCCGCGCCGCGGCCAAGCTGACTGAGTTCAACAACGCCCTGGTGCGGTTGATGGCCCAGGTGGGGCGGATCACCGACGCCGAGGCCCAACGCATCATCGAGAAGTACCCGCACTACGTGCCCCTACGGCGCGTCATGGACGAGGAGCTGCGCGACATCGGGGGCCGTAGAAGCGTGAATCACAAAACGCTGGTCAACACCGCCCGCCCGGTCAAGAGCATGAAGGGCTCCCAGCGCCTGATTCTGAACCCGCTGGAGTCGATGGTCGCCATGACCGAGGAAGTCTTCTCGGTGGTAAACAAGACGCTCGTGATCAACAAGCTCATCGACATGGCGTGGGACGAGAACGGTAACCCGGTGGGCCTGAACAACGGGCGGTATATCGAGCGCCTGCTCGGCGAGCCAAGGGGCACCGAACCCAACACGGTCGCACTGTACCGCAACGGAAAGAAACAGTGGTTCCGGTTCGACAAGGAACTCTATGCCGCCATCCGGTCGATGGACTACTACCAGCTCCCCTGGATGCTCGAGACGATTCTCGGCGCCCCGAAGCGATTGGTGCGCCTGGGGGCCACGGGCCTGTCGCCCGCCTTCACGCTGCGCAACCTGCTCCGTGACACCCTGACATTCCTCATGCAGACCCAGCAGGGCGGCTTTGTCGCCCATAAGCCCGTCATGGAGATGCTCGGCTTCTCGCGGCAGGAAATGCGGCGGTTTCTCAAGGGGGAGTACAGCGACCCCGTGCTCGAGCTGTGGCACGCCACGGGCGGCGACCTGTCGCAACCCCTGGGACTGGACCGCAAATCGCTGGTCGCCCAGGTCCAGCGCGTGCTCGCCGACGACGCCAAGGGCAGGGCGATGGGCGTGGTGCGCCACCCGATAGAAGCGATCCGGGCGGCCCTGTCAGCCACTGAAGTCGGCTCCCGGATGGCCGAGTTCCGGGCCGTGCTGAAGAAGCACGGGTGGGACGCCGAACGCATGAAGCGCGAGGGGCGTCGACCGCCCCAGCATATCCTGATCGAAGCCATGCACGCCGCCAACGAGGTCACCGTGGACTTCAAGCGCGCAGGATCGCTGGGGCGGGTGGTCAACCGGATGTCAGCGTTCTTCAACCCCGCGATTCAGGGCGTGGACAAGGCCATCCGCACGGGCAAGCAGCACACCTTACGCACCCTGCTGCGGGGCGTGGCCTACATCTTCGCCCCGACGCTCGCCCTGTGGTACATGAATAAGGACGAGGACTGGTACGAGGAAATGGAGGATTGGCAGCGATACGGGTTCTGGAACTTCAAGCCGCATCCCGACGGCCCGATCGTCCGCATCCCCAAACCGTTCGAGTGGGGCCTGGGGCTTGCGAGCTTCCCCGAGGCCGTCGCCGACCGCTTCTACCACGAGAATCCCGAGGCGATGGGGGACTTCCTGGGCTTCGCCGCACAGCAGACCGTACCTCCGATGATCCCCTCGCTGTTCGCGCCGTCGATCCAGGTCGCCATGAACGAGGATCCGTTCGGTCGACCCATCGTCGCCGAGTGGAAGAAGAAAAGCCTCGAAGGCAGGGACCAATACAACAACTACACCACCGAGCTGATGAAGGCGATGGGTGACCTGGTGAACTACTCGCCCGCCGAGATGGAGCATCTGGTCAACCAGCACACGGGCGGCCTCTACCGCCGCATCGAGACGTCGGTCGAGAACGGGCTGCGTGCGACGGGTCTGCTGAACGACCGCCCCGTGCTGCCGCTGGACTTCGCCGACGTGCCCGCCGCGGGGACTCTGTTTCAGCGGGGGACACCGGGCCGCTCGGTCGGCGATCTGTACGATCGGCGCGAGGAGCTGGGCCGCATCATCGGCTCGGCGGAACTCGACGGCGAGAAGGCTCCCGCCGCCGTGCGCCGCGAGTACAAGCGCCTGAACGCCGCCGCCATCAAGCTATCGGACCTGCGCGAACGGCGGTACGACGTGCTGTTCGACGCCGAACTCTCGATGGAGGAGCGGCGCGAGAAGGCCCGCGCCCTGGAGGTCAAGATGGTCAACGTGGCGCGCAAGGCGCTGGGAAAAAAGCCCGCCTACAAGTAACCGCAATCCCAAGGGGCCGCCGACAGAAAAAGTCGGCGGCCCTTTTTTTGTGCCATCAACCCTTGACACCCCCTAAAATATGTGTTATAACGTTATGCAGTAAGCAAAAAACCACTAACCCCATGAAGGAGGCAGGACCATGCAACTCGTCGGAGTCGAAGGAGGAGCGCACTGGTATCGCGACGGCGGCGAACCGTGCCACAAAGTGCCCTACGCCGACCCCTCTAGGGGGCTGCGCAACACGACCGTGAAGGACGCCCGAAAGCTGGGGCTCGTCCCCAGCGTGACCAACGTCAACGCCGTGATTCGCAAGCCCGCCCTGGAGGCGTGGAAGATCGAGCAGGCGATTCTCGCCAGCCTCACCCTGCCGCGCCTTCCGGACGAGGGCGACGACAACTTCGCCAAGCGTGTCGTTGCCGACGGGCGCTCGGTGTCGAAGGATGCGGCGGACCTCGGAACCCAGGTCCACAAGATCGTCGAGGGGTGGCTCAAGGGCGACAAGCCCCCGATCCCCGCCGAGCTGTGGGAGATTGTGCGCCCGGTGCTGGACTGGCTGTCCTCGAACGTCAACGAAGTACACGCCGTCGAGAAGGCGTTCGGGGACCGCTCGCTGGGCTTTGGCGGCACGATCGACCTGATCGCCGACCTCAAGCACCACGGCCTGTCGGTGCTCGATCTCAAGACGCAGAGCACCAAGAAAGGACGGTTCAACCACTGGATCGACTACGGGATGCAGGTGTCCGCCTACCGGGTGGGCGCCCGTCTCGGCGGCAAGGCCCGGATTTTCAACCTGACCACGAGCACCACCGAACCGGGCCTGATCGACTTCTACGACTGGACGCCCAAGGCGGGCCACCTGTGGAAGGGGTTCTCCTGCGCCCTCGATCTGTGGTGCTTCCTCAAGAACTACGACCCGCGTGAAGCGGTCGCCGAATCAGAAGCGGCGTAAGGCGCGCCGCCCTTTTAACCCCAAGAGATAGGAGGCAGGACTATGTTTCAAAAAGCCAAACGAGAGAAGCTGAAACTGCGCATCGCGATTGCGGGGCCGAGCGGCAGCGGCAAGACGTTCACCGCGCTCAAGCTCGCCCAGGCCATCGCCCAGCGCCACGGCAGCGGCAAGGTCGCCGTGGTGGATACCGAGGCGGGCAGTAGTCGGCGCTACGCCGACCTGTTCGACTTCGACGTGATGGACTTGGACAACCACGCCCCCGCCAACTACGTGCGGGCCATCCAGGCGGCGGCGAAGGCAGGCTATGACGTAATCGTGCTCGACTCCCTGACCCATGCTTGGAAGGGCACGGGCGGGGTGCTCCAGATGGTGGACAAGGCCAAGGCCAGGGGCAACCAGTTCGGCGCATGGCGCGACGCCAGCCCCGAGCACGACAAGCTGGTCGAGGGGGTGTTGAAGGGCGGTATTCATATCATCGCAACGATGCGCTCCAAGATGGGCTACGAGGTCGAGGAGGTGAATGGTAAAAAGGTGCCCGTCAAGATCGGCATGAGCCCCGAGCAGCGGGACGGGATGGAGTACGAGTTCGACGTGTTCTGCGACATGAACGTCGAGCACGTCCTGACCGTGAGCAAGACCCGGTGCAATCAGATCGACGGCTACCAGGCGCACAAGCCCGGTGAGGAGTTCGCGCACATCCTCGCGGATTGGGCCGAGGGGGGCGAGGAGCCCGAGCCCCGCGCGGCCCAGCCCCAAGGGTTCCAGGCCGCCACGCCGCCTCCGCCACCAATGGCCACCCTGTTCGACGAGCGGCCCGACGACACGGCGGCCACCGACGCCGACAAGATCGCCCTCAAGGCGCAGGTCAAGGAGTGGCTGACGGCGACGTTCATCAAGGTGGACCACCTCGGCAACTGGATCGCCAGCGCCGCCACGTCGGCCCTGGGCGGCGGCAAGATCGAGACCCTGGGCGACGTGCGCAAGGTCTCGAAGTTCATCAAGGCGTACATCGACGAGCAGGCCGAGACCATGAAAGAGAAGGGGAGCGACGCCGCCTGACGGCGGCTCGCTGGGGGTGGCGTGACGCCTCCGCGCCACCCCCTACTTTCAAACACAGGAGAGAAGCCATGAACCCCAAACCCAAAGACGTGTGTGACGAGGTGCTCCAGGAAATCAAGAGCATCGTCGACCGCGTGGAAAACGACAGGACACTGACTCCCCAGGCCCGCGCCGTGCTGGTCCACGTGTTGCGCGACCTGCCGTATCCTCGATATGCCACCGAGGAGGAGATCGAGGAACTGGTCGTGTCTCTGAATCCAGAACTGTCCGCTGCGTAGGCGGCACCCATAACCCCATAGAAGGAGTAGAAGCACATGAGCACCACGAACAGCCTGAACACGATCACCGTGACCGGGAACCTCTGCCGTGACCCCGAGTTGAGCTACCTACCCAGCGGAACGGCCCTCGCGAAGACGAGCATCGCCATCAACCACTACAAGAAAAAGGGCGATGGCGAGTGGGAGCAGGAAACCAGCTTCATCAACCTGACCGCGTTCGCCCATGCCGCCGAAAAGCTCACCGAGCGGGCCAAGAAGGGCCAGCGCATCACCGTGTGGGGCGAGTTTCGGTGTGTCCCCTACACGAACAAGGACGGCGAAAGGCGGAGCACCCCCGAGATCAGCGTGCAGGGGTTCCAGGGCGTCGAGTTCCTCGACGGCAACGGGGGCGGCGACGCGCCCAGGTCCAGGCCCCAGCAGGGCGGGCCGAAGCCCATGCCGAGCGCCCCTCCTGTGTCCGATATCGACGACGAGGAAATCCCCTTCTGACTCAGGAGCGCCCCCTCGGGCTGAACCGGGGGGGCGCAAAATATTTTGTTTTTTTCTTGACGGTCCAACATCATCCATAGTAACATATCGCGTAATGGGAGGCAGTAAGGTGAGGCGCATGACTGAGCATCGACGAGTCGATCTCCGGGAGCCCATCCTGCGGTACATCCGCGATCACGGCCTGACCCTCTCGTCGCTCGCCACATCGTCGACCAGCATCAGTCACGCCACCGTCTACCAGATTCTTTCCCCGAACTCTCCACGCAAGGGCGGAACGGCCTCGTCGTTGGCCGCGCTCTACGACACCTGCGGCATTCGGCTTTACTGGCAGGACAGCCCACGGGAAGTCCTGCCCGGTGTGCCCCTGAGCGCCGACTACTTCCGGGCCGCCATCGGCGCGGGCCTCATCCGGGAACGCATGGCCCTGAATGCCCTGTCCGACAGCCCCTCCATAACCTCCGTCGGCAGCGCCCAGGTGAGGCGCTACCTGCCGTCGATGCGTGACGTGGCCCCACGGACCCACACGGTG
>Ga0180431_10001943_pt1 | contig 28082 bp, 20 predicted proteins | sample SS_ome_11_FD_132459 | JGI IMG/M metagenome (GOLD analysis project Ga0180431, IMG submission 132459) | Hypersaline lake sediment archaeal communities from the Salton Sea, California, USA - SS_1_MS_1 metaG | ecosystem: Environmental > Aquatic > Non-marine Saline and Alkaline > Hypersaline >... | reverse complement strand
TTGAAAATTCCATATCTATTTGAAATGATTGGAGCAATTTATTAAAAAGATGTGTATGATTATTCCAACTCAACACCAGGCATTATCCACTTGCCAGACAGCCTTTTCCTGTTGTTTTGTATCATTTCGCCGGAAATCGCCTGCTTGATGTCCTTTCCGTTGAATCCCAGGACCTTGCCAAATGCAGTGAGCTCTGAGGCTGAACGCAAATCCCAAGGCGACAAAGCCCCTGAGGTGATGATGAGGGGGGTGTTGTATTTCCTCACGAACCGTGCAGCCTCTAGGTACTTTGACATAATGCCTGCGCGCCCCCTATCATACGCAGACAGCAATGTCTGCAGGCTGAATGCAATCGCCACACCGTTCTCAGCAGCAAGCTTCACCATAACATAATCGATTACCCTTTCATGGCTGGTCTGGCCTACTGATTCCCATCCCAGAAGCATGTCAACCCCTTTGGTCTCAACAGCCGCCCTGCTAATGTCGATATCTTTTGGGTGTATTGCAATTATCTTGAAGTTTCTTCGGTTGTTGGATACCTGCTTCTTGAGGTCGTTCCTGCTCCTTGGCTCAAGCAGAAGCCCGACCGATCTGTCGACACTGACGTGTTTGTCTGTATTTATGGCTGTCTTTGTGATCCTGAATTCATGCTTATCCGCCAGCAGGCAGACACCCTTCCATCCCAGGTTAGCGGCCATGTCAATCGCAGTTCCTGCGTCCGCTGAAGGTACCTGCAGGCACATTTCATGAGGCATGATATATATTTCTCGCTGTGCCATTTATTATTAAGGTGGGGTAATGGGAAATGATCTGGCTGCTGAAAGGGAAAAGTCAATCGAACACCTCAAACTCGGGGGGTTTCTTAAAAGCGGGAAAGTAGAGAAGGCCATGATGGCAGTGCCGCGGGAGGAGTTTGTTCAAGATAATGAAAGGGATTGTGCCTATGATGACACGCCTAAGGGCATTGGCTTCAGCCAGACCATCAGCGCGCCGCACATGGTTGCCCTGATGACAGAGCTGCTTGAGCTTAAGAAAAACGACACTGTTCTTGAAGTCGGCGGTGGTTCCGGCTACCAGGCAGCAGTGCTGGCAAAGCTGGTTAGGCAGGTCTATTCAATAGAACTGGAACAGGGGCTGGTTGATTTTGCCGAGGGTAACCTGAAACGCGCTGGCATAAGGGGTGTTGAGATAATCCAAGGAGATGGGTCCAAGGGCTTGCCTGAAAAAGCGCCATTTGACAAGGTAATCGTGGCTTGTGGGTGTCACGATGTTCCTAAACCACTCTTTAAGCAACTCGAACAAGGGGGTATTTTGGTCGCTCCTGTCGGCGGTTCACGCATGCAATATCTGAAAAAATACCAAAAAACCTCATCCGGCATAAGGAAAGAAAGCCATGGCGGATGCATATTCGTTCCGCTAAGGCATTAATCGTCATACAGGCCTGCCGATCAGGCTTTCATCATCTTCATCAACTTGTTGTATGCCTGCTTTTGCGAGTTTTGCTATCACTGCACTGCCATTTTCCATCACAGGTCTGCCATGGCCTGGCATTATCCTGTCCACCTGAAGCTTGGCGAGCTTGTCAAGGCTTTCCTTAAGGGTTGCAGGATCCCCTCCAGGGGTGTCTGTCCTACCAACCCCGTCAGCGAAAACAGTATCACCTGAATACAGGGTCTTGTTTTTCTTGTCATATAAGCAGATGGATCCGGGTGTATGACCAGGGGTATGAATGACCTCAAGCTCAGTGTCTCCAGCCTTGATTATTTCGCCTTCCTTCAGCTTGCCGTCAACCTGCCTGGGCTTGATATGCCCGTCAAAGAAGTCGGCCAGACATGCCTCAGAATCCCCGCTTTCCTGAACAGGGGCGTCATCTTCATGCATGGATATCTTCGCATTGAAGAAAAAGCCGTTGCCGCCTATATGGTCGAAATGTGCGTGTGTGTTAATGACCTGCCCGAAGTCATCCAGCGTCATCTTCATCATCTTGAGTAAATCCTGCAGCCTGGTAAAGTTGAAGCCCGTACCAGCGTCTATGACAGTGTCCCCAAGTATGTATATGTTTGAATCAATATCAGAAAGCTGCACCATTACAGTATTTCCGAGCTTCTTAATCATACCACAATCCCCCTTTGACTCTTTATTATTGTCAGTAAAAAATAAATACGTTTTGCACATTATTCATCGCTGGCCTGCTTCCCGGACAGCTTGCTCAAAAACATGTGTATCTTCTTTTGCCTCCTCTCTCCGTTAACCGTCTTGGAGGTCATCCATGTTTTCCTGACGATGCCTTCAGGATAGTCCTTGTTGTTGTCCAGCCATTCCCTCATCCATTTCATCGTGGTCTCATTGCTTGGATAGCCTGGCCCGACGTCTCCGTACTTGCTTTTTATCTTTTCGATCTCCTCATCCCTTGCCACCTTGGCGATGATGCTGGCTGCGCTGACTACCGGATAATTATAATCAGCCTTATGCTCAACAACAAGCTCCATGTCCTTGCCTATCATCTTAAGCAGATGTGACTTGAGCCGATCAGGCTTGACGTCCGGGGAGTCCACATAGCCGCAATTCGGTTCAAGGAAGCTGAGAATCTCTGCGAACTTCATTGCCTCAACCCGATTCAGGTTGACGCCCTGATTCCGATAATTATCGATCTTGCATGGCCCTACCTTGATGATCATGACATCATTTGCTGTCTTCTCAATGGCCTTTGCCAGACTTACCCTGCGCTTGGGGCTGAGAAGCTTCGAGTCCTTGACACCAAGCTTCCTCAGTATCTGCTCATGGCTTTTACTGACTGAAACCCCGGCCACCACAAGAGGACCTATGACTGCCCCCCTGCCAGCTTCGTCAACGCCCGCTATCAGTTGTTCTTCAGGCCTGATTTCTTTGTTCGTTTCCATGGCAATGAATGCTCCTTAGATCATATATATCGCGTTATGATATTTATTCTGATTCGATAATAAGCACAAGTGTTGTATAAGAAAAAATAATGTTTTATTGTCATTTGACATAGATATTGATTCTTGTCTTGTCATAAATGCTTGAAACCGATTTTTCGCAAGCAGCGTGCTCACAAACCGTAACATCGAACAGGTAGTAGCCCTTTGCTGCATTATCAGATATGCTGAGACCTATGTTGACCATTCCTTTTTCATCTGGGCTTAACGACAATGAATCAGGATGGTAAGAAAACCATGACTTGGTTTCTTCTGTGAAAGAGCCTACCGGCATGCCTGCAAGGTCTGCCTCAAGCCCTGCAAGGGCAATGCTTGTATAGAACGTTTCCTGGGTTTGATATTGGTTCTTGATCCCAAGCTGAAACCTCCCGGTCGAGCCCCGGTCCCATCTTGTCCTGTCCGGTGATTCCAGATTAATGCGCAAACCTTTGGCAAGGTTTGTTTCAAGGTTCTTGTATTCGTTTTCAGGGTGCATATTATCCTGCCGGAGTGTTGGCTCAAATGAGTAATGCATGAGGATCCCCACCACTGATACTGAGATTACTGCAATGGCTATTACAATTACAAGTGGCTTGTTGCTTCGGGTTCGAGTCTCCCGGACCTGTGGTATCTCATTGGATTCCATACTATTCACTTTTTAATGGCATGTCTTGGGGCAATCCCCATATAGACTGATACTGATAATAATATTATGATTATAATCGCCCATGAAGATAATCCCGGGAACATGGCAGGGTATTTTATCGATATACTTGCCGAATCTTTGTCAGTGAGGCCCGGGTTGATGCCTGATTGGGCATTAAGGTTGAGGGTGTAAGGGGCATCTCTAACTTCTTCGGCCAGTATCCTCACTGTTACAATTCTATCTTCGTAAGGATTCAGGCCTATCTCAAGGCTCCTGCAGTCCTTGACATTTGCATGGCTCGCATTAAGGAAGCAGGCATTGGGATAGCCGTCCAGGTCAATTGATATGGTATCGAATTCGTTCTGAAGGTTTCTGACCTGAATACGCAGGTCATGTGTCAGGCCCAATGACAAATGGACATTATGTGTCATGAAATTGGCAAGAGGGTATGAGGTGATATATATCCATCCCAGATCGGAAGAGGAGTTTATATTGCCCGCTTTGTCAATTGCCCAAAGCCTGTACCTGAAGTAGATGGTCTCTGGATCGTAAGGGATCCAACCGGTTGTTATCCTGTTAACGCATAGAGGATTTGGGCCAGACGGCCCATCGCAGAAGGATGCGCCATTGAATGATGTTTTATTGTAATGCGCCGAGGCTGCGGGAGAAATAACATCATATTCTATATTGCTAATCTGTATGCCTGATTCATTATCCCAAGCAGATGAATTGAAATAGATATTTTTTATTTCACCCTGGTCAATAATCAGTGTATTGTTAATTGAATGAATGGTACCGTTGTTCCATTCCACGGATACGTTCGTTACAAGGTGGGGTTTTGATAAGTCGACAATCGGGTCATTGGCGATATGTATCTCTTTGTTGCCCGCGTTATCCCAAGCCCAAGCATCAAAATCATATATATTCAATTCCTCAATGGGGTTAAATAATCTCGCCTGGGTGGTTACATTAATGCCGCTCCCGTTGAACAGGAAATTCTCAACACACTCGCCGCACGCACAAGACACGGGTTGTATGCACTCTGACGGCATGCCGCTTGCGTTGTCAACCACGACATACCATTCACCCCAGTCAGTGCATGCAAGGTTGCCAGGACTGGCCTTATGGGCGCAGTCCCTTATCTTGAAGAACGAGCAGTTGACCCCTGTTTGGTTTTCAGTGATTTTCCATTTAACATCCAAAATAATTTCATCGGGTTTGGAGCTGTTGATCCAGTTACCGCTTGGTTGAATGAATTCAGTTAAAGGTTCAAGACCATCAATGGTTGTGTTCACGGTGTTGGACCTTCTTCCGGCATTTCCCAAGACATCGGTTGCAGTGCAGTTGAAAAAATACTTCTTGTTGTTTTCAAGAACCCCAATCAGCAAGGTGCAGTTCCGTTGGGATGGGCCGTGTGATTCGCAATGAGGGAACGGGGTCATATTCAGTCCAAAATTTTCATCATAAATGCTGTAATTTTGGCTGTTTTCTTTGTAATATGCTACATTAAAATAGTCTATGCCAGCACCATCGCTTCCGTCAGGAGCTAAATCGGTTCCGTTCCAAGTGAGGTTGAATTTGCCAGGCGACCAGTATTCGCCGATCAGGTTCATCCCAGGGTGCATCATGATGCATTCCGGGCCAATGTTGTCTGAATTAATCGCTCTCGGATAGCCGGATGTGGCGTTGGTGTTGTTGAGGCTGTCGTTTATTGTTATGGTAACATAATGCGGTCCATCCGCTAGATTAGAAGGGGAGTTCAGTGTTATAATGCCGCTGCATTCTCCAGTAGCACTGGAATACGTGACAGGAGCTGTCTCAGTGAAACTGGTATTCATGCCGTCTATCAATGGATTGCATGGTGCACCATCATTGATTCCGGCTCCATTATTGTTGTCGTCAAGCAATCGATCCGCAGCACCGGCATTAATATCTATTACTGATCCGTCTTTGAAGTAGCTTGATTCTATTGGAAGATTCCAAGTAACAATCGGCGGCTGGTTGTCGCTGAAGACATTAATCGATACCTGAAGCGTTGTTGCTCCGTTCTCATTTTCTATTATGCAGTATATGGTTTTTGATTCGTTTTCCGTCCATTCACTGACTAATTCACATGTCGGGTTGTTGGGAGCAAAATTATTTGTATCGCAGATGTCGTAATAGCCCGCACGTGTGGTGAAATCAATATAGGGATAGCCATCATTTATTGACGGATCAATATCCCATATGTCCATGTTGCCGGTATCATCATTCGGATTGCCGTCAAAGTCCCAAGCCGTATTAAGACCAGGGGTTGAAGTGTCCGTGAATGTTGCAATATCCTTCATTTCCGCTGTTGTTTTTCCTGTACCGCAATCGCTTACCGGCATGCCAGAGGTCTCCATATCCCAAAAACTGTCGACGCAGCTACGGGCGTTGTATGCGACCAAACCTCCTGGGTTTCCTCCATTTACATTCCCGGTTGAATACGTGTTGGTAATGTATCCGTCGCTATAGCCGATCAAACCTCCGGCATAGTCTACCCCGTTTACGTCCATCAAAGAAAATGAGTTTATGATTTCGCCCTCACCGCAATAACCAACCAGACCGCCAACATAATTGCCATATCCTGTGACAGTACCGCTTGAATTTGAATAATAAATATCTCCTTGATGAAAATTCATTCCTACCAAACCGCCAACATAACCGTTGCCGATAACAGTGCCTGAAAAATAAGAATTGCTTACAAAGCCGTTGTTATACCCAACAAGTCCTCCAACCTCATGATCTGGGCTGGTCACAAATCCAGTGACATAAGAATTGACGATAGTGCCTTCATTGATGCCGGCAATACCTCCCACTTTTGTATTAAGACTATCAATGTATACATTGGTCAGGCCAAGGTTTTTGACTGTCCCCCCGCTCGTTATTGACTTAAACAGGCCCGCATAAGTACCGGTGTCAATGTACAATCCGTCAATTGCATGCCCGTTTCCTTCCAGAACTCCTCCAAAATTATCAATGGGAAGGAAACCCTGCCCGCCATTCCATTCATTTGTGGCAGAGCAGTCAATGTTGTTTGACAGGCAATAGTCACCGCCGGGGTCATTTTGCATGTCCTGCAGTTCCTGGCAGTTGGTGATTATGGTTGAACCCGAAGGGCAGGAATGGCCGCTCATTTCAGTGACACCTCCGTCTGTCTCGCTGCAATTCAGCCTTATGTTAAGGCCAGCGCCATTGGCCAGGCTGTTGATCGTTATAGTGTCCCCGTATTTTACATACAAAGGATCTGGCATGGTGAAAAGCGAGATATCGACATTCGCGAAATGGATCTGACCTCCCGCAGCATTGGTGCCGAAAAACTCCCAGGTGCTTGGATTTGCGACCTGGTCCCTAAGCGTGGCTGCGGTTGGGCTCACTGTCTTGTCCCTGCAATCGCCATTAATTGAAGGCACTGTCCAGGTGCCTGTGAACAGTACCTTGTCGATCTCGCTTGAGATGCCAACCATATCCGCCCCAGACGCAGCATCAGCCTCAATGTCGCAGCCATCACCTGAGGTAGCGTCTATCTGAACATAAAGGGGATCTGGATTGGCAGGACATGTGGTTCCGGAGAAAACAGCTGATATGTCTATAGCATTGCCTGGCACGCATCCGTTCACTGGATCGCAATTTGCATCGCTCATGGATACAGAATCCAGGCTGCATACAGTAAAGCTCTCGGTTGCTGATGTGCCGGTCTTCATGTCATTATCGTCAGCCTCTGAATAAAAATTCACTGTCTGACCTGAGCTGTATCCAGTACCTACTGCAAAGGTGCAGTAAGGTGTGGCAGCAGCCATGTCGCAGAAATCAGGGGTGACTTCAGTGAATATCATGTCATTGTCATCATCAATGAAAATCCTTATCGCATTAATGCCCTTGCCCGAGTAATCAATGGCTGTTGCTGTATAGGTTACAGCGTATGTATAGCCCATTTCAGACGGCCCGAACGAGTGGGGATTAACAAGCGGACCGGCATAGTCAATGTTCACAGCCGGGGGTCCTGGTTTCTCGCAGCATATCTTCCTCTCGTACATGCCCATATAATATCTATGCTTTATCTCTTCTTCGCTGATTGGTATGTTGTATACCGCAACTTCATCTATGATTCCATTGAAAAATCCGCTGTTACCTTCATTCGATGAGCCTATGGTAAGCCTGTCATTGTTCGGTGTTATGCTTTGTGTTTCAGTGAAACTTTCCACCAAAATACCGTCAAGGTAAATGCTGACAACATCGCTGGTTGAATTGTATGTCGCTGCCATATGGTGAAATGATGCGGTGTCCTTCAGGCTTATGCTTCCGCCCCCTCTAAGCGCGGTATCATGCCATATAAGCTCAATTGCATCATCCTTGGTCAAATCGTTTATCCTGAGCTCATAATTGACCGAACTGCCCGAAGTGTCGCCCTTTGCAAGTATGGTGTTGATCCTGATGTCGTCAAACGCTCCCCTCTTAATCCAGCCCTCAATCGAAAACCCGTTGTTGAAATCAAGGCTGTTATCGTCGTTCACTTCAACAAAATCATCTGTTCCGTCAAAAAGCAATGCGTTTCCGGATTTGCCGGCAACCCAGTTCGATGATACCTGTATGTTGCGCAGAGATCCGGCATTTGATCCCGCACAATCATCTGCCGATATCTCAGGCGATTCTCCATCAAGCCTCCACCAAGAAACCATTCCATCAGGCATATGATTGGGGTCGGTCAACAGCGAGTCTGTGCTTGTGTCAAGAGCAAGCACAGGCAACTCGTTGGAATTGCATCCAATATCCCTGGCTGAGCATGTTAAAGAGCCGTAGCATACGTCTGTTCCATAATTGTTAAGGCTTGGAATCTCAGCCAGGCTGTCAAACTCCTTGAAAAGGCCCGCCAATTTATTGCCGGCGCTGCAGGTGTGCGGGTTTGGATTGTTATATGCTATACCGAAAATTCTGTCATAACATATCTCATGATCGAATTCCTTATTAAAAATTAGTTCAGAATAAGAATTAGAACCGCTGAAATACCAGATATCATAATTGCCGGTATCATCGTTTTGGTTTCCCGTGAAATCCCAAGGAGAATCAAGGCCCGCAGTTGACGTATCCGTATATGTCGCCACGTCCTTCATCTCCGCGGTTGTCTTGCCCCCGCTGGGGCAGCCGGGATCGGTTGAGCTTTCTGTAACATCAGTGTCCCAGAACGAGTTGGAGCATGTCCCAAAAAAGCCAGAGAAATCATTGGAACCGATTAACCCGCATGATCCAACAACATTGCAATCAGCATAACCGGCTGCGTATGAATTGATTATTTCCCCGAGATTCTGCCCTACCAGGCCACCTGTATTGACAAGGCCCTGAGATACAAAACCAACAGAATATGAGTCTGTTATCAGGCCCGGATTCCAGTTGGAACCAACCAAACCACCGGCATTAAAGAATGACCTTGTGGTGATAAACCTGCCATTGTAATAACACAGGCTTATTATCCCCCCGTCATTATCGCCAACAATGCCTCCTGCGTTTATTCCATTGCCGCCTATCTCTGCATCAGAATGGCTCGCATTTATCAGGCCTCCGATGCTTTTTCCGACAAGGCCGCCGCAATTGCTGTTTATTGACTGTATTCTTCCTGTGGTAAAGGCATTCGTGATCTTGCCCCCGTTGTTCAATACAACCAAACCGCTGGCGCTGGCTCCTGTTATTGAAACATCCACGAGGCCGATATTCATTATTATGGCGCTTGATGAGGTTTCTTCGAAAAGGCCTGCATCATAAATATTCGTCTTTTTAATGTAAAGGTCTTTCACTACATAACCGTCGCCGTTAAGCGTGCCGGTGAAAGGGTTGCTGCTGTCACCGATTGGCTCAAACCCATCGCCCCCGTTCCATCCGCTGGTTGCTGAGCAGTCGATGTCATTCGCAAGGCAGTAATCGCCTGCCATGTTGTTGTCTATATCCTGCAAGCCCTGGCAATCACTGATCATTGTTTCAGTGCCGGTACAGAAAACCCCTTTCACCCTGTCATACTGCCAAACCGATCCGTGGGATTGGGATGGATTCTGCAGCCTGATTATTATTTGATCATTGCTGCAGGAACCCGCAAATACAGCAGACACTGAAAAGAATAAGGCGGTCATTAACGCCAGCAATCCTGTTAAGGCGGTTGCACGCTTGTTGTGCACAAAAAATATTTTACGTATCCCTCCCATTCGATACACCTTTATAGTTATATAATTATGTTGTATTGTTTATATCTTGTGCGTGCATGAACGATCACACGGCAAAAACGTGAGACTTGTGGGAGAAAACATTGAAAATATATAAATTTTGTTTCATATTCTAATTATGAAGAATGGAAGGCCGGCGATACTCTCTAACCGAACTGCAGAAGAATACGCAAGGACAATCGCAGATGATATTGGTTTTCAATATATCGAAACCGAAAGGCAATATCACCCTGACGGGGAACTTGGTGTTCATATAAAAGAATCCATAAGGGGTGCGGATGTGTTTTATATCTGTCCTTATTACCCAGACCCAATGAAAAGGCACACGGAAAACATGATTATGACAGGTACAATTAAGGACGCTTCAGCAAATCGGTTGACACTGGTTCCTACATACCTTGGATTCCAGAGGTCTGACTGGAAGGATAAATCAAGGGTTCCAATTTCGATAAAATATGTAATTAAGACCCTTCAGTCTGTGGGTATGGACAAGCTGCTGACCATGCATCTTCATGCCCCACAAATTCAGGGCATGTTCGACAATCCCGTTGATGTGCTTCAGGCCCTACCTATTTTCGAGGAATGGTACCATGAGATGGGACTGGACCCCAATAAAGTGGTTGTTGTATCCACTGATTCAGGCGGTACAAAATATTGTGAACAATGTGCTGGAGTGGCAGGGGTAAAAGACGTGGGTTTCATATACAAAAGGAGATTGGACGACGAAGAAGTCGAAACACATGACTTTTCAGGTGAAGCTGAAGGAAAAGTTGTTATCATGCCTGATGATCAATTATCAACAGGAAATTCATTAAGAAAAGGCGCGAAAAGGCTCAAGGAAAAGCATGGCGCGGAGAAGGTTTATGGTTTCTGCACCCATGCAATTTTTTCAAAAACGAAAAACGGGTCGTCCGAAGATCTGTTCAAGAATGATGAATATCTTGACAGGGTTGTTGTGACTGACACAATCCCCAGAGAACAGAAATGGATCGATAAGTACAAAGACCGTATCCAAGTTAGGTCAAGCATAGACCTATTCAGCAAAGCCATTGAAAGGATACACAATGATGAGAGCCTGAGTGACCTTTTTCAGACCTGATTCTTGAAAAAACACTTTTAAAAGGCTTATATGCTTAATTATTTCTATTCAGCGGGGTGGAGCAGCCTGGAGTGCTCGTTGGGCTCATAACCCAAAGAAGCCGTTTTTCGGCTTCGGGTAAAGGTCGGTGGTTCAAAAGGTTGTAACCGCTTGTAAAACTTGCAATGATGCTTTTTGAAAAGCGGTCCTTCCATGACAATCCACCCCCCGCTATTTGAATGTGAATGAAGTATGATATTCGTAAAAAATATGCAAAACATGCATTTACTTATTTTTTATATGACAGCTTATCCAAACGAAGAAGCCAATAGCATACAACTGACAGAATTGCCAAAAGCAACAATGCCCAGTCCGCAAACCCTGGGAATGATGCCGGGTATTTGACATTTATTTTTACAAAATCCTTGTCTACTAGGTTGGGGTTAAGCTCTGATCTCGCGGTCAGGTTCAGAATGAATGGCTCTTCACTGACCCTTATCGAGAAGATGCGCACATAGAATATCTTTCCTTCATATGGGTTCAGTCCGACTTCAAGTCTTCGCCCGTTTTCCAGCACATTGCCTTCCTTTGTGTCAAGGAAATAGCTTGCATTGTAGCCATCTAGATACAAAGTTATTGTGTCAAATTCGGGCTGTGTGTTCCTCACCTGGACCTTTATGTCATAGGACTGGCCGATTGACAGATATATGTCGCTTGCAACAAAGTTCGCAAGAGTATGGGTCACGATGTAGTTCCATGGAGTAGAGTTCCAGTTTCCAGCCCTGTCAACCACCCGTATCCTGTAGCTAATTATTGTGCCGGGCCCGTATGGTATTTCCACCCAGGCCAGGCTGGACCCGCCCCATTCATCAGTGTTTCCTCCGTCCTTGATATTGCACCCATAAATCCCAAGACTCGTCACGCAATATTCAATGTAATTGTGCTCCACGCCTGATATTGAATCAGTCGCAAGTGACGTTATGTTGACAAGCGTGGTTGATTCTCCGTCCAGGTTCACCAGGTTCTTGACGGACGCACCGGAATCATCAAAAACATTGTATTGGAATGTCGGGTACTTGCTGTCAATGACCGGGTCTGTTGCAGTATGCGTCTCAATATTGCCCGCGATGTCACTTGACCAGACATCAAATTCATAAATCTCCTTGTCGGAAATGTCGCCATCGATCTGGGCATTGGTTTGATCAAGCCATTTGCCCTTGAAAAGAATGTTCCCGGAACACGTGTTTACCGAGCAATCCCCGGCTCCGGGCACAAGGCAGTTGGTGTCTGTAGACCCGTCCTGATCAACAACATAATACCAGTTGCCCCACATGTTACAGTTGCCGTTATTCCCCGGGTTAGCCATATGCGTGCAGTTCCTCCACTTCAAGTAAAAACAGTTTATCCCTGAAACAGTGTCAGAGCTGTCCCACAAAAGATCCAGAATGATATCGTTTGGGTCAGAGCTGTTGATCCATTTTTTTGCAGGGTCGGGTTTCAATTGCGTGGTCACCGGGCCGTTCTTGTCAAAGGTGAATGTGCTTACCAAGCCCTCGCATTCGTGCCCGGCTTTGTCCGTGACTTTGCAGCGTATGTCATATTTTGCCTGGTTTTGAAAACCTGAACATGTTACAGGGTTTGGCGCGGGGCTGCTATAAACGCACTTGCCATCAGCGACATCAGACCAGGCGCCCCCTGATGACAGGACATACTGGATAATCTGGGTGTCAATCCCGGATGATTCAGTGCCACCTACTGGAACCGGATCGTCCGACGCCCAGTCTGCCTGGAACCCGTCAGGCATGTAGATATTCACTTGTGTCGTTATCTTGCAAAATGGTGGGGTCCTGTCAACCAGTGTATCGTCCTGGAGGTAGTTGCTATCGGAGCCCTTTGTTGCATAAATGCCGGCATAGTAACGTTTGCCGTCGACAACGTTTGGTATTGTGGCAGAATTCCCGCTATTCGCCAACAAAACCCAGTTATTGAACGGGATGCTGGAATCAGTGGTGTATCTGACTTCAAAGCTGTCGCAGTTATCGCATGTCCAGCCCACTGGAATGTCGCTTGAAGTCGTGTAGTCAGGCAGATTATTAAGAACCAGAGTCATGCCAGGTACTACAATATTTATGCCTGTCGAAGCCTCTGTTGGCCCGTTGCCAAGAATGTCTGACAGCCCGATTTTCAAGTAGTAAATGCCGGCCGCGCACGAGTTCAGGCTTATTGTTCCAGTGCATGACTGGGACGCTGTGCCATATGTAATTCCATTGTTTGTGATGCAGCCTGACGGCAGATCGGTTGTTATAACGCATGCAGTTCCTTCACTGATGCCTTCAGGGCAGTTTTCATCAGTGAATCTGGCATCTATGTTGATAACATCAGTTGACTGGTATGTTTCAGGGTCATTGGCCGGAGAAACCCAACCATTGAACTTAGGCGGTGAATAATCGGAAAAAACAGGTGTTATGATTTCCATATCGAAAAACGAGGTATCCTGGAACTGTGTTTTGCAATGAATGTCAATTAAGGAGTCCTGGTTCTGGCCCCAATAAGGCGTAGCCTGGAATGTGCAATCCGGGCTGGACCCGCTTGTCCAGGCACCTTCGCATAAAATTTCCGCGGGCGGCCAACCATTGTTTTCAGGGTCGCCGGTAAGGGCGCATACAAGCCTGTGGGAAGTTCCAAAACTCGTTGTACCTAGAAGAGTCATTTCAGTGCCTTCCTTGGCGCACACCGGTAACACTGTAACGCCTGAAAAAAGGTCGGCAAACTCTATCTGCCCAAATGCAGTGTCATAGCCGAAGGCCTTCCAGCTGGAAATGTCCTTTTCATCCCTTAAAGACCCAACGCTTGCATAAACCATCTTGCCAAGGCATGAAACCGGAACATTGGGTACTGTCCATTCACCGTCATACCACGCTCCTTTACTGGTCATGACCGCCCTTGCGCCCACCATGTCCGCGGATGCGGCATCAGCTTCAATAACACAATTCCCTAAAGTGTCCGCAGCATCCACCTGGACAGTGGCAAGGTTGGAAGCAACATCCGGGCAGGTGTCGCCGCCAAAAACAGCGCGTATGTTAATCGAATCACCTGTTACCACATGTGTTGCAATATATGGGTTGAGCCACACATTTACCAAATAACATAACTGGAAATTTTTTGATCCGGACAATGGCTCACGGACAGAATTCCCGGCACCATCATACGCGACAGCATAATAATGAATGTGATTTCCTGGAAGGTATCCGTTTATCTTTGTGAATTCGCAAACTCCAGGAGAAGTAAACGCCTTATTCGTTGGGCATTCAGCCACTTTGACAAAATCATCAGCATACCCGTCATCGATTGAGTCGACCCAGATCTCCACCTTGGTTATCCCAACATCATCAGATGCTTGCGCCCTGAATGTGATGTCATCGCCGCCGTCAACGCCGCTGATTTCATGTTGCCTGGAATCGCCAAAACCATACGGGCCGTAATAATCAAGGTCATCGATGACCGGGTTCTCGCTGTCCAAATACGTTTCCCTGCAGCAGATGCGGTTGCTGGGATAGGCATTGCAGTCACCTGTGTGGGCATTGGTAACTGAAGATATGCTCAACAGGCAGGTTTCATAACCGGCTGAAACACAGTCCGGCTCCATTGAGCACTGAACGGAATGGCCGGTTGAAGAAATATAGACATGGCTTGAATATCCGCCGCCAGACCCTGGCAATTCAACATGGGCATTGGTGTCGGAATACAGGTCCAGAAAATTGTAGCCTGAGTTCAGGACACCGATATTGCCTTCACCCTTGCAGCAGACTCTGTAATTATAATTGCTTTCTGAAGCAAGTTCTGCATGCGCGTTATTATTGCTTGACAGACCAAGAACATTCTGATATCCGCCGGGACAATTGCCGTTAACTACCTGGCAATCAAGGGCGGCGCTTGCATAACTTGAGAAAATTATTGAAAAAAGAAAAAAACAAAACCCAATAACCGCCGGTTTTTTCATATAATAATATTAATTTCTACATTAATTAATATAATATTAATCAATAAAATGAGAAAAATTTAGTTTTTTTGTTTACTGTTTTTGATATTTTCTCACTGCAACTACAATACTCTTTAATGTTCGCAACCTCTGTTCCCCAGACCTGAGGTCTTTCAGGGTCATCTTGCCTGACTTGATCTCCTTCTCGCCAATAATGATCATGTATGGGATGCCCTTGCTGTCCGCGTATTCCAGCCCCTTCTTCAGCTTCCTTCCCATGACATCAGTCTCGGTCGCAATGCCTTGCTGGCGCAGTTTTTGGCTCGTTTGAATGGCAAATTTTTTCATGGCTGGTGTATTCATCGCAGCAGCTACAAACACCAGGGTCTTTTCCTTTGGGATGCCAGCGAACATGCCTTCTTCGAGCATTATCTCGAATATCCTCTCCACGCCCAGGCTGCCGCCTGTTGCCGGCGTAGGCTGGCCGCCGTAGAGCTCAATAAGGTTGTCATACCTTCCGCCGCCGGCAATGTTGCCAACACTGGAACCTTTCTTGGAAATTGACTTGATCTCAAATATTGGGCCGGTGTAGTAGTCCAGGCCCCGCACAAGGCTCAGGTCTATTGTTATCATTCCAGCGGTTCCATACGCCTTTGAAAGCTCAACGATCTCTTCCAGATCATCCAAGCCCTGCTTGGCATCCATGAAGCCTTCGGTAGCTTGCCTGGCTTTTGGCATGGCTTCCTTCGGCTGGCCAGAGATGCTGATCATGCCCATGATTTTTTCAATTTGCTTTGCTGTTGCCCCTGATTTTTTCAGCTCCTTCTCAACCGCGTGTTGGCCCTGCTTCTCAAGCTTGTCGAGTGAACGAAAGACTGACGGGGCCTTTTTATCATTAATGCCAGCTGCCTCAACCAAGCCATTAAGCAGCTTGCGGCTGTTCAGCCTTATCACAAAGTCCTTGAAACCCAGATCCTTTAAGCATGAAGCAAGCGCAGCAATGCACTCGGCATCTGCTGCCATGGACCGTGAACCAGCGATGTCAATGTCAGCCTGCCAGAATTCCCTGAACCGGCCGGCCTGCGGGTTGTCGTACCGCCATACAGGACCGATCTGGTAGCGCTTAAAGGGCTTTGCTAGCTGTGGATTGGATGCAACTACCCTTGCCAGCGATGCGGTAAAATCGAACCTCAGCCCCATGCCGCGGCCGCCCTTGTCCTTGAAGTAGTAAATTTCATCCTTGATCGCCTCGCCTCCACCGCCCTTTGCACCAAGCAATTCCCAGCTCTCGAAAGAAGGGGTTTCAAGCGGCGCGAAGCCGAACTTTTCAAACGTCTTGTTAATGACTTTGAACATGTACTGCCGCCTAACCATTTCCCATGGCATGAAGTCGCGCGTGCCGCGCGGGGGCTGGTATTTGGGCATGTCATTCACTTTTTTTTCATTATTTTCGTTAGTACTGATATAATTATAGTGGTTGGAATATTTACTATATTATATAATGCTTATTTAGGAGCATATATAATTATAATGCATGAGGGGGAGTAATAGTTTTTTGGCTTTCCATAGCCGGAAAGGATTTAAGGTGTTGAACCCAGTAATCATCCTTTCGGTACTAATATTATCCATGATGTTGTTGTCATTATATTCAACTGCACAAGACGGCTATACTGGTGACCAACTGGCAGCTGGCTGGAACACAGGAACCTTCACTAACATGACAACAGCTGGGGATAACCTTACCCTTGCTGCAAACACAACCGGCGATTATAACACCGGCGGTGGCTGGATCTCCAGTATCATTGATATATCCGAGGTCGTTGAATGGGGAATTATTAACTGGAGCAGCGAGGTCAATGCTTCTAATCATACGCTGACCTTCCGGACACGCTACAGCAACAACAGCGTTGATTGGGGCTCTTGGTCGAGTGGACTTTCCCAAGAAGAAGATATTGATGAAACTTCCAGATACCTTCAGTACATGATAAACGCCACAACTAACGACATTGGATCAACTCCAAAAGTTTTCTTAACGAATATCTCATATTACTTCGTAAAACCAATAGTAACACTGGATTCTCCGGACAATAATGAAGAGGTCAATGCAAGCGATGACATTGGTTTCGATTGTACTGCAATATCCCCCAACATTCTATCCACCATAGAGCTGTACTGGAATTACTCTGGTAATTGGGAATCGAATGGATCGGCAATACTAACAGGCGAGATCAATTCAACCTACTTTGCAAGAGGCAATCTTTCGAATGGCACTTACTTATGGAACTGCTTTGCAACAGATTCGGCAGGCCATTCCTCATGGGCAAGCTCTAACAGGACGTTGATAGTAAGTCTGATAATGACTACCCCGCCGCCAACAGACCACCAGGCGCCTGTCATAACCCATACCATAAATAAGCGCCTGCCGGTCAATGGCACAGAGGTGGCCGTTCATGTTGGGGTGACTGATAACGTGAACATCAGCCACGTGTGGATGGTCACTGATTACCCGGGAGGGTCTGAAATGGTATGGCTGAACAAGAGTATTGACCATGTGTTCAACGTGACGCGGCTGGGAAGGCACAATATAACCATATTCGCAAATGACACCTCTGGCAACCTGACCAACACCACTGATTACTTCACGGTTTATGAAGGCATATCTATTGACATTAATGTGAGTGATAATGATGGTACCGGGATTGACTCAAGTGTTATGTTGTTTGATGAAGGAACTACATACAAGGTGAGCGCTTTCAGTTCATCGTCAGGGGATTTTACCAACAATATGGTTCCGAACACTACGCTTGACCTGCGGTTCAGTGCGTTCGATGATGAATTTATTGTCCTTATAGGGAATGTGGATATGTGGAGCAATACGGACAGGTTCTTTGGCATGGACGACCCCAATGCTGCTTCTGGCTTTGAATCAACATATGCTGTTAATACCAATTATGCATTCAGCGATGCTGTTGTCAGGATTTATTATGACGAAGATGATGTTGATGAGGACACCCTGGAGATCTATATCTGCGATGACTGGAACTTTACAACAAGGCTGTGCAACACCACCTGGAACGTGACTGAATCTGATGTGAACAAGAGCGGCGACTATGTCGAAGCAGAAGTGTCAGGCTTCTCGGCATTTTCTTTGAAGCAGGAGTCATACTGCGGTGATGGTACATGCGATGATGACGAGGATTCATCATCGTGCTCCGAGGATTGCGTGTGCGATGATGGCGATACAAGGCTGTGCTCTTTGCATTTCAAAGGTTTATGCGCCATTGGCAGCGAGTCTTGCTCCGGTGGTGCTTGGTCGGGCTGTCCGAATCCGGGGACAGAGATATGCAACCAAAGGGATGATGACTGTGACGGCATTAATGACAATGTGGGCGGCGGCAATTCCATCGAAAGCACCCGTTGCGGCTGCTACAACGGCTCCCTGCCAACCATTGAATCGTTTGACGGGGTTGACAATGATTGCAATCAGTTCATCGATGACGGCTGTCTCTGTATTGAGGGCGAGACAGATGTGTGTCACAACAATGTTGGTGCATGCGTGCAGGGAATAAAAACCTGCATCAACTGCAGATGGAGTGAATGTGAAGGAAAAATAGGCCCCTTTGATGAGGTATGCGGCAATGGCGTTGATGATGACTGTGACGGTGAAACCGATGAGGTGACGGATTGCATTCCCGCCACTAACGTCACATGCGGCTACGGGGCCATACCAGCAACAGGCTGCAAGTGTGGAGAAGGTACATATGCAAGCGGCTACTGTTGCAATGGAGTGTACAAGATTGAACCGTGCCCTGAATTCCCATGGTGGATATTAATCATCGTTGGTGGGGTGGTTCTGGCTGTTATTGTCGTGTATTATATCTTGCACGGAAAGGCGAATAAGGGCAAGGACGAATGGGAAGCCTTAGAGAAGAAATATACACCTGCAAGGTTATGAGTTTTATCTGTTTTATATAAGTTGACAGCAATAATATCCCATGCCAAAAACAGCAGATTCTGTGGAAAAAGAGAATGACCATGAAAAGAACAGCAAAGAAACAGAGGCCCTGGAAAGGATGGTCATTAAGGCAAAAAAAATTGCCGATGTTTTGAGGGGCTTCATGGGAACTGTCAGGATTATCACTCATCATGATGCAGATGGCATATGTTCTGCTGCAATAATCACAAAATCCCTTGCAAGGGAGCGCAAGGGTTTTCAGCTGAGTTTCATAAAGCAGCTATATGAGGATGACGTAATTGGGCTTGAGAAGGAAGCCAATAAACTGGTCATGTTCCTTGACATGGGATCCGGGCAGCTCGAAATAATACAGAAGCACCTGTTAAATGATGACACAAAGGTCATTGTTATTGACCACCACAAGATGCAGGGAGAGATAGCTTCAGACGATCTGTTCCACCTCAATCCAGTAGAGTTCGGGATTGACGAGAATATATCAGGTTCTGGGACAGCCTATCTGGTATCCAGGGCGATCAACCACGATAATAAGGAACTCAGCCAGCTTGCCATCATCGGTGCCATAGGCGATTCTCAGGTCGGATCAATAGGACCTAATTGGGGCCTATTTGGCCTGAACAAGGAGATACTCAAGGACGCCGAAAGCTCGGGCAAGATAAGGGTCAGCAAAGGCCTAAGGCTATGGGGCAGGACAACAAGACCGATTCACAAGGCCCTGGAATACTCCGTTGACCCGTACATACCCGGCATATCCAGTTCAGAATCAGGTGCAGTTCATTTCCTGCAGGAGCTTGGAATACGACTGCGCAGCGAAAACGGGGCATGGAGGACGCTGTCTGACCTGAACCGCGCTGAGATGAAAAGACTGACCACGGGTATAATCAAGGAAAGGATAAGGGAGAACCATGATAACCCGGAATGGGTGTTCGGCGAGGTCTATGACCTGCTGGATAAGGAAGATTTCAAGGATGCAAACGAGTTCGCTACCATACTCAATTCAGCAGGCAAGCAGAATATGGGCTATGTTGGGATCGCTTTATGCCTCAACAACAAGGAGTATTTTCCTATGGTTGACAAGATGCTGGAAAGATACAGAAAGGAAATAGGCAAGTCATTGGGATGGGTGGAGAAGCACCCGGAAGCTGTTAGAAGGACGCAAAAGGCAAACTATATATTGGCCGGCAACAGCATACCTGAAACAGTAATATCGAACGTGGTATCCATAATACACCGGTCTGAAATGCTGCCTGAATCCGAAAAAGACAAGCCTTTATTCGCGCTTGTTGATGCCGAAAAGGGGGATGTCAAGGTAAGCGCAAGGGTAAGCGACCATGCGGTTGAATCAGGGCTATCCCTGCAGGAGTTGATTTCAGAGGCAGTGGAAGGGCTTGGCGGAGAAGGTGGGGGCCATGCCGGGGCCGCAGGAGCCAGCCTGCCAAAGGGGTCAGAAGAAAGGTTTATAAATAGCATAGAAGTAATATTGATGAAACAACCGGCCAAAGAGTCAGATGATAATAAGGTAGATTTGAATGGGACAGCAGAGAGTGAAGGAAGAGCCAACGGAGAACCAGGTGAAGGAACAGAAATCCACAGGGGAGAAGGAACAGCCCAAAGCGAGCAGGACGGCAGAGAAGTCATCCTCGAGCCAAAGAAAGAAAATGAAGGGAAAGGACTGGTACGTTATCTCCGCGCCTAAGATGTTCAGCGAGACCCAGATAGTGGAAACGCCTGCAATTGACCCCAAGATGCTTATAGGCAGGACAATAGAATCAAATGTCTCAGAGCTGATGGGCCAGCCTGATAAATATTATATGACCCTCAAATTCAAGATAACCAGTGTGGATGATAACAGGGCCTTTACACAGTTCCACGGGTACTCATGCGCCAAGGAGCACCTATTCAGGATAATCAGGAAAAGAAGCCAAAAAGTGAGGGATGTAAGGGATGTTGAGACAAGGGACGGCTGGAAGCTGCAGGTCGTCTCGTTAGTGATACTCAACAGGAACACTGATATCGAGATCCGAAGAAAGGTAAGGAAAATAATGGGTTCGGGCATTGAGGAATGCGCGAAGAACGCTGGTATTGATTCATTCATACGATCCATAACAAGCGGCATATTGCAGAAAGAGATTAGGAAGCTGGGCAACAAGATATACCCGGTCAGGTTCTCAGAAATTGAGAGCATAGAGGTAAAGAAAACCGGTGGCACGGATTCCAGCGCCGGACAAATCGAAAAGGCTGAAACCGATAGCAAAGGTGCCGGTTAATGAAAACAAAGCTTGTTATTTTTGACCTTGATGGCGTGCTTGTTGATACGAGAGAGATATGGTTCACTGTATGGAAAAATGCCTTTAAGATTATCGGCAAGGATCTCTCTTTTGACGAGTTCAACAAGGATTGTTGGGGCACTACTTTTCCCCAGGTTTGCAGACAAAAAGGCATGACAGATGAACAATACAAAAAGGCCGAAAAGGTTTTTCTAGAATCAGCTGCTTCAGGTGTTGAAAAAATGAAGGTGTTTGACGGTGTACCAGAGATGATGTCAAGGCTTAAAAAGGATGGGATCAAAAGCGCGCTGCTTACCAATAACAGGAAGTTCATGATAAAAAGGATTTTGGATGCCTTTAATCTGGATTTTGACTGCATACCCTATCTGTACGAGATTCAACCAGAACCAAGGCCGAAACCAGACCCGTTTGGCATTGAGTTCATTATCGAAAAACTGGATGTGAAAAAGGGAGAGGCAATCTTCATTGGAGACACGCCAGTAGATGAGGAAACCGGAAAAAGGGCCGGGGTCAAGACGCTTATAATCGGCAAGGACATTGACAAAGTCACTGATATTCTGGAACAAATATAAATATATACTCTCTTAAGACTTAAGATTAACCAAAGGATGATAGTATGGCAGAAGATGTAACAAAAACCGTGAAGGAATTGATGAGGAAACCGGAGCAGATCAGGAACATTGGTATCGTAGCGCACATTGACCATGGGAAAACGACGTTAACAGACAATCTTCTTGCAGGCGCTGGCATGATGTCTGAGGAAGACGCAGGCCATGCCCTGAAGATGGATTTTGTCGAGCAGGAACAGGAAAGAGGCATTACCATATATGCCGCTAACGTGTCAATGGTGCACACTTTGAATGGCAAGGATTATCTTATCAATCTTATCGATACTCCCGGCCATGTCGATTTCGGTGGGGACGTGACGCGCGCGATGCGCGCTGTCGACGGAGTTGTAGTGGTAGCTGACGCCGTGGAGGGCTGCATGCCCCAGACAGAGACAGTTGTCAGGCAGGCCCTTAAGGAAAGGGTAAAGCCGGTTCTTTTTATCAATAAAGTTGACAGGCTCATCAAGGAGCTGAAGCTTACCCCCGAGGAGATGCAGGAGCGTTTCAAGAAGGTAATAACCAATGTCAACTTGCTTATACAGAAGTATTCAGAGGAACAGTACAAGGATCAGTGGGCTGTAAAGGTCGAGGACGGTTCTGTTGCCTTTGGCTCTGCTCTTCGCAACTGGGCCATTTCAGTCCCGTTGATGAAGGACGTCGGTGTCAGCTTTAAGGATATTATAGACATGACCAACAACGGCCAGGAAAAAGAGTTGGCCAAGAAATCGCCATTGCATGGCATCCTGTTCAACATGGTTATTGAACATCTTCCTAACCCGCTTGACTCCCAGAAATACAGGATACCGAAAATATGGCCAGGCGACAAGGAATCTGACATCGCGAAGAGTATGATGACTGCCAATCCTGATGGAAAGCTGGCTGCTGTGGTCACAAAGGTGTATCCTGATCCCCATGCCGGCTACGTGGCTACTGTCAGGATCATGTCAGGCAAGATCGTGCAGGGGCAGAATATCCATCTTATTGGTTCAATGAAGGACGAGAAGGTTCAGCAGGTATCCATATACAAAGGCCAGCAAAGGATCAGCATGGATGAGGTGGATGCCGGCAACATCGTTGGGATTGTTGGCCTGAAGGAAGCCTCGTCAGGCGAGACGCTGTGCGACCCTGACAACCTAATCGAAGGATTCGAGGCGATCAAGCACTTATTCGAGCCTGTTGTAACAAAGGCAGTGGAGCCAAAACATCCAAAGGATCTGGCGAAGCTTATAGAATTCTTGAAGAAGACGGGCAGGGAGGATCCAACGCTACTGGTCAAGATCAATGAGGATACTGGCGAATACCTTGTTTCAGGCCTGGGCGAACTGCATCTGGACGCAAAGGTTGAAAGGCCGATCAAGGAGTCTGGCATTGATGTGACTGTGTCTTCTCCCATCGTCATTTATGAGGAATCGATCAAAGATAGGACACCGGATGCCATTGAAGGCAAATCACCGAACAAGCACAACAAGTTCTTTATCATTGTCGAGCCGCTCGAGCAAGAGGTATACGAGGCAATGGTCAACGGCGAGATACTTGACCAAGAGGTCAAGAAGAAGAATGTCGAGCTTCAGGAGAAGCTGGCAGGCCTGGGGTTTGACAGGGACGAGAGTAAGAAGATAAAGCTTATCTACAAGAAGAACATGCTTCTTGACATGACCCATGGAGTGCATGCCATACTGGAGGTCATGGAGATGGTTAAGGACTCCTTCAAGTCAGCGATGGATGAGGGGCCGCTTGCCAGGGAGCCTTGCGCGGCTGTAAAGGTAAGCCTGGTTGATGCGAGGCTGCACGAGGACGCCATCCACCGGGGTCCTGCACAGGTCATTCCAGCTGTCCGGCGCGCTATAAGGGATGCCATGATCAGGTCAAAGGCATTCATACTCGAACCTAAACAGATTATCCGGATCGATGTCCCGACCGAGCAGGTCGGTGGCGCGACCAAGGAAGTGAACAACCGAAGGGGCAGCATAATCGAGATGACAGAGGAGCGCGGAGTCACGTCAATCAAGACCAAGCTTCCGGTAGCTGAGATGTTCGGATTCAATTCTTCTCTGAAATCTTCAACCGGCGGGCTTGGGTTCTTCTGGCTCATTGACGTGCTGTATGAGCCAATACCGCGCGACCTTGAACCAAAGGTTGTTGAGCAGATAAAGTCGCGAAAGGGCATAGTGGACACAAAGGAAGATGATGAAGAGGAGGGTTAAACTCTTCGGAATATGTTTTTTTCAATAAGTTTGTTTATATATCCTAACTCCATTATCCGCTCTTGTGTCAGATATATAAAATTTACTTCCGTTCTTTCTATTAACTGCCCTGAATCAACATATAATACTTTCAATATTTCATAACAGCCACGGGCAACCTTGCCGTTCAGACCGATTGGTTTCCGTTTGGATAGATGGCTTTGAAGATAAACGCGACCGTGAGGCAATGCGATGCTATTTTGCCTTATAACGTGGTCATTTTTGTTAGTTTTTATTATCGGAAAAAAACACGGAATCAGAACATGAACATTATAATTGAAAGGATTATTTATGGATACCTCAAATGTAAATGTCGGTAAAATGTCTAAGGAGACAGGAATTGGTGTTCTAACAATTAAGGATGCGCTGGGAATATTATCAATTGCCTGTATGCAGTGCTTCCACTGTTGAAGAGGCCATGGAAGCCTTCAACAAAACGCCTGCGGGTAGTGAGGAAGAGAAGGCTGCTATAGTAAATTTGGCGGGATTCTATGTTGAAACCCAGTGAATATGGGCTGCTGCTGCGAGGACAAAAATATTATGGCTATAAATAAATCCGCTGCAAGGGCTTGCGCTTCGGCGGTACCCGGACAGGAGGAGAATTCCAAATGTCCAGTTGCGTGTTGCAGCAGGGTAAAATTTGCAGGCATATTGAAAGGAGGTAGACGAATGTCTACTGAAACACAGCAAAACGCAATATCTTTCCAAAAAGACGGCGACCTGGACATACCCAGGTTCCTGTTCGTTGGCTCCAATGACGGAAAAACCGTATGCGGACCTTGTATTTATGATATTTCATATAAATTTTTTAAAGATGAGGAGATACTCTTCGAAATTGTTGGGGTTGGGATTTGTGGATACAAGTGTAGGTTCAAGGTTAATGCTATGCAAAGGCTGGACGGAAGCAACAGCCCGGATGGAAAAAACAGTTTCCCATTCTGGTGGTCATTAAAAGGCACTATTGTGATTAAACTGGATTGGGAGTTAGAGTATCCGGTAAATAACCTGGTATATTATCCCGGAGCATCCAAGGAACGGTGGGGCATCCTAACTTTGAATCACATAAAAGAATGCAGGGCCAGTGCCATATCATCAATAGCGGGTAGTAATGAATTTGTTGGTTTAAAAAATGAACTTTCACGAATGGGTGTCGGGATAATCGATCTAAATAGTCATATATGTATGTCAAAATTTTTGCTATATCCAGAAAAAGGATTAAATGAATCTGGATTAAGTGAATCCAACATTATTGCTTTAGAAAAATATGGGAAATTGCGAGAAATTCGATTCAATATTTGCGTTATCGATCTTTACATCTGGAGGCTGACCCAGTGGGATTGGACAGGGGAATGGACAGGTTCTACATTAAAACATGAACGGCTTCCAAATATGCAACAAGACATCATTGAAAAAATCAGGGATTGTGGTAGCGGTTTGTCAATAAATCAATGAAAGTATCCAACGGGCTCATAAGAGCCCTTTTTCTCGATTTGTCAATTTAAAGGTATATAAGTTATAAACCGCATACAAGCTAGGTCATAATTATATAGATTTTTTTATTAGGCTGTCAAGCGGTAGGCTGGGTTCACAAATAATTGCCAATAAGTTTATATATCCTAACCCCAATAAAATTCTATGCGGGGGAAATTAATTCTGTCTCTGGTCGTCGTATTATCTCTTACTATTGCAGCCAGCGCTAACGCGCTTGACAGCGACCAGAAATCTGTTATCCTAACCATAGAGCAGGGCAAGACAGTGCGGTTCTTCATATACATGAGCGGAGGCGGATCTGCTGAGATAACCCATACAGGCGACATAAACAAATGGGTTTCTCATCCTGATTCAATTTCAAGCGAAGAGTGGCTGGAAGTCAAGGTCGAAGTGCCTGGTGACGCGGACCTTAAGAGTTATAAAGAAAACATACTGGCGGACGGGGATACTGTAACCAAAGTGACTGTGATCGTCACCGGACCCGTTACTGGCAAGCTCAGTACGATCCAGAAAAAGATAGAAACACTTATCAGTGAGCAGGATGACCTGGAGGATTACATCCACGACAAGATCGGGGAGAACAATGCAAAGATATCACATCTAGAGACCGCCATGTCGGACATGACTGATGACGTAAATGAGATGACCAATATCCAGAAAGACGTGAGCGAAACCGAGAGCCGGTTCTCAGCTGATAAGGAAATACTTCAGCAGATGATCGCCAAGCTTGAGAGTGACTTGTCCGATATGGAACAGGAGAACAAACAGCTAAATGACATGACCGGCATGCTGACCGTAAACTGGAGCAGCGCGGGCTTCGCGTTTGGTGTTATTGTTGTTCTTGCTGCAATACTGCTTTACTTCAAGGGAAAACCAAAGCTGGCGTCATTTGGTGTATCAGGTATCACGAAAAGGTTCAGCGGTTCTTCAAGGACTTCGGGAACCAGGTCAAAGCCCATCCAGAATAGGGAAAAGGAACTGGCTGAGGTGCGATCAGACTCGTCAGTTAGGGCCGAAAAAACAAAAACCCATGAGAGGATTCGCGGACCTGAAGATTTCAGCTACAGTTACAGGCCAAAATAATGTTATCTTCTTATGTTTTTTTAATTAGTTATCTCCAAAGAGGTTTTCTGAAGGATAAAAACAAAAACACACAATAATATAACAGGGGATAATGTGAAGCTTGCGGATCTGAATTTTTGTAAGAAAAATCTTAATAAGGGTCAAAAAAGGATGTGCAATGCACTGGAGTTTCTGGTAAGGCTGCTTTTGATGTCCGTTCCCATCTATCTTTTGATTGGGATTGGAATAAGCAGCATTATCCTGATGCCATTGCAGTCAGCGGTTGCCAGCCAAACCGCCTGGGTGCTTGGGCAAATGGGCTTCACTATTCAGCAGAACGGAATTTTTCTATCAGCAACCATTATCAACAATGTGGATGCCTTCCATTTCATGATCAATCAGGACTGCACTGGATGGAAGAGCTTGCTGTTCGTGTTTTCCCTGATATTCGCTGTGCCAGGCATCGCGCTTCGCAAAAGGCTATGGGGTCTTGTGTTCGGGCTTCCCATAATTTGGATTGGCAACCTCGCCAGGGTTGTTGGGGTCGTCTTGGTTGAAAAACAATACGGGGTGCAGGCCGCGCTTATGATTCATGACTACTTCTGGCAGGTTGGCTTGATAGCGCTGGTCCTTGGCATATGGCTTTCATGGCTGTATTGGGTCAGAACCAGAAAAAAGAAAACCATCTTGGAAAGGATCCAGGAGGCAGTTAAATGGCGAACATAGACGGCATAGTGGCTGTGATGCTTTTTTTGGTATTCGTCTCATGGTCATTTGTATTTTTCTTCAATGTATTTTCAAGCCAGGCATCCCAGCCTTTGGCAGATGTGATGTATTCAATAAGCGACCGTGTGGTTGACTATCTGACTGTGGATTATTATGAAATGCCAGTCAGCCATGCCTCGTCAGGCGATGTTACTGCTGCCGTGTTTTTCTTTGATCATGTATGGCCGTCAGAAGGTGCTAAGAACTCCTCAAGGGTTTATGACAGCGCTGGAGATCAGTTGTCATGCAACCTGACTGGTGACAGGCTGTACTGGCAGGATGACGCCGTGTCCGGGGACAACTACTTCAAAATAACCTACAGCAACAGCAGCAGCCATGCACCCAACTGCACATCAGGAGATCTTGGTGATCCATTGAACCAGACAGTACCATGGTCTGCTGTTAAGACTAGCAGGATATCCCAGGAACAGATCATGGCAATGACTGCAATGGATTATTCGACCTTCAGGAACAGCCTGGGCGTAGAAAGGGATATCAGGGTGGAGATAAACATCAGCGGTTCCATGACAACATACGGCCTGGCCACACCAAATTCAACCAGTGTATACGGAAGGATGACCAGACATGCAACCGTTGAAGGCCAGCAGGCTGAAATAAGGGTGCTGGCCTGGTAAAATTATTTTAATATATCAATCCAATACGTAATTAATATTAAGGATGAGAAAATGTCCTTTTTGGTTGAAAAGAAACATGCATATGTGCTGTCAGCAATTATAGTCGTATTGATAGGGGCCAGGGCTGTTGTCAGCTATAATGTTAATC
>Ga0180431_10001942_pt1 | contig 28091 bp, 19 predicted proteins | sample SS_ome_11_FD_132459 | JGI IMG/M metagenome (GOLD analysis project Ga0180431, IMG submission 132459) | Hypersaline lake sediment archaeal communities from the Salton Sea, California, USA - SS_1_MS_1 metaG | ecosystem: Environmental > Aquatic > Non-marine Saline and Alkaline > Hypersaline >... | reverse complement strand
GTGTCAGGGGCAAGAACAGGCTTGGACGCTTGCTGCGAGAGGGGTGCTGTTATGGATGTTATGCAGGCTATAAAGGGAAGAAGAAGTATCCGCAAATACAAGCCGGACCCGGTATCCGACGAAGCCGTTAATACCGTCCTTGAGGCTGCCCGATGGGCCCCATCGTGGGCAAATACCCAGTGCCGACAGTTCGTAGTAGTCAGGGAGCCCGGGACCAGGAGGGAACTCGCGGGCGCTTTAAAGCGCGTGGGTAGCGGAGCGGAGAATCCCGCATTAGAGGCCATAAGGGAGGCACCGGTTGTTATCGTGTCCTGCGCCGAGCTCGGCAAGTCCGGCTGTTATAAAGGCGAGCCGATGACGGACAAGGGCGACTGGTTCATGTTCGACGTCGCGCTGGCGATGCAGAACCTTACCCTGGCGGCCTATTCCATGGGCCTGGGCACGGTACACGTGGGCCTCTTCGATGCCGGAGAAGTCGCCCGCATCCTGGAGGTGCCCGAAGGCGTCGAGGTCGTGGACATGACTCCTCTGGGTTTTCCCGACGAATCGCCCGGAACGGTACGGAGAAAAGAACTCGCCGACATGGTATTTCAAGGCAAGTACGGCGTGAAGTAGCTTTAAGCAGACAATCCCATCTATAATAACAGAGGGTAGATTATGAGCTCAGTTGTCAAAAAGCGACGCAAGAAGATGAGAAAGCATAAGCACCGCAAGCTGCTGAAAAAGACCAGATGGCAGCGACGGCATTAATTTATAGAGAGACGGTTAAAAAGACATCATCAGGTTAGCAAAGGCTATGTGGGATGTGGAACGTTATCGGTCAGCCCAGGGCCGTGGAGCTGTTGAGGCACAGTCTTGATAGAGGTCGTATCGCGCACGCCTATCTGTTTGCGGGCCAGCCCCACGTGGGCAAGACGACTCTAGCCATAAATCTGGCGCAGGCAATGAACTGCGAACAGGAGGCCCGACCCTGCGGACAATGCGGGGCCTGTCTCCGCATCGCTGCCGGGAAACATGCCGACGTTCAGGTTATCGGGCGGCTATCCGACAACAGCTCCGGCGAAGCCGGGCCCAGGAAAGAGATCGGCATCGGCCAGATCAGAGAACTGCAGCAGGCGGCCGTGCTCCAACCTTATGAGGGAAAGCACCGGGTCTTTATAATCGATGGCGCTGAATATTTGAACGAGGAGTCCGCCAACTGCCTGCTCAAAACCCTCGAGGAGCCACCGCCCAGCGTCCTCATCATACTGCTGGCAGCCAATGACGCCAGATTGTTGCCCACTATCATTTCCAGGTGCCAGCGTGTTGAGCTTCACCCGGTCTCCGTGAATACCATAGAACAGGAGCTGATAGAACACCGGCTGATAGAACCGGATAAAGCGAAGACTTTAAGCAGGCTCTGCCGCGGAGGCATCGGCTGGGCAATCTCGGCCTCACTGGACGATAGCCTGCTCCAGGAACGTTCTCTAAGATTGAACGAACTCCAGGAAATCGCCGCTGTCAGCCTTGACAGGCGATTCGATTTCGCCAACAAGCTGGCATCACAGTTCAACAGGAACCGTGACTCGGCCGAGGAAGTACTCAGACTGTGGCTGGAGTGGTGGCGGGACCTCATGCTGGTCAGGGAAGGGTGCGCGGAACTCATCACGAACGTAGACCAGGAGGCAGCACTCGTTCGAAACTCGGAGTACTACAGTCTTTCCGAGATCAGGCACTTTATAGAAGCGATAAGAGCAGCTTTGGGGCAACTGGAGCAGAACGCAAATCCACGCCTCGTGCTGGAAGTCCTGATGCTGAGCACCCCGAACAGAGAAGAGGAAAGGGTTAAGCGCCCCGGCGCTGAGGTGCGCTGAGATGACTGATGTTGTAGGCGTCCGGTTTAAACGGGCGGCACAGATATATTACTTCGACCCATCGGATATCGAGCTGGGGATCGGCGACAAAGTGATTGTCGAGACCGCTCGCGGCCTGGCAATGGGCACAGTCGTGGTGGCCCCGAAGGAGATCGCTTCCGGCGAGGTGAGCGAACCATTGAAGTCCGTCTTACGCCGGGCGGAGCCCGACGACCTGGAGCGAGTAGAGGAAATTAAAGGAAAGGAAAGCGGGGCACTGACTAAGTGCGGTGAACTGGTAGCGAAATACCAGCTTCCTATGAGCCCCCTGGCTGCGGAGTACAACCTGGATGGCAGCCACCTGACCATATACTTCAAATCCGAAAAAAGGGTTGACTTCCGCACCCTGCTGCGTGAACTCTCCAGCATGTTGAAAACCCGCGTTGAACTGCGCCAGGTAGGCGCTCGCGATGCCGCCAAGCTGGTAGGCGGCATGGGAAGGTGTGGCTGCACGCTGTGCTGCGCAAGCCATCTGGCCAAGTTTGAACCCATCTCCATGAAAATGGCCAGGGAGCAGGATCTCCCTCTCAATCCCGCAAATATCTCCGGGGTCTGTGGCCGGCTCCTCTGCTGCCTGGCCTATGAGAACGAGCAATACCGTGTTATGAAGCAGAAGCTACCCACGCCGGGGCATAACATCATGACGAACGTCGGTGAAGTTAAAGTGATTGGCTGCAATCCTCTCAAGGAGACAGTTATCGTCCAGCTCGAGAGCGAAGCTACCCTGGAGCTGCCCCTCTCCGAAATCGAGTTCTCAAGCAGCAATAAGCCGCAATAGCTATCATTTTTACCCTTCCGGACGTAAAAAGCCCCTAAAGTATTGCACCAGCAGCTGAGATGTGTTATGCTTCTTATCGCTGACCTTCTCAGGTCAGTGGAAGGGGTGATGTGGACTTCACACTATGGAAACTGAGTTATTGTCGGTAGATGATGTAACCAGAATACTTAAGATCAGCAAAGTCACCGCGCAAAGGTGGTGCCGCGATAGAAGGTTACCTGCGGCAAAAATTGGAAAATCGTACCGTATCAGGAAAGACGACCTGAATAAATGGTACGAGGGTAAACTTCTGGATAATACCACAGCTGAGCCTTAGGCTCCATTAACCAGAAGTGGCCAATTAAGTTTGACCATCACCCAAGCGGGGGGTGGTCTTTTTTTACGCCTTAAATACTAGAAGGGGGTGGGAACAATGCACCTGATCATCGACGGCTACAGTGGCAACGTCCAGAAAATGCAGGACGTAGATTTCATCTATCAACTACTCGACGTTTACCCATCGCAGATTGGGATGACGAGGATCTCTCCCCCGAAGGTCTCCAAATACGTCGGCTCCAAACCCGAGGACTGGGGGGTATCCGGTTTCGTACTCATCGCAGAGAGCCATATCAGCATCCATACCTTCCCCGAGCGTTCATACATCAATATCGATATCTTCTCATGTAAAGAATTTGACGCTGAACAGGCCATAAAAGACCTCCAGCAGCGATTTGGCCTGGACGAGATCAGGAGCTATATTCTCAACCGGGGGCTGGAATATTACAATAACCAACAGCCGTCTGTGCTGACAGACTCCGTGACCAGCGGTTAAATCGTCTCACCGGCCAGGACGAATCAAGTGAGCGATGAGTTTTTTCTACCCCCAAGGGCTTTTGCCGGCATATCTCCTCACGCCGTCACCTTCGAACAGGCGAAAGTCGTAGTTTTACCTGTACCCTACGACAGCACAACGGAGTACAAGAGCGGCACGAGGGATGGGCCACAAGCAATTATAGACGCCTCACAATATCTGGAGCTATACGACACAGAGCTGGACCGGGAAATAAGCGAAGCAGGCATCTATACCCTCCCCGAAGCGCAGCCAGTTATGAGCGGCCCCGAACCGATCGTAGAACGAATCTACCAAATAGCAGGAGATTTACTTGATAAAGGGAAACTCCTGGCCATGCTGGGCGGCGAGCATTCACTCACACTGGGCACAGTTAAAGCCTATCGAGAAAAGTACCCCGAACTCTCGGTATTACATCTGGATGCTCACGCTGACCTGCGCGATCAATATCAAGGCACGAAATACAGCCATGCCTGCGTAATGCGACGGGTCTGGGAGGTCTGCCCGGTTGTCCATGCAGGCATTCGCAGCCTCAGTCGAGAGGAACACGAGTTTCTAAGCAAACGCAAAATAGAGCCATTTTATGCCGGAGCCTCAACCGGTCCAGACTTTGCCGCCAGGGGCCTCCCCACCCTATCGCCTCAAGTGTATATCTCGATCGACCTTGATGTGCTCGACCCCGCAATTATGTCAGCTGTAGGAACCCCTGAGCCGGGCGGACTAAGCTGGCAACAGGTGCTGGAATTGCTGCGCGCAGTAGCCGATAGCAAACAAATCGTTGGCTTCGACATCATGGAGCTTTGCCCTCAGGAAGGACCGAACGCCTGCGCCTTCCTCGCCGCCAAACTGGCCTATAAACTTATGGGATATGCCATACTCACACGGTGAGTTATCGAACGGCACTTATACTTTGCCTGTAACTGTACATGACGAAGGTTATGTAATGCCCCGAAAAGGCTCGGCTTTCCCAGGGCAGTTGTATTGTCCCAACTGACTCCGTATCCGACTATTTTCCTACTGCGAACCACCAGATATTACTATTGCCCAGCCAGTAGAACCTGAGCTAATGTTTATGTAGTATGCTGCAAACGATTGTCTTTTCTACCGGGTTAAAAGTGGGCGATTATATCAAAATGGCGTCTAATGATAACAGGCCACGCATGCCAGAAAACAATCTCAAGGAGATAGCTGCCCCGCTTTTCACGATCAAAATAGGCAACATACAGGGAGTGTGAGATGGAGGAACGCAGAGGAACAATATTGATAGTTGATGACGAGGAGTCTATCAGGGATATCCTTTGCCGTAAACTGCAGTCACAGGGCTACGATTGCGTAGTCGCAGTCGACGGCAAAGATGCGCTCTGGAAGGCTTTCATGCAGGATTTCGACCTTGTTTTCATGGACATCAAGATGCCGGGGATGTCGGGAATGGAGGTGCTGCCCAAGATGCTCACCGACCACCCGGATACGTGCGTGATCATGGTTACGGCTGTGTCCGACATTCAAACGGCCGTTGAATCAATGAAGCGGGGGGCATATGACTACCTGACCAAACCTTTCAACCTGGACGACCTCATAATGAGGACAGAAAGGGCTCTGGAAAGAAGGAGATTGGTGCAAGAGAATAAGCAATACCAGCTTCGCCTGGAGCTGAGGGTTAAACAGCAAGCAGGGCAGATAGAGCAGTATCATAGCGACGCCGAAAAGGCCCTTGGCCGGGAGCAAGTAGCTCTGGCGGAACTGGAAGCTAATCGCCAGCCACAGAGTGAAGAGGCTACAGTAACGGCAAGAGCCGACGGAGAGGAGCCGAGTCCCGCCAAAGGTTTCGCTAAAAAGCTTTCCCAGCTACTGGGCGGTAGAACGCCAGGTTCCCCAGAGGGTGAGAATGATGCCACAGATATGCAGACAGATGAAAATGGGGAAGAGGCCCTGGATGAATTTACCCAAGGGCAAGGGTAAAGAAGCACCAAGAATGGCCACGCAAAGGTTGAATCAGTCTTACATTCAATAAAGTTCTCCAGCAGAGAATGCCTGAAACGCAGAATACGTCTGCATGTTCAATAGCGATTGACCATTTGGCCGACTTATCAGAAATTTTCTGGATTCACCTATTGACAAATGCATTTAGAGATGTTAGCATACGCTTTTGCGGGATGGAACCTTCTCTTTTTCCCAGCTTATCTCCAAAATTCCAAGCTCTAGGGCTTACTGCGTCTACATTACTCCCTTTTTATAATCTCCCTTTCTGAGAGGTATTGAACCATGACTTTGGAAATGTCCCGATACACGGGGTCGAGGAAATCCTATGCCAGAATACCCCATCTTCTAGAAACACCCAACCTCATCCAGATTCAGCAGGAGTCCTATCGCTGGGTCTGTGACCCTTCCCTCGGCGGTGGACTCAAGGAATTATTCGATGAGCTCTCGCCAATTAAGGACTTCACCGGAAACCGTTACGAGCTCCATTTCCCAAGCTACGGGTTTGGCAGCACCGCTGATTTACCGGAATTTGAGGACGAGAAATCCTTTTGGGCCCACATGTGGTCTGCCGCTAAGTACTCGGAGCACGAATGCTATGACCGCGATGTTACCTATGCCATGCCGCTAAAGGTAAAGGTACAGTTGGTTATCAAGGAGACGGGGGAGATCAAAGAGCAAGATATATTTATGGGGGATTTCCCCCTGATGACCCCTAAGGGCACATTTATCGTCAATGGGGCTGAACGAGTAGTGGTGAGCCAGTTGGTTCGCTCCCCGGGTGTTTACTTCACCCTCGACGAGGATCCGGCCACTGGACGAAGACTGTGTTCCGCCAAACTAATACCCAACCGCGGCGCATGGCTGGAGTTCGAGACCAGCAGTCACGACCTGATCTCGGTTAAGGTTGACCGAAAACGAAAGATCCCGGTAACCACCCTGATACGTGCCATCAGCGACCCCGAGCACAGCTATGGTTCCGATGATGAACTGATGGCTCTCTTCGCTGATGTGGACACTAACTCCGACCACAGCTACATCCAGACCACTATCGAACGTGAGCCAGCGGTCAAGAACGAGCATGAGGCCTTAATCGATCTCTACAGGCGGCTAAGACCCGGAGACCCTCCCACAATCGACAATGCTCGCGCACTAATAAATGCCCTTTTCTTCAACCCCCGGCGCTACGATCTGGGCAAGGTGGGGCGCTATAAGCTCAGTAAACGGCTGGGCTTAGAGCAAACGCCTGCCCAGAGGGTTCTGGGTAAAGAGGACATCGTGTCGATTTTACGCCAAATTATAATGCTCAATAACGGGGAGGATGAACCTGACGATATCGACCACCTGGGCAACCGCCGGGTGCGCGCGGTAGGAGAGCTGTTGCAGAATCAGATCCGTGTCGGGCTGCTCCGTATGGAGCGAGTGGTAAAGGAGCGCATGAGTTTGTTACCACCGGACACGGCGACTCCAAGTACGCTGGTAAACAGTCGCCCCGTGGTAGCCGCTATAAGAGAGTTCTTCGGCAGCTCCCAGCTATCTCAATTCATGGACCAGACAAACCCTCTTGCAGAGCTAACCCACAAGCGCCGACTATCAGCGTTAGGGCCCGGAGGTCTATCACGGGAGCGGGCTGGTTTCGATGTACGCGATGTCCATCTGTCTCACTATGGCAGGATATGTCCAATTGAAACCCCTGAGGGACCAAATATCGGTCTCATTGGCTCTCTAGCCACCTATGCCAGAGTTAACGAATACGGTTTCATAGAGACTCCTTATCGAAGAGTAATAAGGGAGCTTGGCAACGATTCGCCCGATCTCCTGGGCAGAACGCTTGCCGAGGATGTAACCAACGCTAAGGGTACCGTCGTGGCAGAAGCGGGATCTGTGGTTACTTCGGAGATGATTCACAGAATCTCAAGACTCTCCAAACAACCAATCAAGATCAAGCCTTTCGTCTCCCAGGAAATTAAATATCTTTCTGCGGATGAGGAAGAAAACTACGTAATCGCTCAGGCCAACACCCTGTTTGATGCGAATAACGAGTTCATCGAAGACAAAGTCGAGGTAAGGCATGGTAAGAAGTTTTCGCTAGAGTTACCGGGCAGGGTTAACTTTGTCGACGTATCTCCGAGGCAAATCGTGAGTGTAACCACCTCGCTGATACCGTTTCTGGAGCACGATGATGCGAACCGGGCTTTAATGGGTTCAAACATGCAACGCCAGGCAGTTCCTCTTATCATTCCACAGTCACCACTGATAGCCACCGGCATGGAAAAAGAAGCGGCTCGTGACAGCGGCCAAGTGCTTTTCGCCCCCTATGACGGAGAGATAACGTCAATCTCTGCTAATGAGATTGTGCTCAGGTATGACAAGGAGAAGGAGCAATCGCTCTCCTTAACCAAGTTTGCCCGTTCAAACCAGGGGACTTGCATCAACCAAAGACCGGTCGTGAGCAAAGGAGATCGTGTCAAGCAGGGTCAGGTACTGGCAGACGGCTCGTCCACAGAAGGAGGCGAGCTCGCTCTGGGGCAAAACATCCTTTGCGCTTTCCTGAGCTGGGAAGGATACAACTTTGAGGACGCTATTGTCATCTCCGAGAACATGGTCAAGGAGGATAGGTTCACATCAATCCACATCGAGAAATACGAAATTGAGGCCAGGGACACAAAATTGGGCCCCGAGGAGATAACCCGGGATATACCTAACATAGGAGAGGAAAGCCTGCGTCATCTCGATGAATTTGGCATTATACGAGTAGGCGCCGAAGTCGGGTCTGGCGACATCCTGGTAGGTAAGATTACCCCTAAAGGCGAAAGAGGGCTCACCGCTGAAGAGAAGCTCCTTCGGGCCATTTTCGGCGAAAAGGCTCGCGAGGTTAAGGATACCTCCCTAAGAGTGCCGCACGGTGAATATGGTAAGGTAATCGATGTCAGTGTTCTCACACGTGATGATAACCACGACCTGCCGCCGGGAGTCAACCAGATGGTGCGGGTGTTTGTCGCTCAAATGCGAAAGGTCTGCGAGGGCGACAAAATGGCCGGGCGTCACGGCAATAAAGGGGTAATTGCGCGTATTGTGCCAGCGGAGGATATGCCCTTCCTCCCCGACGGACGACCGGTCGATATCATACTCAGTCCGCTGGGTGTCCCGTCTCGAATGAATATAGGACAGCTCCTGGAAACCCACCTGGGATGGGCAGCAAAAAGCCTCGGCTTCAAGGCAATGTCTCCGGTCTTCGACGGCGCTGACGATGCATCGCTCGAAGACGCGCTGGCGAGGGCGTGGATTGTGCGCAAGGCTGAGGCAGTCGATTGGGGTTACAATGGGGAAACTACCGTCAACCTGGAGCAAGCTAAATCCTGGCTCGCCGAGCGCGGCTACGACGCTGAGAAGATTTTCAGCGAAGAGGTTAAAGGCGAAGCAAGGCAGGTCTGCGTTCGACTATGGCTGGAAGAGATGGGCGTAGACGCCGCCGCTCTGAGTGCCGAAGAGATAAGCAGGACCCTGGAAGACATCAGTCACGAGAAGGGACTGTCCCCCCCCATCTTTGGCAAGACATTGCTTTACGATGGACGTTCAGGTGAACCTCTCGACCACCCGGTGACCGTAGGCTATATCTACATGATGAAGCTAATCCATCTGGTAGAGGATAAAATCCACGCCCGGTCCACAGGTCCCTATTCGTTGATAACTCAGCAGCCGCTAGGCGGCAAAGCTCAGTTCGGCGGTCAGCGTTTCGGCGAGATGGAAGTATGGGCACTGGAAGCCTATGGCGCTGCCCATAACCTTCAGGAGATGCTCACTGTCAAATCCGACGACATTGTGGGGAGGGTCAAAACCTACGAGGCTATAGTCAACGGCGAAGATATACTGGAAGCAGGGGTACCGGAATCGTTCAAGGTGCTGGTCAAGGAGCTACAAAGCCTGGGATTGGCTATTGAGGTGCTCAATGAGGACGAGGAGAGGGTAACAAGCCTGATGGAATCTGTAGCAGAAGCCCCTAGACTGGGGATAAATCTGGCCGGATTTGAGGAGAGTGAGTAATGCTCGAAGTAAACGACTTCACTACCGTTCGTATATCATTAGCCTCACCAGAACAGATCAGGGGATGGTCCTATGGTGAGGTTACCAAGCCTGAAACCCTCAACTATCGTACCCTGAAGCCGGAGAAGGATGGCCTCTTCTGCGAGAAAATATTCGGCCCAACCAAAGACTTCGAGTGCTACTGTGGCAAATACAAGAAGGTACGTTATAAAGGAATCGTCTGCGACAAATGCGGTGTCGAAGTGGCTCGCTCCAAGGTCAGGAGAGAGCGTATGGGACACATCACGCTGGCAGCTCCGGTCAGCCATATCTGGTTCGTTAAGGGGACGCCCAGCCGCATGGGTTTACTGCTGGATATATCGCCCCGCAATCTGGAGCAGGTGATTTACTTCGCCAAGTTCATTATTACCCGTGTGGATGAAGAGAAAAAGCGGCAGGCGATAAGGCAGCTTCGGGATGACCTGTCCCAAGAGCTAGCGGAGAGGGAAAGGCTGCTGGCCGAGAAGATCGAAGAGTTGAAATCGCAGGATAATTCGGAGGAGGATAAGGAGAAAGTCCTGCAAGACATAAGTAATTTACAACAGCGGTTCGAGGACGATAAGAAACGACTCGAGAACGAATTCAGAGCAAGAATCGAGGAGCTCGACGAACTCATATTCCAAGGCCTGCTGAGCGCGGGCAGATATCGCGACCTGAAACACAGATGGGAAGATGTCTTCAGTGCCGACATGGGGGCTGAGGCCATGCTCGAAATCCTCGGCCAACTCGATCTGGAGCAGATGCGCCAAGAGCTTTACCAAGAGGCTGCCTTGAGTTCGGGACAGCGACGCAAGAAGGCAATTAAAAGGCTGAGGGTCGTCGAGGGCTTCCGTAAGAGCGGGAACAAGCCGGAATGGATGATCCTCACAGTGCTCCCCGTTTTACCCCCGGAGTTACGCCCCATGGTCCAGCTCGATGGCGGAAGGTTTGCCACAAGTGACCTGAACGACCTCTACCGCAGGGTGATTAATCGCAATAACCGCCTGCGGCGGCTGCTGGAGATTGGCGCGCCGGAGATAATCATACGCAACGAGAAACGCATGCTCCAGGAAGCAGTCGACTCCCTGATAGATAATGGACGCCGGGGCAGGGCTGTGGTTACTGGAAATAACCACAAGCTGAAGTCTCTCTCAGATATGTTGCGAGGCAAACAGGGAAGGTTCAGGCAGAATCTCCTCGGCAAACGTGTGGACTATAGTGGCAGGTCCGTGATTGTAGCGGGCCCCGAGTTGAAGCTCCATCAGTGCGGTCTGCCCAAGAGGATGGCCCTGGAGTTGTTCAAGCCCTTCATTATGCGGAGGCTGGTCGGCCGGGGGCTGGCCCTCAATATCAGAAGCGCCAAGCGAATCGTGGAGCGGGCCAAACCGGAGGTTTGGGACATACTGGAGGATGTAGTCAAGGAGCGCCCTGTTTTCCTCACCCGCGCGCCTACGCTGCACAGATTGGGTATTCAGGCATTCCAGCCAGTGCTCATCGACGGCAGCGCTATCCAGATACATCCACTGGTCTGCGTAGCTTTTAACGCTGACTTCGACGGCGACCAGATGGCGGTTCACGTGCCACTATCGAAGGCCGCAATGGAAGAGGCGAACAAAGTAATGCTCAGCATCTATAACATGATGCTGCCCAGTTCCGGGGAGCCTGTGGTGGCACCAACCTTAGACATTGTACTGGGCTGCTACTACCTGACCATGATAAAGCCCGGGATGAAGGGCGAGGGTATGATCTTCAGCAACCCAGACGAAGCCAAGCTCGCCCATCAGCTGGACATCGTTGACCTCAGAGCCGAAATCGAGGTCAGGGAGCAAATTAACGGTGCAAAGCGACTGAAGACCAGCGTTGGCCGCATCATTTTCAACGAAATTCTGCCTAAGGAACTCGGCTTTCGCAACCAGATTATGGGTAAGAAGGCGTTGAAGGATATTGTCGCTGAATGCTACAGGCTCCTTGGTAACGAGGATACAGCTACTATGGTGGACAATATCAAGCGGCTCGGTTTTCGGTACGTCACCAAGTCAGGTATCACCATTGCTGTCCATGACATCGAGGTGCCCAAGGAAAAGAAGAATATTTTAGAGGAAGCGGAAGGAAAGATCGCTGATACTGAGAAGCAGTTCCAGCGCGGGTTGATCACTGAAGATGAGCGATACAATAGCGCAGTGACGGTCTGGACCCAGGCAACTGATGATCTTCAGGTTGCGCTGGAACAGTCTATGGACAAGTACAGTCCAATATATCTGATGGCATCTTCCGGAGCCAAGGGAAACATCTCCCAGATCAGGCAAATGGCCGGGATGAGAGGTTTGATGACCGACCCATCGGGCAGAATTATCGACCTGCCCATCAAAGCCAGTTTCAGAGAGGGGCTAGCGGTATTGGAGTACTTCATCTCCACCCATGGCGCTCGCAAAGGTCTGGCTGACACAGCGCTGAGGACGTCTGACAGCGGCTATCTCACCAGAAGGCTCATTGATGTGTCCCAGGAGGTGATTGTCAATGAAGAGGACTGCGGGACTCTATCAGGCATCTGGCTTTCCGAGTCACCGGAGAAGAGCATGTTGGCGTCCCTTTCCGAGCGCATCTTAGGCCGGATCGCTTCCAGTCCGGTTGCCCATCCTGAAAGTGGCGAGATCATCGTAGACCGAAATGAAATGATTGACGAGGCAGGCGCGGATGAGATCGCACGGGCTGGTATCACCAGAGTTCAAGTAAGATCTCCGCTCACCTGCCAGTCGCGTCGTGGCATTTGCCAGTTCTGCTATGGAAGAAGCCTCGCAAGGGGTCAGTTAGTGCCTACAGGGGAAGCTGTGGGGATTATCGCTGCCCAGAGTATAGGCGAGCCGGGGACCCAGCTTACCATGCGTACCTTCCACACCGGCGGCGTTGCCGGGCTGGACATCACCAGCGGCCTGCCCCGCGTAGAGGAACTCTTCGAAGCGAGAGCCCCCAAAGGCCAGGCCGTTATTTCGGAGATCGAGGGCGTAGTCGAGATCAGCCGTACCGAAGAAGGACGAAAAATCAAGGTCATCAGTTCCGAGATCTACCGGGACGAGTACTCCATTCCCAAGGGCTACGAGGTGCTGGTGGAAAAGAATCAGCAGGTTGAAGCTGCAACTGTTCTGGCACGGCCAATTGCTTCCGAGGACGAAACGGCGACTGAAGTGGCGCCTCCACTCATTGCCCCTGTAGGAGGCAAGGTGGAAATTCGCGGCAAGAAATTATCAATACTGTATGAGGAACGGGAGGAACGTGAATACGTGTTATCCCCAATGACTCCAATTCTTGCGGAGAACGGCGCCAGGGTTGAGGCAGGACAGCAGCTTACAGAAGGCTTGGTTCATCCCCAGGATACCCTCCGTATAATGGGCCGTGAAGCGGTGCAGAGATACCTGGTGGATGAAGTGCAGAAGGTCTACCGTTCCCAAGGAGTGAATATTAACGACAAGCACATCGAGATCATAGTTCGCCAGATGCTGCGCAAGGTTAAGGTCGATTCCCCCGGAGATAGCGGCCTCTTGCCGGGAGAGCTGGTAGACAGCCTGGCGTACGAGGATATCAATGCCAAGGTACTCGCTGAAGGCGGGGAGCCTGCTACGGCACAACCAGTGCTACTGGGAATCACCAGGGCATCGTTGAACACTGACAGCTTCTTGGCAAAGGCATCATTCCAGGAGACAACCAGAGTGCTAACCGAGGCTGCGGTCATGGGAAGCATCGACAGGCTAACGGGGCTTAAAGAAAACGTCATCATCGGCAAGCTCATACCAGCCCGGAGTGAGATATCAAAGGCTGCCGAAAGAAGCATGGCAGTGCCTCTGCTGGAAGGTGAATTGGAAGAGACAGCGCTTGACGAGCAGGAACCAGCCCCGGAGGATGAGTCGGAAGAGACAGCTCCAGACGAGCAGGAAACAGCCCTGGAGGATAAGCTGGAGGAGATAGCGCCTGACGAGCAGGAACCAGCCCCGGAGGATAAACTGGAGGAGACAGCGCTGGACGAACAGGAAACAGCCATACAGGACGAGTCGGAGGATGCAGCTCCAGACGAGCAGGAAACAGCCCCGGAGGATAAGCTGGAGGAGATAGCGCCTGACGAGCAGGAAACAGCCTCGGTGGACGAGCCGGAAGCCAATTCAGAAGAAACCGAGGCAGAAGAAGTTGTAGATAAGGACGACCCGGCTACCGACTCAAAATCGGAAAGCCCGATCTAATCAGCTTAGAGCTTAGTTCGATCAAACCATTAAAGATCCATCCGGGAAGTAACTAGGAGAACTCAAGGGCCACGAACAGTGTTCGTGGCCCTCTATCATGCAGCGGCACACATGATTCCTCCGAACAGAATCGTACCTTTGACGCAGTAGCCCGGGCACTGTAAAATGTAGGACGATATTTGGAATTCGAGGTAACCCCACTTATGACAGCGCAAGCACGAACCGACATCCCCAGCAGCTACGATCCCAGGCAGGTTGAGGCAAAATGGTACCGGTTTTGGTTGGAGAAAGGCTACTTCACTCCTGAGATCGATCGCAAACTCAAGCCGTTTGCCATCATCATGCCTCCACCCAACGTCACCGGAGAGCTTCACCTGGGCACAGCGTTCACCGCAGTCATCGAGGACACAATGGTACGCTGGCACCGCATGAAGGGCGAGCCTACATTATGGCTCCCGGGCAGTGACCACGCTGGAATAGCCGGGCAAAACGTTGTTGAGCAGCTACTTGCTACGGAGGGTCTGTCACGCCACGACCTCGGCCGTGAAAAGTTCCTGGAGCGGATGTGGGAGTGGATGAATAAATACAGAGGAATCATAGTTGAACAACACAGGAGACTGGGCGCCTCCTGTGATTTTACCCGCGAACGCTTCACCATGGACCCGGGGCCAAGCCGGGCAGTATGGACCACTTTCTTCAACCTCTACAATAAAGGCCTGATATATCGCGGGGAACGCATCATCAACTGGTGCCCCCGCTGCGCCACCGCGCTATCCGATCTGGAGGTAGAGCATAAGGAGCTGTCGAGCCATCTCTACTACGTGCGGTATCGGTTGGAGGATGGAGGAGATGGCTTCATCACTGTAGCTACTACCCGGCCCGAGACTATACTCGGTGATACCGCGGTCGCCGTCAACCCCAGAGATAAACGTCACAAGAGCCTTTTAGGCAAGAAAGCAATCCTGCCCGCCGTGGGAAGGGCAGTCCCGATAATCACCGATGACGCCGTCGATCCCTCCTTTGGGACCGGCGCTGTGAAGGTCACACCCGCCCACGACCCCACAGACTTCGATATCGCCCAAAGGCAGGGTCTGCCCTCGATTAGTATTCTGAACCTGGACGCCAGAATGAACGAAAACGCAGGCCCCTACGCCGGTCTCGACCGTTTCGAGTGCCGCCGACAATTGCTTGCTGACCTGGAAAGGGAAAAATTACTCGTTAAAGTCGAACCATACGAGCACTCCGTGGGACACTGCCAGCGCTGCCAGACGATGGTCGAACCCCTGCTCTCGAAGCAGTGGTTTGTCAAGACAGCGCCACTGGCCGGGCCGGCCATCGACGCCGTCATCGAGCGCCGTATCGAGATCATCCCCGAACGATTCGTCAAGGTATACCTCAACTGGATGGAGAATATACGTGACTGGTGCATCAGCCGCCAGCTCTGGTGGGGGCACCGGATACCTACCTGGTACTGCGGCGAATGCGACGGCGGCAACATTCATATAATCCTCAGAGAGAAATTCGCGAGAGAAAAAGGACTGGAACAGGCCACTTATCAATACACGGCGCTCAGACAACTGGAGTTATCCCACGAGGAAATCGCGGATAATATAGACTGGATCGTAATAGACCTTTCGGCAAACCCCATAGTCTCCGTAGGCACTCCCGAACAATGCCCGAAGTGTGGCGGAAGCGATTTGCTTCAAGACCCCGACGTTCTCGACACATGGTTCAGCTCCGCGCTCTGGACCCACTCCACCCTGGGTTGGCCCGAAGAGACCGAGGACCTTAAATACTTCTATCCGACCGCGGTAATGGAAACCGGATACGACATACTTTTCTTCTGGGTAGCAAGGATGATCATGATGGGATTGGAGAACACCGGCGATGTGCCTTTCCGCAGCGTCTACCTCCACGGGCTGATAAGGGATGAAACGCGCGCGAAGATGAGTAAGTGCCGGGGCAATGTGATCGATCCCGTGCAATCCATAGAACGGTACGGCACTGACGCACTGCGTTTCGCATTATCTACAGGAACCACACCGGGCAATGATATGCTGCTGGGCTCAAGCAAGCTTGAGGGCAGCCGTAACTTCACCAATAAGCTCTGGAACGCTGCCAGATTCGTCTTAAGCAACCTGGACAGCGTAGAGATGGAAACACCTCCTGACAGCCTGCCCATAGAGGACCGGTGGATTCTGAGCCGGTTGAACCGCCTCATAGCCGACGTGACCGGGCTCCTCGAAGAATTTCAGTTCGGCGAGGCTCTCCGCCGCATCTACGAATTCCTGTGGACAGAGTACTGCGACTGGTACATCGAGATCGCGAAGATAAGGCTTCGAAGTGAAGAGAGAGCTATCTCCCCCCTGCCGGTCCTGGTAGAGGTACTGGAGACGTCGCTGCGCCTGCTTCATCCGTTCATGCCCTTCATCACAGAGGAGATATGGCAGAGAATAAAAGAGCGCCGGCCGGAGGGAAAGCCAGACTCGATCATGATAGCCCCTTACCCTGCTGCCGACACCGGCGCCTGTGATGCCGATATTGAGCAGGAGATGGAGCTGGTCATCGAAATCGTGCGTTCCATACGCAACGCCCGCGTGGAGAGCAGGGTTGCGCCCGCTAAGTATGTCGAGGCTATCATCGCCGCCAGTGAAACCAGGCACACTATCGAAGCCCTTGCTCCCGCCATCACTGTCCTGGCGAGGGCGCGTCCTTTGACCATCCTCGATAGTAAAGAGGTGAAAGGGGATAAGCGGCATCAGGCCAGAACACTGGTGCTGAAGGGCGTTGAGGTGATTTTACCTCTCGAGGGCATGATGGACTTCGATGCCGAGAAGAGCCGCGTATTAAAGGAAATTGAGGCAAACCGGGCGGAGATAGGGCGCATAGAACGACTGCTGGCGGATGACTCCTTTCTCAACAAGGCGCCGGCCCAGATCATAGAAAAGGAACGCCAGAAGCTTACCGACCGCAGAGGTAAACTGGGCAAACTGAACGAGCGGCTTGCCCGTCTGGGATAGAGTAATCCGCTTGCATTTCCGGTATTGATAGTATACCTTTAATGGAAAGCATGGACCTCGTTACATGGTGTTTCCCAGTGGTGACCCAGAGAATCCGACGCCGTAGTCACAGCAGGGACGGCTCTACAGCAGCTTCTCCCCTGGAACACCGGAGTCAAAGGAAAGGTCTTGGGCCGCGAACTGCATCAGGGACGGGGACTGGCTAGTTAATTGGAAAGGGGACTTAGCGATGGCGTTTGAGGACAAGACCCTGGTATGCCGGGACTGCGGAGCGGAGTTCGTGTTCAGTGCCGGGTAGCAGGAGTTCTACCAGTCGCGAGGACTGGAGAACGAGCCCAGCCGCTGTCCAGATTGCCGGGCAGCCCGTCGGCAAGACCGCTACGGCCATTCCAGAGGGCCGAGGGAGAGGACAACCATAATCTGCGATGCCTGCGGCGCCGAGGCTACCGTGCCTTTTCAGCCGCGGAGCGGACGCCCCGTTTATTGCGATGAGTGCTTCGCCAAGATGCGAGGCCAGCGCCAGCAGTAAAAGGTCAAACCAATAACGAAAACCTGACCCGCCCTGCCCCAGATTGGGGCAGGGCGGGTCACTTTTATTCCAAATCACCGCCTTATAATGGTCTCAACAATCCGTTTGACATACGCCCCCCTGTATGATTAACTGAAACCAGGCGCTCCTGGGCAAGTACCTGCCAACGCACGATAAAAAGTGGCGTGCCCTTCGACAGGCCCTTCTTTGGAAGGTCAGGCTCAGGGCGAACGGAATAAACCTGGTTTCAAATCAAGACCGAGGTCTTAAGATGAACATCGGCGCTATGATAGTGAGGCTCCGCATCCCCGAAAACCGTTCCCTCAAGGGCAAGAGAAAAGTGGTGAAATCTATTACCTCACTGGTCAGTAATAAATTCAACGTCTCCATCGCTGAGGTCGACGACCACGACCTGTGGCAGTTAGCTACACTGGGTGTAAGCTGCGTCAGCAACGACGGCCGTCACGCAAACGAGATCCTTTCACACGTGATGGACTTCATCGAAGCAAACAGGGGCGACGCCGAGGTTCTGGATTATGAAATCGAGATTATACATGCCCTGTAAAAAGCCGGGAAAGCGATGAACACCTCTGCCTTTCTCCCCCACCTCAGGAGCGTCCCCGCCTACAGGGACCAGATCGTTCACACCGAGCACATTCCATCGAGAGAGGCAAGTTACGGCGAGCTTGACGAGCCTCTGCACCCCACGCTTCATGCTTCCCTGGAGTCAAACCGCCTGCTCCCGCTTTACAGCCACCAGGCCTCGGCCATTAACGCTGTCCGGGCAGACAAGAACGTTGTGGTAGTCACCCCAACGGCCAGCGGCAAGACTCTCTGCTACAATATACCCGTCCTCGATGCCATCTTAACCCATAAAGGCAGCCGCGCCCTCTACCTTTTCCCCACTAAGGCCCTGGCCCAGGACCAGCTGCGAAGCCTGAGAGAGCTGACCGCCTCCGGGGAGATAAAGCTGAACTACGATACCTTCGACGGCGACACGCCCCAGTGGGAACGCGCCGAGATAAAGAGAGCGGCGGAGATCGTGCTCTCAAATCCGGATATGGTGCACCTGGGCATCCTGCCCAACCACCACTCGTGGAGGGAGCTGCTCTCCCGGCTGAGGTATGTCGTTATCGACGAGGCCCACATCTACCGCGGCGTCTTCGGTTCACACGTGGCCAACGTACTCCGCCGCCTCAGGCGTCTCTGCGCCCACTACGGCTCGACCCCCCGGTTCATCTGCTGCTCCGCCACCATCGCCAACCCCGGGGAGCACGTCGAGCGGCTGACGGGGCTCCCTTTCGAGGTCGTCGCCGGGGACGGGTCTCCTCACGGGGGCAAGGACTTCGTTTTCTGGAACCCCCCGCTCATCGACGAGGCGAAGTCCGCACGCCGCAGCGCAAACAGCGAAGCTACTCTCATATTAACCGAGCTTGTGCAGCAGAGAATTCGCAGCCTCACCTTTACCCGCAGCCGCCGTCTCACCGAGCTCATATACCTGTATGTGCAGGACCAGCTCAACCAGAGGGAGCCGGGGTTAGCGGAGATGGTCAAGCCTTACCGCGCCGGTTATCTGGCGGAGGACCGGCGCCGGATCGAGCGCGAGCTGTTCGACGGCGACTTGCTGGCTGTAGTCGCTACCACGGCGCTGGAACTGGGTGTGGATATCGGCGATCTGGACGCCACCGTGCTGACCGGCTACCCGGGTAGTATCGCCAGCACCTGGCAGCAGGCGGGAAGGAGCGGCAGAGGCAGGGAGAGTTCCTTGAGCTTCCTCATCGGCCTGGACAATCCCCTCGACCAGTATCTCATGCGCCATCCCGACTTCTTCTTCGGCAAGAGTCACGAGAACGCCCTGACCGACCCCGATAACCTGCATATCCTGAAGCCCCATCTCCTCTGCGCCGCGTGGGAGCTGCCCCTGAGCGACACCAGGGATGCATTATTCGGAGACAACTTCAGACAGGCTATAGCCGAACTCGAAGGAGAGGGCCTGCTGCGCAGGCACCTCGGCCGCCGGTATCCTTCGCCATCATTGATATATCCCGCCCAGGAGATCAACATCCGCTCCACCTCGTCCCACAGCTATTCCCTTGTCGATGCCACCACCGGCAGGCTTCTGGAGACGGTCGAGGAGGCCAACGCCTTTTTCCAGCTGCATCCCGGCGCTGTCTACCTTCACCAGGGCGAGTCCTACCTGGTCACGGAGCTGAACCTGACAGCGCGCACCGCCTACGCCGCGCCCACCGATGCCCCCTTCTATACGCAGACCAAGGATATAACCGATATCAGCATAGTCAGCACGAGCCTTGAGAAGTTCGTACGCGGCACTATGGTGCACCTAGGGAAGGTGGAGGTCACCACCACCGTTCTCGGCTACAAGAAGAAGCGTATATTCACCGAGGAGGTTATCGGCGAAGAGCCCCTCGCCCTGCCGCCCCAGACCTTCCCGTCCGTGGCCCTGTGGTTCGACATACCGCCGCAGGTTGAGGGGAAACTGGCGGCAGAGGGACTCGACATCGCCGGTGGTCTGCACGCCGCAGAGCATGCCTCCATCGCCCTGCTGCCCCTGTACGCCCTCTGCGACCGGAACGACATAGGCGGCGTATCCACGCCGCTCCACCCCGAAACCGGCGAAGCCCAGATATTCATCTACGACGCCTATCCCGGGGGAATCGGAATCGCAGAGAAGGGATTCGAGCTTATAATAGAGCTGTGGGAGGCAACGCTCAAGGCGATCTCGGAGTGCCCCTGCCGGGAAGGATGCCCCGGCTGCATCCACTCGCCCAAGTGCGGCAATAATAACGAGCCCCTCGACAAGAAAGCCGCAGTGGTGATACTCAAGGAACTCCTGGGCATAAAGAGGTCACGGAGGGTTTAAAGGGCAACTGTTGCTTTTCGTGGTACAATTTCATATACCTTACGTCCGTTGTCGGACGAGGAATACCGGACTGGAGGCGGGAGCCTAAATGGAGCAGATACTGGGGAAAAGGTTCGAGCCTAAGAAGATCATAGATAACCCCTCGGAGGAGAGCCTCCGTGCCTGGGCCCTGGAGCACGGCGGGGTCATAAGCGAGTTCGGCAATCTCTCCGTAACGACCAACGTGCGGAACAGAATGGCGAAGTTGACGGAGGTGATACTTGACCAGCCGGACCCGGAAGACGCCGGGCTCGTCCATAATGTCCTCGACTACCTGAAGAAGAAAGAGGTGATAGCGCTGGACAGGGTCATGTGCTCAACACCGGGGTTCAAGAGGCACTGCAGGTTGTATGTCACGGCCGAGTACGCCAGGCTCCCCTTGATGTGGGGCAATACCCTGTTCCCGTCTGAGGGGAAGGAGCCCGATTTCATAGCGCTCACCGTGCCGGAATGGCGGGAGAAGAAGGTGCTCGTGTTCCCTGCGGCCGGATTGACGATCATCCTGGGGAGCGACTACAAGGGCGAGAATAAGAAGGCGATGCTCCGGCAGGTCATGTATTGGGCCAAGAAGCAGGGGCATCTCGGTCTTCATGCGGCAAGCAAGGTATTGCGCGTATACAGGGGCAAGGAGTTGAGGGATTTCGGCTTCCTGCTGTTCGGCCTCAGCGGGACCGGTAAGACCTCCCTGTCCTGCCATTCGCACTGGCTGGGCTATCCTGAGACAGTCGTTATTCGGCAGGACGACGTCGTGATATTGAAAAGGGACGGTGCGGCGGTCGGCACGGAGGACTCATTCTACATAAAGACTGATAGCCTGGAAGCCAGCTCTCAACCCCTGCTCTACGCGGCGGCCTTGAGCCCCAGGGCCATATTGGAGAATGTGCTGGTACATCCGGAGACGGGGAAGGTCGATTTCTTCGACAGTAGCCTGACTTCCAATGGCCGTGCGATGGTCAAGAGAAGGGACATTGCGTTCACCGACGAGAGCGTGGACCTGGAGAAGGTGGATTTCATCGTATTCATCACCAGGAGGCAGGACATTATGCCTCCGGTCGCCCGCCTCAGTCAGGAGTGGGCAGCGGCGGCCTTTATGCTCGGCGAGTCCGTAGAGACCTCGGCCGGCGACCCGACCGAGGCGGGCAAATCGCTCAGAGTAGTGGGCACAAACCCGTTTATCGTCGGTTCCCGGACTGAGGAGGGAAACATGTTCCTCGACATCCTCCGGGCCACTCCCGACATCCAGTGCTTCTTCCTGAACACGGGGGCTGTCGGAGGCATGGTCAGGGGCCAGAATATCTCCGTGAGAGATTCAGTGAAGATGCTGGAGATGATTGCCAAAGATAAAATCAAGTGGGTAAAAGACGATTTCTGGGGATACGAGGTGCCTGCGGAGATACCCGGTGTCGAAATGGACCGCTTCGACCTCAAGAATCACTACGATGACGAGCAGATAGATGAGCTATCAAATAACTTGAAGAATGAAAGAGTGAACTGGCTTTCGCAGTTCCCGGGCCTGAACCGGGACATTCTCAGAGCTCTCAATCCGTGACCTGCCCTGCCAAACACCATAGCGCTTGCGATATTATACTGCAGCGCAACATCCTGGCAATAGCATTCCATAAGAGTATTGGGAGGTCCGTCCAGTAACGAAGAATCGAGCAAGAGTAGTTGAAGATGGCTGCCGTATATCGCGTAGGAACCAGCGGGTGGCACTACGCGCACTGGAGGGAAAGGTTCTACCCCGGGGGACTCGCTAAGACCGGGTGGCTCGAATTCTATGCCCGGAGCTTCCCCACGGTCGAGCTCAACAACAGCTTCTACCACCTGCCCACGGAGAAAGCATTCGACAGGTGGCGCGATTCCACGCCCGATAATTTCGCTTTCGCTGTGAAGGTCAGCCGGTTTATCACCCATATCAAGAAGCTGAAGGACTCCGGGGAACCGCTGGCCAATTTCCTCGGCAGGGCGAGGCTGCTCGGAGAGAAGCTGGGGCCCCTCCTGTACCAGCTTCCGCCCGGCCTGCACCGAAACGACTCCCTGCTGGAGGGTTTTCTCTCACTGCTTCCCGCCGACCTGAGCCATGTCTTCGAGTTTCGCCATGAGTCCTGGCTTACCCGGGAAGTATTCGACATCCTGCGCCGCCACAATACCGGCTTCTGCATCTTCGATATGCCCGACCTCACCACCCCCCTCGAAGCCACCGCCGATTTCGTCTACGTCCGCTTTCACGGGAGCAGCAGCATGTACGGGGGCTGCTATTCCGACGAGGAGCTCAGCGAATGGTCTCGAGACATTGCGAGCTTGGCCAGGGACGTAAAGGCAGTCTACATCTACTTCAATAATGACATCGACGGGTTTGCGGTTAAGAATGCGCAGACACTGACGGAAAAGCTCAGGCAGACCTCATTGCCCCGAAACAGGACCTAAACCTCTCGCCCTGAGCCTGTCGAAGGGAGCCCCTCGATTCCCCCGGGACAGATTCCCGAAAACAACGCAACCGGTGTACCCGCGATCTCCCCTGTTATCCGTCCCTAAAAAAAGTTACAGAACACTATATCACACTCATTGAGCGTCTTCCCACAGTCAGCAGATTGACGACCCATTTACACGGCCAACGGATACATATAAATGTGAACGTAACCTGAATCAGGGTTTCAGGCAGCGAACTTGCATATTTCTCCAGCAAAGTCAGAGGTGGAGTGAAGTAACTTAAGGAAATGTCACCTTGACTTGCACAATGCAGTACTCTACGATGGCCATACACAGTACTATAGTTTAAGTACCATAGTTTCGGTACCCAGTACTATCAGGGGGTATAGTCGCAGACTACAAGACAGGCAGCCCGAGTAACGGGGCCCCATAACCTTACAGAGAGGCACGAAATGAAAGTAACGATCGTTCAGTATGACAACGCGGAGGATGCGCTCTGGGAAGGTGAGGCGCTTTCTGCCAGTTGGGACAGCGACAGAGGCGAGTTCGTGATCCGTGGTGATGCCGATAACATGGCATGCGCCGGTATAGTGACCAGCCTCGCGGAAAGGCGTAAACTGCTTGTCGAAATAGAGGACACCGGACCGGGCCAGTTAGTGTGGCGAGGCTATGTAGGCAGCGCGGAATTCTTAACCTTCGATTCCGACGAAGTGGAATGCTGTCTGGTTATGCTGCTGGATGACTGGTTCGGCATCATCCCCCAGTTCAGCACTTCCTAGATTCCGTTGATTTGAGAAAAGGAAGTTAAGTTATGAAAGCAACAATAAGTCATCTCGATAACGGAGAAAACACCCTGTGGGAGGGTGAGGTTCTGAGCGCCAACTGGGATGGCGACAGGGGCGAGTTCGTGATTCGTGGTGACGCGGATAGCCAGGCGTTTACCGCTTTTGTCACCAGCATGCTGGAAAAGCACAGGCTGTCAATCGGGATCGAGGATACAGATGCCACCCAACTGGTATGGCGAGGTTACGTGGGCAGTGCCAAGTTCCAGGCGTACGAAGCCGAGCAGGTGGAATGCAGTCTGACAGTTACACTGGACGACTGGTTTGGCATTTTCCCGGAATACAGCAGCTTCTATTTCTGCTAGAGCGATGGAATGATTAAATTAGCAGTATTTGTCTTCCTCAATATCCTGGGCGCGGGGTGCCTGGTTACGGCTATCCTTCTTGGCGACAGCTTGACTCAAATGACCTTTGCCGGTCTTTTAGGCGGCGCTTGTGTCGCCAGCCTGGGGATAGCATCACTACTGGGCTTCCTGGAAATCCAGAGCAGGCATCGTGAGAAGCAGCTCTATGCCCGCCCCCTGGAGCCACAAGCGGACGACTACTTTCGACGCCCACAACGGCCGCGCTAGGTCTCTTCCAACCTCGCCGCGGTTCTAGCCAGTTCCCAGGAATAGTCATACAAGTGCAGCCCCTTGCTCAACGCCATGATCTCCCCATCCTCCACCCCTATCTCACTGGCCACATACTCCTTCAGGAGCTGTATCCCCGCCAGATTTGAGGGTAAACCCGCCCATAAGTCCCAGGACCTGAAATAGACAATGAAGTGCAGCTTTCCATCGGCCACCCTCGTATCGATGCCCCGCAAGCAGGGGGGGTCGGGGAGCTTTATAGAGTCCCTGCTTCCGACCGCCATGAACCCCTGATTCGTATTGTGGCCACCCTCTTTGTATATCCGGATAACCTCCGGTATCTGTGACTCCAGGTCTTCACCGTAGGTATACTGCTCCGTATCAGCCTTGAAAGAAGTCAACAGGTACTGAAGGTAGTTCTCCACGTATTCCATCGACGAAGGAGGGGGTACTCCCAATGGCACATCAGGAACGAGAGGCCGCCTGCCGGGATGCCTGACCTGCAGGACAATGAAGTCCAGCTCTTTCCTGCGACCCCCGACGTTGCTGCCCCTCTCGATGATATACTCGCGCCCCTGCGCCAGCACTCTGCGCAGGCACATAAACCATGCCTCCGGCAGGTCCCTGGCGTCTATCTGCTGAACTTGCATAGCTAGATCACCCCGTCTCCCAGGAATTCTGGCCCCGCTCCAAAGCGGTAGCCTTGCCGTCTGTTCCCTATTATAACTAGCTCGAGCGGGCAATGTCTATGAATTTACTACTCAGCTACCGGTTGTTCCTGGCACATCACACTGATGTCGCTTTGCGTAGCCTGTCCTGAGCTTCGAAGGATTCTTCGCTGCGCCTGGGATGATACCAAGCGTAGGGGCGTTCAATTGAACGCCCCTACTGAAACTGGATTCCCGCTTCCGCGGGAATGACATACTAGAGACAACCGATGGATAAAGCCACATATCATCCAACACAGCTTGTTTCGGTGAAAGCAGGCAGCGTGGAGCTATATATTTCATCGGTAGGGGCGTTTCGCGAAACGCCCCTACTTGTCGAACCACGAAAGATGAAAATATATTTTTAACAGACAGCAGTTAAGAGGCCGTTCGTGGTGAGCCCGTCGAACCATGAATGGTCCTTCGGCAGGCCTGTCCTGACCTCTTCCTTGTAGAAAGCGGAACTCACTTTTTCACCTTCACCTGACCTCTCCCGTTCGGCTGAGCTCACGGCCGAAGCCGTCAAGGGAGAGGAACTAAAAATCCTCTTTCACCGTGGCAGTACTATAAATAGTCCTCCCTTCCCTTGCGGGAGGGAGTTAGAGGGAGGGGGAGGCATCCACCCTAAGCCGCTGCCTGGGGAAACAGTATTCTCTCCACCTCTTTAAGCCGGTCCCAGCCTTTGACCTCATACGGGAACATGGGCAGTTCGACTATAGGCATATCCGAGTACCTGTCGTAGATTATATCCAGGTATTTTTTCTGCTGTTCAGCCTTGGCTTTCAGGAAATCCGAGTCATCAGCTTTGATGACATTGTTGACTATCAACTGGCCCACCTTGAGACCATAACTGTCCAGTTCGTTAAAAACGCTTTCAAGCTGTTCCACCGCCAGAGCCTCCGGTATAGTTACGATCACGAACTTAACCTGATGTATGAGGAAATCCATTTCATCAGCGGACAACTTCTGCCAGCGACTTATGATATTCAGTATCGGTTCTTTGCTGATATTGCTCAGCTTAAGCCTGGTATAGATCCGCGGCGCCATTCTCAAATGCTCCAGGAGCATTGCGGGCGTATGAAGCAGGGCAAGCGTCTGTCCCAGCGGCGCAGTATCCCAGATAATATTGCTGTAATCACCCCCAAGTCCCAGTTCCCTGATGTAATCGACCATAAACTCATCGCTGAGGCCGGGCAGGATCGAGGTGGTGAATTCAACGAACTCCCCGTAGTCAATATCTACGAAGGAGGAGAAGACATCATATACCTCCCTGCCAAATTTCTCATCCCACATCTCCTCGACCTCTTCTACACCGAGCTCATTAATGTACAATGATCCCTGGATCTTTCTTGGCTTCTCATTGCCTGCTGCCTCAAAGATATGTGACAGCGAAGGGGTCGCATCTGTCGAGATAGCCAGCGTTTGCTCCCCGGAGGAAGCGTAGTGCAGCGCTGTTGCCGCCGCACAGGTCGTCTTGCCCACACCCCCCTTCCCCGAGAACATAGTTATGCTTGCCCCGTTCGAGCCAAGTCCTCCGTTAAAACCAGACATAATACTCTCCTGCCAGCGATGGATGAAACCCTATAGTCATGCCCTGAGCCAACGTTTATTCTACACCATAACTTCGCCTGCGGGGAAGCACTCCCCGGGGCAGCTGAAAACCACCAATGATACACAGTTGACAAAGTTCGACAATTATGATAAATATCTCGCCGAGGAGTTCGTTTGCGACCTCACAGCGAACGCCTCGGGGGTGTGGAGTGGATGCAGGGACATAGAGCCTCGAGGTCGATATCTCTGTCAAACATGATGGACTGCCATGCCCGTTGTGTAGATGTCCCGGCATTGCCTGGAGTCCTATTAATAAGTTGGGTTTCCGGCGATCCCAACCCCATTCTGTAATTCTACTCTGGATAGACAGGAGGAACCATAAAAATGTACGATTTTCTGTTTCCCGACACATCTTTTACAACCTTCACAATGCTCCGCCAGACCTGGGCCGCGGTGAATAAAGTGGCCGAGACTAAACTGGCCAAGGTGGGCCTGACACCTGAGAAGGTGGCCGTCCTCTGGACCTGCAGGGACTATCCCGGCACAATAACCCCTGCTGAGATATCACGCCTGGTCTTCCGCGAAAATCAAACCATTGCCGGGCTGCTCAATAGAATGGAAAAGGAGGGTCTGGTAAAGAGGATTCCGAAGCGCAAGGGGCACCCGTTCACGGAAGTAAAGCTTACCGAGAAAGGCGAGAAAGCCTGCGGCCCCGGGATTGAGGTGATGAAAGAACTGATTACAGAACTGCTGGCTGCACTGTCAGTAGAGAAGCAGGAACAGCTTCAGAGCCTGATGCGAGTGCTGCGCGACAGGTCGCTTCAAGAGTTATACATGGAGGCAAAGCAGCCACGGGGCTACCCTCCGGGAGAACCCATCCCTGTTAAATGGTAGGGAGTTATCGCGACCTCTTCAATAATATACCAGTTACATACAGGGTCGCCAGACGGTCGACCTCCACTTTAGCCCGGATTTCTTACAGTTCTTTGCCCTGTCCGGGAGTCCTTTCCCGGCTAAAGTAGTCAGGAGGTCTCAGCATGAAAGTGCGCAACTACCTCGAAATAGAACCTGCCGAGGATGTGCCGGGGGTTCTACGGCGCGTCGCTATCGGCGCTGAGGACGGCGCTCCCAGGTTCGTCATGCGCGTCTTTGATGTAAGTCCCGGCAGCTCCACTCCCTTCCACTCGCACTGGTGGGAACACGAGGTGTTCGTACTGTCGGGTAAGGGTCGAGTCAAGAACCAGGAGGGCGAGAAGTCGATTGCAGAGGGAACCGTTGTATATGTTGCGCCCGATGAGGAACACTGTTTCATCAACAGCGGCAACGATGTTCTTCGATTCATCTGCGTTATCCCAATGGAGAATAAGGGGTAATATTTAAAGGGAGAACAATTCAGCACCCGAGATGAAAGAGGGTTGGATTCCTGTTTCCGCAGGAATAACAGAGAAGCGCAGGCTCTACTACCGTTCGCCCCGAGCCTGCCCTTCCCGGGAAGGGCCTGTCGAAGGGAGCCCTCTAAAAGGCCGTTCATGGTTCGACGGGCTCACCACGAACGGCTGGTATGCACTGCCTCACGCCAAAAATAATTTGCAGTCTGCAATTCGAATTTCGAACTTCGCAGTAAAGCACGAAATGAGAATGCTGAAAAAGTAGGCAATTTTACCTTGAGATGCATTTAGTTTCGAGTTAAGATGCACTCAGCAAAATATATTAAGGAGCATAATCCATGCTGAGGCCAAAATCAACACAGCTT
>Ga0180431_10001941_pt1 | contig 28097 bp, 26 predicted proteins | sample SS_ome_11_FD_132459 | JGI IMG/M metagenome (GOLD analysis project Ga0180431, IMG submission 132459) | Hypersaline lake sediment archaeal communities from the Salton Sea, California, USA - SS_1_MS_1 metaG | ecosystem: Environmental > Aquatic > Non-marine Saline and Alkaline > Hypersaline >... | reverse complement strand
TAATGTTTGATTTAATGTTTGATTTAATGTTTGATTTAATGTTTGATTTAATGTTTGATTTAATGTTTGATTTAATGTTTGATTTAATGTTTGATTTAATGTTTGATTTAATGTTTGATTTAAAAATGAACATGTCTACTCCAGTTCATCATGATTGATAGATACATGTCTTTAGTGGACGGTTAAAGAAAAATTGATTTATAATAACTAAGCTTATTATAAAATCGATAATGACTACAACTGAGCATTTTCAGAAAGTACCAGATTATTTCTCTTCTCCTGAGGAATGTGCTGCTGCCAGGAGGCGCAATGTAGTCACAAATCCTCGGTATAAGAACTTCAAACAAACGCATTTTACTGCGGGCGATGAAGATCAATTCCAAGAATATCGAAGTGAAACAAACGGAGAAGTATGCATACCCAGGATAAATCTCGATGATAATAAGTTCAAGAATATTGATTTATCTCCTGATCTAACATGGGTTAAATATCAAAATCTAAACGCGACTGCTGTTTTGAATACTTTTAGATACATGTTTAACAAGTTTAAGAAAGGAATTTTCGTCAAAATTCAGGATAATAAATTGAGAGTTTTTCTACCGTTTAGTAAGAAGAACTTTGTAAACGAATGGGGGAATAAAATCAAGATCGATCCTCGCTTTGGAAACATGTTTAATTTTGCTAAGTATATTAACAGACTCGGGAAGAAAAATTTCAGAGTAAGTGTGTCCAAGTATCCAGAGAATTGGTATGCCAATAATTGTCTAGTTAGATACGAATATCCAATCAACGAAGGCGATACTAATGTTCCCAACATGAGTGATATGTTAAAAACCCTATGTGCACACAGAAGAATACCAGATATCGAGTTTTTTATCAACAGGAGAGATTTTCCCGTCATCAAAAAGAATAGTACCGAAGGATACGATCATATGTTTGGAGATAATCATCCTCTTTTATCACACGAATACGATCAGTATGCTCCTATATTGTCAATGGTCACTACCGATGAATATGCTGATGTCCCGATTCCCACAGGAGATGATTGGGCTAGAGTATCTAGTTATGAGGGAAAATTTTTCGGTAAAGCGTGCCGAACTTATCCAAACATTAGCGATTTCAAGACTGACTGGAAAAACAAAAAACCTACCGCTGTATTTAGAGGTGCTAGTACAGGCTGTGGCGTAACTATCGATACGAATGTAAGACTAAAGTTGGCTTATATTTCGGCTACTACACCATCAGATGAATATGGTCCTCTTCTTGATGCTGGTATAACAAAATGGCAACTTCGCCCTAGAAAACTAAAGGATGAGAAATACCTCCAGACTATCAATGTCCCTCAAATGAATAAATTAGGTATAACATTGGTACCATTTCTCACTCCTCTCCAACAATCAGAATATAAATATCTGATCCATGTAGATGGGCATGTATCGGCATTTAGATTGTCTCTCGAGCTGAGTATGGGATGTTGTATTTTATTGGCAGATTCCAAATACAGAATATGGTACAGACCAATGTTAGAACCTATGGTACATTATGTACCTGTAAAGGCAGATTTATCTGATCTGGTATCTAAGATCAGATGGTGTCGAGCACATGATAAAAAATGCAAAAAGATAGCAAAGAACGCGAAAAAATTTTATCTAAAATATCTTCAGAAAAACGGTGTTCTAGATTATCTTCAAAAACTTATTATTAGCTTAAAAAATGAGACAGGAGTATATTTGTACAATACCGAAACTCCCCTTCGCCGACAGATTAGATTAGAAAGCAAACTAGATACGACGTATCCGGTAATACCAAAAACAGTAGAGGATATAAATACAATACCCCGACAAGCCAGATCATTCGGAATTTTAAAAGGACTCGAATGGATCATCAATATGGTTAATGATCAATCGTCTTTCTCAGACGTGGCTAAGAAAGGAGACATAATATTCACAAATAAGAATAAAACTGTTATTGTTCAAAAATACACTCTAGCCGGGTTTTCTTTCGTGATTAAAGGGACAAGTGATAGGATGAAAGAACTTGAGAATATTCACGAAGCTTATATCGGAACTATGGCTATTAATAATGTCGTTAAATACATCCCGAATTTTGCATACGTTTTTGGAAAATATGATGGAGAATACAAGTCAACTGTTATCATGGAACATATATTTGGATCGACTTTGGGACAATGGATCGAAAGTCGATCATTCAACATGCGAGACTTCATATTCATCTTAATTCAACTCGCCATGGCACTAGAAGTTGCCCAAAAACAAATCGGCTTTGTTCACTGGGATCTTACCCCATGGAATATTATGATTCAGACTTTACCACGACCAATTGCCTTCGATTACATGATCGACGGTAAAAATATATTTCGAGTGCATACCAAGATTATTCCTGTCATTATCGATTATGGTAAATCACATGTTATACACAACAAAGAACACCATGGCTACATTAATATGTATAAGGTCAGCACGATACAGGATATTATCAGTATATTAGTAACATCATTAGGTCCAGTTACTAACCTAAACCTTTCTAGTTCTGACGTGGATGAAGTCATTAAACTCGCTAATTTTATGTCCAGGACAGAATATAGACAAAGACCCTTTCGAAAAACCGGAGCAAAAGGAGTCTCAGACGTCCGATATTTCATCCTCAAAGCTAAAAAATATACCGAGCTTATTTCCAGTAACAAATATCAACTAGAAAATAAATCTCCCCTAGACTTTATTGAATATGTCGCTAAAAACTTTAGGTATAAGTTTCCATATGAAAGAATTGACATACCTGTGTTTAGAATAAACAAAGGCAACCCACGCCAAGTATATGAATATATTTTATCATCGTCTCAAGAGGAAAAAATTCAGTCTTTTGTCAATGTGTTTGATAGAATAAATACATGCGAGTTTCCCAAGCCTGTTAATTTGTTTTTTGCTTATTTTGCAGCACAGACTCTCGAAGACAATATATCGTCAGTTTATTTGCTGATGAAAAGATTTTTAGAAAGAGAAAGAGTAGAAACGGAAATGTACGATAAAATTTACGAGCGTTCTATGAAAAGGATAAATAAGACATATAAGAAGATACTTAAGAAAAAATCAAGACAAGCTACTAACGAAAAAGTTGAATACAAGATCGATGAGCGATTCGCCAAATTACAACATGCCTCGTACAACGAACAAACATTCCTCTTACCGGATGTTATTTTCAATCTTCTGGGGAAAAATAGAACCAAAATTGAGGATCTATCCGAATATAAAGATATAATAGAAAGAATTTTGCTCAATGACGGCAAATTCAAACTATCAGCCGAACACAAAGAGTACTATCTAAATAATTTCAAACATCTATTATTAACCAACAGTCTCATTATGAAGACTAATAGCGCGAATATAAACACTCTTTATAATACATCAGAAGGTATTTACGAAACAGACAATACATATCTACATAATAAATTACGCGATATACGGCACAATACACCCTCACAGACGAAATCAAATTGTAAATCTGCTGAAGAATATATAACAATTTATGGGAAAATTAACAAGCTAACGAGGTCTACACATTCGGATGATGATTCGGATGATGATTCGGATGATGATTCGGATAACGAGTAATTCACCGTTTAACATTTATTTATACAAATGGGGTAACATAATATTGAAAAAAGGTGAATATTTTTTTAATTTTATTTATTCTCTCACGTATAAATAAATGTTAAATGGTAAATTCTTTTTCACACTTGTTGGATTAATAGTCGCAGTTTTTGCTATTTGTAATACAAATATATCCCCCGCAATCAACGAAGGATTCTGGGGAAATCCTACTCGAGGAGTAAAAGTATTTCGAGAAGTTCATCCTTCAAACAATCATTGTGGAGGATATTCTTTACAAAACAACTACCAAGCCATGTTAGGAAATGATAAATTTGTTTCCACACCATCTTTTCAGGGACTACTGTCCCCCCGTATGAGTGGAATGGTCGATTACGGCGCTAATATTAGATATAATATGCCCAGTTATAAAAATCAAGCCGTTCCTTGTAACCCCCTAACTTTTGGTGATATGGCCAAAGAAGGCTACAAAGAAAATTATGGATGCAGCAAAGGAAATTGTGGCGGTGGGTGCAGCCCAGGTTGTGGCATCGCGAAATGTGGTAAAGGTGGTGTTCCCCTAGGATTACCCGGAAGTGGAGGTCCTCCTATTGCCAGAGATCCTAATTATGTTTCTGCAATGAATAAAGTCTATTCTCAAGGAAATCAAGACGTCGGTTCTCCCCTCGTTGCTGTTGGTGATATGACGACTATCGATGCAGCGGGTAATACCCAACAACCGATTGTATACAATCGGTTCATGTTTGCAAATCAAAAGAGTCGTCTCCGAGCACAAGGCGATCCTATTCGTGGCGATCTACCAATTGTCCCTTGTAATAACGGATGGTTTAACGTAGCCGTTAACCCTAATCTAGACCTACAAGAAGGCGCCATGAATGTTATGGGAGGTTCTATGAATCAAACATCTCAAGCTCTCGGAGAATTGATTTACGCGACATCTGGTGGGGCTGATACTACTATCGGAGGTGTCAACATGGCTAATCAATTTCAAACAACTCTTGGAGCTGCTATGGGAGATGTAAACGTCTCCAGTTTTGCTTAATTTATTTAAACAGTATATTTATATTATAAATGAGTCAAGACAAAGATAGAAGTCGCAAAAATCTTTCTATAATGCAGACCCCTGAATGCAGACCCCTGAACGCTGGTGAAAAACAGGATGTACTTAATCGACATATTAATGGATAGACATAGGATTTCTACGTACATGCCTAGTTCGATCAGAATTACAAATAACGGGTCAAAACTGTCATACGATGGATATATTCCATTCACATGTGAAGAATATTTAAAAATGTCCCACCATCTACCGACTTAAAAACATAATTACTATATATTAAGTATATATCAAGTATATATCAAGTATATATCAAGTATATATCAAGTATATATCAAGTATATATCAAGTATATCCGTAGGTATATTTCCGTGTCGAAAGAATTGTAGAAAAATCAACTGACGAGCCTGACTACTTAAGATATTCCCTCTTACGAAAAGTCCATTGGCACAGTTGTTTTGCTATGGTTCTTCTTCACAAACTTACATTTCTTAAACCCATTTGGGTTTAAGAAAACTATAAAAATCTTATAATTATTTAGAACAAGTACTTGTTCCCAAATCGTTAGATTGTGTGGTATTTTCGCCAGACAACCATAACGCATCATAAATATCGTCAGACATGAGAGTCTTAGTCTGATGTTCAGAATTAACGACAAGAGCTGTCATAATAAGTTCATCAAGACGATTAGCAATAATATTACGAATAGGGACAAAACAATCATCCGAAACACTCTTTACTCCTGCGCGACGTGCCAGACGAGTAATACTAGGCTTTGTAAGATCTTCCATTTTATATTTGTAGAGATCCTCCATCTTTTTAGATATGTTTTTACTATTTAATTATTACAATTCTCAATTTAAAAGATTGGAAGATGCTCAATAAACAAAATGCAATCAAGAGCTAAATCTCAACCACCCCCCAAAGCTGCTACACTTGTTAAAGCTGCCGTCGGAAAAAAGAAGAAATCCCGCTTCTTCGAAACTTATATCTCTAAAGTACTAAAACAAGTATCTCCAAATAACGGTATCACTTCCAATTCTAAACAACAGCTTAATAGTGCACTATGCATTATAGCTAGAACTATCTCTCTCATGGTTGTAAAATTAACAGAAATCGCCAAGAAGAAAACACTGTCTGATAAAGAAGTATGTAATGCCGTAAAAGTCTTGTTTACTGGCGAACTAGCTAAACATGCTATTGCCGAAGGGACAAAATCTGTTACGAGATTTTCTGGTACCTCTATCAAAGGTACCAGTCGACAAGGAAAGGCTGGTATCATTTTCCCGCCTTCCATTACCGAAAAATTCCTAAGAAATTTCGGGTATTCTAAAGTAATGGTTACAAGCTCCGCGCCAGTTTCCTTAGCATCTATTCTTGAATATTTAGTAGCAGAAATTCTAGACCTATCTTCTAAATCTGCAAATAGTAACAAAAGAATTCGTATTACTATCAGAGATATTCAAATATCGATAGGAAAAGACGAAGAACTCTCAGTGTTATTCGATAAATTAAACATTTCATTCCTCGGTGGCGGTATTGTTCCTTTCATCCATCCATGTCTCTTAACAAAAAAACCACGCAAGAAAAAGAAAAATACAGATTCAACTCCTGGAGTCAAAAAACCTCACCGTTTTCGACCAGGTACAGTTGCAATCAGAGAAATAAAGAAATTTCAAAAAATGAGCAACTGTCTAACTTTCGCTAAATTTCCATTCGAAAGATCTGTTCGTGCAATCGTTAATCAATATAATCCAAGCATGAAGATATCAAAAGATGTATTCATCATCCTACAATACTTTATCGAACAATACATCGTAAATCTTCTCAAAAACGCCAACGCAGCTGCAATACACGCAGGTCGTGTTAAACTCATGTTAAGTGATATTGAATTCATCTGCAATATCAAAAAATTATCAACCGAATACAAATTAACATCGGTAGATGAGGTAACAAATGGTAATGAAAATCAGGAGGAAGAGGAGGAGGAAGAGGAGGAAGAGGAGGAAGAGGAGGAAGAAGAGGAAGAGGAGGAAGAGGAGGAAGAAGAGGAAGAGGAGGAAGAGGAGGAAGAACTGGTCGATGAATAATCAACATCAGGTATACCAATTTATAATTATTTAAAAGAACACGATTTCTAACTTAAATGTCTAACCAAATAAATGATCAATCTACTCCCACATCAAATAATACCGAAAAGGAAAAAGAAAGTTCCTTACCCTCCATAAATGAAAAATATGCGGTTCTAATGGAAACTAGTGGAGAAGAATGCGAGAGTTGGTACTATTGCATCAAGTACAACGGAAATGAAGAAAATCTTCAATATTTGCAAGATCAATTAGAAACGGTTGACTGGTATATTCTAGATGACCTGAGCACTTTCGACTTAGACCTAGAACACTTAATCTGTGCAAAAACGGCAAAAGAACTCACAAAACTAGAACTAAACCATCATTCTTTTCATAGAAAATTTGACGGAAAATTAGATAGAATTAATCTACATCTACGCAAAAAGGATAAAAACGATAAAAAAATGGTCAAGGTCTTTGATATCCTTGGATACGGTCAAATAGAAGATTTTATCGACGAAGAAGACCTCGACGAAGAAGACCTCACCGACACACCCCAAACTTCGTCCTCATCAGACGATGATTCTTCTTCTTCCGAAGAAGAAGAAGAGAATCATCACCAAAAATCTAAAGAAAAAGACAATAAAAGAAATAATATTCCTGCCTCTCTTCGAAACAGCAATCTCCCCCGTTTTGCTAAGGCAAAACGAAGAGACCGAAGAAAACACAGAAATAGGTAAATAATCTTTTCCTATTATAAATGTCTAAAATACATGACACATTTATAATAATGCCATTTTGTATATTTCACAGCATCGATCCAGAAACAAACACATATCTCGGATACATATCAAATCCCACAGAAATTCAAGACAAAAATGGTATAACGCTCAAATGTACTCAAGATAGATCTCGTCCGTCATGGTTTCTATATGGATCGTTCTACGCCGTCTCCCCCATGTTTCGACCAATTCCGTCAGGACTTAAACTAATAAAATCAGTAGGTTTCGGAAAATTTCCGTACGGAAATAAAGACATCAAATTTCAGTACGACCCATTTAATATAGAACACAAATCTGTACCCTTTCTTGCATGGACCCAACCCGTACCTAACACTGTTCCTCTATATATTTGGAGTACCGAAAGAGGAAACGCCTTTCCAACTTTTGATGATGAACCATACGATAAAACAAGAGGTTGGAAACAACTAATCATTTCACCGATCTTCGTTCTCGTAGATGTAGATGAACACTCTCCTAAGGTCGACTCTAGCCTACACCCTCTCGCTAAATTTGACAAGAATAAATATGGAATACCAAAATTTAGATTTAAGGCATATAATGGGAGGTGTCTTCCCGCAGCCAAAGGTATGACACTCGAAGATTGTTTTTTGATAACAGATGAAGATATAATAAACGCAAGTGCGGGAGGGGGTCCACAAAATATATTATCCATAATACAGTCAGAAAATGAAATAGCCAAATCCGAACAATTTAATATTCCAAACTTATTTCGCAACATATCTCCTATTTGGATCACTATATGTATAACAATACTAATATTGTCACTAATCGCATGTATTATCGCACTCTCAAAATAAAATCTGAAATGAAAAAATGAAAATAAAACTCCAGATTTTATTTTCTAACAAAATGAGCCACGAAAGACAAGAACTCAGAGAGTGTGTATCTCAAATCCTTGTATATATACTCACACAACCCATCCATTTTTCTGGAAATAGCATCAAAGATCCAGTCACATCTCAAGGTTATAAGCATAAATTTGGAGTTCTGGATATCGAAGAAGTTTATTACGATCGTTTCTGCAGAATTTTCGATCATTACCATACAACAATTATGGAAGAAAAGGAAAGTAAATGGACCCCTGTCTTACAAAAAATGATGGAATGTATACCAATTCTCGCTGCCATCCCAAACGAAAACAGAAATAATATCGAAAACATGATCAGAATTACTCTCCATGACGAAAAACATAACGAAATTAAGGCCAACTCACCCCCAGACCCGATTTTATCCGACATCGGAATATGCTGTTACTGTGGAGATGAATGTAACCCACTGAGCCAGAGCTGCGGTGCTTGTGCCAGAGGATTATCCGGTAGAGCATTCGGTTTCAAGGTCCCAGAACACCTAAAGAAGTTCACCTAATCCTCTTAGATCCCTTGCTTATCAACTTAATTACCTTACTACAGAAATCATTTTCCCTACCATTTGCATACCTTGTAATAGCCAATGCCGTCTCCATGCAATTGTACTCATCTAACTCTGCTTCCGTAAATTCTTTAGATAATTTTTCATAGTGCTCCTGACACAAATTGAAACTTCTATCCTTTAATGCTTGACACAACTTCATCATCATCTTCCTAAATCCAACATCCTCTATCACATCCCCATCATCATTCTTATACTTAATCTTATTTCTATTAACATCCAGACACACTATCTTATTCTTAAATGGAAACTCTAGAGCAAATTCTGCATATCCTTCTGGACCCTTAACATGATGGTCTAGAGTAAGCATAGGAATTGATTCTTTTATATCCTCGATCCTTAATGGTTCCATATTCTGAATATAATTATTAATCTGAATATTTCTAGTACTGTTTACAGGTCTCTTTACCGCAGTTAAAGAAAGCTTTTCATATCTTTGTTGTTCTTTTACCAAAGAATCTCTCAATTCCTTTATGGTGTTATTTAGAATGTTTATTTCGTTCCTTAGTTTCGTATTTTCTTTTTTACAATCAGCCAGCTCTTTATTAATTAATACATTAGACCGACATACTCTGGTATGATACTTATACCTATTATTAGTCAAAAAATCTTTACCACATAGTTTGCATATAAATTCACCCTTAATATGCCCTTTTCCTTGGATTTTTAAACAATATTTTGTTTTCCTCTGATGTGTATTCAAGGAGCTTTTTGTGCTCAATATTTTATGACAGTATTTGCATTCCATTTATCGAAAAACACCTTGTCTTTAAATATATAACAAAATTGTTAAACGAAAGAAAATACCTTATTTTTAAATATTTAACAATTTTGTTAAATTATGAAGGGACACAATATCTTGGATCGTTTAACAAAATTGTTAAACGTAAGAAAGACACCTTATTTTTAAATATCTAACAAATTTTGTTAAATTATATTTAACAAAATTTGACAACTTTGTTAAGATTTGTTAAAGTTTGTTAAACGGATTTAAACTGAAATGCCTTGATTTTTGAATTTTAGAAAAAGCTTACAAACATTGTGTTGTGGCGATGTATTATATTACAAAGAATCGGATTTTCCGGAAATTCTTTTTCTCCGTTTTTCCGGAAAATCCGATTCTTTGTAATTTTTCTAGATTTCAAAATAATTATGTAGAGAATTATTTTGAAATCTCTTCCTCCGTTTTCCGGAAATCTTCCGGAAATCTTCCGGAAATCTTCGGAAATCTTTACGGATAATATACCGAATAATATCCATCTTGCCAAGTCCTAAGAAATCCTTTCCAAGAAATATTCTTCACGAGTTTATTTTTAATAGCCAATCTCATGCATGGTAGGAAGCATGATAAACAAGAACAGAACTCTCTGTACTTTCTCAACTCGTCATAATCAACAGACACGCGATTTATTATCTTATGACGTTTCACTAGATCGATATAAGACTGGGTTTTAATATCATCTGAGATGAGTATAAAATATATCGTGGATGTTTTGCGAAAAATATTTTTAAAGTCTTTACGTCTTAAGAGAATATTTCTGTCGCCTTTCATAATTCTACGAAAGACACGGGTTTCAATAGGTTTTATAGTTTCTATTTGTTTTTCATGCATAATATATATATATATATATATAATCCTTAAGTATCTACATCCATATCTATCTTATATAACCTATCATTCTTAACTTATCCGTTAGATACTTCTCGATATCTCCCAGTTTTACTGTATATGGAACTTCTATAAGATTTACTCTGTTATCTCGACATATTCTCCTCTTTAGTTCATCCCGATAGCCCTGATTTCTGAAGGCCTCTTTATTCTTGTGAAAATAAGGCACATACCTGTAATGTTGAACTCCAGAATATTCTACGCCTAGCTTTAATTTATCATCGTAACAATCTATCTCAAGATTATGACGGCCACCTGTTACTGGGTTTCGCAAAAAATCCGGTCTACAACTATTAAAAGGCCTGTTAAATAATTTTTGTAATACTCGTCTACATTCTATTTCACCTTTGCTTACTCGAGGAGGCCCTTTACGTTTATACCTATAATCATTACCATACCCATACCCATTACCATACTTTGATCCTGGTATATAATTGTATGATGTTGACCATGTACCGTTTTTTCCTTTCCTAAATATTGCTAGGACAAAAATTACTATTAGACTCACGACTACTAATATTTCGAAACCTTTATCGTTCCATAGTTTGGATAATTTTTCAAATATTTCAGTCATTTATTATTTTCAAGAGATTATTCTCCGGATTTTTTACTAGATATTGTGTATCTTATAGCGATTAAAGTACCCCAACACGCGAGAGCTATTAACAAGACCAGATTTTTATCTATGTTAGTATAAGTAAACAATGCATAAAAAATAGCTATAGCTGTCAGGAGAGATAAAGTGACATAAAAATAATCATGAGCATATGGTAAAGATTTTGAAGCACTGACCCAGTAAATCGAAATCAATCCAGTAGGAACTCCTCCAATTACCGCGGCTAATGCAGGGTTATCGATGTGTTGACTCGCCCATTTTACTCCAGCAATTACTGATCCTCCTATGAGGAATGGGAATATTAGATCTTTCAGATCAGACATTTATTATTACACAACGTAATACTTAATACTTAAAAATTTATCAAGTATTAAGTATTACGTTGTGTAATAATAAATGGAGAAAAGAACCGAAGAAGAAAAAATTAGAGAAAAATTTAAAGAGCCATGTGATACCTACTATTCCATATTCGTCTCTAAAGATATAGGTTATAAGTATCGTAATCTATCACCTTTTGAATTCAAAAATATTCTCATAAGATTAGCGCAAAAAAGGGCAGCTAAAGGGAAAGAAATAATAAACGCCGGTCGGGGGAATCCCAATTTTTATTCAACAATGCCACGTTATGCCTTTTCTCTAATAACACTTATATCTACTTATATTGGAACAGAGGATACCACGGGTCTCATTGAAGGAGATATGATCCAAGATCTAAAATTTATGCCTGAAGAGAAAGGTATTGCGCGTAAATTTTATTCCGAACTCCAATTGTACAGGCAAACTCATACTGGAAAATTTTTATACGAAGCTATCGAGACGATGAAAAGAATATCCGGGCTATCTCCAGATAAACTTATCCATCAACTCGTTATTTCGACAATAGGATGTTTTTATCCCAGTCCTCCCAGAATCCAGCCATTTGTTGAACCCGTGCTAGCAGAATTTCTATCCAAGACAATATATAATATACCAAATCTTAAGAAAAACGCTAAAATATTTCTAACAGAAGGAGCATCCGCTGCGATTATCTATATATTCAACTCGTTAAAATACAATAGTCTAGTGGTTAAAGGTGATACGATCGGTATTTTGACGCCAATTTTTTCTCCTTATCTAGAAATCCCCGAATTACAGAATTATAAACTAAAACAGGTATGTATAACCGCTGACCCAAACGACGAATGGGAAATAACTGATAGGGAACTAGAAAAAATAGCCAACCATGAAATGAAAGCCCTGTTTTTATGCAACCCAACAAATCCGACAGCTCTCTCTTTATCAAAGAGAACAGTAAGAAAGATAAAAAATATCGTTAGAACAAAAAATCGCAATCTGATCATCCTTTCTGATAATGTGTATGCACCGTTTGTAGGACAGTTTAATAGTTTACTCAAAGCATTGCCCTACAATACCATTGGTGTTTATTCATTTTCTAAGTATTTTGGTGTAACAGGGTGGCGTTTGGGTTCTGTAGTCCTACATAATCGCAACGTAATAGATGATGTTCTTCTCAAAAGTGTTCCAGAAAGTGTCAATAAAAGATATATAATGGTATCAGATACTCCACAAAATATCCCATTCATTGAAAGATTGGTATTGGATAGTAGACAAGTTGCAGAGGGTCATACTGCTGGATTATCGACACCACAACAAGTTATTATGACGCTATTTGCTATGCACGATTATATGGACAAAAAGAAACAGTATAATAAAACGATTAAAAAATTGTTGAGTTACAGAATGAGCTTATTATTGGATCCTTTGGAATACAAGATCAGGGAATCTGATATGAACAGCAATTATTACATTGTTATAGATCTCATCAAGGCATCAACTATCATCACAAAAGATGCAAAATTCGGAGAATACTTATATAAACATCGCGACCCTCTAGAATTCTTGATGCTCTTAGCCAAAAGATACTCAATAGTACTACTACCTGGAGTAGGTTTTGCAGGACCTTTTTGGTCTATTCGTGTGTCTTTGGCCAATTTACCATCCCACCAATATGAATATATTGGATATAGCGTAAAATTATTGGTAGAAGAATATTATAAGCAATATAAGCAGAAAAAACGTAGTAGAAACTAATCAATATCTTCCACGTTTACGGACCGCTGGACGACAAGACCTTACCTGTACGTAGAATTCTCATTCCTATACTTTGTCCCTAGTAATATAAATTGCATCAGCATTTATATTATTTATAATCATGATTAAATTGCTTAATCCTCATCGTCGTCCTCATCGTCGTCCTCATCGTCGTCCTCATCGTCCTCATCGTCCTCATCGTCCTCATCGGTATCAATATTATTCTCATTTACATCAGCATATTTACCAGCATATTCATCAGTAGTATCAATGGGTTTACGACACAGAGGGCATTCAGATTTATACTTAACCGCTTGAGAAATACATTCTGTATGAAAGATATGTTTACATTCTAGATAGGTAATATCCTCATCTAATTCAAATTCGCACTTACAAATAGCACAGTTATGGTCTTTATTATCTTCAGTTGCTTTCTTACTTTCAATATTAATTTTAATCCCAGGTTTTTTTTCAAGATTTTTGTAATGTCTGAGACTTTCCCTTAACCCCAGTTGTAATCTGATTTCGTCATCATTCTCCTCATGATTATTCATCATGTCGTGAAATAATCCAGACATGACTCCGAGGATTTGAATGTGTCCAAAAGCATCAGCAATTTCTCTGTTATCATGGGGATGATGGGGATGATGGGGATGGGGATGATGTCTGTGAATAGTATCATAAAAATATGGATTGATATCCTCGAAATGTCCGCTATCAGAACTAAATAGACTCATGATTGGATAATTGATAAAACCCATGTTTGGATTGGGTGGTTCATTAACATGTAATTCATTTGGGTTATAATTTGGGTTATAATTTGGGTTATGCACGGTAACGTTTATTCTCGATTTCTTTTCGTCGTTCGACATCTCTTTATATATAAAGAAATTAATATATAAATATTAATTTCTTTATAAACCTTTTATAATTCCTTATAATTCCTTATAAACCAAATTCATGTAGTTTTTAAATACACTTTAATGTTTCAAATTTTTTTTCAAAATAATGCTACATGGTTCCAGCCCAAATGCTGGAAACATTCCTTACAAATATCATCGTGAAACGACTTTCTGTCAACTGTTTTTAGTATTGTAAAATCTCCTTTTTTACATGGGTGTTTATATCGCATCAGCAACTGATACAACACATATTGAGTGTTAATGAAATTTTTCCTATCAAATCCAGGCTTGTTTTTGAATTTTTTATCATATAGTTCGGTTAATAGGTCAAAATCATCTAATAATTTATCCTCAAGATGGGATATATCATCAGGTTTTATGCCTGTCATTACAAAATGAATGAGATTAACATTTTCATAATGTTTTGTGTAGTCTAGTTCCTTCAAAAATAAATGTATATGTTCCTTAGTAATATTTTTGAATCGGACCTCTTTTCGTGTATTTCTATCTCCAACGAGTAAATGATGTCTTTCAAATTGGTCTTCTAATGAAGCGTATACCTTTTTATCAATGGTGCTATTCTGTTTTCCTTGATATTGATTAATGCAATCCCGAAAATGAACCTTTCGATCATATGTATATTTTTGGGATATATTAACGCGATCAATATCCTTGTAAGAAGAAGTATACAATAATTTTTTTTGTTGTGCACCACATGTTAGACATATATAAATACTATTATCAATAATATCAAATAGCTTCTTATTTGAACAATTATTACAAACAATCCGAGAATTTTGAGGAGGTATTTCTATATGAATATTCGTATATTTTTGCGCAATCCTCAAATACCTCCTAACAACCTTTATTTTCTCTTTATTACTCCTAGTCCGTTTGCCAACAAAACTAAGCTTAACTGGAGTCTGAAGTATTTTTTTGTATTGTTCTATAAGACTCACTGTTTCAGCAATATAGAAATGCATGACATCGTTGGAACTTATTTCATGTATTTTTTCGTCAAGTTCCTTGATATTAGCTTCCAAATTTCTACGCGACCGGAACGTTAATTTAGATTTTTTCAATGCCTTCTTTAGATCTGACAATTTTTTCCTGTAATTGGCTAATTTTTTGTATTCCACTTTAAATTCTTGCTTAATTTTAGCATCTATAACCAAAATATCTGGTTCTGACATCAATTTCTATATCATAAACTAATTTTTAAGTGCTCAATATTTTATCAACATAAATAAAAATGTCAAAAGCTGAAGAATCACTTGCGGAATTTAGAACTGTATGTAGAAAAGTATTCGGAACACCAATTGCTAGAAGAAAACAAGCAAGACCATTACCAAGACAAAGACCGGTTGCAATAAGTTCCATATCGAGGAAAAAATCTGATAGATTGAGAAGACAAAGAATAAGACAAAAACTCCTTGAACAACAAAAAGTATCCAGACCACGAAAGACCAAGGAGTCTGTTAAGGAGCCGGTTAAGGAGCCGGTTAAGGAGACAACTGAAGATATTGATATAGAATTGGAAAAAAGACTCAAGGCACTCTACGAAGATGTTCAAGTAAAAACAGAAAGCGACAAAAAAGAATGGAAACATGTAATATCTTCTTCTTTGAATAGATTGAATCAAACAGAACGAGAAGTATTAGAAGAGGAAGGTATTACTGATGTAGATTGTAAGAAACTACTAGAATGCCTTATATCTGATAAATGTAAACTACCACCTAAATCAGCAGGCAACGTATGGGCATGTGCCAGACCCCCTCCTTGCGAAGGGAAAGAGAGACAGAGAACAACTCGGGGGAGAAAATGGTGCTCTGGTAGATCTCAAGAAAATGTAGATGCAAAATTACGCCAAACTATTTCAGATATTAATACCAGAATAGAAGCACGCCTAAAACTTGCAATCGATTCTCTACCAAATCTTGAGAAAGATTTAACTAATGTTAGTAGAGAAGCTAAAAAAATGCCCGAATATGGCTCTAACTGGAGCAACGAACTGAAACAACAAGCAGATGCCGGCCTACAAGCTCAGACCGTATTGTTACAACGTGTAGAAGAAAAAGGTACTACTGAAGAACAGTTGACCAAGAGAATGATGGCACTCATGGATATGAAAGACCGCAAAGAATATGACAATTATATGTTTAAGTTTGCAGTCGATGCCACAAAATCTATTCATCAGGTCCTTCAACAAGATCCACAACAAAGAAATGAAGTCAAAGGAGAACAAAAAGGTATATCAAGAACAGATGATAAAATGGCAGAAGCAATGAGGTCAATGGAACAAGGTATAGCTCAACTGCTCGCCGAAAGTAAAAGAAATCGAGCAGACATTGAAGAAATTAAATCACAGATGAATACTGTTGAAAGAGCAGCTAGACGGACACTAGGGGAAGAAAGATGGGCAGATACCCTAGCTAGTATAAGAAGAGCAGGGTTTAGAGGTGCGCTAAAATCTTTACTAAAAGCACCTTTTAAAATGCTAAATATATTGTTTTTAGCACCAGCAAGGAATGGTTTTAATATTATATTCGGAAGTTTTGGATATAAAATATGGTCTATTATATGCTTTATTATTTTACTATTGATCATAGCATCATCTGCAATAATTCTAAAACAAAATGTACCTGGGGTTTACACATATATAGTAAAAACCGGAACCTATATATTAGAAACTATCATGCGAATGGGTTCAGCTGTTTCCCTACAACTAAAGACTCTATTTGGTGAAGCTGCACAAATTGCTATGGAAAATGCATGGGAAACCGTTTCGTCATACTGGAATCAGCTTTGGGAAAAGGCATGGGAGTATCTAGATATAAGAGGATGGATTGTCTCTATCATCAGGGAAAGTATGCCCAAAATGCCAAATCCATCCTCAATTCTAGAAAGCATGCCTTCCATGCCATCTTTAAACCCAGCAACATGGACATCGTGGTTCGGATTTGAAAAAGAACTAGAAATGGAAAGGAAGATGAAGAAAAAGAAGAAATTGAAAAAGAAGAAAAGGAAGAAAAAGAAGAAGAAAAATGTATCTCATCGCTAAAAACTTTTTTGGAGGATTCTCTGTTATATCTACAGTATTACTCCCATTTATGTTCATCTCTGAATTTCTATTTGGGATTTCTTCGTATTATATAAGCCTAGTATTTGGATTGATTCTGTTAGTGTTAAATGTATGCACAGTAGCTGAATCATGCAGTAGTTCAATCCAAGTTACTAGATATGAATTTGCCACACTATGTGGACTCAATGTCGGCTATCTTCTTATTATTCTTGCTTGGGGATAAAAAAGAAATTGAAAAAGAAGAAAAGCAAGAAAAAGAAGAAGAAAATGCACCAGCTTCTTCAAAACTTTTTTTGTGGCTTATTCTTCATGGGCATATTGACAATTCCTATCCTTTTCTTTTATGAATTCATTCTAAAAACCCCTCCATACACTTATTTTTTCGAAAGGATATACGGATGTATGATATTTACCCTATCTCTTTTAGGTGCAATCAATGGGAAATTAACAAGGTATGAACTCGCAACACTTTTAGGACTTATCACCGGATATATGATAGTGTTTATGTAAAGGATGTGAAGGATGTGAAGGATAAGGCATAATCAGTATATAATTAACTATTTAAAGTTTCATCAACTTTAAATAAATCTCAAAACAATGATCGATAATCTCGTTAATTCTTACGTTACTGTCCGAATTTCCTACAAAGGAAATAGCGTTTTTTTGTACCTATCGAAACATGACAATTGTATGTACCTCAACATCAATAGCCTTTGTGATAGGATTATTACTGTAGAAAGATGGAAACGTCGAAAAGCAGTTTCAGAATCAATCAATATTCTTAATAAGAAGATGCAACCCCTTAAATCTCTTTTTACACAGAAAAATAAAGGCACCTGGATCTGCGAAAGCTTATGCGAATCCTTCGGTAACTGGTACGGTAAAATGTTTAAGAAAAAGTACAATGTAGACTATTTCACAGACTTTGGTACTTTTCTGAAAAACAAACTAATTTCCCTTTACAACACCTTCAATTTCAACTCAGACCCATTCCACTCAAAAGTCGACGGGAAACACATCAGAGCACACAGAACATCACGCTTCATCAATCTCACAGACATCAGCAACATATACAAAAAGGACCTCCGTACTTGGAAAAAGACTTCAACATACAAGAACTACATCAAAGAATACCCGGACCACTGTCTATCTGGCAATTCAGTAACCGACGAACTTGGTATCCGCACAACTTACGGACACCATGATATCGCCATTATGCTTCTAAGTTACTACAGTCCCAGAGATTCACCAACCAAAGAATGTATCAACCAATTCATCTCACGCCTAGATAACTTACGCTCCCACCAAGACCAAAAACAACCTCCCCCGTACGAAGAAGAATCCGAATCCGAATCCGACTCCGATTATGATTATGAGGTTGAGGACGATAAAGAGGTTGAGAAAGAGGACGAGGAAGAGAAACAGAAAATTGACGAAAAGGTTCCTAATGAACAAAATATACCACACATCCATACTAAACATCTAGTTTTGAAACCAGGTTACCAAATCGAAAGCCGGCCAAAAGACGGATATATTAATGTTACCAATCTATGTAAGGCTGGAGGGAAGCAGTTTAAGGCTTGGAAACGACTCCAAAAAACCGAAGCCTTTCTTCGGGTTCTTTCAAACGAGGTGAAAATCAGCACCTCGTTTTTAATCAAGCGTAAAACAGGTTATGGTTCAGAACAAGGAACATGGGTCCACCCCCAAGTTGCAATTAATATTGCGCAATGGATTTCACCTGAATTCGCCGTACAGGTCACTTCTTGGATAGAGGACGAGAAACAGAAAATTGACGAAAAGGTTCCTAATAATTTGGTCAACCGTAAACTAACCCTCAAAAACGGTGAAACTATGAATATCCCAATGAGAGAAGATGGTTACATCAATCTAACATTATTATGTAAGGCTGGTGGAAAGAGATTTAACCATTGGTATGACAAAAAAGAAACTAAAGCCTTGATACAGGCTTTGGAATGTGATGCCGGAATTCCGGCATCACAATTAATAGAGGTAAAACGAGGTAATAGTTCTAAATTTACACAGGGGAGTTGGGGGCATCCTGATTTGGCAATTCAACTCGCACAATGGTTGTCTCCTTCTTTTGCTATCCAAGTGTCGAGGTGGACCAGAGAACTCCTCCTTACAGGATCTGTTACTTTAGGCAAGGAGAAATCAAATAAACAGTTGGAGGAATTGGCAAAGAATATTAGTATAGATACTGTTGAGTATGAAGGTAAGTCTGGTGTGTATATTTATGAGTTTTTACCAAAAGATGGAGTGGAGTGTAATTGGGAGAATGCTGAAGAGGAAGGGCGTAAGTATTATGGATTTGGTGTGACATCAGATCCTGCTACAAGACCTTATAAATATAAGAAAGATAAGAAAATAAGTAGAGCGTGGGTAAGAGAGTTTTATGATTATAATACACGTGCCGAGGCGTCAAAAGCGGAAAGTAGGATAAAAACTATTGTAAACGATCTAGGGATTGCTATAAAATACGATACGAAGATAGAATGTTTTGTAGCCAATGAAGAAGAGTTGGAAATAATTAAGGATGAAATAGCATCTCATAGGGAAAAGTCACAGAAATATTGTGATGATATGAATTTAGGCAGATTGAAGATAGAATCAAAAGAGCGGGTAGAGAAGTATAAGTATAAGTATAAGTATAAGTCTGATATTGCTGTTAAGTTGTTTGAGTCTGGTAAGATAACGTTTGAGCAGATGAAGGAGTTAATAAGATTAGACTCTAAATAAATTGAAATTAGATTTTAGGATTTGTCGTAAATTGAACATGTCTGGCTCTCAGTCTTACGCAGTGATATATCAAAGTTTTGGTTCTGATACTGAGCTTCTTGGTATGTATCCTTCCAAGGATGCAGCTGCTGAGTGTATTGCCAAACATATTGGAGTTTCAGAGTATATGGGGAAACTGTTTTTTAGTAGCGGCGACTTTTTTCTGGATGCACCTATGGATTTCTTCAGGAAAGGTTTGATGGAATATAACGGGGGTGATTTTATGAGAAACTTTGGACGAAGTCAATTTAGAGTTTGGTATACTATAAAAGCGATGTAAAGCTTATATATATTGTGATTATCATATACTTACAAAGTATATGATTGGAAATTTTAGTTACAAAACAGCATTTTTGTGTTTTGTAAACTGTATGGAGGGGTAATATAGATTTTATAGGTGAGATACATACCCTAAGCAATAAAATTTTTTGCGTTTTTGAAAAATATCTTGCCTTATATAAAAAACTATGGCTTCTATTTGTACATCAAACGTAACGTCGGGATTTATTGATCTTGCGACATTCGATGAACTTGAAAAATATATGTATGGTGGTCCCGATGCTACCGCTTATTTTGTCCGTGAAACCCGTAAGGCCACATGGTTCACGCAGGTCCCAGTTGTCCTTTCTCGTGCTGCTGGTAATCCCGCTTTCAACACTGAGTGGTCTGTTAGCATTTCTCGTGCTGGTGATTATTTGTTAGGAACTTGGCTGCGTTTGACTACTCCTCAGATTGATCCTTCTGCTGCGTTTAATGCTGGGGGTAATTTGCGTGTCCGTTGGACTCGTAACTTGATGCACAGTATCATTCGTGAGTGCTGCATTACTTTTAACGATTTGGTTGCTGCTCGTTTTGACAATTACCATCTCGATTTCTGGACGGCATTTACTGTTCCTGCCGGAAAGCGTACTGGTTACAACAATATGATTGGTAATTTTCCTGATCTTACGTTTCCTCACGGTCCCGCTCCTTCTCAGGGAGCCTTTATTCCTTCGTTCACTCTCAATCTTCCTCTGCCTCTATTCTACACTCGCGATAGTGGTGTTGCTCTTCCTACTGCAGCTCTTCCTTATAATGACATGCGCATTAACTTTTCATTCCGTAATTGGACCGAACTGTTGATCGTTGATGACCTCAATTTGGTTGACACTGGTGTCAACCCGTCTCGATGTGCAACTCAAGCAGATCTTGATAGCACTCCTACTCTTACTAACGTTCAAGTTTGGGCCAATTATGCTATTGTCTCCAATGATGAACGTAAGCGTATGGCTTGTGCTCCTCGTGACATTCTCATTGAACAGGTTCAAACTGCTCCTCGTCAGACGTTTAATCCTGTCAATGATCCTACCCCTAGATACGACATTCGTTTCTCGCATGCTATTAAGGTATTCTTCTTTGGTGCTCGCAACACTATTACATCTTGTCAGTGGGCCAATTATACCGCAGGTTCTCCCCAACCCTCTGCAACAGCTGTCGACTTTGCTTCCGATTCGATGACTGACCCGATTGTTCAGACTTCCCTCATCTATGAGAATACTAACCGTCTTTCTCAAATGGGTTCTGACTATTACTCTCTCGTCAATCCTTGGTATCATGCCCCCGTCATTCCTCTGGAAACTGGTTACCACATGTACTCATATTCTCTTGACTTTATCTGTCTCGATCCTATGGGTTCTACCAATTACGGTAAGCTTACCAACGTTAGCATTGTTCCCGAAGCTTCTGCTGATGCAATTGCTACCGCCACTGGTGGTCTCCCCCCAGGTTCCGGTGGTGACTTCCCTCAAATGTGGGAATTCGTTACAACTGCAGTCAATAATAATATAATTCGCATCAGCGGTGGTGCTCTTGGTTTTCCTGTTCTGTGAGAAATTTTTGTATACTGGTCTATTATACCTTATTATTTTTCCGAATTTTTGGTGGTGCTGCTGGTTTATTACTTTCGATTTAAAGATAAAATGATTTTATACAATGTATTTGTATAAAATACAGCAATGTTCTTAATGTACTTTATGGTTATACCTTTAGTTGTGAACCAAAAGAAATTTTAGGAATATCATTTATTATACTGTATACAGTATAATAAAATTAACAATCCAAACATATACTGCGATAACGATTTTCCCAGTCCCTCCCCAAGTTGCGTGTTTCACAAGAACGTAATACATATTTTGTAAAATATCTAGATCTTTTAAATAAAATTGAAACTAAAATACAGTTTCAATTCTAAAACGAAGATGTTCATTGAAATAGCTTGCCTAATTGCATTTGCTGCATTTATGTTATCTGCAGTGGTTTATATTTGTGGGAGACCTGTGCGTCCAAATGGACGTAGGAATCGTCGTCTTAGGCGGCGGCGACGACGTGTGCCTAGGGATATACCCTAAACTTAATTTCTATTCAGGAATATAGGATATGATTCCAATCTTATGAGTTTTTACATAACTTCAATCTTTTAATTTATCTAAATTTAGATAAATTAAAAGATGTGTACAAATGCGATAGCAATTTTTAATAGTAAGCATGTTAAGGGTGCTGTAAAATTTCATCAATGTGGTGATTCAGATCAAACTAATATATACTTTGATTTGAGTGGGATGGCGCCAAATAAAATAATGGCTTGTCATATTCATCAATATGGTGACACTAGTAAGGGATGTATATCATTGGGGCCTCATTGGAACCCGTACAATAAAGAGCATGGTAGTATATGTATAGATATAAATAACAGTCATGCTGGAGATTTAATAAATAATATTTGGAGTAATTCTAGGGGAAAGTTTAGGTATTATTATACTGACTCTCGTGTTCAGTTGAGGGGTGATGTTACGGAATCTATATTCGGGAGAAGTGTAGTTATTCATGATGGAATAGATGATTTAGGACAAGGGGGAGATACAGAGAGCAAGAAAACCGGAAATGCGGGAGGAAGGATGGCGTGCAGTATAATCGGACATGCTAAATAGTTTTCTAACAACCTAAATAAGCCCAGTGACATCTTTCAAGGGGGAGATTTTTCAACCAATCTCTTACTTCAGAACGTTTTCTCATTTTTATAGAGGGTAATACATCTAATATATCTGTATTCAGGTGAAGTTTTGCGACAACATATTCGGGATATTGGATGTAAAAATTAGGACTTTATCGAAGCACGAAGGCACGAAGGCACGTAGTAAGCTATCAAGTAAATTGGTATATAAAGAATATATTTCGAATTAATAAACAATGAGCAAAACAACAAGCAAACCTCGAATTAAGATTGTACTCAAAAAGAACAAAGCTATCAATAAGATTTGGCATCCAGAATCTACCCTGGTATTTAAATCATCAAAGGAAAAAATGGTCATTGGTCGGTATGAAGATGGGGAACTGATACCTCTCGATGAAGAAACACTGGATCTATGTACTAAGTGGAAATTTAAATATGATAGTAGTCTTGTAGAAGAGGAAGAAGAAACTGAATCAGATTCTGAAGGAGAAACTGCATCTAGACAAGATTCTGATTCTGAAGTGGAACTTGATGCAAAAAAGACACATGTGGAGCCCACATCGGAGAATTCTGAAAACGAAGATGATCCCGTCTCAGTTCCTGCCCCTGAGCCTGTCCCTGTCCCCGATTCTGTCCCCGATTCTGTCCCCGATTCTGTCCATGAGCCTAAATCTGAATCTAATCACAGATCAGACATGAAGTCTAACATGAAGTCTAACATGAAGTCTAACATGAAGTCTAGCGTTGAGTCAAATTTAAAGTATTTTGATGGTAAATCAGCAGATATTTTACACCAGTTGTTGGATACATTCAATGGGAAAGTATCTCTCCTAGTTGCTAATCTAGACCAAGATATTAGTAATATTACTGCAGAGCGTGATGATTACAGGGAACGACTGGCAAAAACAGAAGCTGAATTAAACGATACCAAAATGACACTTTCCAATATCAAAAAAGTTTTAGGTAATTTATGATTAATTTATACTTAATTAAGTATAAATTAAACTAATCCGAATAATAATCTTCAGAATCAGTACTGTCGCTGTGATATCTTCGAGGATCGGTTTTTCTGGTTGCGGTACTTCCGCCTTTGCGTCCTGCGGTTACCTGTCGCCCTTTACGAGCGGTTGACCCCTTTTTTAATTCGCGTGCTTGTGCTTTGAGTGATTTGTTGGTATGTCTTGCGACAACTCGAACAATTCTTGTTCTCAAGTCTTTGACTGATTTATTAATAAGTGCATCGATTTGATCTTCTAGTTCTGAATCCATTTTTTGTTATGTAAGCTATTTCTTTAAATCCAGATCAATTATAATCTGGAATGGTTCTATTGTATTCGTTCATCATTTCTTTTTCTTCAATGTTTTCAAGTTCTTTGAGTTCTCGTTTATACCTTAGTAGATCCTTTCCTTTAGAATTTTGAATCTTATCTTCAAGATCATCCATACGAGACTCTCTTGAAAAACGAGACGAACGTGCTGTCTGTTTTGATTTGATTTTAGCTCTTAATCTAGCTCGCAATTCTTTTTTTGATAGTTTTTTGTCGGATGGTTGTGATGTTTTTTTTCTGCGCCGTCGACCGGGTTTATTTGGTTTTTTTGGGACAGGTCTAGGGTTTTCCATAATATTTATCTTATATTTATCTTATGGAAAGATTTCTTAAATTTGGTTAAGATTATAAGTACGGCAGCATGGGATGAAAAAGCCATTCTTGTTCTGTAAATCGTCTTATAAGTTTAGTCCATTTACAGAATTTTCATTATTAAAGTTTAGAATTGAGAGGCATATTGGGAACCTTCCGCTATTTAGAAAATCTGCTGAAACAATATTACTAATCATGATCTTTGACTGCGATATTTCTGTTATCCCCTATAAAATCAATACCAATAGAATCGGTTGTAACTGAATTACATAGTAATATAATAAAATTTAAAGCTTGTTCTGTTCAGAAATAAATGAGTAAATATGTCTCACGTCGAAAATATAATAAGCTTCTAGATAAATCCGAAAAATGGGTACAAAAATGTGATGAACTAAGCACAAGGCTAGATGAAGTTTTAGATGAAAATAATAATCTAAAAAGGCAGATTAAACAGTTAAAATCTGTTGAAATTCCAGATACAGATTTAATGGATGAACTAGAGTCCGAGAATAAAAATTTTAGGAAAGAATTGAGGAATCTTAGGCGTCAAATGAAAGTTAACGAGGAAAAATACAAAAATAGAATTGCACAACTAGATAGAGATATTCTCTTAAAAGACGGTAAAATTCAGAGACTAGAAGAAGCTCGCAAAGATCTTAAGGAAAGATATACAGAGCTAAAAGAAGATTATCGTGAACAGCAAAGATGGAACAGGAATAAATCTGGTCGAGATTAAAAAATGAAATCTAAAAGGATGAATCCTTTATTTAAATAATTATGAGCTCTCAAATCTCACCGTTTGCATATGCTATGTCAGCATCAACTACAACTGCCAATGGGGCAGTATCTTTATCTACTCCTGATCCATCTGGAGAATGTAGTGGACGTATGTCGTTATTTTTCAAGTCTGTCAGGGGATTAAATGCCCCTCGGCAATATCAATATATGGAAGAAGCATGCAGAGAGAGCCCAGAAGATGCTTTTCTATTGGCTTTTCACATCCGTGATTGCCGAGGCGGGAAGGGAGAGCGAGAGATTGGACGTCGTTCTCTAATCTGGTTATTCATTAATAGACCTGAACTCTTTGAAAGGGTGATGTCACTCATCCCAGAATATGGTCGTTGGGATGATGTCCTTCAGTTTTTTCCTGGAGTGTTGGATCTCTCTGATATTAAGCATGTCAGGGCTAATTATGTATCAACGGTCAAGGATTCTAAGCGTTTAGAACAACTCCATACTCTACAGCGCCAAATGGTGAACCTGTTTGCCCGGCAGCTTCATCAGGATCGTAAGAATATGGATCAAGGGAGACCATGTTCATTAGCTGCCAAGTGGGCCCCAACAGAAGGAGATTCTTTGGACCGGCGCTCTGGTGTTTTTACAACACTTGCAGTCCAGATGAAGATTTCACAACGCACGTTGCGTAAGCATTATTTGACACCTCTTCGCGCTTATCTCAATGTTGTTGAGCGTTACATGTGCAATAAGCAATGGGATGCGATTAACTATAGCAAGGTTCCTTCGTGTGCAATGAAGCGACTGAAGAAGTCATTTGAGAAGCATGATGAGAAGAGATTTCAGGAATGGCGAACGGCACTCAAGAAGGGTGATCCGACAGTTGCAAAGGTTAATGCTAAGCAACTGCAACCTCACGAACTTGTTCGTGAGATGCGGACTACTGGACGAGCCGATGAAGTTTGTGAAGCGCAATGGAATGTACTGGAGGCGGAATGTATAAAGAATGGAGCGCTCGACAACGATGTCGTAGTTGTTGACACTTCGTCTAGCATGCATTCACCAAATTATTTACCTTTCGATGTTGCATGCGCAATGGGACTTTTGATTTCCAAGTGTTCTGTCGGTCAATTCAAGCACTATGTATTTACGTTCAATACAACACCGAACTTCGCTTATATTCCAGATGCCCCTCTTTACCAAAGATGGAATAATCTGTCAAATATCGACTGGGGTGGTAGTACGAATATTCAGGCAACGTTTAGGTTGATTCTCAACAGAGCTCAAGAACATAAGCTATCTCAAGATGACATGCCTAAGCGTCTATGGATTGTTTCTGATATGCAGTTCAATCAGGTTGAAGGTTGGAATAGTGGTACAACGAATTTTGAAGCTATTGAGAAGATGTATGCTCAATCTGGGTATACACGACCTCAGATAGTTTTTTGGAATGTCAACGGGAGTAGCTCTGATTTTCCGGTTTCTGTTGGAGATCATGGCACTGCTCTTATTTCTGGATTTTCCCCTTCTATTATGAAGGCCGTGCTGTCTGGCGACGATACATTCTCTCCCTATGGTATTATGCGCAAGTCACTTGACGACAAGCGATATGATCCTGTACGGTTATGCATTTCTAATGAACGATAAATATAAAGCATACGATGTTTGTTGTAATATGTGTGAAGGTGTAGTTATCCAAATGAATGCAGATGCTGTCGACACAGTTGTTGAACCATACCGGATGCTTTACAGAAGAAAATGTAACAAAAGTTCAGGCAACCTATTACTAGTTTTTGGGTTTTTTATAATAATATTATTCCTCATATGTGCTTATAAAATGAAAAACACGTCCTTATAACCATCGATTTTATTTCTATAGAAATAAAATCATTATATTAATTAAAATGTCTTCATTTAGAGTATCTAGAACAAATCAATCTGCATTTGCATTAGGGATAAATTTAGATCCAGGACCTACGGGTCCTACCGGGCATATTGGTTTTAGAGGTTCTCAAGGTCCTACGGGTTCTCAAGGTCCTACGGGTTCTCAAGGTCCTACGGGTTCTCAAGGTCCCACAGGTTCTCAAGGTCCTACGGGTTCTCAAGGTCCTACAGGATCTCAAGGTCCTATGGGTTCTCAAGGTCCTATGGGTTCTCAAGGTCCTATGGGTTCTCAAGGTCCTACGGGTTCTCAAGGTCCCACAGGATCTCAAGGTTCTACTGGAACCCAGGGTATTAAAGGCGAAACTGGTCCACAAGGTCAGTCTATCATTGGACCTACTGGGCCGGAAGGAAAAGATGGAATGACTGGACCTACTGGACCTACTGGACCTGTATGTACTGGACCTACTGGACCTACTGGAAGTACTGGTGTTGTTGGACCTCAAGGTCCTACAGGTGCTAATGTTACGGGCCCTCAAGGAGATACGGGCCCTCAAGGAGATACGGGTCCTCAAGGAGATACGGGCCCTCAAGGAGATACGGGTCCTCAAGGAGATACGGGTCCTCAAGGAGATACGGGCCCTCAAGGAGATACGGGCCCTCAAGGAGATACGGGCCCTCAAGGAGATACGGGTCCTCAAGGAGATACG
>Ga0180431_10001940_pt1 | contig 28099 bp, 19 predicted proteins | sample SS_ome_11_FD_132459 | JGI IMG/M metagenome (GOLD analysis project Ga0180431, IMG submission 132459) | Hypersaline lake sediment archaeal communities from the Salton Sea, California, USA - SS_1_MS_1 metaG | ecosystem: Environmental > Aquatic > Non-marine Saline and Alkaline > Hypersaline >... | reverse complement strand
GGAGCATCTGCTCCAACCGCGCCTGGAGGCTGTCGCCTTCCAACCGTTCGCCCTGAGCTTGTCGAAGGGTGAGCGGTCCCGGTGCGCTCGTGGGCCGGCAGGCTGTGCTGTCTTCGCTGCGCTCGGCGCCTGTCGCTCCCAACCGCTCGCCGGGCGCGGCTACTTCAGCGCTGTCTCCAACGCCTGGTCGATGCGCTGCAGCGGCACGAACTTCACCTCGTCCTTGACCTGCTGCGGCACCTCCTCCAGGTCCCTCTCGATATTCTCCTTGGGCAACAGTATCGTCCTGATACCGGCGCGGTGCGCCGCCAGCACCTTGTCCCTGATGCCGCCTACGGGCAGCACCTTCCCCCGCAGCGTGATCTCGCCGGTCATGGCGACGTCTTGGCGCACCGGCCTTCCCGTTACCGCCGATACCAGCGCCACCGCCATGGTCACCCCCGCCGAGGGGCCGTCCTTGGGAATGGCGCCGGCGGGGATGTGGATGTGAATGTCATTCGTCTCGTAGAAGCCCTTGCTGTCCTTGCGCCGCCGCTTCAGTTGCTGCTGCTCGTAGGTGCGGGCGTAGGTGAGCGCCGCCTTGCCTGACTCCTGCATCACGTCGCCCAGGTGGCCGGTGAGGATGAGATTCCCCCTCCCCGGAACCAGCGCCGCCTCGATGAAAAGGATGTCTCCGCCGACGGGGGTCCACGCCAGCCCGGTGACTATGCCTACCTCGTCTCCTCGCTCGGCGACCTCGTAGTGGTACTTCTGCGGGCCGAGATACTCCTGGAGCTTCTTGGCGGTTATGGTGGTCTTCCGCTTGGCGCCCTGCGCCACCTTGCGCGCCCTCTTGCGGCAGATGGAGCCGATCTCCCGCTCCAGGTTCCTCACCCCGGCTTCACGGGTGTAGTCCCTCACTATGGCCAGTATGGCGTCGTCGGTGAACACAAGCTGCTTCTCGGTCAGCCCGTTCTCCTTGAGCTGCCGCGGTATGAGGTAGGGCTTGGCGATGTTGAGCTTCTGCAGCTCGGTGTACCCCGGCAGCTCGAGGATCTCCATGCGGTCCTTGAGCGCCGGTGGGATGGGGTCGATGACATTGGCGGTGGTGATGAACATCACCTTGGACAGGTCGAAGGGCACGTCCAGGTAGTGGTCGGAGAAGGAGAAGTTCTGCTCCGGGTCGAGCACCTCGAGCAATGCCGCGGTGGGGTCGCCGCGAAAGTCCATGCCCACCTTGTCGATCTCATCGAGCATGAACACGGGGTTGTTCGAGCCGGCCTGGTGGATCCACTGAATGATCCTGCCGGGGAGCGCCCCCACATAGGTGCGGCGGTGGCCGCGAATCTCAGCCTCGTCCCTTATCCCGCCGAGGGAGAGGCGGATGAACTTGCGCTCCAGGGCGCGGGCAATGGACTTGCCCACCGACGTCTTTCCCGTCCCCGGCGGCCCGACGAAGCACAGGATGGGGCCTTTCATGTCGGGGTTCAACTGGCGCACCGCCAGATACTCCAGGATTCGCTCCTTGACCTTCTCCAGGTCGTAGTGGTCCTCGTCGAGCACTCGCTGCGCCTGTTCGAGGTCGGTGCAGTCCGTGGTGCTCACCGACCACGGCAGGGTGGTGAGCCATTCAAGATAGGTCCTGGAGACGGTGTACTCCGCGGCGGCGGGTGGCATCTTGGCCAGGCGGTCCAGCTCCCGCTCCGCCGCCTGCTGCGCCTCGGGGGGCAGCTTGGCCTTGTCCAGGGCCTCCCTCAGCTCGTTGATCTCCATGGTGCGCTCGTCGGCCTCTCCCAGCTCCTTCTGGATTGCCTTGAGCTGCTCGCGGAGGTAGTACTCACGCTGCGCCTTGTCCATCGTCTGTTTCATCTGCGACTGGATCTTGCTTCCCAGCTCCAGTATCTCCAGCTCCTTGTTGACGAAGGCGATGAGCTTCTTCACACGCTCGGTGACATTGAGCGTTTCCAGGAGGTCCTGCTTCTGCTCAGGGTCGATGTTGATGTGGGCGGCGACGAAGTCGGCCAGGCTGCCCGGCTCGTCGATGCTGCCCGCGGCCATGCCCAGCTCGGTGGGTAGATTGGGGGCCAGGGAGACGATCTGCTGGAACTGGCCGGTGAGGTTCCTCGTCAGCGCCTCGAGCTCGGTGCTCTCCTCCACCGGCTCGTCCTCCAGCGCCTCCACCTTTCCCCTGTAGTAGGGCTCGGTCTGCAGCAACTCCTTGAGGCGAATCCGCTGCAGGCCCTGGATGAGGGCGTTGGTGGTGCCGTCAGGGAGCTTGAACATCTTGGCCACCCTGGCGGCGGTGCCTACCTCGTAGAGCTTCCGCTCCTCGCCCGGCTGCTGGGCGAATATGCCGATCATCTTGTCCCCGGCGACTGCCTCGTCGATGAGCTTCACCATTTGCTCCTCCGCCGTCGCCACGGGAACGATCATCGAAGGATAGAGCACCGCCTCACCGCTGGGGAGGATGAGCATCTCCTCGGGAATGACGGGCTTCTCCTCCGTTTCCTTCTCTTGCGCATTCACACTGACCATCGACGCCTCCTTCGGCCCACCTACGCGGTGCGGATGTCTATCCTGCGAGTCCCCTCTTTCGAGACCTTGGGCAGAACGATTTGCAGGATGCCGTCATCGTAGGAGGCCGTGGCCTGTTCGGCATCCACTGCAACCGGCAGCAGGACGCCCCGCTCAAAGGGACCGGTGGATATCTCCATCTGATAGTAGGTTCTGTTGCTCCCTGCCTGCCTTTCTCTCCTCTGACCCCTTATGATGAGGGTCTTGGCGTGAACGGAGATGCGAACGTCCTCCTGGTTGACCCCGGCCAGCTCGGCCACAACCACCAGGTTGTCCGCTGTCTCATACATGTCGATGGGTGGTTCCCAGGCGCTGGGGGCGAACCGCACCATCGGCGGCTTGCGCCCGGCAAACTGGTCCAGGAGCTGCACCATCTCCTGCTGCATGCTCTGGATGTTCTCGAGCCAATCGCGACGAAAATTGACCATTTCTCTCCTCCGAACCGCACTATTATAGCAAGTGGGTGGTGGCGATGGTACTGCTGTTGCAGGGTGCAGGATAGCCGTCCGGCGCGCTATGCGCAAGCCCCTCCCTTTCGCTCTCGCCGCGGTGCCGGTGGCTTCTCGCTGGCGCTTGCGTCGGGTGCCCCCAAACGTTCGCCTTTTCCCCCTCGCCGCGGTGTTCGTGCATCTTCGCTGCGCTTTGCGCCTGCGACCCTGCGACCCTGCGACCCGGCGCTGTAGGGGCGTTCAATTGAACGCCCGTGTGTCAGGACGCCAGAATGGCATTGTAGTCGCCTGATTTATCAGGCATGGCTGCCCAATGAATTGGGCGACTACGTGGTGGGTATTACCGTTCGCCCTGAGCTTGTCGAAGGGTGAGCGGTCTCATGCGTTCGTGGGCTGGCAGGCGGTCGTACTTCGGTGCGCTTCTTCCCTAGAGGGTAGGTCGGAGCATTCGCTCCGACCCCGCCTGGAGCGGATGCTCCAGGCTACCCGGTGCCCCTCCCCGTGCAACCCCGCCCGGGCGTGTTCTTCCCACCCTCCCGCCCCGCTGCGCTGGCTGCTGACGCCGACGCTTCTTCTCCCCCCGCTGCGCCTTCCGTGCCGTGAACGGACCCCTCGCCCCCCTACTCTATTTGGGTAGGTTGGAGCATCTGCTCCGACCGCGCCTGGAGGCTGTCGCCTTCCAACCGTTCGCCCTGAGCTTGTCGAAGGGTGAGCGGTCTCGTGCGTTCGTGCGCTGGCAGGCGGTCGTACTTCGGTGCGTTTCTTCTTCCCCTCCCCGCGCAACCCCTCCCGGGGTAGGTTTTTCCACCCTCCCGCCCTCTTTCGCCCTCGCCGCGGTGCCGGTGGCTTCTCGGTGGCGCTTGCGTCGGGTGCCCCCAAACGTTCGCCTTTTCGCGCTCGCCGCGGTGTTCGTGCATCTTCGCTGCGCTTTGCGCCTGCCTCAGCCGACCCTGCGCCCCGCCGACCCCGCGACCCGCCGACCCCGGCGACCCGGCGCTGTAGGGGCGTTCAATTGAACGCCCCCGCCCCCGGCGGGTGTCACAGGGTTGCCATGATGCCCTGTATGCCCTGGACGACCATCTTCACTGCGATGGCCGCCAGAAGCAGGCTGGCGATCTTGGAGATGGCGCTCATTCCGCCGGCTCTCAACACTCCGGCCACCCGGTTCGCCTGGCCCAGGATGAGCCAGGCGATGATCAGGTTGAGGAGGAAGGCCACCACGACGGCGACGATGCCCACAGCGCCCTGGGCTGAGAACTGGTCGGTGAGCAGGAGGAGTGTGGTGAGCACGGCGGGCCCCACGATTAGCGGGGTCCCCAGGGGCACGACGCCGATCGCCTGGCGGCCTACCGCCGGCTCGACCTCGACGAACTTCCCCCTTACCAGATGGTTGATGGACAGGACCAGCAGGATGACCCCGCCGGCCACGAGGAACTCGTCCACGGTGACGCCGAGCGCCCAGAAGACGCCCTTGCCCACCGCGACGAAGGCCAGCCCCAGGGCCAGCGCGGTGAGCATTGCATAGCGCACTGCCCTCGCCCGCTCACTGGCTCCCATCTCGTGCGTCAGGGCGAGGACAAAGGGAAGCACGCCGATGGGGTCGAGGGCCACGAACAGGGGTATGAAGCTGAGAAGCAGGCCTTGGAAGAAGTCGGCCAATCCTGCCACGCTCCCTTACGGGCGGCTCTGGCTCATGACGGCAATGGAGGCCACCTCATCGCCCTCATCGAGTCTCATGAGGCTGGCCCCTTTCCTGATCCTGCCCTGGACCGGGACGCTCTCCATGGGCAGGCGGATGATTACCCCGCGGGTGGAGAGGATCATCAACTCGCCATCGGACGGGTCGACAACGCGTGCCGCGGCGACCCCTCCCGACTTGGGGCTGATGCTGATGCTCTTTATCCCCATCCCACCGCGGCTCTGCGGCCGGTAGCGATCCACCGGGGTACACTTCCCGTAGCCGTGCGCGGTCACAATCAGGATATGGGCGTCGGGTCTGGTGACGCTCATTGCCACCACGCGGTCGCCGGGGCTGAGATGGACGGCGCGCACGCCGCCGCTTGAACGGGAGGCGGCTCGAAGGGCGGCAACGGCGAACCTCACCGCGCGCCCGCCCTCGGTCATCACAATGACATCATCTTCCGGGCCGGACACGCTTGCCGCCACCAGCTCGTCTCCCTTCTTGAGCTTGTTGGCGATGAGCCCGTTGCTTCGCACCACGGCGAAGTGGTTGAGCGCGGTCTTCTTGATCTGACCGCCCCGTGTCGCCATCACGATGAAGCTGTCGGCGGCGAAGTTCGATATGGGCAGGATCTCGCTTACCTGCTCCCTCTCGTCCAGCGACAGCAGCTTCACCAGCGGTGTACCCTTGGCGACTCGGGAGGTGTCCTCGGGTATGTGGTAGCATTTCAGGGAGAACACGCGGCCCCGGTCGGTGAAAAAGAGCAGCGTGTCGTGAGTGTCGGCAACCAGCAGGCGGTGCACCCCCTCCGCCTCCCGCGTACCGGTGACCCCCCGGCCGCCCCTCATCTGGACCCGGTAGGTTTCACTGGGCATGCGCTTGATGTATCCCCTGTTGCTCAGGGTGAGCACCACATTGCGATGAGCGACGAGGTCGGCTTCGGCGAACTCCTTGGGCTCCTCTTCAATGATCTCGGTTCGCCGTGCGTCGCCGTACTTCTCCTTCACCTCGGCCGTGTCCTCTTTGATGAGGAAGAGCACCTTGCGTGGATTGGCCAGCAGGTCCTCAAGATAGGCGATGGTCTTCAGGACCTCGGTGTACTCGTCATTCACCTTCTTGCGCTCCAGGGCGGCGAGGCGCCTCAGTTGCATGTCCAGGATGGCCTGTGCCTGAGGCTGGCTCAGGGAGAAGGAGGTCATCAGGTTGCGCCGTGCCGACTCAGCGCTCTGGGAACGGCGAATGGTGGCGATGACCTCGTCCAGATTGTCCAGGGCAACCTTGAGGCCCTCCAGGATATGGGCGCGCTCCTTGGCCCGGCCCAGCTCGTACTGGGAGCGGCGGACTATTACCTCCTGGCGGAACCGGATGAACTGCTGCAGCGCCGTCTTCAGGCTGATGACGCGGGGCTGGCCATCGATGAGGGCCAGCATGTTGACGAAGAAGGCCGACTGCATGGCGGTGTGCCGGAACAGGTTGTTGAGGATGTGCTGTGGCTGGGCGTCGCGCCGCAGCTCCATCACGATGCGCATGCCGTGCCTGTCCGATTCGTCGCGCAGCTCGGTGATGCCTTCGATTCGCTTCGCCTTGAGCAGTTCAGCGATCCTCTCCACCAGCGCCGCCTTGTTCGTCTGGTAGGGCAGTTCGGTCACCACGATATGGCGGCGGCCCTTGGGCGCATCCTCCACATCGGCCCTGGCGCGAACCACGACCCTGCCCCGGCCGGTGGCATAGGCGCTGTTGATGCCTTCACGACCGAGAATGATGCCCGCCGTGGGGAAGTCAGGGCCGTGGACGAACTGGGTGAGGTCCTCGACCGTGGCGTCGGGGTTGTCGATGAGATGGCATATGGCATCGGCGACCTCGTTGAGATTGTGTGGAGGGATGTTTGTCGCCATGCCCACCGCGATCCCTGCAGCCCCGTTCAACAGCAGATTGGGGAGCTTGGCGGGAAGTACGACCGGTTCCTTGAGCGAGTCGTCGAAGTTCGCCGTGAAGTCCACCGTCTGCTTGTCGATGTCTACCAGCATCTCCTGGGACATCCGCGAAAGACGGGCCTCGGTGTAGCGCATCGCCGCTGGAGGGTCGTTGTCTACGCTGCCGAAGTTCCCCTGCCCGTCGATGAGCGGGTACCTCATGGAGAAGTCCTGGGCCAGCCTTACCATGGCCTCATAGATGGGGCTGTCGCCGTGGGGGTGGTACTTCCCCATCACTTCGCCAACGATACGGGCGCTCTTCTTGTAGGCGGTGTTGTACCGTACGCCCAGCTCCTCCATTGCGTAGAGGATTCTGCGCTGCACCGGCTTCAACCCATCGCGGATGTCCGGCAAGGCACGAGAGACGATGACGCTCATCGCGTAGTCGAGATAGGAGCCCTTCATCTCCTCTTCGATTTCGACGGGTCTAACGGTTCCGATGTTCATCAGGACCTCCCATGCGGGGGCGTTTCAGGGGGTGTTGTTGGGATAAGAATAGCACGCTTGCTCCGGCTAGTCAAAGGAGCGAAGTCGAGCCTGACGCCGGTCATGCTGCGGCCTTCGCTAGCGGCTGGTTTCGCTCGGTTCCACCCGGAAGAACGCCGGCGTCAAACGGGGTGGCACCGCATCGATGAGGGGGTTACCGGGGGTGGCTCCGGCCTCGCCGCCGGCGCGGGAGTGCGGTCAGGGTGAAGGTGCAACTGCCGGACGGTTCGCCGCTAGGTGTCGTCGGCGTCGTCGTCAATGAAGGCATCTCTGGCTCCGCTGCTGTCCTCGACGACGTCAGCCAGCGACGTAAGGTCTTCCTGCGGGGCCTCGGGCTCTTCCGACCACTCCAGGTGGAAGCTCTGGTCGTCGGAGGTCTCTTCCTCGTCCAGCTCGTACTTGAGTATGCTGTCCTTGATATACGCTCGAAAGCCGCTGTAGTCCTGGGCGGGGAACGAGGGGAGCCCCGCCTGGCTGGGGTGCTGGAACACTTCCTTGATGATCACCTTCACCTCATCCCCGGCTGACCTGGCGATTGCCGCGGTATAGCCGTTGCCCCCCTCAATCAGCTTGGCGAGACGGACCCCGATCCTCGGTTCAATCTGTCCCACGTATTCCCCTGCCGTGTTCTCGACGATGAGGCCCTGCCCCTTCGCTCGGAGGTACACCTGGTCGCCTGCCGCGATCTTGGCTGTGACCTCCTCGGAGGCCAGTCTCTCCAGCGTGGCGACCGCCGCCTTGCCCGACTCCTCGAGGAACAGTTGGGGCGAGGCCCGGTGGTTGCCGGCTCCCGGTACCGGCTGCGCCTCTCGGAGCAATGACAGGCGGCGCAGGTTCTTCCGGGCGATGCTGTTGTTGCGGTCGACCTCCAGCGCCTTGTTGTAGGCTTCCATGGCCTCGTCGTACTGGCCCAGCTCCGTCAGGGCCTTGCCCAGCCGGTTGTAGGCATTGACATCATTGGGGAATATCTCAACGACAGCCTGGTTGGCAACGACCGCTTCCTCCCACCGGCCCTGCATCGCCAGTTCGATGGCCTCCCTGGTGCGCTGCCTCCGTAGCTTCGCTTCGGTTGTCTGATAGTTCATCAACGAGCGCCCTCCTGCGCGTGCTTGTAGTATTTCTATAGGCTTTTCAGGCTCTTGTCAAGTGGCAAAGGGGTGCAATACGCTTGGGTGTTAGCCTACAATTTGACGAAACTAAGGATCATTTCGGAGCGTCCCACGTAGCCGACCTTCTGAAAGTCGAAGCCCAGCCGTTCCACAAGCTCGATCAGACCCTTCCTGGTGTACTGTGTGATGTGCTCCTCGGCGTAGCCGCCGGGGGCGAAGAAGCCGTACAGCCGTTCAATGGTCCTCCACCAGATGGTTCCGTAGTCCGGCGTGCCCAGAATGAGCGTTCCGCCCTTCTGGAGCACCCTCGACATCTCGGAGTACACCGCCTCCCCACCAGGAATGTGCTCGACGACCTCGGAGCATACCACGCAGTGAAAGGCGTTGTCCCTGAAGGGCAGGTTGTCGATGGAGGCGTTGACCAGCGGCTTGCCGAATTTGCGGATGTAGCGCAGCTTCGACATCTGAACATCAAGGCCGATGCCGTTCTCCAGTGCCGCCAGGATCCGGCTCGAACCGCAACCTATGTCGAGGGTGGCCCCCGCTCCCCTGGCGAGCCTGGTGATGATGCTGAAGCGGCGCCGCTGCCAGTACCGCTGGAACGGGATGCGGCTGTCGAAAGCCCGATAGTCGTAGTCTGCGGACAGGATGGAGTTCCTCAGACCCCACATCCGCCGGAAGGTCCTGAGGTAGGCAAGGCCGAACTTCAGCAGCTTCACATGGGAACGCCCGTTCTTCCTCGGCAGGTAGTGGAACGGCACCTCCTGGATGCGCCAGCCCTGGGCATAGCTCTTGATGAGAATCTCCTCCAGTATCTCGAAATCCGAGCTGGTCAGCTCCAGGTTCTTGAGGACGGATGAATGATACAGGCGGAAACCGCTGGATATGTCCTTCAGTGGCAGAGACAGCCCGGTGGTGAAGAACCTGTTGAGTATCAAGCTCAGGACCTTTCGCAGCGGCGGCATCTCGGCCGAGCCGCCCGTGGTGTAGCGCGATGCCACCACCACCTCGGCCCCTCTGCATGCCTCCCACATCTGCGGAATGAAGGTGGGGCTGTGCGACAGGTCGCCATCAAGGGTGAGAATGTAGGTTCCGTCAGCGGTGCCGAACCCCTCCTTCAGAGCCCCCCCGTAGCCCTTCTCCTTCTGGACAAGGACCTTGGTGTTCATCATCCTTGCCAGCTCCCTGGTCTTGTCCACCGAGCCGCCGTCAACCACGATAACCTCGTAGTCCGGCGCTATCAACGGCACGACCTCGTGGAGGGCGGTGATCAGTTCACCGATGTTTGCCTCCTCGTTCAGAGCCGGAATGACCACGCTGAGCTGCACTCTCACCTCCCCGAGCTGTGGTGATTATACTCGCACCGTCAGACAAGGTTGTCAAGACACTGCGGGGATTCATTTTCGAGTCCGGTTCTTTCGCCCTGGCGGCCGCCGCGCCGATGCCGCCCGCTTTGACAGAGGGCCTCGCTCTGTGCTAGAATTCGTCGGTACTGGGCTGGAACGGCACAGAATAGGGGTGTTTCGGAGGGAGCCAATGCGTGACAAGGTTGAGCAGATTCTGGACAGGATCAGGCCCCAGTTGGAGGCGGACGGCGGTGGCGTGGAACTCGTTGACGTGGATGACGGCGTGGTTACCGTCAGGCTCCTTGGTGCGTGCAGCGGATGCGCCATGCGCAACCTGACCCTCACCAACGGCATAGAGCGAATCTTGAAGGAGCACGTGCCCGAGGTGAAGGAGGTGGTCGCCGCCTAGCAGGCTGGTTCGAAGATGAACAAGGGCAGACCCACGGGTCTGCCCTTGTTTTTCTGCCGGTACCTGCGAAGACCGGTCAGGCCTCCTCTTCTTCCCTCTCCAGTTCAAACGCCTTGTGCAGGGCGATTACCGCATCCTTGACCCGGTCCTGGTCGATGATGCAGGTGATCCTGATCTCCGACGTTGATATCAACTCGATGTTGATGTTGGCGTCGGAGAGAGCGCGGAACATCCTCGCCGCATAGCCTGGCGCGTTCAGCATGCCGGTGCCCACGATACTCACCTTGCCCAGGCCGGCATCGGCAACACATCCACTGGCTCCGATGGACCGGGCTACCGGCTCGATGACCTTCATCGCCTTGTCCAGGTCTCCCTGGGTGACGGTGAAGGTCAGGTCGGTGACCCGCTCCACGCTGGCGTTCTGGACGATGGTGTCCACACTGACGTTCTCCTTGGCGAGAGGCTCGAACAGGGTGGTGGCGATGCCGGGGCGGTCGGGCACGCCCAGCACGGTGATCTTGGCCACATCGAGGTCATGAGCGACCCCTCGTACCTTGTTTCTCACTTCCATTGCCGTCCCTCCGTGAATAAGGGTCCCCCGTCCTTCTACGAAGCTCGACGCCACCATGATGGGCACGTCGAAGAGCTTGCCAAGCTCGACCGCGCGGGGGTGGAGCACCTTGGCCCCGTAGGTTGCGAGTTCGAGCATCTCCTCGAAGTCGATATCCTTCAGCTTGCGCGCTTGCGGCACTACGCGTGGGTCGGCGGTATACACGCCCTCAACGTCGGAGTATATCTCGCATACCTCTGCTCCGAGGCTTGCCGCCATGGCCACCGCGGTGGTGTCGGAGCCGCCGCGACCCAGGGTGGTGATGTCCATGTCAGAGGTGATTCCCTGAAAACCGGCGACGATCACTATCCTGCCCTTTTCCAGCTCCTTCATGATTCTCTCCGGCTCGACACGGGTGATGCGAGCCCTGCGGTAGGCGGCGTCGGTCCTGATCCCCGCCTGGGCGCCGCTGAGGCTGATTGCCTGATAGCCCAGTGACTTGAGCGCCATGGCCATCAGAGTGCTGGAGATAGTCTCGCCGGTGGACAGGAGGACGTCAAGCTCCCTGTCATCGGGGTGCTCGCTCACCTCCAGGGCGAGGTCGATGAGCAGGTCGGTGGTGTCGCCCATGGCGGAGACAACCACGACCACCTCGTCGTAGTTGTCCCTGGCCGCCGCTATGCGGCGGGCCACATTCTTGATTCTGTCGGCGGTGGCGACGGAGCTGCCGCCGTACTTCTGCACTACAAGTGCCATACAGTTCTCCCGTAGAGGCCCTACTGCAACCGGGTGAGCCGGGCCATGATTGTGTGTCCTTCCTCGATGAAGATGCCTGTGCCTTCCGCCTCCGCCTCGGTCAATCTCGCGGCGCCCGAGGCGGTGAAGCCGGGCCCCCACAGCAGAAACGGCACCGGGTCCGGCGTGTGGGTCCTGACCTCGATCGGCGTGGGATGGTCCGGCATTGCCAGTACACGCAGAGCGTCGCCTTTCCATGCCACAAGCCGGCTGGCTATCTCCGCGTCGGTCCGCTCGATGGCCTCGACCTTCTCGTCGACAGCCCCGGCATGGCCTGCTTCATCCGGCGCTTCAACGTGGATGACCGCCAGGCCGTGGTCGGCCAGGGCTTTCAGCGCGCCGTCTACCTGGGCGGCGTAGTCGTTGTCCAGTCCGTCGGTCACCCCGGCGATGTCCAGGTTGTCTATGCCCGCCATCTTCGCCAGGCCGCGGAGCAGGTCGACTCCCGATGTCATGGCGGCATTGAGCCCGTACCTTTGCTTGAAACCGGGCAGGTCGGCGACCATGCCGCTGCCCCAGAACAGCCAGATCATGGTGGCGGGCGTTTCACCGCGGGCCCTGCGCTCCCGGTTCACCGGGTGGTCGCGCAGTGCATGCTCCGACCGCGCCATGAGGTCGCGCAGGAAGTCGCTCCCCGGTCCGTGGGGCAGGAACTCATCGACGCGCTCGCCGGGAATGTCGTGCGGTGGGGTGCACGTGGCCAGCAGGCTTTCCTGTGCTCCCTTTATCCTGCATATGTTCCTGTAGCCCACACTGGGGTAGAAGTGCACCCTGTCGTTGCCAAGGCTCTCCTGCAGGGCGTCAACGAGGGAACGGGCCTCGGCGTTGCTGATGTGGCCCGAGCTGTAGTCGAGCATCCTGCCGTCCTCCACCGCCACCAGGTTGCAGCGGAACAGGGCATCGCCGTCATCGACGGGAATGCCCATGCTTCTCGCCTCGATGGCGCTGCGGCCGACGTAGTACTGCTTGGGGTTGTAGCCAAGTATGGACATGCAGGCGCAGGCGCTCGACGGCTCCATCCCGTGGGGCACCGTCCGCGCCAGGCCGACAACGCCCTCTCTGGCCATTGCGTCCAGGTTGGGGGTGCGGGCCAGCTCCAGGCATGTCTTTCCGTCGCGGTCGGGGAGGGGCCGGTCAGCCGCTCCATCGATTATGAGCACGCAGCATTTCATAGGTGAATAAGTATAGCACCAGGCATGAGCCTGTTCAAGGAAAAGGCATGGTTGGAGCAGGCCTTGAAACGTGCCCGGGGCAGAATCAGCCCGTATGCTGTCCGTGGTGAGCCCTTCGACGAGCTCAGGACAGGCCTGTCGGACCATGAACCGCCCCGCGATGCGCTCGGGATGTGTGGCCTGTCGCCCTTCGACAGGCTCAGGGCGAACGGTTGGCAGGCGACAGGCCCGGGTTGGAGCAGATGCTCCAACCTACCCAGCAGAGGGGAGGATGGTGGCACCGCGGCGAAGGCGGAAAGGCGACTCTCGTGAGGTGGGTGGGAGGGTGGGTTCGTTCGTACTGCTACGAGCGCCGCGGCGAGGGCGCAAAAGCGCACGAGACGGCTCACCCTTCGACAGGCTCAGGGCGAACGGGGCACCCCTGGGGGTAGCCTGGAGCCGATGCTCCAGGCATCTTCGGAGCAGGCCCTGATGCATCAGGCAACTGCGGTGGCAGACCGGCGGGGCCTGAATGTAGGGGCGTTCAATTGAACGCCCCTACAGCTTGGAACGCGTGGTCGAATAGGGGATGCGATGATGGCTTGTTGCTAGCATTGACGTGGTGGACTATAATGGTGGCCTGCGGGGCGTAGCGCAGTCCGGTTAGCGCGCAGCGTTCGGGACGCTGAGGTCGGAGGTTCAAATCCTCTCGCCCCGACTTCCTCTCCGGCGGGGTAGCCCGCATTCGATCTGGCCTAGCGGCGGGCGGCAACACCCGGGCTACTCGTCCAGCGCCCCCTTGGCCTCGTCCCACAGGGCGTCCTGCTCCGGCAGGGACAGGCTCGCCAGGTCGACGCCGTGCTGCCGGCAGACCTCCTCCATGTAGCAGAAGCGACGGTAGAAGCGCTCGTTGGCCCCGCGAAGCGCCGGCTCAAGGTCAACGTCTAGTCTGCGGGCGATGTTGGCCAGGGTGAAGAGCAGGTCGCCGAACTCCCGCACCTTGTGCTGATGGTCTGCCGCCTCCTTGATCTCGGCCAGCTCCTCGGCCAGCTTGTCCATGATGTCCTCGGCGTTCTCCCAGTCGAAACCGACGTGCGCGGCACGGCGCTGCACCGCCTGGGCATAGCCCAGGGACGGCATCCCCTTCGGTATGCCGTCGAGGATTGACCGGTCCGCCTTGCCCTCTTCAGCCTTTATGGCATTCCACTGCACCAGCACTTCTCCGGCGTCTTTGGCATCGGCGTCGCCGAAGACGTGAGGGTGGCGGCGGACCAGCTTCGAGCTGATGCCGCCGATTACGTCGTCGATGGCGAAGCTCCCCTCCTCCCCGGCTAGCTGGGCGTGGAAAAGCACCTGCATGAGCAGGTCGCCCAGTTCCTCGCAGAGGGCGTCCGTATCCTGGGCGTCGATAGCCTCTATGACCTCGTAGGTCTCTTCCAGCAGGTTGTTCTTCACCGACAGGTGCGTCTGCGCCCTGTCCCACGGGCACCCACCGGGGCCGCGCAGCCTGGCAATTATGTCCACCAGAGCGTCGAAGCTATCCACCTCGGACCCCTTTCGCATGGTCTCGTTGCCTGGATTATACGGGCAGCGATGTTTCATTGACAAGCGAAAGCCCGTTTCACTACGATGGCCCTGCTGTGAAGGGGAAGGCGTTCAGAGTCGCTGGTGTGGTTGCGCTGGTCATCTTCGTGCTGTGCGTTCCTGCCTTTCTGATTTGCGGCAACCTGCGCTGGGCGGTCAACGGCGTGTGGCTCTACGATCACGAGTTCGACAAGCACAGGGTGAGTGAGGCGACGGGCATGTCCGGCGAGGACTTGCGGCTGGTGGCCCGGGAGTTGATTCACTACTTCAACTCTGCAGACGAGCCTATTCAGACCACCGTCACAACTCCACAGGGGGCCCCGCTGTTCAACGAGCGTGAGATAGAGCATCTCGCTGAAGTAAAGGGCCTGATCCGCCTGTGCTACAACGTACAGGTGGGCGCCGGTGGCTACATCGCTGCGTTTATCGTCGTCGGCTTCATCCTGCTGAAGAGGCGCTTCTGGTACCCCCTGGCCCGGGGGCTTTTCGGCGGTGGCGTTCTCACTATCGCCCTGCTCGTCGCCGTTGGGGTGGCGGCACTGGCCGGCTTCGACTGGCTGTTCCTTGGCTTCCACTACCTCTTCTTCGGCAGCAGCGATACGTGGATACTGAATCCGGCCACCGACTACCTCATCATGATATTCCCGGAGGGCTTCTTCTATGACGTTGGTCTCTACGTTGTCGGGGCCATAGTCGCCGAGGCTGTTGTTCTCGCGGGTGCAGGAGGTGTGTGCCTGGTGAGGCGGCGAAAGACGGGGGGCTAGTGCGCGTGCCCGCACGAAGCGCAGCTTGTGGCGGTGCAGGTGCTGCAACTGGTGTCCATCCCCGCGATGGAGCTGGACTCACCGTCGCCGGTCCGGGAACAGGCGGAAAAAGACGAGAGCAGCTTCCTGGCGGTCTTGCTGCATGCGGGACAGTTGGCGGCCTTGTCAGCTTCGCTGAAGGGGCGCCGCAGCTCGAACCTGCAGTTGCAGTCGGGACACAGATACTCGTAGATAGGCATTCCACTCATATTATATCCCAGAGGGCGAGAACAGGCAATCGAGATTGCATCACGCGCCGGGTCTCGTGAGGGAGACTGCTGTTCGCCGCCGGCGAGCCCGGTCCATAGCTGAGCTTGCCGCGTTGTCAAAGTGGTGGCGACTGCCTTATACTTGCCCAATCTGAATCGAATCACCGCCGTGGAAAAGGGGGTAAGGATGACGACAGACGATTTCGCGGAGATAGAGGAGAGGAAGAAGAACTGGGAGGATGTAACGCTGCAGAAGACGCTGGGGCGCTACCGGCTGCAGCAGAGCCCCACCAGGTTCTACACGCCGCTGGACGTCAAAGACCACAACTTCCTGGAGAAGGTCGGCTTCCCCGGGGAGTACCCGTTCACTGCGGGAATGCACCCCAGCACTGTGTTCCCGCTCATGCGTTTGCGGGCGAGGGGGCAGGCCGAGCCGATTGATGTGAGGCGCGCGGGCATGTACTCCGGGTACGGGACAGCCGAGGATAGCCGTGATTTCTATGTGGCCATGCAGGGTCGGGGCTGGAGCGGGGGGCCCAACATCGCCTTCGACCTCCCCACCCAGTGCGGGTATGATTCGGATGACCCGATGGCGCGGGGTGAGGTGGGCAAGGTCGGAGTGGCGGTGGACACGCTGCGCGACTTCGAGGTGATATTCGAGGCCTTCACCGGTGAGATGGACCTGGACAAGATTGCCTCCAACTTCACCATAAACGCCCCGGCCAACATCATCCTGGCGATGTACTTTGTGCTGGCGGAGAAGCGCGGCGTCCCTCTGGAGAAGCTGGCCGGTACCCCACAGAACGACATTCTGAAGGAGATCGTGGGCCGCGGCACCTACATCTTCCCCATCAGGGCCTCGATGCGGATGACGCGGGACAGCATCGTCTTCTGTGCGGAGCACATACCCCAGATGAACCCGGTGAGCATATGCGGCTATCACATGCGTGAGGCGGGGGCGTCGGCGCCGCAGGCGCTGGCCTTCAACCTTTCCAACACCATCGCCTATTACCAGTTGGGCATCGATGCCGGGCTGGATGTGGACAGGTTCGCTCGTCAGATGACGTACCTGACGCTGGGCGGGAGCATGGATTTTTACACCGAGATAGCGGTGCGCCGGGCGGAGCGACGCATGTACGCCCGGATTATGAAGGAGCGCTTCGGGGCGAAGAACCCGCGTAGCTGGATAATACCCCAGTGGGGGTCTTTGCTGCCGGCCTCCGCCGAAACGGCGCTGCGCCCGCTGAACAACCTGACCCGCGTCGTCATCGGAGCGATGGCCTCCGCCATGGCGGGGTACGGTCCCGCGCCCTATCCTCCCTATGATGAAGCCCTGGGCCTGGGATGGAGCCTGGAGGCTCAGCAACTGTCCGAGGACGCCATGAGGATTCTCATCTGCGAGGCCGGGATATGCGACGTGCTCGACCCCTTTGCCGGCTCCTACTTCATGGAGTCGCTCACCGACCAGATCGAGGAGGAGGCGTGGGAGATCATCAACAAGATCGATGAGCTTGGTGGCGCCGTGCCCGCCATTGAAAGCGGGTACTATCATCGGGAGATCGCCAGGAGTGCGTACGAGGTTCAGCACGGGCTGGAGACGGGTGAGAGAGTCGTCGTCGGCGTGAATGCTTTTCTGGGCGAGAATGAGCTCGATGTGACCACGAGCAGGCTGGTGGCGCACCCCTACGACCCGAAGAAGAGGGATGAGGCGGAGCGGAAACAGTTGGAGAATCTGGCCGCAGTGAAGAAGGAAAGGGACAGCGAGGCGGTGAAAGCCAGCCTGGAGCGGCTGAAGGAAGAGGCGCAGGACGACAGCGTCAATCTCATTCCTCCCCTCATGGAGTGTGTCAAGACCTACGCGACCGTGGGGGAGATGTGTGGTGTCTTGAAGGAGGTATTCGGAGAGCATCAAGCCTATGGCACTGTCTAGCAGGAGCGATGCTGGAGAAGGCCACTGGCCCCACACTGTGCCTGCCAGCGCAGAGCGGCTATAGCTGAGACCGCGGCGCACAAGCCGCGGTCTCCGTGGAACATCTCATTGACTTTACCCCCTCTGGAATGTTAGCATCACCTATCTAATACTTGCCTGGTTTGGGTTCCATTGCCATAAGTGAGACGGAGGACAAGGATGGACAAAGACAACTTAGCGGAGATAGGGGAGAGGAAGAAGAACTGGGAGGAGGTGACGCTGCAGAAGACGCTGGGGCGCTACCGGCTGCAGCAGAGCCCCACCAGGTTCTACACCCCGCTGGACACCAAGGACCACGACTTCTTGGAGAAGGTGGGGTTCCCGGGAGAGTATCCCTATACTGCCGGGACCTACCCCAGCACGGTATACCCGCTCATGCGTCTGCGGGCCAGAGGACAGGCCGACGCGGTGGATGTGAGAAGGGCGGGTAGCTATTCGGGCTACGGCACGGCGGAGGACAGTCGGGACTTCTATCGGGCGATGCAGGGGCGAGGCTGGACCGGCGGTCCCAACATCGCTTTCGATCTCCCTACCCAGTGCGGCTACGATTCGGATGAGCCCATGGCGGTCGGTGAGGTGGGCCGGGTCGGAGTGGCGGTAGACACGCTGCGCGACTTCGAGGTCATCTACGAGGCGTTCACCGGCGACAGGGACCTGGACAAGACTGCCTCCAACTTCACCATAAACGCTCCGGCCAACATCTACCTGGCGATGTATTTCGTGCTGGCGGAGAAGCGCGGCATACCCATCGAGAAGCTCGCCGGCACCCCGCAGAACGACATACTGAAGGAGATCGTGGCGCGAGGCACCTATATCTTCCCCATCAAGCCATCCATGCGGATGACGCGGGATTCCATCGTATTCTGTGCTGAGCACGCGCCCCAGTTGAATCCGGTCAGCATCAGTGGCTATCACATGCGGGAAGCGGGGGCCAGCGCCGCGCAATCGCTGGCGTTCACCATGGCGAATGCCATCGCCTATTTCCAGTTGGGCATCGATGCCGGGCTGGACGTAGACAAGTTCGCCCGGCAGATGACGTTCCTGACGCTCGGCGGCAGCATGGACTTCTACACGGAGATAGCGGTGCGCCGGGCGGAGCGGCGCGTGTGGGCCAAAATAATGAAGGAGCGGTTCGGAGCGAAGAACCCCAGCAGCTGGATACAGCGACAGCCGGGCGTTCTGTTCCTCGCCTCCACCACCACGGCACAGCGGCCACTCAACAACCTCACCCGTGCCGTTGTCGGAGCAATGGCGTCGGCTATGGCCGGATACGCACCTGCTGTCTCGCCTCCCTATGACGAGCCGCTGGGACTGGGCTGGAGCCTGGAGGCGCAGCAGCTGTCCGAGGATGCCATGAGGGTCCTGATATGCGAGGCGGGGATGACCGACGTGATCGACCCCTTCGCCGGCTCATACTTCATGGAGTCACTTACCGACAAGGTTGAGGCGGAGGCGTGGGACATAATCAACAAGATCGATGAGCTTGGTGGCGCTGTGCCTGCCATTGAAAGCGGGTTCTATCATCGGGAGATAGCCCGCAGCGCCTATGACTTCCAGCGTGGGGTGGAGACGGGGGAGAGGGTCATCGTCGGGGTCAATGCCTTCCTCGGCGAGAACGAGCTGGAGGTGGAGACAAGCAGGCTGGTGGCGCACCCCTACGACCCCAAGAAGAGGGATGAGGCGGAGCAGCGGCAACTTGACAACCTGGCCAAGGTGAAGAAGGAAAGGGACAACGAGGCGGTCAAGGCCAGCCTGGAACGACTGAAGGAAGCCGCCAAGGATGAGAGTGTGAACCTCATTCCGCCCCTGATGGAGTGTGTCAGGCTCTACGCTTCGGAGGGTGAGATGGTCAACGCTCTGAAGGAGGTCTTCGGAGAGTACGAGTCCTACGGTTCGCTGTAGCCCGCGGTGATAGAGAGCGGGCGCTGGGGCGGCGACGGTATAGGTAGCTGCGTCAGCGCGCGCGATAGCATCAGCGGCGAATGATCGCATCCCAAGCCCCTGTGCCCACTACTTGGTGCAGGGGCTTCTTGTTGACGTCGCCCCTCTTGGGGTGTTAGCATTCTCTGAAAAAATGGCCTGGTTTGGACTCGGTGACCGTTCGTTGCAAGGAGGGCGAGTATGGACAAGGACAACCTGGCGGAGATAGAGGAGAGGAAGAAGAACTGGGAGGAGGTTACGCTGCAGAAAACGCTGGGGCGCTACCGGCTGCAGCAGAACCCCACCAGGTTTTACACCCCACTGGACGTCAAAGACCACAACTTCCTGGAGAAGGTGGGGTTCCCCGGAGAGTACCCTTATACAGCGGGGACCTATCCCAGCACCGTATACCCGCTCATGCGTCTGCGGGCGAGGGGTATTGCCGATGACACGCAAGCGAGAAGGGCGGGGAGCTATTCGGGGTACGGCACGGCGGAGGACAGCCGCGACTTCTATCTTGCGATGCAGGAGCGGGGCTGGACCGGCGGCCCCAACATCGCCTTTGACCTCCCTACCCAGTGCGGATACGATTCGGACGAACCCATGGCGGTTGGTGAGGTAGGCCGGGTCGGGGTGGCGGTGGATACGCTGCGCGACTTCGAGGTCATCTACGAGGCGTTCACCGGTGACAGGAACCTGGACAAGACTGCCTCCAACTTCACCATCAACGCCCCGGCCAACATCTACCTGGCGATGTACTTTGTGCTGGCGGAGAAGCGGGGCATTCCTCTGGACAAGCTGGTTGGCACCCCCCAGAACGACATACTGAAGGAGATCGTGGCGCGGGGCACCTATATCTTCCCCATCAAGCCGTCCATGCGGATGACTCGGGACAGCATCGTCTTCTGTGCTGAGCACACGCCCCAGTTGAATCCGGTCAGCATCAGCGGCTATCACATGCGGGAAGCCGGGGCCAGCGCCGCCCAAACGCTGGCGTTCACCATGGCGAATGCCATGGCCTATTTCCAGTTGGGTGTCGACGCTGGGCTGGACGTAGACAAGTTTGCCGGGCAGATGACGTTCTTGACGCTCGGTGGCAGCATGGACTTCTACACCGAGATAGCGGTGCGCCGGGCGGAGCGCCGCGTGTGGGCCAGGATTATGAAGGAGCGGTTCGGAGCAAAGAACCCCAGGAGCTGGATCCAGCGGCAGGGGGGCGTTCTGTTCCTCGCCTCCGCCACCACGGCACAGCGGCCACTTAATAACCTCACCCGTGCCGTCGTCGGAGGCATGGCGTCGGCCATGGCCGGATATGCGCCCTCTGTCTCGCCTCCCTATGACGAGCCGCTGGGATTGGGCTGGAGCCTGGAGGCACAGCAGCTATCCCAGGATGCCATGAGGGTCCTGGTCTGCGAGGCGGGGATGACCGACGTGCTCGACCCCTTCGCCGGCTCGTACTTCATGGAGTCGCTCACCGACAAGGTTGAGGCGGAGGCATGGGACATCATCAACAAGATTGATGAGCTTGGTGGCGCCGTGCCCGCCATTGAAAGCGGGTTCTATCATCGGGAGATAGCCCGGAGCGCCTATGACTTCCAGCGTGGGGTGGAGACAGGGGAGAAGGTCATCGTCGGGGTCAATGCCTTCCTCGGCGAGAACGAGCTGGAGGTGGAGACAAGCAGGCTGGTGGCACATCCGTATGATCCGAAGAAGAGGGATGAGGCGGAGCAGCGGCAACTGGACAACCTGGCCAAGGTGAAGAAGGAAAGGGACAACGCGGCGGTGAAGGCCAGCCTGGAGCTATTGAAGGAAGCCGCCAGGGATGAGAGTGTGAACCTCATCCCGCCCCTGATGGAGTGTGTCAGGCTCTACGCTTCGGAGGGGGAGATGGTCAACGCTTTGAAGGAGGTCTTCGGAGAGTACGAGTCCTACGGTTCGCTGTAGCCCGCGGTGACAGAGCGAGCGCTGGGGCGGCAATGGTGTGAGTAGCTGCCCTGGGGCAAGCATCCGGAACAGCGTGGATGATCGCATCCCAAGCCCCTGCGCCGTGCTACTCGGTGCAGGGGCTTCTTGTTGACTTTGTCTTATAGGAGTGCTAGCATTTTTTCGCCGGAAATGGCTCTGACTCGGTCACCATTTGGTGCAAGGAGGGCAAGGATGGACAAGGAGAACCTGGCGGAGATAGAGGAGAGGAGGAAGAACTGGGAGGAGGTAACACTGCAGAAGACGCTGGGGCGCTACCGGCTGCAACAGAGCCCCACTAAGTTCTACACCCCGCTGGATATCAAGGGCCACAGCTTCCTGGAGAAGGTGGGCTTTCCCGGGGAGTATCCCTACACAGCGGGGACGTATCCCAGCACGGTGTTTCCGCTGATGCGTTTGCGGGCCAGGGGGCAGGCCGAGGCGGTGGACGTGAGACGGGCCGGGATGTACTCGGGTTACGGGACGTCCGAGGACTGCCGCGACTTCTACTACTCGATGCAGGAGAGGGGCTGGAGTGGAGGTCCCAATATCGCCTTCGACCTCCCCACCCAGTGCGGCTATGACTCGGACAGCGCCATGGCGCGGGGCGAGGTGGGCCGGGTCGGAGTGGCCATCGATACCCTGCGCGACTTCGAGGTCCTCTACGAAGCCTTCACCGGTGACAGGGACCTGGACAAGATCGGCTCCAACTTCACCATCAACGGCACCACCAACATAACGCTGGCCATGTATTTCGTGCTGGCGGAGAAGCGCGGCATCTCCGTTGACAAGCTGGTTGGCACTCCGCAGAATGACATTCTGAAGGAGCTCGTAGCGCGCGGCACCTACACCTTCCCGGTCAAGCCATCGATGCGGATGACCAGGGATACCATCGTCTTCTGTGCCGAGAATGCACCGGGGATAAACCCGGTCAGCATCAGCGGCTATCACATGCGAGAGGCGGGGGCCTCCGCGGCACAGGCGCTGGCCTTCACTCTGTCCAACGGGATTGCCTACTTCCAGCTCGGGATCGATGCCGGGCTGGACGTGGACAGCTTTGCCAACCAGATGACGTTCCTATCGCTGGGCGGCAGCATGGACTTCTACCGGGAGATAGCGGTGCGCAGAGCGGAGCGGCGGATGTGGGCCAAGATAATGAAGGAGCGTTTTGAGGCAAAGAACCCCAGAAGCTGGATACAGCGTCAGCCGGGTGTCCTTTTCCTCGCCGCCGCCACCACGGCACAGCGCCCGTTGAACAACCTCACCCGCGGGGTTGTGGGAGCTATGGCCTCGGCCATGGCGGGATTCGGGCCGCTGGTTGCGCCTCCTTACGATGAGCCGCTGGGGTTGGGCTGGAGCCTCGAGGCGCAGCAGCTATCCGAGGATGCCATGAGGGTCCTTATCTGCGAGGCGGGGATAACCGACGTGCTCGATCCCTTTGCCGGCTCCTACTTCATGGAAGCGCTCACCGACGAGGTGGAGGCGGAGGCGTGGGAGATCATCAACAAGATCGACGAGTTGGGCGGAGCCGTGGCGGCGATCGAGCAGGGCTTCTTGCAGCGCGAGATCGCCAGGAGCGCCTACGAGTTCCAGCGCGGTGTGGAGACGGGGGAGAAGGTCATCGTCGGCGTCAATGCCTTCCTCGGCGAGAACGAACTGGAGGTGGAGACAAGCCGGCTGGTGGCGCACCCATATGACCCGAAGAAGAGGGAAGAGGCGGAGCAGCGGCAGCTGGACAACCTGGCCAAGGTGAAGAAGGAGAGGGACAACGAGGCGGTGAAGGCCAGCCTGGAGCGACTGAAGGAAGCCGCCAAAGACGAGAGCGTGAACCTCATCCCGCCCCTCATGGACTGTGTCAGGCTCTACGCTTCGGAAGGCGAGATGGTGGACGCGCTCAAGGAGGTCTTCGGGGAGTACGAGGCCTACGGTAGCGTATAGGGCCGCGATAAGAGCGAGCGCGGAAAGCGACAATCTGAATTGATGTGTGGCCTGGGGGAGTCATCCCCCGGGCCATACTATTCTGCCGCCGGCGATGGTCATTTCGACCTGGATTCCCCGTATCTCGTCAGGCGGCACCTGCGTAGGGTCCGCGCTGAGAAGGGCGAGGTCGGCCAGTTTGCCCACAGCTATGGAGCCCTTGACCGGCTCGTCGAAGGAAGCACAGGCTGCATTTCGGGTGTACATGCCGAGCGCTTCGACAGGCGAGACGCGTTCCTCGGGGACAACCGCGTCGCCGCTGACCGCCTTGCGTGTGACCGCTGCGTAGATGCCGGCAAAGGGATTGACTGGCGCTATGGGGCTGTCGGAGCCGGCCGCCGGCCTCAGGCCGGTTTCCAGGAAGGAACGGATACGGTAGAGCCACCGCTGTTGCTCTTGGGGAACGGTCTTGAGGTATCGTTCGCCGCTATGGAAGATGAACGAGGGGTTGGTGACAACGATTGCGTGGATGTCCCGCAATCTCTCCAGCAGTGCCGGGGGGCAAACCGAGCAGTGCTCGATACGGTGGCGATGGCACCTCGCCGCCTCTCGACTCACCGCGTTCTCTATGGCCTGCGTTGCAGCCTCTACGGTGCTCTCCTCCACGGCGTGGAGGGCAACCTGATAGCCCGCGCCGTGCGCCTCGAGCACCGTTCTGTTGAGCTCCTCCTGGCCCGGGTGCATTGAGCCCGTGGCCTCGGTAAGCATCACCTTCAGTGCGCCGAGACGGAGGCCGTCGTCGCCGCAGCGCGGCGTGAAGCCGTTGTCCCGAAGCTCCCTCAGCCCGTCAAACCCACACATCATCGATACCCTGGGGACAAGAAGGCCCTGCTCCCTAAGCCTCTGGAAGCTGTGCCACTCGCTGAGCCCGTTGTGCGCGGTGGCGTCCTGAATCGAGGTTATGCCCCAGGAGAGGTACTGCTCGCTCGCCAGTCTGACGCCTTCTTCGAACTCCTTCTGAGAGAGGGGTGGGACCCTCTCATCGAGGTAAGAGTCCATTTCGAACAGAAGCCCGTTGGGCTCGCCCGAGTCCAGGTCCCTGTCGATCATTGCCTCGGGAGGCTCAGGCGAGTCGATGCAGATGCTGGCTCGGGAAAGACCGAGGCTGTTCAGCACGCAGGCGTGCCTTGAACGGTGAACCAGCTTGACCGGGTGATGCGGCGCCGCCTCGTCCAGGTCCCAGCGGTTGGGGTGGCGTCCCTCAGCGAGGTGGAACTCGTTGTAGCCGGCGGCCCTGATCCACGAGCCTGTTGGCGCCGTCCGCGCCCGAGCGCTGATTCGGGCCACGATGTCGCCGATCGAGGCGACGGATGGCGGTGAGCAGTCAACGCTCAGCAGGCTTGAGGCGAAGGCGAAGACGTGGCAGTGGGCGTCGTTGAGGCCGGGGATGAGGGTCTTCCGCTGACAGTCGATTGTCTCCGTTGCCGGCCCTTGGAACTCGCTTGCCGCTTCATTGCCGCCGACGTGGATGATCCTGCCGCCCCTGACCGCGACGAGCTCCGCGCTCGGCCGTTCGTCGTCGAGTGTCAGAACGCTGGCATTACGGAGGATCAGGTCTGCCGAGGCGGCCATCGCCGAAGAGCGCCCTTTCCACTTCTTTCAGCCTCGCTGTCCCTCTTATCTCGTAGGGGAACATAGGCAGAATGCGTTGGTTGTCGCCGGACATACTGCGTATCTCTGCGATATAGCTCTGCTGCATCTGGGCTCTGCTCGCGAGGAAATCCGAATCGGCCGCGGTTACCACCTGGTTCACCACTACGGTGTTGACGTTGAGCCCGTAGCTCCCAAACTCGCTGATGATGCTGTCAAGCTGGCGGACCGCCAGGGCCTCGGCTATCGTCACCAGGTTGAATTCGACCCGCGTCCTGAGGAAGTCGATGTCCCGCGCGGAGAGTTCCTCCCAGCCTTTTATGACGTCCAGAACCGAGCGTCTCGCTTGCTTGGTGCTTCTGAGCGCGGAGTAGATACGAGGTGCCGGCTTGAGGTGTTCATTGACCACCGACGGCATCTTCAGCAGGCCCAGCGTTTGCCCCGCCGGCGCGGTGTCCCATACTACCTTGTCGTATGGCCCTGCCTCGCCGAGGAGCCTGATGTAGTCGACCATGAACTCGTCCTTTATCCCGGGCAGTATGGTGGAGATGAAGTCGACGAACTCGGTGTATTCTATGTCGACAAAAGCGGAGAACACCTGATACATCTCGGCCCCGAACCTCTTCTCCCACAGTCTCTTCACTTCCTCATGGCCGATCTCTTCCAGGTACAGGCCCTTGCTGACCTCTACCGGCTTCTCGTCAGTGGCCGAATCGTCGAGCTCGAATATGTGCCTCAGGGAGGGGGTGATGTCGGTCGACACGATGAGGGTGCGCAATCCCGCGTCAGCATAGTGCAAAGCGGTGGCTGCGGCGCAGGTTGTCTTGCCGACCCCTCCTTTGCCGCAGAACATAACGGTGTCCTTCATCTTCCTCCTTTCTTCAGATGCACCATCAGGAGCGCCATGTCGGCGGGGGTGACGCCGTCGATGCGTGAGGCCTGCCCCAGTGTTGCTGGCTGCAGCTTCTTGAGCTTGTGCCGGGCCTCGTAGCGCAGGCCGGTTACGGCATCGTAGTCAAACCTCTGGGGGACATGCTGCTCTTCCATGCGCGCCAGACGCGCCAGCTCGTTTCTCTGCTTCCTGATGTACCCCTCGTACTTCGCTTCGACCTCAACCTGCTCGATGACCCTGGCGTCGAGGCTGGGCAGGCCAGTGCCCAGGGAAACCAGGTCCCGGTAGCTCGACTCGGGGCGGCGCAGGAACTCGAGGGTGTTGATGCCGCGCTCTGAGAGCGTGACATAGGTCTTCCCCAGCCGGGCCAGTTCTGCCTCTATCTCTCGCCGCTTCTGCTCCACCGCGTGGTAGCGCCCTTCGTCAATCAGTCCCACTTGATAGCCGAGCGGGGTGAGTCTGAGGTCCGCGTTGTCCTGGCGGAGCAGAAGGCGGTACTCTGCCCGCGAGGTGAGCAAGCGGTAGGGCTCGCTCACCTCCTTGGTGATGAGGTCGTCGATCATCACGCCGATATACCCCTGGTCGCGCCGCACCAGGAGGGGAGGCTCACCTTTCACTCTGAGCGCGGCGTTTATCCCGGCGATGAGCCCCTGTCCCGCCGCCTCCTCGTAGCCGGTGGTCCCATTGATCTGGCCGGCGAGGAAGAGGCCGGGGACCCGCTTCGTCTCCAGGGTGGGTGAAATCTGGCTTGGCGGTACATAGTCATATTCGATAGCGTAGCCCACCCTTATCATCTCCACTCGCTCAAGCGCGGCGATGGTGCGCAGCATGTCGAGCTGCACATCCTCGGGTAGGCTGGTATTCGCCCCCTGGACATAGACCTCGTTGGTCTCCCATCCCTCCGGCTCAAGAAAGAGCGGGTGGTGCTCCTTGTGGGCAAACCTGACGATCTTGTCCTCTATGGAGGGGCAGTAGCGTGGGCCGACGCCCTGAATGAGGCCGGTGAACAACGGGGCGCGGTCGAGGTTCCGCCGTATTAGCTCGTGGGTCCTCTCGTTGGTGTAGACCATATAGCATGGCAACTGGGGGTGCCACGTCGAAGGGGCCAGAGGGTAGATGGGGTTCAGCGGAGGGAATCTCGAATCGCTCGCCGGCGGGCCCCACAGGCTGAAGTAGAGAGGGGTCTCGCTCCCGGGCTGGACGATGGTCCTCTCGAAATCGATGGTGCGGGCATCGATCCGGGGCGGCGTGCCCGTCTTGAGCCTTTCCAGAATGAACCCCAGAGTGCGCAGGCTCTCCGCGAGGCGTTCGGCAGGAAACTCGCCGGCTCGTCCCGCCGGGTAGCTCTTGTCTCCAATGATGACCCGACCGCGCAGGGAAGTCCCGGTGGTGAGTACCACGCTCTTCCCCTGGTAGGTCCAGTCGATGCTGGTCCTCACGCGCAGGTGGCCGTCGGCCTCGCCGATCTCCTCGGCGAGCGCCTGCTTCACGTCGAGGTTTGGCTGGCGCTCCAGGACGTGCTTCATAGAGAGTCCGTAGAGCTTCTTGTCGGCTTGTGCCCGCAGCGCCTGAACAGCCGGGCCCTTGCCCGTGTTGAGCATCCTGATCTGGATGAAGGTGCGGTCCACATTCCGCGCCATCTCGCCGCCCATGGCGTCGATTTCCCGCACCAAATGCCCCTTGGCCGGGCCGCCGATGGACGGGTTGCATGGCATGAGCGCCACGTTGTCCAGGTTGAGGGTGAGGAGGAGGGTCGTGCATCCCATCCTCGCCGCGGCAAGCGCTGCCTCGCAGCCGGCATGCCCGGCTCCAATCACGATAACGTCATACATCTGTCTTCTAGCTGTGGCGATTCACCTGGCCCACTATCATTCTAGCATGGCGTACCGCCCTCGTCGATTTCGGTGCTGGTTGGTGAGGCGGTGGCAACAAACGCTCGCAGTTTGCGGGCTGGCACAGGGTGAAGCTCCTGGGGTCGATGCGTGTGGACTGGTCCGGGGCGGACGCTACCCTTCTCGAATGTATCTCCAGATCTCGGCGAGGCTCGGTCTCTTGCCGTACATCAGCAGGAACGTACGGAAGACCCTCGCTGAGAGCCATATCGCTACGAGAATCGAAGCGATGAGGACGGCTATGCTCAGAAGGAGTTCCCATATAGGGAGCACGCCAATACTGAGCCTCATCACCGCCGTTATGGGAGAAGTGAAGGGGAAGAAGGTGAGGATTGTGAAGATGACGTGCTCGGGATTGCTGCCGAACAGGCCGATCAGCATTATGGGGACTATCGCCGGCGCAACTACGATCATCGTCCACTGGCTGCTCTCCCTGGCCGTAGAGCCAACTGAGCCGAGAAAGGTCCAGACGGTGCCGAAGAGAAGATAGCCGAGGATGAAGTAGACAATGCATGGCAGCAAGATGGTGGCGGGGAAGCTCAGGCCCGCGATTGGAGCGACCGCCCCGAGGATCACGGCGGTGAGGAGCCAGATGGCGATCTGCAACAGGCCGGCGGCGCCGAGTCCCAGCACCTTCCCACTCATGAGTTGCCGGGCGGAGACCGAGGACAGCAGTATCTCAATGAGTCTGTTCTCTTTCTCCTCGCTGACTCCCTGGAGCAGGAAGCCCGAGGTGACGAACAGCGATATCATGAACAGGAGTCCAAAGCCGTACGGCACGGCGAAGGCGGTGATGGGG
>Ga0180431_10001939_pt1 | contig 28102 bp, 24 predicted proteins | sample SS_ome_11_FD_132459 | JGI IMG/M metagenome (GOLD analysis project Ga0180431, IMG submission 132459) | Hypersaline lake sediment archaeal communities from the Salton Sea, California, USA - SS_1_MS_1 metaG | ecosystem: Environmental > Aquatic > Non-marine Saline and Alkaline > Hypersaline >... | reverse complement strand
GATAAAATGCCCAAAAACCAGGTTTTTTGGTGAGATATTCCCACAAACACGTCAATTTTGAGCCAAAAGTGGGACGCTGTCCCATAAAACCATTGAAAAACCTGGTTTTTTCAGTGGGGTCTTGGGATAGGATGAAAAAGTATTCTAGCTCTTCCAGAGAGCCTTCCGAGATGTTGTAGAAGCGGATCTTGTCTCGAACCCCGCGTCGTTTGAACCCCTCGGCGATGTTGGCCGGTACTGAGACCGCCGCCCGTTTATGAGCTTCCTGCCACGTCTCTAGTTGTCGAAAATGCGAGATCTTCCCCATACTCTCTACTCCTTACTCCCTACCCCCTCTTCCTCCCAGAACGTCTGCAAAGCAATGAACGGCGCTGCCGGCTGCTGGTCGCCGCGCCGGCCGGTGTTCCAGGTGACGATCAGTTCCTTCTTGGCGCGCGTGATGCCCACGTAGAGCAGGCGCAGCCGCTCGGCGGCGTATTCCTGCCGCGCCTCCTGGGTCACTTGGCGCTCCTGGTATTCGTACACGGGCAGGTCGCCCTCGGCCAGGACCGCCTCCAACTGGGCCAGGGCCTCCGCCTCCAGGTTTATCCGCTCGCGCACGAACCATTTCTCCGAGATGAACTGGTCGTGGGGGCGGGCGGAGGGAAAGTTATAGTTGTTGACCGACATCAGGTAGACCCGGTCCCATTCCAGCCCCTTGGCCTTGTGGATGGTGGCGATCACGACCTTGCCCTTGTGCCTTTCGGGGTCAAAGCCTCTGTCGTCGGCGCTCAGCCCCAGGAAGCGGCGCTCGTTGCGGGCCACGACCGCCAGTTCCTCGACCAGCTCCGGCAGTCGCCAATCGGGATGGCTGGCGCTCATGCGCCGCAGGACGCCGGCCAGTTTGTGAGCCACGGCCAGGTCGGCCGGTTCCTCGAACAGGTCTTGGGCCAACGTGAGGATCAGTTGATCCACCGGCAGCAGGGTGCCCCCCTGCCAGCGCCGAATCAATACGCGGAACTCGGCCAGTTGCTCGTGGATCCTTCGGCCATACTCAGGACAGGTATTGGGGAACTCGGCGGCCATCTCCAGCCCGGCCAGCCAGTCCCGATCCACCTGGGGCCACACGAAATCCTCCACCCGCCGACATTTGCTCAACCTCCTGGCAATCCACTCGAGTTGTTCCCTGGTCTCTTTGTCCTCGCGGTCGTCTCGCCGCCACACTTTGTAGGCGGTCGCCAGTTTACTGGGGGAGGCGGGGTCGGCCAGGTACTTGAGGACATTGCCCAGAGCGCCGGCCGTCTCGCGGGTCTCTCGCGTGCTGCGCAGGAGCTCGACGTATTCCAGGCCGCGTCTCTTCAACTCGGCCGCCAGCTCAAAGCCGCGATTGTTGCGCGGCACGAGCACGGCCACCGTCTGGTCGGGGCGGTCTGGCAGCCAGCTTGATAGGGAATCGGCCACGGCCCGCAGCTCTTCCTGGGGTGTGAACTTTTGAGCGACGATGCGCACTTTGTCGGGGTCGTCGGGCGGGTTGGGCTGGGGGTCGCCGGGCGGGGCCGGCTCGATGTGCGGTGGGGTGAGCGCCTCCCGCACTGCCTCCACCGGGTGCCGGGTTTGCGTCCAGTCAATGAGATAGTTGGCCAGCGCGATGATGCTGCGGGTGGAGCGGCCAGAGTTGGGCAACTCGCGGGCTTCCACCTCCTCCTCTTCCAGGAAGGTGCGCAGGTATTTCGGATCGGCGGTGGTAAAGGTCTCATAGATGGCCTGGTTGGGGTCGCCGACGCGCACCCAGTTGCCGCCTGGCCCGCAGAGGAGGCGCAGGATTTGCTCCTGCAGGCGGCTGCTATCCTGGGCCTCGTCCTCCAGGATAAAGGGCCATTGGTGCTGCAAGCGTTCCAGCAGGTCACGGTCCATCTCCAGGGCTTGCAGCGCCAGGCGGATCAGGTCGTCGAAATCCACCGCGCCGCGATAGCGCAGCGCGCGCTGGTAGTCGGCATAGATGGCGGCTCCCATCTCGACCAACGGGAACGAGGGCGAGCGTCGTTCCAGGCGGCCCTGGATTTTATCCGGCGTGCCCTCCAGGTCCTTGGCCCGCTTGATAAAGCTGCGGGCGACGCCGGTCACCAGGTCGGGCCACTGACCGCGGCGCACCCAGTTCTGTTTTCCCTCTTCCAGGTCTGGCGATATGAACTCGTCGGCGACGTGAGGGTTGGCCCGCAGCCAGGCGGCCGCCGCCTCCTGTAGGATCCCGTCCGCCTCCCGCTCGTCCACGATCTGGAAATCGTCCGCGAGGCCGACCAGCGCCGGCCGCTCGCGGACGATGTCGTGGGCCAGGCCGTGCAGTGTGCGCACCCGGTAGCCCAGGTTGGGCAGCAGCCCGCGCTCCTGGACAAAGGCGGCCACGCGGCCGGCGAAATTATCCACGGCCGAGTTGACCAGCGTCACGACCAACACTTCTTGATCGTCCGCGAGCCGTCCGCTGGCGACGATTTGCGCGGCCAGGGCGGAAAGCGTGAGCGTCTTGCCGCTGCCGGGCACGGCCGCGACGCCCATCTTGCCGCCGATATAGTCGAGAACTTGCTGCTGTTTGGGTCGTGGTTTAAACATTGTTCCTCAAACGTAAGACGTAAAACGTGAAACGTAATGATTGGGGTGTGTTTCAAACGAGTTGTGGATTGGGTGGCATAGCCCCTCGTGGGCACCTTATAGGCCATTTAACGGGCACAAGGCCCTACACTACAACCGAAATGAAACACGCCCTAATGATTTTCGGGCCACTCTCTTGCGCATTACGTATTACGCATTACGCAATTACGTTATCACGGAGGACACGCTGGATGGCTTGCAGCAGCGGCCCTTTTTGCTCGCGGCCGTTCTCGCCTAGCTCGCTCAACCCCAGGTAGACCCGGCGGCGGCAGCGGCGGACGAGGCCCTGGACGAGGCGGTGCAGTGTCTCCTGGCGAGCCTCGTGCTCGGCGGCGTCAGTCCAGACGTCGCCCCTCGGCCAGCCCCGGCTGAGCACGTAGGGCTGGGTGAGCGGTTGGTACAGCCTCTCCCACCAGCCGCGGCTGCCGACGTCGAGCCAGAACTGGACGTCCACCGGACGGTTGCTCATCAGAAAGGTGTAGGCCGGGGCCAGGAGCACCGCGTCCTGGGGGCGGAGCTGCCAACTGTGGATGTATTGGGCGGCGATGACGCCGTCCTGAACCATCTCGATGTACTCTTGTCCCAGTGGTTTGTCGTCGTCGCACCGCGCCACCCAGCGGAATTTTTGCACCGATTCGATCAGGTTGAACGCCACCCGTCCGGCATCATAATTGCGGTGGAAGCCGAATCCGGCCTGTGAGAGCACTTCGCCGAACAGGCCGCTCAGGAAATGATCCAGTTCCGCCGCCAGGCCCGCAGCGTATTCCTCGACCCAGGTGCGCAGCCACTCGTACCGCTCGCCCAACACAAAAGTGAGGCGCTCCTTCATCTCTGGCACGATCTGGTCGAAGGAGGTCAGCGCGGGACGGCCATCAGTGGGGCGGTAGACGATCTGGGTCAGCAGTTGCGCCCGCACCAGGTCCAGGCCGTCAATCGCCTGCATCAGGGCGTAGGCCACGTCAAAGCTGGTGGGGCAGATACCCCAATCCGGGTGGGCGATGGCGGTCAGCGTCAGCAGGCAGCGGGTGGCGGGTTCATCTCGCAGGGCGCGCGAGGGGCGGTGGGAGCGGGTGGGGACGTCCCGCGCTTCCAACCGGTTGGTCAGCGCAAAGCGCAGCGCGTCCGGTAGGAAGGGAGCCAGCACGACGATCTCCTGCGGCGGGACGCCTTCGTCCTGCACCAGCTTGGCGATTTCGTCGGTGACCCAGTCGAGCATTTCGGGGTAGTAGCGGTGATAGGCGTATGAGAGTGGAGATTGGGGCGACGCCTGATGGGCCGCTTGGGAGATTGGAGAATGTTCTCTGGGCCGGTTCAGGCTGCGGGCCAACTCTGCTCCGAGGGCCTCCATATCCGGCGAGGTGACGAATGACTTGGTGAAGGCGATCCGCTCGTCGCACAGCTCGCGCAGGGCGTGACCGCTCTCGGTGTCGGCGCCCAGGAAGCGACGGTAGCCGGCCTCGCGGTCATAGATCAGCAGCGCCGATTGGCAGTGGGGCAGCCAATCCCGCAGCAGGTCGTGGGCCACGGGGGTATCTTCCTCGACGTTGTCGGCGATGACGTGGGTGTAGGTCTCCAGCAAATAGTTGCGGCACAGCGGCATGGTCCACAGGTGGTTGCGGAACAGCTCGAGCTGGAGCGAAAAGTCGAGCAGGTTGTGGGTCAGGCAGTAGCGGCGGAAGAGCGCGGCGCACTCCTGGGCTTCGTCGTAGATGCGGCGCTGGCTCGATTCACCCCCCCATGCTGCCTTGAGCCGCCGGCCGATCTCGGCGTGGGGAAAGCCGACCACGGCGGCCTTGTTGAGGTTATCCAGAATCTGGCTGTAGAGGCGATTGTGGTCAATAGTGATGGTCTCAAAATAGCCCTGGTCGAGCAGGGGGCGCACCAGGCGGGCCATATAGTACTGGGCCGTCTCCAAAGTGAGAAAGGTGGGCGGGTCCTCGGGATGGCCAAAGCCGCCCTCCTCGACCACCAGCGGCCAGAAGAGATCAACCGTGCGCTGGGCCAGGCCGCCCACGGTCGAGACGGTCACCTCCCCGCCCGCGCGGACGGTCGCGCGGCGCAGCGCCTCGTAGTAGGGGGAGGCCAGCGTGCGCTGGGGCACGATGACCAGGATGGCATCGGCCGGGACGCCCGCTTCGATCAGGTGCAGGAGGCGGGCCACGCCGGCGGTGGTTTTGCCGGCGCCGGCTGGCCCTTCGAGGAAGAGCTTGCGCTCGATGGACCGCTCAATGAGAGAGCGCTGGTGGTCTGTGGGAACAAATTCTGGCATATTTGACTCAACACGTCAAATGGAGCGCGGCGGCGACGGCTCGCTCTTCGCGCAGGCGGTTGTACGTCTCCACGGCTTCCTCGGTAGGCAGGGCAACGAGTTCGATGTCGGCGGCCTGGAGCGCCTGCCTGGTTTCCGCCGTCACTCTCATTCGGCTAAAAGTGCCCTGCCCCACGACGAGCAGTTCTGGCGCGGCCTCGAATACCGGCCCAAGGTCGCCGGGGTGTAGCCGATGCCCCTCCTGGCGCCACCACCCACCGACCACTCGATCTGGCAAGATGATGACGTCCAGGGTGTGAGCCTGCCCATCAATGACGATGTGCCCAGAACGGTAGGACTCTATCTGTGGGTTGGACATATCCTGTCAAGGGTTGGTAGTAAGCCACGAAGCGCAGCGGAGTGGCGTCGATCATTACTGCTCGATCTCTCTAATCACCCTGGCCGGATTCCCCGCCACGACCGTATTCGCTGGAACGCTGCGGGAGACGACTGCCCCTGCGCCCACCACGGCATTCCGGCCTATCCTCACCCCTGGTAAGGGGACGGCGCTGCCCCCTAACCACACATTGTCCTCGATCACTATCGGTTTGGCTACTTCCCAGCCCTGGATCCGGGGTTGCGCCTGAAGGAGATGGGCGGCGGTATAGATCTGGACGCCAGGCCCGATCATGACATGGTGGCCAATACGCACCTCATTGCAATCCAGAATGGTGCACAAGTAATTCAAAAAGACGTGATCGCCGATATAAATGTTCTGACCGTAGGCACAGTAGAAGGGTGGCTCGATGATCGAGTTCTGACCGATTTGTCCCAGCAATTGCTCGAGGATGGCCTGCCGTTCGGGCGCGGCTTTGGTCAGATTGTAGAGGCGGAGCAATCGCTTGGTCTCTTGGCGTTCGGCTTCCAGGTCGGGATCAAGGCAGTTGTAGGTTTCCCCGGCCAACATTTTCTCTTTTTCGGTTCTTACGAGCATCTCGTGCCTCCTGTTTGACTTTTGCCGCCCAACTGACTAACAGAAGTCCGCTCACTCGCCTATATACGGAAACAACACCCCATCCATAATTATACACAACAACGTCTCCCGCACAATTGCCAAAAGCTGCCACATCCCCTCGCACATCGGCTTTGCCGCCATCGCATGTGGACGGGGCCACTCCTCCATAGCATAACAGGGCCAGACATCACATCCGACCCTGTTGTGCTTGTGCTACGGAAGTTCAACAGACAAGCGTGCCCTAACCAGCCTGCGGCAGCCAGTGGATGCGTAGAACCTTCTCCAGCAGGTGGAACTCGGGGTCGCCGGTTACCAACGCGGCGTCGGTCTGCATTGCCAGAGCGGCGGCAAAGGCATCGGCGTAGGCCAACGGGTGAGTCGCCTTGATGCGGGCCGCTGCCAGCGCCAATGCTCGCTCCACCGGGACCATTTCAATGGTCGTTGCCTCCAGTGTCCCCAACACCTGATGCAGCCGCGTCTGTCCCCAGCGGTGTTCCACTATGTAGGCTACTTCTCCCACGTTGACCCAGGTCATCAGAAGGCGCGCGTCACCGCTCTGCGCCTGCCTTAGGAGGCGGGCCACATCTTCCCCGCCCGGCTCGCTGCCAAGCAGAGCGAGAAGAGCAAAGCTATCCAAGACCCAGGTATCACTCATAGGGGGCTTCCTCTCGCGTTCGCTCTCGCGCCCGTTCAGCCAGTAGCTCCTCTGTCAGCGACGGCCCGCCCTTCAACATCCCATGCAGCATCTCCACCGGGTCTTCGGGCAGCGGCAGCAGAGCCAGCACGTCGCCGTAATCCACCACCTGCACCTGCATTCCGGTCTTGAGGCCGTATTTCTCCCGCAGAGGCTTGGGAATGACCACCCATCCCTTGGTCGAGACCTTTGCTGTGTACACCTGATCCTCCTCCTGTGGTATGTCAATCGCCTTCAGTATACCACATATCCGTTGCAAGTGCAACAGATGCATCATTGGTATTACTGCGCCTCTGGTAAGTTACCCTCAACTGTATAAAGGTGGATCAAGGCGGCATCTCCTGTCAGGCCTCGAAGGTTTCCTCAGACAAACCTCCCCATTCAGGCAGCCAGTTCCTCCAGCAGCGCGGCGATGTAGCGCGTCTGGGCGCTAAAGTCGGGGATGCGGATGTGCTCGTTGGGGGCGTGGGCGCGCGAGCCGGCGTAACCCACGCCGGCGGTGACCAACGGCCCTCGCACAAAAAAAGCGGGCTGATACTCCCAAACCTGGTGGTAGTACCTTACCAGTGAAATTCTGGCACATTGGGCAGGAAAATTCACCACCACGAAGAACAAAGAGCACAAAGGAGGTCTCTTCGTGTACTTGGTGTCCTTTGTGGTTCTGGTTTATCCAGGTTAGGGCATTACGCGTAACACGCCGTGTTGTCGGCACAACAACGGCGTGTTTGAATCACCCCAATTTGCGGGCTTGTAAACTCGCTAACACATAGAGCGCCAGCGGTCGGCCAGGCTTTGCGATTGGGTGGCCTGCTGTATCAGCGTTTTGGCCGAGGGCCTGGCCCACGAGGGGGTTGGCGTGTCATAGTCGAACCCCGGCAGGGTCTCGCGCTCAATCTTGCGGCCCAGCAGGTACTCGATGCGATGGATCAGCGGCTCGTCGTCGGGGGTGGTGAGCGTGATGGCGTCGCCGTCGGCCTCGGCGCGGGCGGTGCGTCCGATACGGTGCACGTAATCCTCGGGGTGTTCCGGCACGTCATAGTTGATCACGTGCGAGATCCCTTCCACGTCCAACCCTCGCGCGGCGATGTTGGTGGCGACCAGGACGCGGTGCTTGCCCGACCTGAACCCCTCCAGCGCGGATATCCGTTCGCGCTGTTTGAAATCCCCGTGAATGCAGGCCACGGCGACTTTGGCCTGGCGCAAGTGGCGGGTTACGACGTCGGCCCCTTGCTTGGTCCTGGTAAAGACCAGCATACTGTTGACCTCCATCTGCTCAAGTATAGCCAGGAGCAGTTGAAGCTTGAGGTGCTTGGGTACCGGATAGAGGGCCTGTTGGATCGCCTCGGGAGGCTGGGCCATGTCTATCTCGATATTCACCGGGTCGCGTTGGAACTGGCGGGCGAGGTCTGCAACCGTCGAAGGTATCGTGGCCGAGTAGAGCATAGTTTGGCGCTGGCGCGGCATGCGATTGATGATCTGTTTGATGTCGGGCAGAAAGCCCATGTCCAACATCCGGTCGGCCTCGTCCAACACGAGGACCTCCAAGTCTCCAAAGTTGACGTTCTTGCGGCGCATGTGATCCATCAGGCGGCCTGGCGTGGCGACGACGACGTCTACGCCCCGGCGCAGCTTGTTGGTCTGTTTTTTCATCCCGGCTCCACCGTATATGGGGGCGACGCGCAGTGACGTGCGAGCGGTCAGTTTCCGGGCCTCCCCGGCGATCTGGATAGCCAGCTCGCGGGTCGGCTCCAGGACCACCACTCGGGGGCGACTGGTCTCGGTTTGATTCCGCAGCAAACGGTCCAACGCCGGCAGAAGAAAGGCCAACGTTTTGCCGGTGCCAGTCTGGGCGCAACCGACGATGTCGCGTCCCTGCAAACCAGGCGAGATGGCCTGGGTCTGGATGGGGGTCGTTTCCTCGTACCCCAATCCGCTGATTGCCTCTTGCAAAGGCTTGCTTAAATCTAGTTCTGTGAAACGCATTAAACTCCTGTGTTGTGCTACTTGACGTGGGTTTGGGTCATCATAAAAAACCGCCCCGATTGCGCGAATCGGAGCGGTGAAAGATGCCAAACCGATTGTTCTAACAGTGGCAATTATACCAGCGAACGGGGTTTGTGTCAAATCGCGGTTAGTGCGTGGTTGATTTCAATCGCTAGCCCGATCTCGAGGGAGTGATTTGGGCAGACGATCTTGGCGCTTCCAGGTCAACGTCAACTGGGAGCATCGAAGGCGCTGAATCCCCATCCTCTCACCTCCGCCGCCCGGCTGACGATGACAAAGGCGTGCGGATCGGCCTGGTGCACGATCTCTCTCAGGTGGCCCGTTTGCACGTCGGTCATGGCGCACAGCAGCACGTCCCGCACCTCGCCGGTGTACATCCCCGTCCCTTGCAGCGCCGTTACCCCCCGTCCCACTTCCTCCATGAGCCGGGAGGCGACTTTCTTCCCGCGACTGGTGATGATGGTCGCCATCCGCTCTTGGAGACGGGGCTTGGGCGCCAATGGGCCGGCTGCCCTCTGGAACGTCGTCGCCAGCCGGCGCAACGGCTGTGGCAGAGCCTCCCCCCACGCAGTCGGCATACCCGCAGCGACTGCCAGTGCTACCAGCGCTCCGTATACCACCCCGACGGCGGCCATCATCCAAGCTCCGGGAATCGCTCCGACGGCGGCTCGCTCGACCGCCGTGGCCACATCCGGCACTGTCGCCGGGTGGAGGGCCAGTTTGCCTACCCAACTGACGAGCAGCAGAGTGATCAGCCAGATGTAGGTGCGGCGGAATCGCAGGCCAATTGCCTTCCACTGGGTGAGAGGGAAAGTGGGGCGAAGCAGACTTTCCGCCAAGAGGTCGGCCCAGTCTGCGGAGGGTTGAAAGGGCGGTGCAAGCATCGCGGCGAGAAATTCGCTTTCCATCAAACGCACCCGGTATGACCAGAGGGCATAGTAGCGGTAGCGGCGGGCCTCGATATACAGGAAAGTGAGCACCAGCAGAAGCACCAACAGGAGCACAAAGTGAGGGTTCTGCTGCGCGCTGAAGGAAAAGGTAAGCGCGCCACCCACGGTTACTACGGCCCAGTTGGTGGTGGTGTCCAACCGGGTGCGCCAGGTGGTGGCCCGTTGTATCTCCCCCCGGTAGAAATGGATCATCGCCGTGGCAAAGTCGGCCAGGTCCAATTGGCCGCCTCGGAAGGTCCACGCGCGGGCACCTTGTTCGTCACTCAATGATTCGGTCTGCTCAGTCATTAGTCCTCACCTTCTTCCACTACTCTGGTACGGAGAGGCAAGTTGCTCGCGCAATCACCTTATCTCCCAACCACTATCTCCTTCTGCCGCTCTTTCCTGGCCGTTTCTTTTTCCACAAAGATGCGCTCGCCGCTGAACGGGTCCGTCTCGGTGTGGTACATCAGGCTGGAATAGGTGGACGGGGTGGGGGTAAAGACCTGCACCTGCTCTGGATTGATCTTTAGCTCGCGGCTGGTGAACCGCTTCAGCGCTCGCATGTCCTGCTCGGTGCAGCCGGGGTGGGCGGCGATCAGATAGTAGGTGAGGAATTGCTTCTTGCGGGCAGCCTTTGTCAGCCTGTAGAACAACTCTTTGAACTTGAGCAGGGCTTTTCCGCCCGGCTTGCCCATCAGCCGCAGGACGCGATCAACCGTGTGCTCGGGGGCCACCTTCATCTGGCCCGAGACGTGATACCGCACGACCTCCCTCAGGTAGGCGACCCCGTGCTTTCTATCGGCGAGCAGCAGGTCGTAGCGGACGCCCGAGGCCACAAAGACCTTCTTGACCCCCTTCACCTTGCGCAGCCGCTTGAGCAGACTGAGCTGCCTGCTGTGGTCGGGGTTCAGTTGCGGGCAAATTTCGGGATAGACACAGCGCCTATCCTCGCAGCTTCCTTTGGTCAGTTTTTTCTGGCACTCGAACCCGTACATATTGGCCGTCGGGCCGCCCACGTCCTGGATGTATCCTTTGAAATCGGGGTGCGCGGCCAGCCGCCGCGTCTCTCTCACCACAGAGTCCGCGCTGCGCCACCTCACCGTCCGCCCCTGGTGGACGGCGATGGAGCAAAAGTTGCACTCGCCGTAGCAGCCCCGGTGTGTGGTGATGGAGAACTTGATCGTCTCCAGCGCCTTGACCGGGCCCAGTCTCTCGTAGAATGGATGCTGGGCGCGTTCAAAGTCCATCTCGTATACTTGGTCCAGCTCCTGCTGCGTCAGGTAGGGTGCGGGTGGATTCTGGATCAGGTAGCGCGTGTCCTGCTGCTGGCATAATCCCTGGGCGGTAAGTGGATCGTTGTTGCGGTAGAAAGCGTGAAACATCTCGGCGAAGGCGCGCTTGTCTCGCGCCACCTCTGCGTAGGAGAGAAGCTCGATACAGCCAGGTCTCTTCTCCGGGGAGATGTAGCAGATGGACCTCAGATCCTCGATCCCCGCTTCCGTTCTCAAACGCTCGGCCAGCTCCACCACGGTCTTTTCCGCCATGCCGTAGACGAGCACGTCCGCCTTGGCGTCGAACAGAATGGACCGGCGCACGCTATTCGACCAAAAATCATAGTGGGCGATGCGTCGCAGGCTGGCCTCGACGCCGCCCAGCACGATCGGCTTTGTCTCCTTAAAGTACCTGCGGATCAGGTTGGCATAGGCGATGACGGCGCGATTGGGGCGGCGGTCGTTTCGCCCGCCGGGGGTGAGGTCGTCCGATCTTTTGCGCTTCTTGGTGGCCGTATAGTTGGCGACCATAGAGTCAATACAGCCGCCGCTGACGCCCCAGAACAGCTCTGGCTCCCCCAGCCGCCCGATGTCCTTCTCCGAGTGGACGTCGGGCTGGGCGATGATGCCCACCCGGTATCCGGCCTTTAGCAGCACCTGGCCGACGACGGCCACGCCGACGAAGGGGCTATCCACGTAGCTATCCCCCGTGACGAGGATGACGTCGAGGGTTTGCCAACCTAGTTGGTCTAGTTCCTGTCTCGTGGTGGGGATGAACATCTTGATCCTGCGTAACTGCTCAGCTTGGTAGCTGTTTAGACCTCCGAGGTCTGACTGAGCAGTTACCACTGTTCTTGGCATTTTTTATCACAAATGGCGCGAAATAAGAACGCCCTCCACGGTTCACTCTAGGGAGCGACGGCGAATAGACATTTGAGATACTCGCCCTCTTTGAAACCGACCGGATGATCCAGCGGATGCCCGGTGCGTTCGATCTCGCGCAGCGGGCGGCCCGCCTGTGCGGCGGCGCGGTTGACTTCCTCGAAGAACGGTTCCGCGCCGACCCGGCTGGAGCAGGAAGCCTGCACCAGCGTCCCGCCCGGACGCAGCACGCCCAGGCTCATGCGGGTCAGACGGGCGTAGGCCGCGAGCGCCGGCACCACCTGCGTCTGTCTCCTCGCGAAAGCGGGCGGATCCACGATCACCACATCAAAGCGGCGGCGGCTTTTCCCCAGCCGGGCCAGCCCCTCGAAAGCGTCCTCGACCAACATCTCGTGGGAGGCGGCCGCCACCGACGGATGATGGCGGTTGAGCGCCAGGTTGCGGGCCGCCGATTCCAGCGCGGGCGCGCTCGCGTCCAGGCTGACGACAACCCGCGCCCCGCCTCGCGCCGCGTACAGCGAGAACCCGCCCGTGTAGGCGAAAACGTCCAACACGCTCTTGCCCGCCGCCAATTCTTCCACCCGCGCCCGGTTCTCTCGCTGATCCAGAAAAAAGCCCGTCTTTTGCCCGCGAACTGGATCGGCCTCGAAGCGTAGCCCGTTCTCCGAGAACAACACAGCGCCCTCCAGCGGTGGGCCGGAGAGGATCATACCATCGCGTAGGGGCGAGGCATCGCCTCGCCCTAACGTCCGTCCCAGCCGCAGCACCACCCGCTCGGCCGGCGCAGCTTTAGCCAATGCGGGCAGCAGGTCGCGCAGGCGGGGAAGCCAGGCGGACGTGTAGAGTTTCAACACCAACGTCCGCTCGTACCGGTCAACGACCAGCCCCGGCAGCCCGTCGTTCCCGCCGTGGACGAGCCGGTAGCCGGTGGTCTCTTGTGCGAGCAGGGGGGCGCGCAACCGGGCCGCCTCCGCCAGCCGGGCCGCGAACCAGGCCCGGTTGATGGCGGCCGGTTCCCCGCGCTGCAAGATGCGCGCGCGGATCGTCGAATGGGGATCGTACAACCCCACGGCCAGGAAGCGGTCCTTGCGGTCAAAGACGACGGCCAGATCGCCGGCTTGTCCCTCGTGGCTCTGCCGCGTGATCGCCCGCTCGAACAGCCAGGGATGCCCGCCCCGCAGCGCCCGCTCCGCTTCTGGGGTCACGCGCAGGGCAATGCGCCGGTCGGATGGCTCAACCAGGTGCGACATTCGCACATTCGCTCTGTTCGTGTTCAAAGAACTGTCTCACGTCGGCGATTCTGCGCGTGCGGCGGGCGCGAGGCAGGCTGGCGACGATCTGCTGGCCGTACCGCTTGGTGTTGATGCGCGAGTCGAGGATGGCGATCACGCCCCGGTCGGTCTCGGTGCGGATGAGGCGACCCACTCCCTGCTTTAGCGCCAGGATCGCCTCGGGCAGCGTCATCTCGTTGAAGGGGTTGCCGCCCTGATCTCGGATGTGTTGCTGGCGATGTTGCACCACCGGGTCAAAATGAGGTGTGAAGGGGAGCTTGTCAATGATGACCAGCGACAGCGATTCGCCGGGCACGTCCACCCCTTCCCAAAAACTCTTGGTGGCAAAGAGCACCGCGCCGCCGGCGTCATTCTGGAACAGTTCGAGCAACTCGGCGCGGGAGAGCCCGTCACCCTGGCAGTAGCAGGCGTACTCCAGATGCGGGCTGATCAGTTCGTGCAACTCGTTCATACGCCGCCGGCTGGTGCACAGCACGAACGCCCGCCCCCGGCTGGCCTGGATCAAGCGCCAAATCTCGCGGCCCAGGTTGAGCGCGTACGTCTCCTCGCCCTCTCCGTATTGGGGTATCAATCCGTTGGGCGTGTAGAGGAGGGCCTGGTTGGCATAGTCGAAAGGGCTTTCTATCACCCGCTCGATGGCGCGCTCGCGTGGGGCGCCGGTCTGCTGGCAAAAGTAGCCAAAGCCGCCTGCCACCGCGAGCGTCGCGCCGGTGCAGATTGTCCGTTTGACCGGCTCGAACAGCGCCTCCTGCAAAAAGTCGGCCACCTGGATCGGTTCTCGGTAGAGGATGATGTTGCCCGGCCCGGTCAGTCTCCCTCGCTCCTCGCAATAGCGCACGTGGTCGGCGGGTGGTTCCTCGGCCAAGTCGTGGATCATGTCGGCCAGCTCGGCCGCCCAGGCGATGGTCGCCTGGTGACGGGCGTTTTCCTCGTTTTCCTCGTCCCCCTCCACCGGTGGGTAGGCGCGCAGCAAAGCCTTGTGGATTTTGTTGATCCGGTCGGCCAGCGATAGTCCCTCTTCGAGCTCGCCTGGCACGGCCCAACGCCGTTCCCGCTCCGATGGCTTGTGAGAGAGGGCCTCGAACAGGGAACTGTTGAGGAGCACCGCCCCCTGACGCAGTCTGTCGGGGGCGTGGCGGAGCACCACGCTATCGTTGATGAACTGGGGGATCGTGTCGTACTCCATCCCCAAGCGCAGCGCGTTGACGACGTACCTTTCCAACTCGTGCGCCTCATCCACGACGATCACCGGGCGGGGCGAGAGGAACGGCACGATCAGGTTGAACGCCAGCAGCGCGTGGTTGACGACGACGATGTCGGCCTTTTCCGCCCGCAGCTTGGCCCATTCGTAGTAGCAGCGGTCGTGGAGCGGGCACTCGCGCCCCAGGCAATCGTGTCGCCCGGCGGTCACGGCCTCGCGCAAGCGTCCAGAGAGGCGCATCTCCCCCACATCGCCAGAGATGGCGCCGTCCTCGGCCTCGTAGATGCGGGCCGCCAGATCGGCGATGGTTTGCTCCTGACCGGGCAGCGTCAACTGCTGCCTCGCCTTTTGCAGCTTGAGGTGGCAGATATAGTTCGCGCGCCCCTTGAGCAGCGCGACCGTGAACGGGCGCGGCGAGACCTTTTGCAACGTGGGGATGTCCTTCTCCCACAACTGGGTCTGCAGGGTCTTGTTGGCCGTGGAGACAAAGGCCCTGGCCCCCGACGCGATCAGCGGGATCAGGTAGGCGAAGGACTTGCCGCAGCCGGTGCCCGCTTCGAGCAGCGCGGGCCGCTCTTCGACCAACGCCTGGCGGACGAGTTGCGCCATCTCCACCTGGCCGGCCCGGTAGCGGTACCTCTGGCCCAACGCGCGGGCGACCATGCCGTCGCGGGCAAAGGCCGGCGTGACGTCGGGCACCTTGATGCGCTCTTCTTCCGTTTCCAGGGGATGGCGTGCTTCAGGCATATCGTCGAGTATATTACGTCGGATGCCGATATAAGTCAAGCTCCGCGCGTGCTCTTGCCAGACACTTGACAGGCCGAACACCTGTTCGTATAATGGGGCAGTGTAGGTATCCTCTCAATAACCTGGGGTTTGAAAGGCAAGAAACCAGGTTTTTTTGAAAAACCTGGTTTCTTGCCCCGAACTATTGAGATGATACCAGTGTAGGGTGTCGTTGGTTTGATCTCACCTGCTCGATCAGTCGTCGGGCGCAGACCACAACCCAGGAGGCCGCGTATGAAAACCAAAAAAGCCAGGGAATTGGGCGCACGAATCGCCGCGCTCGTTCGGGTCGGGCGGATGGACCAAGCCTGCGCTCTTCTATCCCCAGTGCTGGCCGAACGCACGCCCTTTCGCTTGTTGGGGCTGATCGGTGAGGCGGTCGGCGCGGGGCCGCTGGGGGAGGTGAACCGTTTCCTGGAGCGCGTGGCGGCCGCAAGGACCGAGGGCGGCTGGGTGGTCATCGGCAAGGCTCTGGGCCAACAGCTAGAGCGTGACGCAGCGGGCGCTTTCGACCGCTGCCGGGGCTACATCGTCGCCGCCGACGTCTGGTATGGCGCGGACATCCTGGGAGAGCGGGTGCCCGGCCCGGCGTTGGTGGCCGACTTTCGACCGGCCCTAGAGTTGCTCGCCCCCTGGCGGGAGGATGCCAACCCCTGGGTGCGGCGGACGGTCGGCGTCGCCGTGCACTTTTGGGCCAAGCGTGCACGCGGAGAACGCGCTGCCGAGGCGGAAACGCTGCTGGCCTTCCTGGAGCCGATGTTCGGCGAGTGGGAGATGGACGCCGTCAAAGGCGTGGGTTGGGGGTTAAAGACGTTGGGCAAGTATTATCCTGACTTGGTGGCAGGCTGGTTGCCACACCAGGTTGGCCGGCCTCATCGGGCGTTGATGTTGCGCAAGGCGCTGACGTATCTTGCGGAGGAACAGACCCTAAAGGTTTCAGAAAACCTTTAGGGTCTTGGAATAATGATGGAACTCGAGTTCCAAGAATACCGCGCCCGCAAGATTCTCAACGTCCACAAGCACGTGGACGGCCCCTGGTTCTGGGGCAAGTACACGGCGCATCCCTACGTCGGTTGCCGCAGCGGGTGCGAGTTTTGTTACTCGCGGGGCAGCCGTTACCTGGGACGGCGCGATCCAGATACCTTTGACATGCTGATCGGGGTCAAGGTCAACGCGGTGGAATTGCTGCGCGGCGAGCTTTTTGGCCGGGAGGACGAGATCGTCTCCGTAGGCGATTGGCAGCAGCCGGCCGAGAGCCGCTACCGACTCTCGCGCGGTATGTTGGAGGTGGTGCGCGACCTGGGCTTTCCTCTGTTCATCGTCGAACGCTCACCGCTCCTCACCCGCGATCTGGACTTGCTCGTGGAAATCAACCGCCAATCCTGGGTGGGCGTGCTCTTTAGCATCAGCAACGTGGACCCGGCCCTGAAGCGAGCGTTCGAGCCGCGCAGCCCAGGCGTCAAGCGCCGCCTGCGGGCAATGGAAAAGCTGGCGAGCGCCGGTATCCTGGTCGGCAGCTCGATGATGCCCGTAATTCCCTTCGTGGGCGACGACGAAAAACACCTGGAGGACCTGATCCGCGCCACCAAAGATCACGGCGGCTCGTGCGTGCTGGCCGGCGGGCTGACGATGGACGGCGTCCAGGCCCAACGTAGCCTGGTGGCGGCCCGGCGGCTCGACCCGGCGCTGGAACCCCGCTGGCGGGAGTTGTACGGCTGGGAGGAGGGCGGGAAGCCGAACTATAGCCCGCCGCAGGGGTACAGCGCCTGGCTGGGGCTGCTGGTGCGCGAGTTGTGCGCCCGCCACGGCCTGCTGGATCGTATGCCGCGCTACGTGAGGCCAGGGCCGTTGGCGGTCAACAAACGGGTCGCCGAGTGGCTGTTCCTCAAGACCTACGACCTGGAATTGGAGCAGGCGAAAGAATATCGCATCTGGGCCTATCGCAAGGCAGCCTGGACGGTGGACGAGTGGCCGCAGAGCGTGGCCGAGATATACCAGGCCCAAGGCGAGGCAGGCTTGCGGGAACTGCCGGGCATCGGCAAGAGTTTGGCGGCGCAGATTATCGAGACCCTAAAGGTTTCAGAAAACCCTTAGGGTCTGGGAAGTTAAAGGAGCGACATGCCCGAACTGCCAGAGATAACGGCTCGCGCCCGCGAGATGCAAGGGTTGGTGGGCAAGAGGATCGCCCGTATTGAGGTGCTGCAACCCAAGTGCCTCAACGTCCCGCCGGAGACGTTCGTCGAGGCGCTGACCGGCGCGCGCGTGCTCGCCGTGACCCATCGTGGCAAGTGGATTTTCGTCGAGACGACCCAGGGGTGGTTGTTGCTCAATCTGGGGATGGGGGGCGAGCTTTTGCTCGTCACGCGCGATGCGCTTCCGGAGAAACGTCGCCTCGTTTTTGACTTTGACGATGGCGCCTGCCTGACCGTCAATTTCTGGTGGTTTGGCTATGCTCACCACGTTCCTGCTGGCGAGTTGGATAGCCACGCCATGACGGCCAAGCTCGGCCCAAACGCGCTCGACTTGACGGCCAACGATCTGTGGGATCTGCTCCAAGGCCGGCGCGGGCGGATCAAATCGTACCTGTTGGATCAATCTCACGTTGCCGGTATCGGCAACGCCTACATCCACGACATTCTCTTCATGGCGCGGCTGCATCCCTTACGCAAGGCAAACACGCTGACCGATGCTGAGGTGGATGCGCTGGCTGAGGCGATTCGGGCCGGGCTTGAGCCTAGCATCGAGAAGGGTGGGGCCTTCTACGAGATGAACCTCTACGGGCAGAAGGGCGGCTTTGCGATGGATGACATCCTGGTTGGCTACAAGGAAGGCAAGCCCTGCCCGGTCTGCGGCGCGCCGATTGAAAAGATCAAGACCGGGAGCAACAGCAGTTTCGTCTGCCCTCGTTGCCAACCCCTGGAATGAGGGTGGGCGGTAGCGACCGACTCAGAATCCGAGTTCAAACCGGTTGGCGCCAGTGATGACAGAGCACTGACCCCGGCCAGAGCCGCGCTGCGCCATCCTCGTGGCGACGGGAACGGCCGCTCGGCGCCCCACATTTGCCCTTCTCCACCCATCATGCTAAAATCCTTACACAAGACAAAACGCCTCGCGTCAAGATGCGGCCGGCTTTGTTTTACTTGCATTGCTCACAAGGAGCCATTCATTGCCCGCCAACAACAACGACCTCGAAAAACGTCTGTGGGACGCCGCCGACGAGCTGCGCGCCAACTCGCGCCTGCGCGCCGCCGAGTACTCGGTCCCCGTCCTGGGGCTGATATTTTTGCGCTACGCCGACCACCGCTTTGCCGCAGCCGGTGCGGCGATCCAGGCCGAGCGGGCCACGGCTACCGAGGCGGGCGGCCGGCAGCGCCCGGTCTCGCCGCTGGACTACCAGGCCCGCGGCGTGCTCTACCTGCCCCAGGAAGCCCGCTTCGCCCACCTGGTGGCGCTGCCCGAGGGGAGCGACATCGGCCGCGCCATCGGCGACGCGATGAAGGCGGTTGAGACCCACAACCCCGACCTCAAGGATGTGCTGCCCAAGACCTACAATCGCTTCGAGAACGCCACCCTGCGCGAACTGCTGCGCATCTTTAACGGTATCTCGATGGACGTCCAGGGGGACGTCTTTGGCAAGATTTACGAGTACTTTTTGAGCAACTTTGCCAGAGCCGAGGGCCAGCGCGGCGGCGAGTTCTTTACCCCCACCGCCCTCGTGCGGTTGATCGTCGAGATCATCGAGCCTTTCCACGGCTACATCTTCGACCCGGCCTGCGGGTCGGGCGGCATGTTCGTGCAGAGCGCGCGCTTTGTGCAGCGCCACCAGGGGCAGACGACCGACGTCTCCATCTACGGCCAGGAGCGGGTGGCCGGCACGGTGCGGCTGTGCAAGATGAACCTGGCCGTCCACGGTTTGGCCGGCGATGTGCGCCAGGGCAACACCTACTACGAGGACATCCACCAATCCCGAGGGCGCTTTGATTTCGTGATGGCGAATCCCCCCTTCAACGTCAACCGGGTGGACAAGGACCGCCTCAAGGACAGCCCCCGCTTCCCCTTTGGCCTGCCGCGGGTGGACAACGCCAACTACCTTTGGATCCAGCTCTTTTACAGCGCGTTGAACGAGATGGGCCGGGCGGGGTTTGTGATGGCCAACTCGGCCAGCGACGCCCGCGGCTCGGAGTTAGAGATCCGCCGGCAGTTGATCCAGAGCGGCGCGGTGGACGTGATGGTGGCCGTAGGCTCGAATTTCTTTTACACGGTGACCCTGCCCTGCACGCTGTGGTTCCTCGACCGGGGCAAGCCGGAGGAGCGGCGGGACAAGGTGCTGTTCATCGATGCGCGCCACGTCTATACCCAAGTGGACCGCGCCCACCGCGAGTTCACGCCCGCGCAGATCGAGTTCCTGGCCAACATTGTGCGGTTGTACCGCGGGCGCGAGGCAGAGACGGACCAGGGCAGCGCGGAGCTGATGGCCGAGCACTTTCCGGAGGGCGCGTACCGGGACGTGGCGGGCTTGTGCAAGGCGGCCACCCTGGACGAGATCGAGGGCCAGGGCTGGAGCCTCAACCCCGGCCGGTACGTGGGCGTGGCCGAGCGGGAGGTGGACCCCGACTTTGACTTTGCCGAGCAACTGGAGACGCTGCACGAGGAGTTGGAGGTGCTCAACGCCGAGGCGCACGAGTTGGAGGAGCGGATCGCGGAGAATGTGGCGCAGTTGTTGAACAGCCTGTGATAACTGGAGCAAGAATAATGGTCAACTATGACTATACAGAGAAGCAGGGCCAGTACCTGGCCTTTATCTACAACTATACCGTGATCCACGGCCAGCCCCCATCGGAAGCGGATATGCAGCGCTTTTTCCGCGTGACGCCCCCTTCCGTCCACCAGATGGTGCTCAAGCTGGAGGAAAAGGGGTTCATCAGCCGGGTGCCGAGGAAAGCCCGCACCATCCAGGTGCTGGTGGAACCCGAACAACTCCCAATACTCAGGAGGCAGGAAATACCCAAAAAGACAGTTTCAAAAGCGCCCATCTACCAGATCAAGGTCACGCTGGAAGAAAGCAAGCCGCCCATCTGGCGGCGACTGTTGGTGCCCGGCGACGTCACGCTGGAAAAGCTACACTACATCATCCAGGTGGCGATGGGCTGGACCAACTCTCACCTGCACCAGTTCATCGTTGATGGCATCTACTTTGGCGAGCCAAATCCCGACTATGGCCCCACTATGCATGACGAACGGCGCATCCGGCTAAATGGGGTCACGACTGAGGAAGGGTTCAAGTTCACGTACGAGTATGACTTTGGCGATGGCTGGATGCACACGCTGCTGGTGGAAAAGATTCTGGAGCCAGAGCCGGACCAGCAATACCCGGTGTGCGTCAAGGGCAAGCGCGCCTGCCCGCCGGAGGACGTGGGCGGCGTGTGGGGCTACGAAGAGTTCCTGGAGGCCATCCGGGACCCCGACCACGCCGAGCACCAGGTGTACCTGGAGTGGATCGGCGGCGAGTTCGACCCGGAGGAGTTTGACCTGGAGGAGACGAACGAGATTCTGCTGGACCTGCGGTGAGGTCCGGTGCGCCTAACGCCGAGGCGCACGAGCTGGAGAAACGGATCGGGAAGAATGTGATTGAAATTCTGGAGGCAAACTAGTAGATGTTTCCAAATTTACCGCCTACTTGGACCACAAAGAAAATTGGCGAACTATGTGATGTGAGCCGTGGAGCATCCCCTAGGCCAATACATGACCAACGCTATTTCGAAGAGGGAACAATCCCCTGGATAAAAATTGCAGATGCAACAAAGTCTGGAAAATACTTGTATGAAACCAAGCAGTATGTGAACGAATTTGGGGCGTCATTTAGTAAACTATTGCCACCAGGAACAATTCTGGTTGCAGCAAGTGGTACTTTGGGTTATACACAAATTCTCGGGGTCGAAGGCTGCGCTCATGATGGGTGGCTAATACTCCAGAACCTTCGCGAATTCGACCGAGACTACGCTTACTACACTCTTCAATGGATGGAACGGCATTTTTACAACAGTGCTTATGGTGCTGCTATTCAGAACATCAATACAACCATTCTTAAAGAAACTGAAATACCATATCCCCCCCTCCCCACCCAGCGCAAGATCGCCGCCGTGCTCTCCGCCTACGACGACCTGATCGAGAACAACACCCGCCGCATCGCCGTGCTGGAGGAGATGGCGCGGCTGCTGTACCGTGAGTGGTTCGTCCGCTTCCGCTTCCCCGGCCATGAGGACGTGGCGATGGTCGATTCGGAGCTGGGGCCGGTGCCGCAGGGGTGGGAGGTGAAGCCGCTGGGTGACTTTGGCGAGGTCATCACTGGCAAGACGCCGAGCAAGAAAGTAGCGGAGTATTACGACGACTACATGCCATTTATCAAGATCCCTGATATGCATGGCAAGATATTCTGCATCCAAACCGCTGACAATCTCTCGGAAGCAGGTGCAGATTCACAGAAGCAAAAAACTCTGCCCCCAGACAGCTTATGTGTAAGCTGTATCGGTTCTGCTGGCTTGGTCACGATTACCACGGTTCCTTCTCAAACCAATCAGCAGATTAACTCGATTATTTTGAAAAATAAAGTGGATCGTGAGTTTCTCTATTTTGCACTTGTAGGGCTAAAAGAGACCATCAACCAATATGGTGCGACAGGCGCTACAATGGTCAATCTTAGCAGAGGTAAGTTTGTTGGCTTGCAGGTCATCTATCCTGACCAGGAAACCCTGGTTGCTTTCCACGGAATGACTTTTCCTCTTTTTGAACAGATCAGGGTAGCACAACTCAAGAACGAGGTTCTCCGTCGCACCCGCGATTTGCTGCTGCCGCGCCTCGTCTCCGGCCAGGTGGACATATCAGAGCTGGAGATTGACGCAGGACAAGTGGGATAATAGTCACGATTGTTCACTCCCTACTATCGCGGACTACAAAACAATTGATTCAGGGAATATGCAATGAATATCAACACAACACTGCTTGACGAGACCAGAGGTCAAACTGACGCAGAGACTTTGGAATCGCAAGATGATCTCCTTGAGAAATACGATTGTTGGCGCAATCAAATCGAGCAATTTATTACCTATGAAGGGCCATTTCTTGATAGACAAAAAAAAGCCATCAATATCGTCGAAGAGATAATGATGCGTCATGGCAAGGCAAAAATCCTGAAATGTGTGACGGAGCTAGCACGAGTAGAATACGGCATCCGTGATATAGAACCTTGGGTCCGTGACCATGTAGTCCACGCTCTGCTCAGCTTTGTGCTGGGTATTTTCCTCAACGAGAGATTCCTCAGGCCCAAAAATGCAGTTGGTGTTTTTCAGTGGAAACTTGCTGGTTTGCTGCATGACGTCGGCTACCCAGTTCAGATTGCTAAAGATATTCTAGAGTCCTTTGGAGCCAAGATGAACGAGATAAAGCAACTCTTGGATGTACCTGCTCCAGATATCGGATTTAGGATAGTACCAGTGGGTCTAGCGCGTCTGGCAAATGGAGCCGACAGTTTGAACTTGATCCAGGATTGTCTTGAACAATGGGATCTAGACATCGATGCTAAGCGCGAATATTCGATGATGATGGAAACTGGCCAAGTCTGCCACGGTATGATTAGCGCGCTCTCAGTTTTGTATTTGCTCGATCTCATGTACGCAGCGCACAATTCTGCCAGAGCGTATACCGATGCACTGGACGAAAATACAGGCATCGATTGGAGCCAAGATTTCTTCGATCAAGATATCGTACCTGCCTGCTCTGCCATCTTCACCCATAACCTGCCTGAGGAATGCTTTACAAAAGCCAAGATCAGACGGGACGTAGCACCTCTGCCTTTTCTCCTTAGATTGGCAGATTGCCTACAGGATTGGGAAAGGCCAAAGAAGAAGAATCCTAAAGGAACACCCGCCACTCGATACAACATCGAGGTTACTCCCAATGGCTTGATAGTGTCAAGTAGTCTTGACATTTGGTGGCAGAGCCATCTGTACTCTCACCTGTAGTTTTACAATCGAATATTCGGGGCAGTCCGGCTGTGGCAAATGCCACAGGGTGGCCCACTGTGCAGAATCAAAGCGACGTACGAGATCCAAGCCAATCAGATTTCGTACTCCCGGTGTGCTCCATCTCACTCCCACATCTGTCCGACGGTTGATCTCGCGCATCTGCCTTTCCAACGGACTGGTTGAACTGATAGCGCGGGGTTCCATTCTTCGATCATCGAAGAACATACCGTCTGGCTGCTCGCGGTAAGTGAAGACGTAGGGAGCAGCGGCTTCCAAGTAACCCGCAGCATTGGTGAGTCCTTCTTGATGCAGTTGGGTGATCAAGCTCTCCATCTCGGCTCGGGAACGTGGCACAGTGTACCTTGGGTGATAGATGATCTTGCCCAATCGTCCCATCCACACCCTGGCTTGCATCTTGCTCAACCCATCTTCCCACAGAGGCCAGTAGAGTTGAGAAACTACGTGCCACACGCCACGTTGCTTATGTGTATCTGGAAACATGCTCTCCAGCCAATTGACAAGCCCTTCATCGCCATCAAACAGGATGCGAGCAGGTTCAGTTTCAGCCAAGGCCTGACCAGTTTTGGACCAGCTTTCGCCTACCCCAAAGCACACGGGGGCGACCTTCAAGCGCGGACGTCCTCCTATCCAGCACCGGCCTTGGATACTCAACCCCAGGTTGAGGGAGCAGCCCCGTCGTTTATCACCAGATCGCACCTTGGTGGAATCTAGGAGGAGCGGATGGCCGTTGGTTTGTTCGGTTGTAAAGGCAACCTCCTGGCCCTTGTCTTGGACCCAGTTGTGTACAGCTGTGGCCGAGATATTGACCCTTCCCAGATCGTGAACGTGGGCCACGCTGCGTGCATAGCTCGTCTGGCAAGCAACTCGAACTGCCTTGGCCTGGAACTCGCTCGCACTCACCTGATATGATTCTAGCCCAAGCTGGGCGGGAAATGGCGCGAACGTCTCGTTACACTGATGACAGGTGACTTGACGCAGACTGAATGGCACGCGCCCCACGCTGGTTTTGCGGAGTGTCCGAGGACGGCTTCCGCGGCGACTGAACCCTTGTCGTGAGCGACATTGAGGACACACCCAAGGGGATTCATCTTGGGGTGCATCCACCCACCTTGGCCCCAGCACACGGTCGAGTTCCACATCCTGGACTGTTTCCAGGCAATGAGCCACCAGCACAGGCCCAACTTGTGCTTGTACTTCTTGTGAAAGAGCTACGATTTGGTTGACATCCAGATGGTCAGATGGTACACTGATTTCGAGGTGGATTTCCACCTTGAGCATAGGGTCACCTCCTCTTTGGCGAGAGTTGGATGGTACCTATGCTCTCTGTTTTCCGCCAAATGTCAAGACAAGATTATACTATCAATGGCTTAGTTTTCCGCGCCGACATTGCAGAAAAAGAAAAGGATAAGATACGAAATGAATTGTTCTCGTGTCTTGAGGCACCGGATATCCAGATCATTTGAGGTCGAGCGACAACTCGTGCAAGAAAATGACTTACCATAACCCCGACGCCGAAGCCTCCCTCGAAACCGCCACCCTGGCCCTGTTCGCCGAATTGGGCTGGGAGACGGTCGACGCCTACCACGAGGTCCACGGCACAGGGCCGGAGGCCACGCTGGGCCGCGAGAACCGCGGGCAGGTGGTCCTCGTCCCCCGCCTGCGGGCGGCGATGGAGCGACTGAACCCTAGCCTGCCGGCCGAGGCCCTCGACCTGACCGTCGAGGAGCTGACGCGCGACCGTTCGGCGATGACGCCCGTCCACGCCAACCGCGAGCTGTACCGCCTGCTCAAGGACGGGGTCAAAGTCGCCACTCGCAGCCCCGAGGGCGAGGAACGGGTCGAGACCGTCTATGTCATTGACTGGGAGACGCCCGCGAACAATGACTTTTTCCTGGCCCAGCAGGTGTGGATCACCGGCGAGGTCTACACCCGGCGGGCCGACCTGGTGGGTTTCGTCAACGGCCTGCCCCTGCTCTTTGGCGAGCTCAAAGCCCACCACAAGCGCATCGAGGATGCCTACCGCGGGAACCTCGATGACTACAAGCGCACCATCCCCCACCTGTTCTGGTACAACGCCTTCATCGTGCTCTCCAACGGCAGCGACGCCCGCCTGGGCACCCTCACCGCCGGCTGGGAGCACTTTAGCCGCTGGAAAAAGATCGGCGACGAGGAGGAGGAAGGCGTCATCTCACTGGAGACCCTGGTGCGCGGCACGTGCGCGCCGGCCCGCTTCCTCGACATCGTCGAGAACTATACCCTGTTCCACGAGACCCAGGGCGGCACGGCCAAGATCGTGGCCAAGAACCACCAGTACCTGGGCGTGGAGAGCGCCCTGGCGGCCGTGGGGCAGGTCCGCGAGAACCAGGGCAAGCTGGGCGTGTTCTGGCACACGCAAGGGTCGGGCAAGAGCTTTTCGATGATCTTTTTCTCGCGCAAAATCCTGCGCAAGCTGGGCGGCAACTGGACCTTCGTCGTCGTCACCGACCGCATCGACCTGGACGACCAGATATACAAGAATTTCGCCCGCTGCGGCGTGGTCACCGAGCCGGAGGAGCGCTGCCGCGCCCAGAGCGGCGAGCACCTGCAGCAGATGCTCGACCAGGAGGACCACCGCTACGTCTTTACCCTGATCCAGAAATTCGGCACGCGGGGAGGCGCGCGCTACCCGGAGCTCTCCGGCCGGGAAGACGTCATCGTCATCACCGACGAGGCCCACCGCAGCCAGTACGACGTGCTGGCGATGAACATGCGCCACGCCCTGCCCAACGCCGCCTTCCTAGCCTTTACCGGCACGCCCCTGATCGCCGGCGAGGAAAAGACGCGGGAGGTGTTCGGCGATTACGTCAGCGTCTACAACTTTCGGCAGTCGGTGGAGGACCGGGCCACCGTGCCCCTCTACTATGAGAACCGCATCCCCGAGCTGGAGCTGACAAACCGGGACCTCAACGCCGACATGGAGCGGCTGCTGGAGGAGGCGGAGCTGGACGACGCCCAGGAGGAGAAACTGGCCCGCGAGTTCGCCCGCCAGTACCACCTGATCACGCGCGACGACCGGCTGGAGCGCATCGCCGAGGACATCGTGGGGCATTTCGTGGGCCGCGGCTTCCTGGGCAAGGCGATGGTCGTCTCCATCGACAAGCTCACCACCGTCAGGATGTACGACAAGGTGCAGGCCCACTGGCAGCGCAAGCTGGACGAGTTGAAAGAGCGCCTGGCGGCCGCACCGGCAGCGGAGCGGGAGGCGCTGGCGGCCAAGGTCGCCTTTATGGAACAGACCGACATGGCCGTCGTCATCTCGCAGGAGCAGGGCGAGGTGCATAAGTTCGCCGAGCACGGGCTCGACATCCTGCCCCACCGCAAGCGGCTGGTGAACGAGGACCTCGACGAGAAGTTCAAGGATCCCGCCGACCCCCTGCGGCTGGCCTTTGTCTGCGCCATGTGGCGCACGGGGTTCGACGCGCCGGCCTGCTCCACGCTGTACCTCGACCGGCCCATGCGCAACCACACCCTGATGCAGACCATCGCCCGGGCCAACCGCGTCTTTGGGGAAAAGGTCAACGGCCTGATCGTCGATTACGTGGGCATCTTTCGCGAGCTGCAGCGGGCGCTGGCCATCTACGGCTCCGGCGCCGGCGGCGGCATCCAGGAGGGCGACAGCCCCGTGGCGGACAAGGACGCCCTGGTCGAGCGCCTGCGGGAGGCGCTGGCCGAGGCGGAGGCATTCTGCGCCGAGCGCGGCGTGGAAGTCGGGCCGATCCTGCGCAGCGAGGGGTTCGAGCGCATCGCGTTGATGGACGCGGCGAGGGACCAACTTGTGGATGCCCAAGTCGATGAAGCCCTCGACGATGCCGTGGAGCAGATCGTCGTCAACGACGATCTCCAGACCCGCTACCTGGACCTGGCGGGGGACGTCGACCGCCTCTTCCGCGCCATCCTGCCCGACACGCGCGCTGGCGAGTTTGCGCCCCAGAGGCGCGTGTTCGTCGTCCTGGCGGACAAGATCCGCGCCCTGGCCCCCGAGGTCGACATCTCCGGCGTGATGGGCGAGGTCGAGGCACTGCTGAACGGCTCCGTCTCCTCCCGCGGCTACATCATCCAAGATGGCAGAGGCACCTACGACCTGAGCAAGATCGATTTCGAGGCGCTGCGCAAGCAGTTCGAGCGCGGGCGCAGGCGCACCGAAGCGCTCAGGCTGCGTACCGCCGTCGACGCCAAGCTGCGGCAGATGATCCGCCTGAACAAGAGCCGCCTGGACTATTTGGCCGAGTTCCAGCGGCTGATCGACGAGTACAACGCCGGCTCGCGCAACGTCGAGGAGCTGTTTGATGCGCTGGTCACCTTCGCCCAACGGCTGGACGAGGAGGAGCAGCGCCACATCGCCGAACAGCTCAGCGAGGAGGAGCTGGCCGTGTTCGACATCCTCACCCGTCCCGGCCCGGACCTCTCGGCCAAGGAGAAGAAAGAGGTCAAGCGCATCGCTCATGAGCTGCTGGACGCCCTCAAGGCGCACAAGCTGGTGCTCGATTGGCGCAAGCGGCAGCAGTCACGCGCGGCGGTGGAGCTGGCCATCCAGGACCTGGTGTGGCAGTTGCCCAAGTGCTACACCGACACGCTGTGCCAGCAAAAGAGCGCCGCCGTCTACCAGCACGTCTACGATAGCTACTACGGCGCGGGGCAGAGTGTGTACGCGGTGGCGGGGTGACAAGTTTTGGTGTAAGGAGGCTACGCGATGAAAAAGTATGATCCTTTGTGTGTTTTCTTGGAGAGCGCTGCGCCGGGTGTGACAGAAATGACGCTGACGTTTCGCCAGATCGAGATCATTCTGCGATCCAAGCTCCCGTCCAGTGCCCGCAAACATAGGCCGTGGTGGGCGAATCCTAGCTCCTCCAAAGACCATCCCTACGCTCAGGCGTGGCTTGCAGCTGGATGGAAAGTGGATGCAGTGGATCAAGCCAGGGAGTGGGTGCGTTTTCTGCGTAAAGGTTGAGATGACTTTCCTGAAAAAAGGTGTTGGTTTGTTCGTCGGTGGGGATAAAATGCCCAAAAACCAGGTTTTTTGGTGAGATATTCCCACAAACACGTCAATTTTGAGCCAAAAGTGGGACGCTGT
>Ga0180431_10001938_pt1 | contig 28117 bp, 21 predicted proteins | sample SS_ome_11_FD_132459 | JGI IMG/M metagenome (GOLD analysis project Ga0180431, IMG submission 132459) | Hypersaline lake sediment archaeal communities from the Salton Sea, California, USA - SS_1_MS_1 metaG | ecosystem: Environmental > Aquatic > Non-marine Saline and Alkaline > Hypersaline >... | reverse complement strand
TAGTATTATTTTTCAAACAGGCCTTCACGCTGTCTTTCCGAATTAATTTTCAGGCCTACAGCCTCACCGTAACAAAACCCCCCCTTCACTTTCACCTTCCGTATATTGCCGGTATCTTTATTTTACTGTGGGTTACATCCACTCATAAGTCATGACACAATTGTCTGTTGCCAGACGTTTGAGGCAGCCTGAAAAGTGAAAACCTCTGCAATACTGGATCCACGACCCCTTGAACATTGAACGGTTACAAAATTTTAAAGTAATTATGTATACGTCCGATAAGTATAACTAGATTCAAATATTGCAAAATTATAGGCATTCCGGGAGGAAAGTTATGCTTAACAGGTGGTTTATTTTACTGCTTTTACTGACAATTATGGTTTGCCTTGCTGGTTGCGGCCAAAAAATCACAGATTCTGTCGCACCGCTCAATGGTTCTGTCCAATATCCAGACAGTGCGGCGAAACAAGTCGTGGTATTGCCTTTGGCGGATTATACCGCTGGAGTTCGACCAGACGATTCTCTCCGCCGTCAGGTCAAGATATACGAAGCACTGATGTACAGGTTGGCAGAAAAGGGATTTTATGTCCCCCTCAAAGAAGACGTTGTGCAATGCCTGGTTGATCTTGAAATCATCAAAATTATTGGCAACCCCTCCATTAGTTCGAGCAGCTCTCACAGATTAATCACTGAGGAATTGGGTAGCGACTGGTCGAATGCCATGCAGGAAGAAATCCAGAGGCTTATGTTGGCAAATGAGCAGTTAAAAAAATCTAAACAAGGCTATGAGGTCTCAAAAGTTGGTCTTGATCCCGGCACCATACAACAAATTGGACGCCGTTTTGGGGCTGATTACGTTTTGAGGGGGCGTATTGTTGAATATGAAATAAGGGAAGGGAATACCCTGAATCCACTTCAAATCGGTGTCCTGCCGTTCTTTTTTGACACGAGTTCCGCGTTACTATTTGGATTTGCCGAGTCTGAAAAATACGATCTTTGGCAAGATCTGTCTATAGGGACCGGCCTTGGAGCCCTTTTGGGCAGCAATGCGGAAACGCCTTTCACCGCTCCACGCAAAGAAACCACAACAACGGGTGGGCCTCATCCACGTTTTGTTACAGAATCCGTGACCCACACAGGCGGATATTCTGATCATGCCGGATATAATGCGGCTGTATGGGGTGCGGTAGGCGCATCGGCAGCTTATCTCGCCTCCAAGGGAGGCCATGTGCCTCAAGCAGTAGTTCAGATAAGTCTGGCCCTGCAAGACGCAGTGGATGGACGGATTGTCTGGGCGAATCGAGTTGAAAAACAGGTTGAGCCTGTAACCATGTGGGCAGATCCGGCAGTAAGAACTCAAATTGACAAAGCTGTTGAAGAGGCCGCAGGTGCATTAATCGTTAATCTCGCCAATGCTTTGTCCAATAGTCAGGTGCATAATGATTATGCCGGTGTCTCTCGTGTGCAGCCAATACTTATCCCTCAGGAAATTGAAAAATCAGAGGTCCAGGAAGTTAATGACCCTGTTATCGAAAAGCAAAAGGAAAAGGAAGTGGAAGAGGAAAACCCAGCTGTATGGGGTTCATAAAAAGGTGTTAATGCCAGGAGAAAAATAAAAATGTCATACTTAATAAAACACAGGGGTAATTGGGGCATTACATTAAAGAACACAGGCCTCTTTCTTTCTCTCAGTATACTGATTTCCTGTTTTCTGCCTCTCTTTTTAATTCACGCTGTATCAGTCGGGGCAGCTCCGATTGGAGTGGGCCCCGACACCGTCTATGTCGTAATCTCCGAAGACGACCATGACACCACAGATTATATGTTGAGCATTTACGATTCCGATGCCTATGGTGGAAATTTCACATGGGAGGCATGGTCAGATCAGGGCTGGATTACGCTTCCAGATTCATCAGATGGCAATGTAACCCATTCCGATAGTATAACCTTGACGATAGACCCTATAGGAAAAACTGTCGGCATTTATACGGGGACCGTGTCTGTCAATGCTACACAAGGTACATACTCCGTCTTGCATACAATAGAGGTAACTCTGGAGATACAGCCTGAGGAAAATGGTGATTTAGGGGTAAATCCGTTAAATCTTGACCTTTTCGCAAAAAAGAGTGAACCGCCCCCTGTTCAAAGCTTACGGGTATTCAACAGTACGGACGAGTATGACGAATTTATCTGGTCTGCTGTGGCCAGTGACTGGTGGATTCTACTTTATGACGGGCACAGCTGTGACGCTGTTAGCAGTGGTTTTTCTCCTACAACCAGCATTAGCTGTAATTCTATTGGGTGTCAATGCTTCGATGTCTCTATTGATTCTAAAAATATGGAATCCGGTGAATATAATGGGACGATAACGATTTACAGCAATCTGGACGGTAATTCCACTAGAATTATTAATGTAACAGCCAAGGTTGAAAAATATGAAACCGTAGAAATCGAAGAATCGCTTTCCACTTCATCATGGCTTGATCTGCGCCTCCAGATTCCACAAAACGATCTGTTGGATGAAAATGGAAATCCCGGGAATTTCTATCTGCTGGTTGAGCATCCGAGTCTCTTTCCCGGCCAGGTATACGCATACCGGTGTCTTGAGAAAGAGGGCTGCAGCGAGACAGAGTGTGGTCAGGAGACAGACTGTCGGCTTGATCTCTTCAGTCAATGGGGGCACCTCGTCCCTGCTGCCGAAGACCTGGCCTATCAATCGGATCGTGAGTGGGATCTTCAGCATGATATGTTGACCGTGCCTTTTGGCGCTTTTCGTTTAATCGGCCTGGAAGGCGATATTATAATCCACGGCATGGTCGGCACTCCCGAACCCGGAGGTGACTGGGGCATGACCCGTCTCTTGAAATACACCCTGCACGTCGTACCCCTTACAGGGACCTGGATCGTTACTGATGAATTTATAGGTCAAACTTTTACTTATCCCGATCCATTGATCTTATATGAATCTCGTGGGCATCTTCAAGGAAGTTGGAGAAATGCACGGCTCGGCTGGTGGGATCCTTCCAATAACATCAACTATGTCAATTCATCGGACGTCATACCAGGTCCAGTATCAATTGACGGGTCCAGGATTGCAGTTTTAGACTCAAGTGTAGTGTCGGGTTATGATCTCCATTTTACAGAATGGAGCCCGATTTCAAAACAAAATTTTGAGTACTGGTATCAAATTACGCACCTTAGCCAGGGTAGCATGCAGGGTTTTTGGAGCTATCGGGCCGGTGGAGAAAACATATGGTTTACTCCTCAGGCATTCAGTGCAGTAAAACAGGGTGTCACCATTCCGCTTAATCAGGATTGCAACTGCTATCGGGTAAATGGCACTGTAAATGGATATGCAATTCCTTTTCTTGTAGACACAGGGGCATTTGCCGTACTCCTTGATCTGAATGATGCCTATTATCTCGGTTTGGTCGATAATGAGACCGGTGAACTCAACAGTAAATGCGATCAAACGCCTGTGCTGATAGGAGGAGTAGGTGGCAGCATCACGGCATATAAATGCTATGTTGATATTGAAATTGAGGGGCGTTTATCCCGGGAAAATGTTGAAGTCTATCTCTCAGAAGGCCAGTCTGCATTACTCGGCATGACCTTTCTGGATCAATTTCACATATCTACAAGTGCGGAAGACGGCACAATGATCATAGCACCCTAAAAGGATATTCAAAGGGGCAAGGCCCGGCAATGCAGCCTTGCCCCTTTTATATTCACTTAAATTATCCGCTGTCAATAACACTGAGTTTGGCATAATCAAGGTGCAGAGTCTTCTCACCTGCAACATCGAAAAGCACCTGTATCTTTCTGGAACCATTGTCCTTGATTATTCGACCCGGCCCAAAGATCGGATGTCTTACCCTTTTCCCTAATGCAAAGACACCGGGACTGCCTTTATCAGACCTCAGTATACCGTCTGAGTTTATTTGTTGAATGTTTTCAGGATGCCCTGAAAGTGTCCTGTTGTCGACGGATATGTTGCGCCAATTTTTTTGATCGATCTTTTCACCAGCATCTATTCTATTTTTCCATAACTGCAGCAGCTCGGCAGGTATTTCTTCTAGAAACCTTGATGGTCTAGCAGGAAGCAAACCTGTACCTGAGACGCTGACAAAGGCTGGATAACAAAAACAAAGAAAATCTTTGGCCCTGGTTGCAGCTACATAAAACAGCCTGCGTTCTTCCTCTATCTCTTTATTACCAAAGGAAGCCGCAGGAGAGGGGAAACGCCCCTCTGCCAGTGACAGGATCAAGACTGCCTTCCATTCAAGACCCTTGGCCGAGTGCATAGTGGAAAGTACCAGTTTATCTCTTTCTTTTTCTATGTCTTCTTGCTCCGGAGGATCCAGGGCCAGATCGGCAAGCATGGATACCGCGTCATCATACCGGGCCGCTATTCCACGCAAGTGTGCCAGTTCCTGCAGGCGTTTGGGATAATCTTCGTGATGGATTCTTTTCAGATGTGGACGATACCACTTCTCGAGCTGTAAAAGCAAATCGCCGAGGTCCACAGGCATACTATGGAGTCTTTTTAATATACTGCCGAGCCCCCTTACTGTTTCTCCCCAAGCCGCCTTGGTGTTATAAGTTGAAAGACATTCCACGGGATCTTCACTCTTAATCAATTGTGCGAAGATCTTCTCCGCACTCTTGAGGCCAAGACGTTCAATCAATAAAAGGATCCTGCTCCAGCTCAGTCGGTCCAGAGGGTTTATGAGAATGCGGAGCAGGGCAAGGAGATCCTTGATATGAGCTGACTCAATGAGACGCAGGCCTCCACGCTTTACAAAAATTATTCCACGTCTGCTTAATTCGGTCTCTAGGTGAAAAGAATGAAAACCAGCCCTAAAAAGTATCGCGATATCCGATGGCTTGAAACCATCCTTTAACAATTCCTGTACGCGGTCGGCAACAAATCTTGCCTGATCCACCTCTTCCTTTGCCGTATATAGATATGGTGGTTTTCCTCCCTTTCTCTGTGCTGTCAGTTGCTTTGTAAATTTTTCCCTGGCATTGGCAATTATAGCGTTAGTGCAGTCCAGATTCGGCTGGGTGCTACGATAGTTCTTTTCAAGCTTTATTATTCGAGTTCCGGAAAACATATCAGGAAAATCCATAATATTTTTGAAATTTGCCCCTCTGAAGGAATAGATGGACTGAGCATCATCTCCAACGACCATTACATTGTGATGGCCGCAAGCCATAAGGTGCACGATCTCAGCCTGTGCGGCATTTGTATCTTGGTATTCATCCACCATTATGTATCGAAACCAGGAGCCCATGGATTCTCTGACCTCGGCATTTTCTTTTAATACATCTCTCCAGTTTAGGAGCAGGTCGTCGTAATCCATTAGTGCGTGAACTTTTTTGTACCTGCGATAGACCGGGATAAGTTTTTCCAGCCCCGGCAGCTCACCGATGAGATGTGGATAACCCTGCTCGATCACCTTTAATACAGATCCCCCGCAGTTCTCAGTCTTACTCACAATTGAAGCCAAGGTTGACTTCCGGGGAAACTGCCTTCCCGGACCTGTGAGCTCCAGTTGACGGGCAAGAAGGTGCAGGAGGTCAAGCATATCCGCTCTGTCCAGTATTGTGAAGTTGCTGGGATAGCCGATAAGGTATCCATAACGCCTCAACATTTTATGGGCAAATCCGTGAAAAGTGCCCCCTGCTACCTGCTGACACTGATATCCTACAATTTGGGAAGCCCTTGCCAGCATGGTGGCAGCAGCCTTTCTGGTAAAGGTCAAAAGCAGGATTTTGTCCGGCTCTACTCCTTGCTGGATAAGCCGAGCGACCCTATAAACCAGAGTACGGGTCTTCCCGCTTCCGGCGCCGGCTATCACTAAAACCGGTCCGTCCATGATCTCTACAGCCGTTAACTGTTCCGGGTTGAGTTCCTTCTTAAAGTCAACGCATACCACTTTTGGGTCTCGGAAATCAGTTGACAATGTCATAAGATTAGGGACTGCTGGGTTCAGCAATCATGGGAAGATCTACGATCTCTTCAATGGAATATTGCAGTGGAAGAGCAAAGAAAAAATTATTTCCAAGATTAGTTGCTTCGTAGCCAACAATGCCGCCATGTACTTCCACTACCTTTTTCATAAAGTGTAATCCGTGACCAACACCTTGCTTCTTTTCAGATCCAGCCCCGCGAAAACCCTCATCAAATATGAGGGATGATTCTCCTGGAGGGATATGCGGTCCGGTGGTAAAGACGTTAAACTTGATTCCATGCTTTCCTGGACCAAAAAAGTCTTTTATCACCTCCTGTCCATAGGACATAAACTTAACCGGTTCTCCGTGTTCGTTAATTACCTCCTCACAGTACTTTTCTGCATTGGAAAACAGGTTCGCATAGACCTGAGAAATAAGCCCTACATCCACTACCAAAGGGATATCTTCATCAGGCATCTCGCCAAAATTATAGTCTATATGGATATCCTGACGTTCAAGCCGTTGTTTATAACGTTCAAGTTGTTGATCTAAAACCTCTCTCCTGAAGCGACACATCCTGCGCCGCAGCACAAGATGTCCCTTTTCAAAGTGATCTCGCCTTAGCAGACTTTCAAGAAAGAGACTGGTATTCTGATAGTGTTTATCAACTTCTTCATACTCTTTTAGGATATTAATGCACAAAACGGACAGGCTACGCTTTATCTGCTCTATATGGCCTATCTCAATAAACTCTTTCCTGATTCCAGCCTCTATCTCATCCTCCAGATTCTTCTCTATATCCTCAAGCTCATGGATCTTTTTTCTGAGCTTATTCAGGAAAAGCTTGTATTTCATATTGGGCACCAGGACATTGTGCTCAATATCTGCTACCAGAGTATTGATGAACTTGATATGTCTTTCACTCTCTACGGAAATCAACTTGTAGTGCAGGTTGTATCCTATTCTGTTTGCGTACTTTTCAAAGAATAGCCTGTCATTCTCTTCAAAACGGGATAAGGGAAAAACCGCGAAAGAGCCTATGATCTCCTCTGCCTGCGATAAGGGCTTCCTGACAAAAAGTCGCCGGTTACCCCGGATAGGTGCCACAAAAGTATCTCCTGTCACGTATGCAGATTCACTGATACTGATATTCGCTGGAGTATCCATGCCGCACACCTTTAGACCGTTGATAGAGTCACAGGCGCTTTGAAGCTTTTTTGTATCCGGATCAACCAGATAAAGGCAGGAATCAAGCCCCATAAACTCTTTAGGGACAAATACACATACCCGGTAAAAATTCTCCAGGGTCTCAAATTCCTGGGCAAGATCGAAAAAGGCCCTCAGTGTCCTTCCCTGGACTTTGGTAAAACCGTATTTTTCATAGTCATCCCGTTTCTCGCGAATTCTGGGTAGAATCGTAGCAAGTTCAGGGGGATCTATAGGGCAGTAAATTGTCATGAGAGAATTGCCTTATATTTTAGCAGAATAAAAAGAAAACACAAAATGCTTGGCCTGTATACTGAAAAAATATAAGATTTAAGGGGAATATTATTTAAAGAGATCCTCTATAGCAGATACCATGGAAGGTATTGTAAACGTATCAGGTTGAACTGTGACCTCAAGGCCAAAGGCCTCAGCCGTCCCGGCCGTGACAGGACCAATACAGGCCACCTTCGCCTGACCAATTATCTTATTACGGAGATCGTCAGAAAGTAAATAAAAAAAGTTCTTAACAGTCGATGAGCTGGTAAAGGTCAAGACGTCAATGATTTCCTGTTCCAATATCGCCAGGATTTCCGGCTTAATCTTAGGCGCCAGGGTAACGTAAGTGGTGACTAAACTAACCTCCGCCCCAAGTTCTGAAAGCCGACTGGGGAGAATCTCTCTCGCCTTTTCCGCTCTTGGGATAAGGATACGCTTTCCTGATACACCTATTTCACTGAAGGCTTGCATAAGGCCTTCTGCCCGAAAATCGTCAGGCATGACATCAGAAGTTAAGTGCAGATCAGAAATTGCCTTGCCGGTACCGGCACCCACTGCGGCAATACGTATATTTCCTAAGGCCCTTAAATCAAAACCCAGCCCGAAAAGACGTTCAAAGAAAAACCGTACTGCGTTGGTGCTGCTAAAGATCACCCAGTCAAAGCTCGCCAGTGAGTTAATGGCCTGATCCAGAGGTCTTAAGTCCTTTGGCCAATGAACTTCTATTGTAGGGCACTCCAGGCAATAAGCGCCTCTCCTTTCCAGCAACCTCACAAGATCACTGGCCTGTTCTCTGGTCCTGGTAACAAGGATTCGTTTGCCTAATAGAGGTAGATTTTCAAACCAGTTTGCCTTGTCCCTCAAGGCCACCACCTCTCCCACCACGATAATTGACGGGGGTCCAAGTCGTGCTTCTCTTATCTTTTCCGCTATATTTTTTAAATTTCCTGTCACTGATGTCTGGAGGGGGGTAGTTCCCCATCGGGTCACGGCGACTGGAGTATCAGGACTGCGACCGTATTTCATGAGTCGCTCCGCTATATTCTGGAGGTTTTTCATTCCCATAAGAAATACAAGGGTCCCAACGCCCTTGGCTAAACCCTCCCAATCTATATCCGCCTCGTTACTGTCTAATTTACGGTGGCCTGTAATAAAGGCTACAGAAGCCGTATGTGCCCGGTGGGTCAATGGTATTCCAGCATAGGCAGGAACCGCAATGGCCGAAGTAACGCCGGGTACCACCTCAAAATATATCCCTGCCTTGGCAAGTATCTGAGCCTCTTCGCCCCCCCGGCCAAACATAAAGGGATCCCCTCCCTTAAGACGAGCCACACACTTTCCTTCCCGGGCCTTCTCCACTATGATCCTGTTTATATCTTCTTGAGTCACTGTGTGCGAGCCCATACGCTTACCAACATATATGCGTTCTGCACCGGGAGAAGCGAATGGCAGAAGTCTCGGACTTGCAAGACGATCATAAACAACTACCTCTGCTTCAGCCAAAAGTTCCTTGCCACGAACCGTCAAAAGACCAGGATCACCTGGGCCTGCTCCTATTAAATAAACCCTTCCAGATGAAGAATCCGGCTTAATTCGCTCCATAAACTTCCCTCAATATTTCTTCGCCCCCGGCAGCCAGGATCTTCTCTCCAAGTATCGTCCCAAGAATTTCGGGCTGATCAATAACCCCCTGCTTTTTCATCCTTATAATTTTTATCCCTGCCACGTCACCCACCATACCTTCAAGTTCAAGTGTTTGTCCCTTGATTTGGCCAAAGGCGCCGATAGGCACCTGACATCCGCCCTCAAGCCTGAGGAGAAAGGCCCTTTCAGCCCTAACACAGATCGACGTTTCTTTATGATGAATAGAGTCTAATATTTGTTTTACCTCTGTATCCGTGCTTCTGACCTCTATACCGAGGGCCCCCTGACCTACAGCAGGAAGCATAACTTCAGGTTCGAGCAGTTGGACAATCCTTTGTTGCCGCCCTGCTCTTCTGAGCCCGGCAGCCGCTAAAATAATGGCATCGTACTGCCCTTCATCGAGTTTGCGAAGCCTTGTATCAATATTTCCTCTTAAAGAGATAACTTCGAAATCAGGCCTTTTGTTCCTGAGTTGAGCCATCCTTCGAAGACTGCTCGTACCTATCCTGGCTCCCTTAGGCAATTCTTGCAACCTGAGACCGTCCCTCGAAATCAGGGCATCCCTGGGGTCATCCCTCCGAGGAAAAATATTAACTTGAAGCCCTTCCGGAAGTTCAGCAGGGACGTCCTTTAAACTATGAACGGCAATATCCGCTTTCCCTTTGAGAAGGGCATCTTCGATCTCCTTTACAAAAAGTCCTTTGCCACCAACTTGGGCCAGAGGTACATCAAGGATCTTGTCCCCTTTAGTAGTGAATTTGACAATATCTACATTGATCTCAGGCCAGTATTTCGCAATCTCTTCTTTGACCCAGTTACTCTGTACAAGGGCCAGCGCACTTTTTCTGGTAGCGAGCCGCAACGTTTTCCCGGTTTTCATATTAACCCCTGCAGGAACTGCAGTTAGAACTTGTACAACCGTTACACAGACCGCTTGATTTTTTCCCTGTCCCCACAAACTTTTGGCCGGCTTTAAAAGCAAAGGATGAAACCTTCTTTTGTGCCCGCAAGGAGTCGCATTTGGGGCATTTGACATCAGCTCTTGACCCAAGGACCAGTTTCTCGAACTCCTCTCCGCATTCATTGCAGATGTACTCAAAAATAGGCATTGCAAATTCCCTCCATAATCTAAATGGTACGCTGATTTTCTTGAATATACTCAAGTAATACTATTATCCATAATCGTAAAAACCTATGCCCGACTGGTTTAAATGGCCATTTCAATACTGCGAACTCGAGGCCCCAAGAGCAAAATATCGAGCTAATTCACTTATCAACTAATCAGCTTATCTCTTCCAGCCTGTCCAGGATACTTGCAGCCAGCAATGGAAGCATGATTTCATGATGGCCTACTAGGTTGAACCCCTGGCCGCCTTCTAAGTTGGGTCTGTGAACTACGTTGGTCAAAGGTCTGTAGTGACGGATAAAATCGAAATTGGCGGTAGTAAACTTTTTTACCGGAAAACCCAGATTACGGACAAGTGTCAAGGCCTTAAGAAAGACTTCCGGTAAGAGCACAGCAGAACCTATATGAAGTAATACACCTTGATCGAGTTTAGCAACCAGGCGGCAAAAAAGTCTAAAGTCATAAAGTGATGCCTTGCCTGTGGCAGCACCATCTACGCTTGGATGAATATGAATTATATCAGTACCCAGGGCCACATGAACAGTCACGGGCACTCCCAGTCGAGCTGCACTGGCCAAAAGACTCTGACTGTTGTAAGGAAATCCTTCTTCAAGCAGCTCATTTCCTACTGTTTCTCCAAGGCCTTTTCCTTTCTGGGCGGCTTTGCATATGGACTGATTAAGAAACTCGCCTGTTTCCCTGGCTGCCCCGAATTGACCTTCGCCAAGAACTGATGCTACATCCTCGGAAGTCTTGCCTGCCATTGCTATCTCCGAGTCATGAATAATTCCTGCTCCATTCAAGGCAATACCGGCAAGGATTCCTCTCTCCATGAGCTCTATCAGTATTGGATTCAATCCAACCTTAATCACATGGGCACCCATAGCTAGCAATACCATGCGGTCGTTACGTACTGCAGCGCAAACTGCCTGAACTACATCATTAAAATCTTTTGCAGCTAGCTGTTTAGGCAGTAACTCCAAAAAATCCTTTAACTTGAGGCCGGGAGAGACTGATCGAGCAAAATCAGAGACTGTAACCTTACTGGGACGATCATATAATGAATAGGTCTTTAGCCCTGATGGATCTATGGGTTCAGGATAGCTCATATCTAAATTTATACCGAACCAAAAATTTGTCTCTCCACAAGATCGCATAACAGATGTCCAAAAAAAATATGGACCTCCTGAATCCGGGCCGTATCAGAAGACGCCGCACGTATAACTAAATCACAACACTGATCCATCTTTCCACCATTCTCTCCGGTAATACCCACTGTCTTTGCCCCCATTTCCCTGGCAACGAAGAGTGCTTTTAGCACACTGGGTGAATTTCCGCTAGTGCTGATTCCTAAAATCACGTCCATGGGAGTGGTGAACGCCTGGACCTGTTTGGAAAATACCTGGTCAAAGCAATAGTCGTTTGATATTGCGGTGAGGACAGATGTATCTGTGGTAAGGGCAATGGCAGGAAGTGGTTTTCTCTCCAGACGGAAACGGTTTACAAACTCTGCTGCTATATGTTGAGCATCAGCTGCACTTCCTCCGTTTCCGAAGAGTATCAGCTTTCCATTTTTTTCAAAGGCATTGCATAACCATTGCGAAAGCTCAATGAGCTTTTGGCCGCAGGACTTGAGACTCTCTCTATAGGCAGTCGTCGCATCCTTAAGGGCATTTTTAAAAAAATCATTATAATCTATGGAATTCATTTTGATAAATAAATACCGGAACCCGTGATTGTCAACCTTAAAGGAAAGATATAGTGAATTGCATCATATATTGACCGTATCATTTTTTTAATATAACTTTATCAACCCTATAAGCCTTGGATTTATATTATTATAACATGGTTCTGATGAGAGGAGTAAATCCCTGTGGGTAATATCCCTGAAAAAATTACACTCAAAGATGACGGTACCATTTCCGTGCCGGATCTGCCGATAATTCCCTGCATTGAAGGTGATGGTATAGGCCCTGACATCTGGAAGGCAACCAGGCTGGTACTGGATGCTGCAGTGGAAAAGGTCTATAAGGGCAAGAAAAAAATCTCATGGAAGATGATTCTCGCAGGTGAAAATGCCTATCAACACACCGGAAAATGGCTTCCACCTGAAACTATTGATATCATCAGGGATCATATAGTCGCAATCAAGGGGCCCCTTACAACACCGGTTGGTGAAGGAATAAGGAGCCTTAATGTCACTTTGAGGCAGGAGCTGGATCTCTATGCCTGTGTCAGGCCCGTACGTTACTTTAAGGGAACTCCGTGTCCGGTTAAAAGGCCGGAAGATATGGATATGGTCATTTTCCGTGAGAATACCGAGGACGTATATGCAGGAATAGAATGGCCAGAGGGGAGCGAAGGCGCCAGGAAGGTCATCAAGTTTCTAAGGGATGAAATGAGACAGAACATCAGAACAGATTCGGGGATTGGTATAAAACCTATCAGCCGTTTTGGGACCCAGCGCCTAGTCAGAAAGGCAGTACGCCATGCAATTGATAAGGGTAAGTCCAGCATAACCCTGGTCCATAAAGGCAATATCATGAAGTATACGGAAGGGGCCTTTAAAAACTGGGGCTATGAACTGGCAAAAACCGAGTTTTTTGAAACAACAATCACTGAACAGGAGCTATGGGACAAATACAAAGGCATACAGGCAGAAGGCAAAATTGTCATAAAGGATCGAATTGCAGATGCCATGTTCCAGCAAATCCTTCTGAGACCAAGGGAATACAGTGTGTTAGCCCTGCCTAATCTGAACGGAGACTATATCTCCGATGCCTGCGCGGCTCAGGTAGGAGGACTCGGCATGTCGCCCGGTGCCAATATAGGTGATGGTTGCGCCCTTTTTGAAGCAACTCATGGCACGGCACCTAAATATACCGGTCTGGATAAAGTCAACCCTGGCTCCCTTATCCTATCCGGTGCAATGATGCTCGAATACCTCGGATGGAAAGAAGCCATGGAAAAAATCCACAGCGCCCTTGAGGCAGCCATTGCCAGAAAGAAGGTAACCTATGACCTGGCAAGACAGATCGAAGGTGCAACCGAAGTAAAGTGTTCAGAATTTGCCCTATCTATTGTTGAGTCCATGTAGATTGCAAGGGTCCCTTGTTAGGCTAACCCTTGTTATAAGGGACATCCTTTTCCCCCCATGCTGTGCCGCCTGCAAGATTAGACCATTTGCTCATTCAACAGACCGTCTATGCCACGATTGCCTTGAGTCTTTAAAGTTCATAGAATCTCCGGTCTGCACCCTTTGCGGCCAGCCGTTTCACGGCCCTCAGGGCTCTGACCACATATGCGGCCAGTGCATAAAGAATCCTCCGTCTTTTGATACTGCCCGCTCAGTATTTCGGTACCACGGGGCCGCAAGAAGCCTTATTCACAAAATCAAATATAATGACGACGGATACGCCTTAAGGGTCCTTTCCTTTCTCGTTAAGGATTTTATATTATTTGATGACTTAAAGCCGGACATGGTAATTCCTGTGCCATTACACCCAAAACGTCTGAGAAAAAGGGGCTTCAACCAGTCCCTTCGACTTGCAAGGGCGCTCTTTACAGATATCCACTTAGGGATAGACATTCTTAGCAGGAAATTGAATACGAAACCCCAGACGGAACTTTCAATGGAAGAAAGACCCGGAAATGTAAGAAATGCCTTTGAGATCGAAAGACCTTTGCCAAAAGGAGCGAGGAGAATACTCCTTGTCGACGATGTGTATACCACAGGGGCTACTGTCAGGGCCTGTGCAAAAACTCTAAAAAAGGCAGGGGCAAGAGAGGTCCATGTGTTCACAGTTGCAAGGACTATAATGGTTAATCCTGATTTGTTATAAAACCGGACAATTCTATTTGTTACTAACAGAAGGGAGAAGCTGAAAACATTTGATTATCAGGATATCTGGCCCTAGCGGCACTATCAGTTCTCAGATCAAATCCGTGTAAATTCTGATGAACGTGTTTTGAAATTATTTAAGTGATAATAAAATACAGCACTTAGCCTTAAAAGACATTAGTGACACGAATTTACTGAATCCGCCATTTTTCAGTTTCACGCCGGATCTCTTCCGTCTTTTGCAGCTCGAAGCGTAGACGGCTCAGCTCCTTTTCCAGATTTTCCGTCTCTTTCTGTAGGTCATTAAGAATTGCTTCCTTTTTGTTATGCTCTGATTCCAGTTGAAGAAGTTTTTCTTTCGTGGCCAGAAATTTCTCCGCCAACTTTGCCTCTCCAGGATTTTTCAGCTCACAGGCATCGGAGCGTATTATCCTCATGTACTTATTTTTGGCCCCGTCAAAAACAAACAGATAAAATGCCGCCCTACATTCATAATCAGGGTCATCAAGCAATGGCTTCAGATTGGCAATGGCCTCATCAACCTCTCCATCTCTCAGAGGTAGAGCGGCCTCTTCCCATTTATCAGATATATGGAGCTTTTCCTGGACTGTAGTTATACACCCAACGACCAATGTCAAGAGGAATATGGCAAAGCAGACCAGAAAACAGCACCTTTTCCCTGTAAAACTGCAATATCTTCTGGTGGTGGACTTTCTACCCAAATCTTACCTCCATGAGCCAGAATAATTTCTCTGGCAATTGCCAAACCGAGTCCCGATCCGTCTTTTCTGCGTAATGTTTGAATCTGATAGAATTTATCAAATATCTTTTCTGTTTCAGATTTATCTACTCCGGGTCCTGCGTCAATAATACCAATCTTTAACCACTCTTTACCATTTTCATCGGTATAATCCAAGGTGATCTTTATTCTCCCGTTTTTTGGACTGAACTTTACAGCATTATGTAAAATATTCATAAATGCGCCGAACAGCCTTTCTTCGTCAACCGGTATATCCTTTCTCAGTTCTGATACGCTAACTAGCTCCACATCAAGATTTTTCTTGTGAGCCATGGGTTCCAGAATCTGGATGATCTCAGAAAAAACCTTTATGATGTTCACGGGACGTTTCTCAATAGCTTTAAGCCTTGCCTTCAGTCTGGAAAGGTGAAGAAGATCATCTATCAGGCCATGGAATCGGTTCATACTCTCATTTAATATAATTACCAGTTTTTGCTGATCTTTGTTTAACTTACCTATTTGAGGCTCAGAAAGAAGCTTGGCGGCTTCCATCATGGAAGTCAGAGGGGTCTTGAGTCCGTGACTCACCATTCCTATAAAATCAGATTTCAGTTTGTCCAGGCCCTTAAGCCTTATCGCCATATCATTAAATGCCTCAGCGAGCTTTCCCAGTTCATCCCTTGACTCTATGGCAATAGGTTGATCGAAATGGCCTTGACCAACAATTTCAGTACCGTGACGGAGGTGATCTATTGGCCTTTTTATATATTTATAGAGAAACCATGCGGTAAAAAAAACAAAGAAAATAATGGCTCCTGCCAACACAAATATGGTTATTTCCCTTGCCTGCGAGCTAAGGGACGAGATTGTAGAAGACCTGAGACTGATCGCTTTTTGTGCTCCTTTTTCCAAGTCGCCAAGCCCTGTCCTTATGTTGGATATGATGGCCTTCACTTCGTTTTCTCGCTGGACCTCAGCCGGCGTGATCTCCGGTGGGCTATTTTTAGGTAAGTCTGCATTGGCTATACTGGCAAGCTTTTCGAGTTTATCTAAATCAAGTTTAATGCCACGGACAGCGGACATAATCTCTTTAGGACAGTCTCTCTGTACACTGATCAAACTGTCTTTAAAATCATGTATCAATGACGTAAGAGACTGATAAGCATCCTCTTTGTATAGGGTTACGAGACGACGTCCCTCAGCTTCCATTGAAGGCGGTATTGATTTAAGCTGTTCTATGGTTTTAGATAGTTCCAAGTCGTGCTTGGCTACGCTTGTGGCAAAACGTTCTAGCTTTGACAGGTTGTAGATTGATACCACACAAGGTAATATCATAATGGACAAAAGTATTAGGTAGCCCAAAAAAAGCTTGTTAAAAAGGCTTAAGCCGTTTTTAAATAGTTTCATAATTAAGTTACATTGCAAAAAGTCTGAAACATTATTTACGACTTTAGCATAACCCAAACATTTCTCTCAACAGGAAATAAAGATAGAAAAGGAAATGACCGAGCCTTCCAATATCAGAAAAGTGGATAAAAATACAAATTCAAAAACCATGATCCTTCTCGTTGACGATGAAAAGAACATACTCGTAACGACAAAAATGCGTCTCAAGCTCTTTGGCTATGAGAATGTGATTACAGCCTCAGATCCTATAGAAGCCCTCAAAATATTTAAGAATAACGAGGGGAAAATAGATCTTCTCTTGTCCGACCAGAAAATGGACAAAATGAGCGGCAAAGAACTCATGGAAGAGTGTCTTAAAATAGATCCTGATCTTCAGACCATTATTTTCACTGCACATGGCACTATAGAGAAGGCAGTTGAGGCTGTAAAGGCCGGGGCCTTCTCTTATGTCGAAAAACCGATAAATCATGAAGACCTGGCCTTAAAAATAGAAAAGGCCCTTGAGAAGAGACAATTGTTGAAAAAGGTGGCTGACCTTGAACGTATAGTAGAGGATCAATTCCATTTTGCGGACATGGTCGGCACCAGTCCACAGATAAGGTCCGTATTCAGGCGAATTGTGCAAGTTGCCCCTATTGAAAGCACTATAACCATCTACGGTGAATCAGGAACTGGAAAGGAATTGGTGGCTAATGCCATACACTTCCACAGTCCAAGAAAGAAAGGACCTTTTGTAGCTGTTAATTGTGCAGCTATTCCGGAGACATTACTGGAAGATGAATTTTTTGGACATGCAAAGGGAGCGTATACAAGTGCGGTAACCAGCAAGGTGGGCTTCTTCAGACAGGCTCATAAAGGCACACTGTTTCTGGACGAAGTTGGTGAAATGAGCGAGGCTATGCAGGCTAAGCTATTGAGGGTCATAGAAACAGGAGAAATAAAAGCCCTTGGAAACGATCATGTACATAAAGTAGATGTGAGACTGATTGTGGCCACCCAGAGAGATCTCGGCAAAATGGTTAAAGAAGGTAGTTTTAGAGAGGACCTGTATTACAGAATCCATGTAGTACCAATCAACATTCCTCCTTTGAGGGAAAGGAAAGAAGATATTCTTTTGTTAATGCAACATTTTTTCAAGAAATACGAAACAAAGATGGGTAAAGATATTAAGAGAATTCAGGGAGAGGTCATTGATAGTTTTCGAGCATATAACTGGCCGGGGAATGTCCGTGAGTTAAAAAACATCGTTGAATATCTTGTCGCCGTTTCTACAGGAAATACTATAACCAGCGATATGTTTGCAAATACGTCTCTAGCCAAAAATTGTCTGCCACAAAAAAAGATTCCGCTAAGGCAGGCCAAAGACCAGTTTATCAAAAAATATTTGGAAGACCTTTTCAGGATTACCAAAGGCAATGTAAGTAAGGCTGCTGATTCTGCCGGCTACTACCGGGCTGATTTTTATAAACTCTTCCAGAAATACGGCCTGGATCCTAAGGATTATCGCAGCAACAAAAAGGATGTAAAAACAGATAACATATATGCTGAATGAAAAAATCTTATATGTACGTTGACATGTTGTATTCAAGGAAGATATATTAATATATTTAATCTAATTTAATCCAAAACAGGAAGGGGGGATACCCTTGGCGATTGTGGTAGAAGTCCAGGAAAGCCTGGAAAAGGCTCTCAAGGTGCTAAAGAAAAAGATGCAGCTTGACGGGCTTCAGCGGGAACTGAAAAATCGTCGCTTTTACGAAAAACCAAGTATAAAAAAACGACGTAAGATGCAGGAGGCTGAACGTAGACGACGTAAAGCCAGACGTAGACGTCACTAATAATTTAATTGTATAAGAGAGCCAGATTTAGTCTGGCTCTCTTACTTATTATATTGTAGCAGATTCCAATAACTGATTTTTGTTAAAACTTTATTCAAGCCCTCTTACCTATCAAGACCCTATCTTTGCCTGACAGATCTTTTCTGATCTCTACACATTTATACATTCCGGTATTTTCGCTCATCTGAAAGACATTTTCTCCCTGATCGTGTGCAATCTCACAGATAAACCATCCCCCTTTCCGAAGTATATGGGGAACGGCTTTTATAAGTTTTTCAATATCCTCAAGTCCACCTTTTCCGCTATAGAGTGACCTCTTTGGTTCATAGTTGAATATTTCTTTTGCCAGAAGCCTTTTGTCCTTTTTCGCCACGTATGGTGGGTTACTGACAACGAGATGGAATCCCTGTTTGGTGCTGGATATTCCTTTTTCAGACGAAGAAATACCTGTTTCACATAATCTAAAGGACTCAGTCCAGTCCGCCTGTAGCAGGCTTACTCTTGATTCCAATCCATGTCTTTTTGCATTTTGATATGCTACAATTAGTGCAGAAAATGACCTGTCGGTGGCCACTAAAAAGGCTTCTGGGATCTCGTGGGCAAGAGTTAATGCAAGTATGCCACAACCCGTACCCAGGTCAAGGATACTCGGCCTATGCCATGTTTCCTGCTTCACAAGGGCAAGAGCGATTTCCACAATCAGCTCGGTATCAGGTCTGGGTATCAGGGTATCCCTGGTTACGCGGAAAGAAAGGGACCAGAATTCCCTCTGCTGCAAAATATAGGCAGTGGGTTCATGCTCAGCCCTTCGAGCAACAAGGGCCATGTACTCTTTGTTTACAGAGTCTTCAATTAGAAATTCAGGATTTAGGTGAAGCCAGATCTGTTCCTTTTCAAGAATATGGGCCAGCAGAATCTCAGCTTCCAGTTGCGGATTTTCTATATGGGCTCGCGAAAGTTGTTTAGTGGCTGCCAAAAGCGTTTGGGCTATTGTCATCTGAGCTTTGGGCCAGGGTCTGTGCCTGATAGTGAGTCCCCAGTGCCTCTATAATTTCGTTTATATCACCTTCCATTATGGCCTCAAGACGGTAAAGGGTAAGATTTATTCGATGATCAGTCATTCTACCTTGGGGAAAGTTGTAGGTGCGTATACGCTGACTCCTGTCTCCTGTGCCCACAATGCTTCGTCGTTCACTTGAGACCTGTGATTCTTGTTCTGCGCGCTTTAAATCCAGCAGACGGGCATAAAGTACCTTCATGGCCTTGGCCCTGTTTTTGTGTTGTGAGCGCTCATCCTGACACTGTACTACCAGTCCTGTTGGCAGGTGGGTAATACGCACTGCAGATTCTGTCTTGTTGACGTGCTGTCCCCCTGCTCCTGAGGCTCGGTAGACGTCAATCCTAAGATCAGAAGGATCAATATCTATGTCGACATCATCGGCTTCAGGCAATACCGCCACCGTGACGGCTGATGTATGTATACGTCCCTGAGTCTCTGTATCAGGAACTCTCTGGACCCTGTGAGTGCCACTTTCGTATTTCAGGCGGCTGTATACCCTGTCTCCGGAGACAAGAGCAATAATCTCCTTGAATCCGCCGCCTCCGGTTAAATGCACATTCAGCACCTCTACTTTCCAATCTTTTTGTTCAGCATAACGACTGTACATACGGAACAGATCCGCGGCGAAAAGGGCGGCCTCATCTCCACCTGTCCCGGCCCTTACTTCTAAAAGCACATTCCTTTCGTCATTGGAATCTTTAGGCAGGAGGAGGCGTTTTATCTGCTCCTCGAGTCCCCTACTTTTCTCTTCCAGTTCCTCAAGTTCTGAATGTGCGAGTTTTCGGATTTCGGGATCAGGATCACCGAGCAAGACCTTGTTTTCATCAATTTGTTCAAGTATATTAAGGTTTTGGCGGTAGGACTGAACTATTACCCTTAAATCGGCATGCCTTTTTGCGATGTTCTGATATCTCTTTTGGTCTTTCAGTAAATTGGGATCGCTGAGTTCTTGCTCTAATGCAAGATATTTATTTTCTAATTCTTGAAGTTTAGCTAACATTTAAAGAAGCTGGTGTTAAAATAAAAAAAGCAAATCGGCATATGTAATGATGTCCTTATATTATCACAGCCGGTGTCTGACCACAAAAAGTATTTGTCGCAAAGCACGACCTATCCCGACCTATGCCTGTTTCCCCTGCTTCTCACCATACCTGCGGTAGAATTTTTCCACTCGCCCGGCGGTATCAACAAGTTTCTGTTTTCCGGTAAAGAAAGGGTGGCACTTTGAGCATATCTCTACCTTTATCTCTTTTTTGGTTGAACCTATCTCAAATTCATTACCACAGGCGCATCTTACCTTCGCCTTATAATATTTTGGGTGAATATTTTCCTTCATATTTTCTTATATCTCCTGTTGGTTTCACTAATTTTTAAATAATTATACTACAACGGGTATTTCCGTTCAAAATACTACTGAGACTATCAATTTACTAAATGATTTTAATTTTGAAAGGCCTAAGATTAATAAATAATAAATCGCCGGGCTCTATCTATTATAAAATCAAACGACATACGGAAATTTTGGATGCCGTAGCTCGTACTTTAAGCTCAGCATAAAAAACATCTTTGAGAAATGAACTCTAATCAATAATTAGTAAAGGCCGGAATTATTTACTCTAAATCAATATTATCTGTTCATAGATGCTAAAAACTCATCGTTGTTTTCCGTACCCGTCATTTTGTCTAAAAGGAACTCCATACTGTCTACCGGATTTAAAGGTGATAGGAGCTTTCGCAAGATCCAGATTCGATTCAATACATCCATGGGGAGCAGCAATTCCTCTTTTCTGGTACCGGAGTGGTTGATATCAACCGAAGGAAAAATCCTTTTGTCAGTAAGCTTTCTGTCTAAATGTATCTCCATGTTTCCAGTACCCTTGAATTCTTCAAATATGACCTCGTCCATTCGGCTGCCTGTATCCACAAGCGCAGTAGCAATTATAGTAAGACTACCCCCCTCCTCAATGTTTCTGGCAGCCCCGAAAAAGCGCTTGGGTTTCTGAAGCGCATTCGAGTCAACACCTCCGGACAGGATCTTGCCACTGGGGGGGACTACGGTATTATAGGCCCTGGCCAGCCTGGTTATGCTGTCCAGAAGTATCACCACATCACGTTTGTGTTCCACTAAACGCTTGGCCTTTTCAATAACCATTTTGGAGACCTGGACATGCCTCTGAGCAGGCTCATCAAATGTCGAGCTTACCACCTCAGCTTTGACTAAACGTTGCATGTCAGTGACTTCTTCCGGTCTTTCATCTATGAGAAGTACGATCAGTAAAACCTCTGGATAATTTCTGGAAATACTGTTTGCAATATTTTGGAGCAGCATCGTCTTGCCGGTTCTGGGAGGTGCGACTATAAGTCCTCTTTGGCCTTTACCGATTGGAGTCATCAAATCCATTATCCTGGCAGAATAATTGTCTGAATCGGTCTCTAGTCTCAGATGCTCATCTGGATAAAGAGGAGTGAGGTTATCAAAGATCACCTTATCAAGAGATGCCTCAGGGACATCATAGTTAAGAGATTCTACCTTTAATAGGGCAAAGTATCGTTCACCTTCTTTGGGAGGACGGATCTGACCGGAGACGGTATCGCCGGTTTTTAAGGCGAAACGTCTGATTTGTGATGGAGATACATATATGTCATCCGGGCCTGGCAGGTAATTATAGTCTGAGCTGCGGAGAAAACCAAATCCATCCTGAAGTATTTCCAGCACTCCCTCTCCATATACAGATCCATTATTGGTAGTCTGGGCCTTGAGTATAGCAAAAATGATCTCCTGTTTACGCATCCCGCTGGGAGACTCTACACCTATATCTCTTGCTATTTTGTATAGTTCACCTATGCCTTTACGCTTTAAATCAGCTAAAATTAATGTTTTCGCTTTATTTGTCTTTGATACTTTTGGCATGGTTTTACCTCTACGGAATTTACGTATACTTTAAAAAGTCTGCGGGAATAAACTTTTTTAAGAGATTCAAGTTGTAATAAATTCTCAAAAAAAATAATAGAAAATGGACCTAAACTAACCGCCTTGGGGGGATTTTTTGATGAACTGCATACTACTCGACCCCAAATGATAATTATTTTTTGTTATGAAGTGGAACGATTTTGCGGAATTTGGATCCCGGGCAATTAGAAGCAGAAAGGTTTTTAATAATTATAAATACCACAACTTTTATTTGTCAAGCCTAAATAATGAATCAAGAATGTCCTTCGAAACATGGTAACTCAGTAACTTATAATTATTTAATCGCTTCTAAAATCTTAATATCGTACACTAATAATACAATAATGGAATTGTCAATATCTTTTTATATCAACTGTATCTTTCCAGCCCAGACGTGAATTCAATCGCACCAAAAGAGTCAAGACCTCATTTACCGGTGTCGCAACTCCAAGTTCTCTGCCCATTTCAGTAATAGCTCCGTTAATGTAATCGATTTCAGTGGGCCTGTTCTTGATACGGTCCTGGAGCATGGAAGACCTGTTTTCGGCTGTGGTCTTACACACTGAATTAACCATATCATGGGCCTCTTCAAGTGAAAGGTCCAGGGCAATTCCCTTCTTTAGTGACAACGTCCATGCCTCTGTAACTGCTAGTTTTTGAAGTCGTAAGGACTCCGGATGTTGTAATAATTTCCCATTGGTAAGGCGGCAGAGGGCCGTCAATGCGTTTATCCCAACATTGACAATCAGTTTACGCCATATGTGAGGATGGATGTCTTCAACTACCTGAGAGGGCCAACCTGCATTGTTCAGCAAAGTCACCAAAGAATTTAAACTGTTTTCGGCTCCAGAATTCTGAATCGCTAATCCAAGCTTCGTAGGGCCACTTCCAGCATGGCAAACACGACCTTCACTCAGTAAAGTCGCCCCTTGAGATGTAACACCGAGAACAATCCGTTCCGGTTTTATAATTTGAAAAAGTGTGGATTCATGTCCTATACCGTTTTGCAGAGTAACAACCAGAGTTTCTGGTCCTATCAATGGACCTATACGTTTAACTGCGTCATCGGTCTGAGCGGCCTTGACCAACAATATCACCCAGTCCTGAGGACCAAAAGACTCTGGTTTTGCAGTAATATTCGGAAAGACGGTCCATGAATCTTTAGACGATACAACCTGAATTCCGGTTTTTTTAAGCCTCCCTGCACGATCTGGCCTGTAATCAAGTAAGAAACCAGGGTAATCCTGTCTGTTAAGTACTGCAGCCAAAAGACAACCCATGGCCCCCGGGCCTACAATAGTGAGCTTGTAATGATTTTGATCTTGCATTGTCTGGTGTATGTTTCGTTAAAAAAGAAAATCGTCAAGTCTTTTCAACCAGGCAGGGAGCCTGAATTTGCCGGATGAAGGATGAAGAGGCGGCAGCAGATCCTCTCTCATCGCCTCCCAAACAAAAGATCCTTCATTGTCCTTCTTGGGTATAATTATTTCTCCGGTTTGCTGGTCTACCGGGACCAGTGCTATTCCCTGAGGTATAATAAAATCCCGTTTTGTCACTTCGTCTTTTGTTCCCAACATGAACGATGTCCAAATTGGGCATGCTACCCTGCCCCCGGTTTCCATCTCCCCTAATGATTTTTTGTCTTCCCGACCTACCCACACTGCTGTCACAATTTCAGGTGTAAATCCAATAAACCACGCATCTCGATAATTATCAGTGGTACCAGTCTTACCGCCCGCTGGAAATCCAAGTGCCTTGGCACTGCTACCTGTACCATTCTGGATTACCCCCATGAGGAGTTGAACCATCTGAAAAGCAGTTAACGGGTCAACCGCTTCCTTAAAAACCGGCTCAAGCTGTTCTATTATTTCTCCTTTTCGATTTAGAACTGCCTGAATAAATTGAGGCTTAATATTTTTACCCAGATTAGGAAAAGTGCTGAAAGCCCTTGCCATCTCTATCAGGGTCACTTCCGAAGAACCCAGGGCAAGCGACAGATTGTTTGCCAGGGGTGTCTCTATTCCCATACGCATTGCCATATTATGAATAGAGGCCAATCCGATTACTCTGGCGATTTTTACTGAAATGATATTTCTTGAGTATGTCAGGGCCGTCCTTATCGTGATAGGTCCCATATAGGTCTTATCGAAATTCTCTGGCTCCCACATGTTTTGAGAATCCGCTCCAGGCAATGAAATCGGCTCGTCCACAACTATTGTATTTGGGGCTATAAGTCCATTGGATAGAGCGGCTGAATATATTATTGCCTTAAAAGCGGAGCCGGGCTGCATTCTGCCTTGGGTGGCCAGGTTGAATTGAGATTTACTAAAGTCGTTGCCTCCCCAAAGTGCCTGGACAGCACCGGTTTCTGCCTTAAGTGCCACAAGAGCTGCCTGAATAGGCTGGTTCAGATCAGTATCTTCTGTATGTCTATTGCGCCAGCCATCCAGACCCTGAAGTACCGATTCATTGGCCTTGATTTGCCAATCCCTTTTCAGGGTGGTAACTACGGTCAGTCCATCAGTCAATAGTCTTTTTTCGCCATACCTTGTTTCGAGTTCCTTTCTCACTTCTGAAAGAAAATAATCTGTACCCGGTGGGGGATCCAAAGTCTCTCTTTTTAGACGAATAGCGGTCTTTTTTGCTTCTTCTGCATCTTCTTCAGTAATATAGCCTTCCTCTATCATACGTCTCAGCACATATTCCTGGCGATTCTTGGCGAGGTCCATATGTTTTGTTGGATCATAACGGCTTGGGGCCTTGGGCAGTCCGGCAAATAGTGCGCATTCAGCAAGATTCAGGTCATCTACATGTTTTGCGAAATAGGTCCTGGCAGCACTTTCTACACCGTAGGCTCCCTGCCCAAAATATATCTCATTCAAATATATGTTCAGAATTTCGTCTTTGGTAAGTGCGGCATCTATCTGCCAGGCCAAAATTGCTTCTTTAACCTTGCGTAACCAGCTCTTTTCCGGGGTGAGAAGTAAGGATCTTGTCACCTGTTGGGTAATAGTACTAGCGCCCTGGACTATTCCGCCTGCTTCCATGTTTTTTACTACCGCCCGAATGACCCCCATGAAATCAATGCCAGGATGTTCATAAAAACGAGCATCCTCGGCCGCTAGAAAGGCCTGTACCAGTTTGTCCGGCATTCGCGAAAACGGAACAGGCCATCTTTTTTCCTTATACCAGTATGCAATTGGACGATGGTCAGAATCGAGCACTTCCGTGACCATGGGAGGACTATAAGATTTAAGGCTTGAGATTTCAGGAAGGCCCAAAAGCATGTATCCTATAATAAAACTACCTATTATCAAAAACACTACAAGGGCTGAACCAAGCAGGATTCCAAGCAGAGGACGATAGCCCCATACAAGTGTTCTTTTAATTTTTTTTCTACGAGTTTTAGCCATAGATCATCTTATATAAACATAGTATAACACCGAGGCAACTTTAGGACAGGGGAGGATCATACTAAATTCAAAATCCTTGAAGGCTTTCGGGCTCTGTGTTAAACAAGATCTCAACTGATCGGGGCGTAGCGCAGCCTGGAAGCGCATCTGCTTTGGGAGCAGAGGGTCGGAGGTTCAAATCCTCTCGCCCCGACCATTACTTTTTTCTTTTGAAGGCCTTCTCATCCAGCTTATTCCCTTTATTATTTAATGCAAAAATCCTGAAATGTGATTGGATTTGTTGGGCAAAAGGGCAAAAGAGATTTATACAAAAATCGGCACGGTACCATAAGGGCTTAGAGAAACAACTATGAACAAAGAGACTTATCAGTGCAATAAATGCGGAACCCGGGTAGATAAACATAAACTATGCATTGTTGATGATACCTATTTCTGCTCAAGGTGTATGTACGGAGGTATCGAACCAGTTGAAATTTATCCAATAGGCATTGTAAAAAATAATTTAATTAAATGTCAAAAAGGTTTTGGTGTGGTCGGAGATGACAAGATATCTAAAATTATACTTTTTCCAACTCAAAAAAATTTTATGTATAAACTAGAGGACGAAAAATATATTACCATTATTTATTATCTCCACGAGTCAGGACCGGTCAAATCCATATTTAACAGGGGGATTGATGGAAAACTGGTTGGAGTTTTTGCTTCTCGTACTCCAAACAGGCTTTCAAAAATAGCTATTCAAAATGTCAAATTAATAAAAATCAAAGGAATGGTACTATATGTTGAAGGTCTTGATGCTATTAATGGAAGTCCTGTGCTTGACATCAAATTAAAGATTAATCATAAAAACTCTTAAGCCGTCCCTTCAAAAAAGGGAATAAAATCTTTCAGGTTTAAGTATCAAGGGTAACGTTAATCATGCCATGTCTGAATCCTCCTGTTATGCCGATGGATAGATCTTTTCGCGGATATGTGCCCCAAAAAGTCCGCGTTTTCTCTTATCAACATGGACTTAATGTCGTCCTGGTAACCGTGACCGCGATAACCCATATCAACAAATACATTATGCTTTAGAAAAATCCTTCTACCCTTGCCCTTTCTGTTAATCCCTCTTTCTCTCCCCAGTCTCTTTATAATCTAAGTCCCAACTTTATGGAAATTTCCTTGATGATAATTGCAATAAATCAATATTACCCTGTTTTATGCCGAAATATCATTATGAGAACATGAATAATCGACACAGAAGGATTCAGTCTATCATTTTTTCTGTTTTATTAATTTATGCCCAGGCAATCATTTCAGACAAAAAAGAATTCACGATCACAGGATTAAAATAGTGAATGACTACAACTATGTGATAAAAGAATACGCTTTAGCCCCCTGGTCTGTACTCGAACAATACAGAATAGAAGAAATTCTTAGATATGATCGTTTCAGTATTACTTACAAGGCCTTTAATATTAAATTAGATCTGTCTGTCAATATAAAAGAGGCCCTGCCCCAGGATTTAGTAATAAGAAAATCAGACAATGAGATACTTGCCAAATTTCCTTCGGATGAGGATGTCTTCCAGAAGGGGCTCAAATACTTCGTAGAAGAAGCAGAAACTCTCGCCAAGTTTACACATCCAAACATTGTACGGGTGTTGGGATGCTTCAAAGCCAATGGGACCGCATATATGGTCATGTCTCATGAGAATGGTGAAACTCTCAGACAGCAACTCGACCGTATGGGACCTGACAGAACTATGCCGGAAGAAAGGATCAAACTCTGGTTGAAAGATATTCTTTGCGGTTTAAAGGCCTTACATGAAAAGGGAGTTTATCATAGGGATATCAAGGCAGATACAATTTTTTTAAAAAAAGACGGATCTGCCATGCTCATCGATTTTGGGGGCCCACATTATGCCGTCAATAAAGAATTTCATAATAAAAATGCCGCTTCGTCTGACGAATATTCAGGTGAATATTTGCATGCGTATGAAGAAAAAGACGGTTTGTGGGCGGACATTTATCAGCTCGGTACTGTGGTATATGAATGTGTGACAGGGCAGAAACTCCTTGACATCCAGATCCGGGTTCAATCATCATTAAACAACGAATCAGATCCAGATATAGAAGCATTAAAACAGGCGGTATATCGAGGTTACAGTAAGGACTTTCTGGACACCTTAGTGCTTGCCATTTCCTGTACTGCAACTGATCGGCAATCTGCGACGAATGCATCAGAAAGGTTAATTCTGACGAGTGATAATCAAATAACGGCAAAAGAGAATGAAGAAGGTGATTTAGATAAAGAAGTCAATGCGCCCGAATATAAAAAGACCCCGGATCCTGATGAAGAAATTCTCCTGGAAATGGAAGATCTGAATGAGACCGAAGAGATTAAAAATGAAGAGATTAGCAGTGAAGCTGATATCTCAAAACCTCTGCAAACTGAAAATGAAGAAAAATCGCCTTCTGAAATAGATAAAGAAATCAATGCACCCGAATATAAAAAGACCCCTGATCCTGATGAAGAAATTCTCCTGGAAATGGAGGATCCGAATGAGACCGGAGAGATTAAAAATGAAGAGATCAGCAGTGAAGCTGATATCTCAAAACCTCTAAAAACCGAAAATGAAGAAAAATCCCCTTCAGAAATAGATAAAGAAGTCAAT
>Ga0180431_10001935_pt1 | contig 28142 bp, 55 predicted proteins | sample SS_ome_11_FD_132459 | JGI IMG/M metagenome (GOLD analysis project Ga0180431, IMG submission 132459) | Hypersaline lake sediment archaeal communities from the Salton Sea, California, USA - SS_1_MS_1 metaG | ecosystem: Environmental > Aquatic > Non-marine Saline and Alkaline > Hypersaline >... | reverse complement strand
TGCGACACCCATATTTGTGGTGTCTGGTAATTTTGTATCCACACTTCTGGTAGAAGGGAATTGCCTTTTGCATTCCATGCAGAACAACCCTTCCTTTGAGTTTGTTGGCTATCTCTTCCGCGTATTCCAATAATCTCCTCCCGATTCCTTGGCCTCTGCGGTTTTTCTTGACCACCAGATCGACAACGTAGATGGTTTTTAGGTCTTCCAGGGTGAAAAGTATTACCCCCACAACATCGCCACGGTCTACGGCAACCTTTAGTGTGCGGGAAAAATGGAAAATATACTCTTTGGTCGCTTTGGGAAAAGAACCGTTTACTTTCACCCCCGGATCATTTGGATCGCATTCTCGCCCCAATTGTACCAGCAGACCAAGGATTGAGCGAAGATGTTTTGGTTTCGGATCAGTAATTCTCATTGCCGATTAAAATGTTCTCGGTAGAGGTACAGGAAACAATATACTCCCCCTCCTGGGAAACGTAATCACAATGGGACACACTTCGTAGTAGTCCCCGATTTCTTCGGTAATCTCGGCCAGCCGGGCCTCCGCAGTTTCCCGAAGAATGTGGATTTTTTCATCCACGATCTTTTCAATCTTGGGGTCGCCGTCGTCATTTCTCCTAGTGACAACAACCCAAGCTAGCTGTTCGTTCTCGTTGATTCTTCGATGTGTCATTTTTTACTTCCTTCAAAATAGAACCGGGACTTTCATGTATCAATTCCTCACTGCGTTCTTTAACGCTTCTTTGGTTAAGATTGCTTTTTTGAAAGCGACCTGATCGCCGCCATCGGCGGCGATCAGGTCGTCTATCTCACACTCTACTTCGACAACGAGACAGCGGTAAGGTAGATACGACACGTATTCCAAGAACCTCAAAGCACCTTCCCGACGACTGAAAACATCGAGTGCGTTATACACAATATCGACATGATGTTCGTTATCGGCTCCCCATGTCCACTGTTTGATCTCCCAATTCGGAGCCTCAACCATTCCGACTGACCACTTGATCCCGGAATAGAGATCACAAAGCCCTTCAACAAGTAATTTCCAGCAGATAATCGTACCACCTTTGGTTTTTAGCTTTTCGGTCGCAACTTTACTGATGGGTACGATCATTTTTTTGTTCGTTCAAGTAACCTGGGATTGCCTCTTCTCGAAACCAGTCCATCAACTTAACACCAATCTTCGGGCCGTCATGCTGATTGTCGTTTCGATTCGCCATGAAGGCGGCGAAACTCTCGGCAAATTCTTCTCCATACGGATCACCGAAAATGCCCAATCGCCAGATAATTTCTGAGCCTGTCTTGGTTCCAGCCAGAAACTCAAACATCACATGGCCGTATTCGTGGTAAATGCTATCTTCGACAATCCTGGGAATTACTTCTGGCTCAACGAAGGCTTCGTCCACCATTTCGGGAAGTCGCTCGTTAATCCAAAAGATCGGCCTAGACGTAAACTGTGTCCGACTTCGATATTGGGCCAAATTGTCTGCGGCTTTCTCAGGAAAAGACCTGACCTTGATCGTAAAAATAGCCTCAATACCTACTTTGGCTAGATTCTTTACGGCCCTGACTTTGGCTTGCTCGCAAATTTGTTGAAATTCATTGGCTTTCATAGCCATTACCCGGCCTTTTCCGGTTGGACTTTTCAAAGCATCCACGGTGATTCCGATTCAACAATCCCATCCAGAGGTAGTAGGAATTTTTCTCATGGTAGGGCACTCTTCTGGAATAACGAAGGCCACAAACCTTTCCCCCTGCCCTTCTTTTGGTTGATTCTTCACCGCTTTCATCAAAGTGGAGTTGGCGAAGCCAAGCGGCACGGCTAGGCCCCAATACTCGGCGTGCCAACTATCTACAAGGTATCGCCCGCCGCTCTTTTTGCACTTGCAATGACGGGGAACCTGGGCTAGCTTGACCACATCATCGCATTTGGGGCAGTAGATCAATTTCATCTTTATCCCCAATCACCATTTTCTTCTCAATCGGGGGATGTCGAGGCCACGGCTGTAATCGCTGTAAAACAAGAATGGGACAACCGGCCAAATAAACGCGAACAAAACTGATCCTATCAAAACCAAAGGCCATGCTCGTTGCCGCATAACCGCGTCCGTACAAGGCATACCGTCCTTAAATTGGTTCAATTTGCCTCTGATTTTCCATTCCCAGTCCATGCAGAAAAAGAAAAAGGCAAAAGCCAAAGCAACAGTTATCCACCAATAAATCATGCGTCACCCATGTCGATCATGGAACAGTTTTTCAAGAGTTTCGCAACACGTTGCCGAATTTGAAAGATCGCCTCTTCTTTGACCATCTGATCGTAGTTGAGGCCCAGCTTTGTGCAAAGGCTTCGCTGCACTCGGACCATCCCTTGTACGACAAGTGGCACATTGCCGGGATCATCGTACAGCATTTGAATGTCATTTGCTAAGAGGTTCTCAAGATACTCAACCTCTTGGGGAGTGAACGACACATCCTTCATAGCATTTCTCCTATCCAAGTTTCCTATCCAGAAATTCCGGCGTATTGACATAAAACTTAACACGTCCATTAACTCGCACTTTACCACCGCCGCCTCCACCCACAAAAAGCGTCCATTCATTCCAACCAATATGAGGATGATTGACAAGAAACTCGTCAACTACCTGTACCGCCTTCCGAATTGTAGTAATTGGCACTTGTACGGCTTTTTTGCCGGGTTCTTTCAGTTCTACCGTTAAGCTCATTATCAGTTGTCCTTTTTGCCCAACCGGACATCGCAAGTGTTGCAGTAATAATCGTCTTCTGTGTAGCAGGGATGTTCTACGTCGGTGCTGCCAATCGTTGTCTTACATGGTTGGTGATTTCTTTCAATGGGGAAAGAAGTCTTTTTCGATAAAATCTTCGGCACAATGACGGCACACGTCAATTGTCGGAGTGCCATCACCAGTGGATTCATCGAAGTCTTCGGGAATTAGTTCTATACGTGGCATTTGCAACCTTTCTTTCTCAAAAGGGTCATTTGTTCGGCCAAAGTGTTGAGAAGCACATCTTGTGTGTCCTTGCCCGTAGCTAATTCTTCTTCTAGGGGAGACTTATGATTCCATCCCCGTCTGTCCATTTCCGCAACCAAGGCTTCATGCCTGAGAAAAAGAGCCTTCAATTTGCCTATCCATCGTCTTGTTTCGGGATGTCTGGAGTAACCTTTTTTGTCCTGGGTTAGTATGTTCCACACCCCATGTAGTTCACGATGCTCGCCGCTAAGGTGCTTATCACAGAGTCGATATGGAGGCAAGTCCCAAATTCTCATTTCACTTATACCGTGCCTTTTTCGGATCGGCTTTTTACTCCAAACTGTAAATGGTAACCGGGATGCCCTTGTCAAGCCACTCTTCCCGAATCAATTCTTCGATGAAGTCCCAGTTGCCACCGGCCAGTCCAGCACCAAACTTGGGGGCATGAATCTCAAATAAAAGGTCCGTTTCTTCAATAAATTGTGCTACTTTCCGTAAGCAGGAAGCCACCGCTCCATATCGCACAGGCGGTCTACCGTCGTCAGTCATGGGACGGGTAACCGTGCCATGCTGGGCGATCATGTTGGCGACCCAAAGAAGGGCCTCTCGGGACTCTGTTTCTTTGGGCATACACGGAATTACCTGAATGTTGCCCAATCGAAACATATTCGGGAGACTAAGGGATAAACAAGGATCAAATCGAACACGATGCCATTCTCGATAGGCTTTTTCGGCATCGGGATACTTCTTGCCCAACGGAACGACGAAGCCGCTCCCCCAGCCACCAAGATCGTTACAAATGTGCGGCACCACAACAGGCTCCGTTGTAGGCATTAGTTCAAACAAATTGCCTACGACGTATTTCGGTTTGTTCATCAATCTTTCTCCTATTTTTTTTGTTGCTATTTCTTTGGGCCAATTCCTCGGCCAAAATACAAATTCGTTTCTGCCAATAATCCCCAGGAAGACCAATGCCAACCGGATTTTTCATAAAGGCATTGACAATTTCCAAAGGATCGGTCGCCTCCCTACATTGCTTTAAGAGATTTTCAAGACCCACTTGTTCCGGTGTTGCTGGAATTGTCATTTTGGCCTCTTTTCCTCGATCTCTTTCTCCGCAATTGTCAAAATGTCGTCGGGGCTACAGTAGACCCGCTCGGCCTTGGCCGCAGCCAGGGCTTGTTCAAAAAAGAAACCGTGATGCGTTGGCTCGTTGTCTTCGGTGTAGGTCTTTGCAATATGACGATGAATCGCTCGCATCACTTCGACATAGCCCGCACCGGACCATGCTGCCTTGTTTAGTTTGCGGTTCAAGAGCCAGTTGAAGAGTCTGTTACTCATTTAGATGTTCCTTTTCCCAATCATGGGCATGTTGATCCTGCTCTTTTTCGATCCTCGCCATTTCGTCACAGCAATCCCTTAGCTTAGACAAAGTGATGCCTTGTCGCTCGTTTAACAACCGAGAAATAATCCCCCAATCCGTCGCATTAGGGCCTAAATCGTCAATCTCAGTTGCCGCTGCTACGAGATGATTGTTGATGCGATGCAGTCTTCGCAATGAGTCCCAGGTCAGAGGTATCATTTAATCTCCTACTTGATTCGTCTTGTAGGGTATCTTGCTGTCTGATTGTACTTCATTACCTCTCCGACTCTCTGATTGCCGTCAAAGACCCAAATAAAAAGATTCTTTTCGTTTGTAGCTATTGCCGTATTGTTGTCTATCATCCTCCACTGGACCCTGCCTTGGGGCTTGCCACCCACATAACATTCTATTGCATCTTGGGTCCACCGACGAATGTGCTGGCCTTTGGGGTGTAATCCTTCACTCCACTCCGTTCCCACAAGCCAATGCTGTTGTGGTTTGGCCGTCCGCTTTGGCTGCGGTTTCTTGCTCATCAGCTTGCTCGGCCCCTCTAACGCTTTCTTTTCCTCAATGATCCGTTGGGCCTCATCGAGGTTGTTCGCAATAAGGGCAGTCTTGCGAGCCGATTCTAGCTTCTCAACGTACCTTGTTTTGGCATCCCCCAAGGCTTTCTCGTACAGCCCTTCCAGCCTTTGAAGCTCGGCCTCGTATTCGCTTTGGGCCTGCTTTGCCGGGGCGGATGTGAAATCTTGGGCAACCGTTGTGGTGGCGAGTAGAACCACCGAAAAAATGAGGAACAATCGCATGATAGTCTCCTTTCAGAAAATGAAAATTGGTTTCACATTACCAGTCCGCATAAAATTCAACGCCACCGTTCTCTCCAAACTCATCCAGATAAAGTCGGAGGATTTCTTCTTGCCAAGGTTCTACCCCTCCATCTGTCCATTCTTCGTGCATGACGAAGTAACCACCCCTTACCGGATTACCCTTATCGCAAACGAAATGCCAGAAGTCCCAATACGGAACTTCGTCATTTGGGTCTAAAGCTGCAACGGCAGTAGAGTTTTTTGCCGGTTTGCCAAAGTGACCGGCATAATCTCGCTCGTTGTACCCGTACTTATCTTGAAGATAGACGCTACACTCATGGTAGTCGTAAGCGACCTTGGCCTTTTTGATTGGCTTGTCCATTCAGTTTCTCCTCAAGAACATTTCCCTCATCGCTGTAAAAAAGTCCTTCATTTGCACGTCAATCGCCAAAGACTCGCTTTCCGTTTCGATCTTGTGGAGCAGCTTAATTGCTTGTTCTTCATCCGTAATCACGTCGTCCGGTCGCTCAATCGTGTAGCCGATCTCCCCGAATGTCCGATGATTGAGAATGTCGGTATCCGATCCGCGATATGCCGGAATCTCGGCCAAAGTCACCAACTTCTTCTTCGGTTTATCTAATTTGAAGATTACCCCCACCAAGGGCATACACAAGTGAGCATCGTCCCTGAGAGCATCAACCGACTGTTGAGCCCAGTCAATCCACTCGGGCTCGATCTTGCATGTGTGTGGGTTCATCATTTGCTCTCCTTCCGTAGCTTCATCCACAGGAGCCCCAAGTAGTTGTACCCCAACCACTCTCCATCACACTTTATGTCCGAAACAGCACCCCAGAATCGAGCAGAACCACGATCCCGGTTCGTGCAGTCTTCTACAATTAACTCGTCGCCCGTATCCAAAAGCATTTGTTTCAAATCCGGGTGCTGCTCTATCTTGAGCCGCAAAACTATCCGCATGTTTTCCAAGTCCTGCGTGCTTTGCGGCTTTACCACCATTTTTTCGTGGTGTTTCTTTGCAAGCATCTTTGCTGACATCGGAGACTTTTCGGCACGTATCGCTTCCCGTATCCCCTCGTCGTCAAAACGAAGAGCCTGAAAAAGAGCCTCTGCCGTTCGGTATTCCTTCCCCTCATACGACACAGGATGCGGCGACATGTTCCCCAGCCAACCGAACGGCTCTTTTACTTTTCTAAATGCAATAGTCATCTTGAACCTCTCTCTCGTCCCTCTCTTTCAATAATTCTTGCACCGGAATGAGAGCTAGAGCAAGGAGCCATGCCTTGTAATATGTGCAAACATGTTCGCTGAAAAGCCAATCCTGCATCGGCATCGACTTGTCGCCCATCCCTATGCGATGAGAAGGATCGGCAAACTGATTAAGCAAAACACAAATCGGACTGCTATAGTAATCGGGGGCATCGTCGCTGTATCGTGCAATAATCGAACCGCCCAAAACCTTTGCACTTTCGCTTCGGCAAAGATAAACGTCCAAATCAAAAAATGTACCCAGGTACTCACAATGGTCGCAATTGTGTTTGAATTTAGGGTTGCTCATTTTTTGTTTCAAAATTGGGTTAATTTAGTCGTCTTGCAATATCCGCACATAGGTCAGCCATTCGACCACTGTTGCTTTGAAGATTGTGCAGGTCTTTTAGCAACTTCTCCCGAAGTGTTTTATTCGTAGAGTCCTTCATATACTCTCTAAATTCGTCTAAGATCACGTCCAGTTGCTTATCGGCATCAAGCAATGCCCGTAAGCAAAAAGCCTTCATTTTGATATTTCCCTGTTGTCTCATTGAGAGGCTCGCTCGCCGTAGGCGAGCGAGCCCTTTAATATGTCTCTTCAATCATATCCGACAATTTGTTTATGGCTTCCAAGGCTTCGGGATAGTCTTTCAAATTCCCTCGGATTCGCTTAATTAGCCGTCGTAGCTTCCATTTGATTATTCGGTTGTTGATATGATCCCGCAACCACTTGAATGTCGTTCCTGGCAGTTTGATCGGAGCAACCAGTACGGCGATTGTTAGCGATATTCCCAAAACCAACCCAGGATAGGGGGTCGGTTTCATGTCCTTTGCTAGCTCGTCCACACTGCCACACGCAACGATAAGCCCCATCCCCCATGCGAACAGGCAGTAGCTAATAAGCAGGATCAGCCAGTATGTTTCCATAATCTATACCCAGACCTTTCCAGCAGAGCTTTTCATCTCTGCCACCAGTGTGTGATACCCAGATTACCTAAAAATATCATAATCGTTTCGCTCATAATCTGCCTCACAGTCACGTTTTAGTAAACAGATTGGTGATACCCGTTTAGCCCACTTTATCATAACCAAGGAACGTACCCAACTCTGGGGTTTGTTGAAGTAACGGTTCCAGTTGAGCATACCAATCGGTCTGTCTGTCATATAGTTCGATCAAGAATGGGCCAACATAACTGTCGGCATATTCGTGTCCGTTCAAGACAGCCACAAGCCAATCCACCGCATCTTGGGGTGGCTCCTGCTCGATCTCATCAACGGGAAAATCGAAAGACCATTCGCTATCAAGCCCTTTGTACGTCTTGATTTCCTCTATCTCTTGGATCGCATCTTGCACAGATTTCATCTCAATTTCCTTTCCAATAGTCACGTTTACCTACATTAGTGCGGCATCGGTCTTAGAAGGGCTTCATCAACCATACTTTGAGGTTGCTCACTGCCGCCAGTGCCTTCGTTTTTTGTACCACCGATTGCTTTTTTCCCTCTTGTGGCGACCTGTCTTCTCAAACATTTCACTCTCTTTACGATTGTTCAAAGCCCATATCTTGCTGCGTCGTCGGCAGTGATTGATCGTCGCTCGCAGGGCCTCCCAACCCTTCTTGTCTCGCTTCTTGGGCACCTTGGCCCAATAGGGCAGGATCACCATTGGCTTTGCACACTTCTGGCATAGAGCTTGGTTGCCTGGACCCCACTTCGGCCTTTTGGCCGAAGTGCAGCAATCGAAACAAACTAAGGTGCTGTTTGCCATTATTCGTCCAGTACCGAAAGTATAATGCTTACTCCGAAGGTAACGAAGGCCCATCCCGGATGTCTCATCAACCAACCGACACCTATTGCCAATGAAGTAACGCCCACCAGCAACGATATTACTTGATGCCGAAGATTGAGTGGAGTAGCTTGATGCCACCCAATAGGATGAGCAGCATTAGACCAAGCAGGAACAGAGGCCCGATCACGGGGGTCTGAGTGAAGTCGTACAGGTCTGCAAGTAACATTGGTATTTTCTCCTACCCTATTACCCGAAGTTTTCCGGTTGCCGTTTTTCTTAGTCTCCATTGCGACGGGTTTTCGCTTTGTCATTCTTTTTGTCCCTTTCATGATTGTCTGCTTTGGCTGCCACGATCAATAGGAGGATTGCCAAAACAAAACCCAAAGGCAGGCCGAAAAAAGCAAAAACCAAACCACCTGCTAGACCGTGGCCCGTAAGCCACAACGGAACCGATGGCAAACAAGCGACAAACAAAATAATTACCAAAAAAAGCAATGCAGCGAAACAACCTTTAGTTTTCTGTGGCATGTCGTCCCCTCACTTTCTTCCAGAGGTTCATAAAACGACCTTCGCCCATGTTCTCGATGCGTTGATAGTTCCATTCGCCCAGGTGTGGTTTTTGTTGCGTCGGTCTTTCAATCTTCGCAACACCACAAATTTCCCCAATAGCACAACTGTAAACTGCGTGGAGAACCTCGATCCTTTCGGGATGAGCAGCAATCGAGCCAGGGACATAATTCTGCACCTCTTGCTTGGACATGCCGACTCGCATCCAAGCCTCACCCACGAATATCACAGCACTAACTCCCTCCTCAATTAACGCAAGAATTATCTGTTCGACCCGATTTTTACTTTCTTCATTGTTCATCGCTGGAACACCAAGAACAATGACTTCGTTATATTGATTGAAAGCAATAATCATCGGAATGAAAGTGGTTTTTCTCTCTGGGGCTTCAAATAATGCTTTCAGTATTTTGACTTGTTCGGCAAACCGCTCTTGGTGGTCATCCATATTGAGCTTGATCTTCTTTTTGCCGGGTTTCTCATCGAAAAATTCACCAAAGGCTTGGCGGATTCGGGCCCGGTCTTTTTCTCTATCCAGTTGTTTCGTCATCTTCGTCCGACTCCAATTTGAATAGGCTGAGAATAAAATCACGGGGAAGATCGCAGTCGATCATGCCTTCCTCGGGATCGCCACTCTGCTTTGTGCCACACAAAACCATTGGCCCCACGATCACGTCGTCGGGAGAAAGCCCAATTTGCATCTTTGTGCAAATTTGTGTTGCGATTGGATTGAAAGACAAGTTCTTCAGTTTGCCCTCTTCATCAATGTAGGCAACGATGTCGTCCCGAATAGGAAGGGCCTCAAGCCAACCACCGTCAAGATTTTCCTTGATACCCTCATAACCGTTGAGAACTGCCAATGCGGGATCGCCTTCGACTGGAATCACGATTGCTCGAAAAGTATTCATCTACCACACCCTTTTTTTGATAATCCTGATAACATCTTCAGGACAGAACTGTCGAATATATCCGTCCGTACTTGAAACGTGCCTGTGTCCCAATTGCGTGGAAATGTGAATTACCGGCACCCCTTCCCTCGCCAATTCCGATGTCCCCGTATGTCTCATACCATGCGGGTGGCATCGTTTCTGCACTCCTGTCTTCTCTTGAAGTCGCTTGAACAGATGTCGCACATAACTCTGCCCCATCTGATTACCTTTACCAGTGCAAAACAAGTATTCGCTTGCCGGTCGCACCAGCAACCACTGGTCGATCAACTCTCTCGTCTGATTGTCCACCCCGACTACCCGAGTGTTGCCGCCTTTTCCATGCAAGACCCTTAGCCTATCGCCTGCGTAGTCCGTAGGTCGAAGGGCCAAAGCCTCTCCAATGCGAAGGTGAGATCGCCACAACACAGCAAGTAAAGCCTGATTACGTAGACCGGTATTCCGGCCCGAATGACAGGCATCGACTAAGGCTAAAGCCTCGTTGCGGCTTAATGGTTCAATGGGCAGTTTCATTCGTTATGTCTCATCTTCAAAATTGCGGCAATAAACTCTTTTTCCCTATCCCATTTTTTCAATTTTAGAGTAAATGGAAGCTGTTGGTCCATCAAATCAATAAATCGCACCAATCCTTTGATCCGGTCACGAAGTTCAGACATTCGACGCTTGACTTTCCAATGCAAACGTCTTTTTTTTGTCTTCATGTGTGCGAGGTATTCTTTGACATTCTTTCCAAGTTCTCTACGAACACCAATACACACAGAAACCGCAATTTGCTCATTTATTTCAACCTCGCATTCTTTTTGTCGAGGAAGAGCATCGACCATAGCCCCGCCAGAGCAGCTAACTTTGACTATCCGCTTTCTCATCGCTCTTGACTCATCGTTCCATACGGGTCTTCAGGCAAATCACTATGTCAATTCTTTGTTATTGACATTCGCAGCCAATGTCTCAATGAAAAAAGCACGTCGGGTTTTTTCATCGTCTGTCATCACGGCCCCTCAAAAGTCTTTTCAAATTCTTCAAGTCGCTTCTGTACGACCTTGCCATGCTCGGTGATTTCACCATCGACAGTTATCAACCCCATCATCACGGCCTCACGCTGGGCACGTTGTTCAAAGGTTTCTTTGAGATCGATCCACTCTCCGGTTTCGGCCAAGCGAATTTCGTCCTGGGTATCTTCCGGCACCTGGATGATGTCGAAAAGGAAGGGATCGTCGGGATGATATACTTCCCCGTTCTCGAAAACCAGTTTCTCTATCGGCCCAAAGATCGCTTGAAAACGATTCCTCGGCTTAGGGATACACGAAAAATGACCTTCGGGATTCTCTTGAATTGCTTTAGCAATCTCACAGTTGGGATTCAGGAAATAAGTTTGGGGTTGCACCCGTGTTTTATGATAGTCCAATTCCAGGGACCACCATTTCTGCCACTCTTCTGTGCCCCGCTCGTATGGAACACCTGTGCCAGCACCGCCACAACGAACCCATGAGAATGGATCGAAGAGACACGTTGCCCTATGATATAGCAAATGAATGGTCGCCCCATACTGGTGTGGCTCATAGGTCACCAGATCACAGTGGAATTTAACCTTGTAGCGGATCATCTTTGCCTCTCATGCGTTTCGATACATCACGAAATTTTCATGCCGCTTCCTTTTCTTCGACTTCCTTTTCTTCAACTTGATACTGGTACGGTCGGAACGGCCATAGAGGGCACTGACTGCAAGCACAGTGTTTAACCTCTGAGGTAACATAAGCACTGCATTCCAGGCAATTGAGTTTCACTGCCGAGGCCATGCTGCCCTTCTTCATCTTGTCCAACAGAGAACCATATCGCTCTAACATTCCATCAGAACGAAGCACAACCTCCATCCGCTCAAAGCTGGCCTGAATGCCCTGGTTGGCATTGAATTTTTCCTCGCGACTCGTTCGTGGTCCACGCTTACCGCTACGCAAATGAGAACCGTCACCGCCACCCCGCTTCCCGGCCTTGGTTTGATGCTCGACACCAAACTCTTTGAGGCGAAGATAAACCACCCCTTTAGTGATCGTCGGAGCGTGATTCTGATTGTAAATATCAGCCACACGTTCCTGAAGCTCCTGAAGATTCTTCAGGGGACCATTCTTCTCAGCCTCTTCGACCGCAGCAATGAAAGCAGCCTTGTCAACTTCAATGGGTTTTCTCATTAGCGATTAACCGAAAAATCGGCCTCCTCTTGAACTAATTGTTGAATCTTGATCTTCTGGTCCTCCCACTCGGGAAGTTGGTCGTTTTCTTTTTTGAAGCAATCAAACCACCATGCTAAGAACTTGCCCCAAATTTCATTCTTCCATCGCAAACGATAGGAAATGGTTGCATTCGCAATCTGCTGGAATTTCTTTTGTTGTTTCTCCCAGGTAGGATATAAATGCGACTCTTTACCTACCTTTACTTCCAGATTGTCAAGCCACTGATGAAATTCCTCCCAAATCTGCTCCCAAGGAATTTCGCAGTAGTAGTTTTTGCTCTTTTTCGCAAACTTGATACTTTTGGGCCATTGTGGCATTATCGAATATCCTCCAATTCGGTCAGTTCTTCCCCAGTGAAAAAATGATTCATTTTTTTCTGATGAACTAGAATTGCTTGTCGGTGGTCCTGGGCCCACCATAAATTTTCGGGATCGACTTTCATGTCGTCACTCAGGCAAGCAAGAATCTCGTAGTTAGTGGGGCGGTAGTTCTTTTCTGTAGAGTGTAAACTAGCCCAATAATCAAACTCCAGCGGAGCCCGCTTTTCCTTTTTGTCCATGACAGATACACGGAAATGATCGTGTGAATGACCTTCGCCCCACGGCGGTATATCGTTGCCTACTAAGTCGGCATGAATTGTCAAACCGAATCTGTCTAGGAATCTATTTGCTTGTTTGTCCATATTCTGGTCTTGGAACTCTTGTCTGGATGTCTTTCTCATTGATGATTTCCCATCCCCAAATTGCGGCTATTTTCTTGTGGCTTTGAACAGTCAGAACTCTTCGCCAAATATCCTCATGAACAATTTCCCCATGAAGAGAAAGCACGTATGAATAGCCGTCTTCAAATTCGACCACTCCCACTCACTCCAAAAGACACCCGCTCGCCCCGTGGGGCGAGCGGGTGTATAGGCTTATGCAGCCTTACTCAGTTCGACCTCGGGATCGTATCCCAACTCTTCTCGAACCGTCGCACGGGCTTGAGCGACCTTGATGTCAAGGGCTTCATTTCGCTCGACTCCTCGCGTTACGGCCAAATTCGCCACGGCCTGTCCGTAGCAGGACAGACCCTTAGCCCAACGATTGCGGACAATATCCGCAATTTTAGCGGCATCGCTCTTCTTTTTACCGCCAGAACCCTTCGGCCTTCCGACCTTTACGAGCCATTGCTTCTCCTTTCAGAATCTAGGCTGACTTAAAACTAAGTTTGGTTACTTGACACCTTATACCCGACGTTTTTCAGTAGAGCTTTTTAGGTTTTTCGGAATTTCCCCAAAATCGCCCGAAAGTCGGCAACTAGGGCATCAATTTCTACGGGCTGCAACTCTTCTGAAGGGATTGCTTGATTTTCTTGAGTCTCAACCACTGCTACCTTAGATAGAATTTCATATATCTCCAGCTTCAACTCATCACTCATGCCGAGAGCATCTCGGAACCAGCACATGCAAAGTCGGCTGATTTCATCGACCGGTGATAAATTTTGTTGGCCGAATTTGGAGAAAATTTCGTAGCCTCTTTGGGTATTGAAGTCACCGACCATTTGGGTTTCTATTTTTTTTAGATTTCGGATGCTTCGGCAAATAGGGCAATTACATCCCGGCACGGGTTCGACTTCTGGAACATAATCATCACTCATTCTTTTCTCTCCTCTCCCCAGTCAAAGCAATTTGGCAGGTTGTCGGCCCAATGTTTAAGTCCTTCTTTCCAAAGTTGCATCTCTTCCTCAGAACATTCCAACATTTTTAGGTCTTCTGGATTTTTGATCTCTGGATGCTTTTCTCGCCACATTTTAACGGCCTGCCTGACACCGAAGACAAAGCCCATGATACATGTTTTTTGGTTTTTGTCGAAACCGTCGAACACATGCTCCCACCCAAGACGTTCACGTCGATCCAGCAATAGTCGTTCTACAAATGCGGCGATTGCACAACCAACGCTTAGATCAACACTGGTTTCTTCAAAAACCTTGACTTTACTCATAAAGGCCATACACATTGCAGGAAGTTGGGCTTCCAAATACCGCATCATATCGTCGTTGGTCTTTTTAGCATTTTGGAAATACTCCGCTTCATTATCAAACTCCAAATGAGCAAATTCTGACCAAGGTTGATTTTGAATACCAATTCCTTTTTCCTCAATTTCCTTTAATTGCTCATAAGTGATTGGGGTAACGAAATCGCCATTTTTCGGTGCCTCTGCAATACACTTATTGCACCAAATCGAGTAGTTGGTTCGGTTTTTTTCGTCAACGATGATCTGATTGATCCAAACCATCTTTTGGCACTCTTCGCATTGTGCCACCATGTTGAATCCTTCAGGCTGCGGCTCGCTACAGGCCAAACACCCCAAGACAATCTTCGTTTCCATTGATTTTTTTTCCTTTAGTGACCAAGTTCTCCCCATCATTATAGCTTATTTGTGGACCATGTAAAGCAAAGATTCCCCCACCATAGCGGGGAATCTTTATTCTCGGTCATATTCTGGATAGGGTAGATAATCCTGTTGATCTCGGTAGTCTCGGGCGGCCTTTTCGGTATAGACTTCTAGTTGTTTCCGAAGGGCTCTGACCTTCTTGCGAAGAGCCTCATTCTGACGCTTCAGGTCTTCGATCTGTTGCTGTTCGTCTGTCATCGTATTCACCCAGCAGCCTCACAGGCCCCGATTGAGCCGGTGTGCCATGTATTTCTCAAAAGCCTTGCTTCCAAAAGTTCCGAGGCAAACAATTTCGTGCTGGCTCTTCAGTCTTCATTATTCTGCCCTCTTTCAAATGGGGGCCAACTAAGGTCCATCTTGTCGTAAAGTTGTTTCAGCTTAAATTCGGATTCAATTTCCGCATCTTGTCGGCCTCCAGGACCACCGTAAATCGGGCTGTCGGATTGGTTTTCCAGCGTGTAAGTGGAATCCGAACAGAGAGGAAACCACTTGATGTCCTTTTCTAATTCTTCAAATTCTTTCGGTTGGAAGACTTCGACTATCCGGTTCCGCCGCGTTGAGGCCACTATTGTAGCAATCCCGCCGATTATAAAGGGCACCCCATCAACTAGCTTCATTTTAGCTGCTTTGGCCGCCTTGTCCGCACACTCTTTTTTGTGGGCCGGAATGCTGCAAATGCACCACGGGAGTCCATTCCATCTGAATATAGCCCAACGATACTCGTTATTTGCAGGAGTACAAGGAGTGAAGTATGTTTGCTCCAAGTAGTTGTAGAAGTAATCAGCACCCGCTCTTGTTGCCAACGAGACAATATGAACAGAATGTTCTTCTTTACCCCACTCGATCAATTGGTCGATTTCTAACAGACTAATCGTCAAGTCATCGTTTTCGTTAATACCAAAATTCAAGCCCTTGCCTTCGGGCATGGTTTTGATAAGATCATTCACAACATCGGGTCCGATGGGTTCCATCATTTGCCTTTCAGCAAAACCGTGGCCACAAACAGAACGATCAAAGCGAACAACATGCCGCCTAAGCCGGGCGGCTCCGGTCCATGAGTACCAATCATCTGCCCTAATTTGATGACGGCTATCAAACATAGCCACATAACGATTAGGACTCCGAACACAGCCGCAAGCCATCTCATATCAAACATTGATTTGCTCCTCTTTCAAAAAGAGTTGGATGCGAAACAAGGTATCACAGTAATAGCCGGTGAGATCAAGGGTTGCTTTTTCACTATCGATGCAGCGACCATAAGCCGTTAGTAAGGGCTCAAACAACTCAGCAAGACCTTTCAAATCGAAATTCATTACTCCTGCGTCTGCCGTTCTCACCGGATAAATTTCGATTTCCGTTACAGTTTCTTTCTCTGAAGTCTCGAAACGAACATCGATCCCCTTGAATGCTTGCGGGATAGTCGGCAACACCGTACCACCGACTTTCGTTGCGACGTTCTCTTCCCTCACTCCCGTGTGGAAATACTTTCGCAGCTTTCGGCAAAGTTCTTGGGTCAGTTCGTTCATAGTTCGATCTCTCCTGCGTCTTCCTGATGAGGCAAGTTCTTTCCAATTTCGCCCAAAGTCGGTTGACGCACAACAGGCTGAAGCCAATCGGGTTGTTCTTGCCGTTCATCCTGTTGGGGCTCTTCGGGTTTCTGCTCTTCGACCTCGACTCGTTCGCCACCGTCGCCAATGTAATCCGGCAAAGAGGAGGCGATGTGTTGAACGATATTCTTGTAATCGTCACTATCGAAGTCGTAACCCATACCTCGGACGAATAAACGCAACGCAGAAGGGGCGTAATGCACGCCCTTTTCATGGCCCTTATTCAAAACGTCGTTGACCCATAGATGAACAGCCTCTTCAGTTGTGCCTTTCAACTGAACTGGAGATGCCTTATCTGCGGCATAGACAATGGTTCCAGTCCAATTATAGGCAGCAGCCGATGCCTGGGCTTCGATGTCGATTCTTCCTGGCCTTTCCCACCGATTCATTGTATGATCCTCCCTCCATAACCAAGAAGGAGAGCAATGGCGGCCACCGGCAGTAGCCAAACGATGAGTCCACCCACGACACCGAGGATCGGGGGATAAACTATGGTTATCGCCGCAACTATCGCCAGCAAGATAAGCCACGCTTTGGGACTGCTAGCCCCATTATTGTGATGCTCTGCCATTAGTATTTCCTCTTAATTTCAGGTTGTGAGGCAATGATCTCCCCACCAGGAGAAACTGTGATGAAAAAACAGTCCGAATACGTACCGGTTCTCACCGACGAATTGTTTTGTTTTTCGCAAACAACATTGACTCTCCAATTATCTTCCCAAACATTGTGGACTTTAATTCCCATCAAGTGTGGAGGAGTGCCGAGTCTGTCTAAAACGGCCTTTCGGATAGCAGCCTCTTTATCCAGGGCCGTTGACTTCTGAGCCGAGGCGGTTATTGTTTGAACCATGTCAATTCTCCTGGGGCTTTAGATTAACGGGACAATGAAAAGTGTTCCGCATCATATTTTCAAACAGTACGCGAGCCTGTTCTGGCATCGCATTGAGTCCTAGATTCGGGATTTCCCGCTTATCTAGTTCTTCTAGTCCAGCCGGGGTAATAGTATAGCCTCTGCTGGTTGTTGTCACAAGAGCCATTGGTTGATCCGGTGTGACGGCCAAAAGCGGAGGCATGACAAACTTTTTAAGGTCGGCTTCCTTCGTTTGGGCAATGAGGGTAAGATTCTGGGCAGAAATCGGAGTCTGCCCCAGTGCTTTGAGAATCTCAAGCCGTTGGTGGCTCAAGCCGTATCGGTCTATGCCGTATTCAGTCGCCACTATTGCGGCCACGTCTTCCCACTTACCACCATTCATTTGATGCTCGGCCCGCATATCCATTGCAAAATCGTTTGCTTCACGCGGAATGTTACTGTACTTCGCCACCAATTTGCAGATAGAAGCATCCCAATCCGGGTTTTTAAGTTGGATGATTTGAGCCACTTCGTCCCGGCTATAAAGCCGCAACTGAACCTTGCGGAAACGAGTATCAAATTGAGTGGTCAGATCGCCACGATCTGTAGTGGCGATAAACCAGCAAACCCTTCGGGCATCGGCTTCGACACCAAATTCGGTCGCCAGTTGTCCATCATTTCTTTCGGTCGCCTTCAGCAATCCCTGCTCTACGTTGTTCTTCAATTCGTGAACCTCGTCAATGAAAACGATCATCGGAGGCAAGATATACCGACGCATTCGTCGCCTTTTGTCGGCTTCGTCCTCGCCGGGCAACTCATTGTAATCCACCAATTCCAGGGTGTATTCATCGTCGCCGTCATAAATGACAGTCTCCCGGCAGACCCGCTCGATTTCCTCGAAAATATCGTGGACCTTGCTGACCTGTTGCGGCTGGATTTCCACGAACGGCAACTTCAAAGTTTCAGCAAAGAGTCGAGCAAGAGTGGTCTTACCTGTAGAGGCTGGACCGCAAAGAGCAAAGGCATATTCAGAGCAGCAGTGATTGTGACGACCCAATGCCACAAAGGCCGCTCGCCGCAGTCTTTTTACTGCCTTCTCATTGCCAACGAAACTGCGGAAGGGGCAGTCATAATTGCGACGATCAACCCACCACTTTCTAGTCTCATCGGATGGCGGTACTTCATCCCAGAACCTAATTTCTAGTTGCTCAATCATCTTCAGCGACCTCCTTCAGTTTGCGGATAATGCGATCCCATGCCAGGGAAACAGACATTCTCGTATAAGGCTGGTCCGTGTTCGGATTGTTAAGCGTTCTTGCTAAACGGGTTTGCCACCCATTGCTGGCATCTTTCAAAAACCCATCCAGCACTTTACGCTCGATGTCGGAAAGGTCAACCTTCTCTAAATATGTCTCAAGGTCGGCCAACAGTAGATTGTCGGTTGGGGCAAATACCGGATGAAAACCACGACGACCCGCCACTTGCCAACAACGACTACCATTTGTGCCATTGAAAACCGAACCACATACCGTCGAAAAGTCCGATTCTTCATCATAACTGTGCTGGTGGTTCCCAACCGTGTCTTGATTAAACACCAGCACTAAACTGGCTTGAAGGATGCGAACCTCGGATTGATTCAGGCCCAGGAAATCCACCACTTCCAAAAATGTGACGGGTCGATTCAACTCAATTTTAGCCTTTCTGTATCGTCTGCGAAGGTCAATCGCTTGTTGCGGAAGATTGCTCAAGGGATTGGGGCAGTTGCAGCAGTTAATCATCCTGCGTTTTATGCTCCAATATACATACGTGCAAAATCTTACATCGGATCGAGTATAGTAATAAATAGATTTCCGTAGAGCTTCACTGGCCTCGTTATACAAGTCTCCCAAAGAAACCGAACGATCCACCGCACTTGCCGCCCACTTAAAGCAAATGTTTCTGGCGAGTTGTGAGTATGCTTCTATCACATTCGCCTCGATGTTATGTACGTCTAACATCTTTTTGATGTCGGTTTTGGGGATAGTCACCCCAAACATCTTGACCCGATTAACTTCTCCCCCGACATCATGGAGAATGTCATAGAAAAACCGCATCCGACCATATTTCTTGCGGGGCCGGAATTTTTCACTCTTCTCATACCAACGAAGAAGAGCCAGATTTCCCGTCCGCATGACTTCTTCGTAGACCTCCTTGACACGATTGGAAACCTCGCGATAAGGAAGAAATTGAATATCAACATCTTCGATCATGACTGTCCTTTCGGAACCTGTCTATTTCTGGACCAACGCTTACACTTCCTACCTCGCGTTTTTCCGTAGCCCTTTTCAAATTTTTCCAGAAGAGGGATTGACTTTCCCCCCATTTGTCGGAAAACGAGCCAAAATTCCCTGTTGCATCCCTGGTTGCTCGTTGCAGAATCCTCTTATCAGTTTCCCTAACTTCCCATCTTGCCTAGTTGCACGGAATAGCCCCTAAATACCTCCGATGGATTATAGCGAAAAAAAGAAATATGTAAACTTTCAAGGCAAAAAAAATTCGCCGGGAACGGCGAATTTTTTTCTCAAACAAACACTCAAAACAAACGCTAAAACAAACCTAATAGCCCCGGTAATAATCGGGATGATCTTGGTAACGAACGAATTTCTGCAAGAATGCTCTAGTCTTCGGGTCTAATTTGACTCGGTTTGGCATTCGATCAATCGTCCAGTCCTCGTTCAAGTAAATATACTCGCTTCGTGGATAACCATTTTGCGATACAGCTAAATTATGATTGTTCAAGATGCTTATCAATGTGAGAATCTCACTGTTCCATCGCGAGCGTTTTTCTACCTTCTCCCACATATAGATTTGTGGATTGGGCTGATACTGAGTGTAGGGAGTATAGGGTCGCTGATATGATCGTGTCCATTTGTCCAAATAGCCGCCCCTATAAAGGAACGCAGCAGCCAAAACAACGATCAATACCGCCACACCCGCTAGCAACGGAATGCCCCATCTATCTGTCCGTTTCGGTTGACAATGACAGGGCGATTTCTGGCCGGTGCCTAGCCTTTGTTCTAAATCATCTAACCATTCTGGCATGTCCTTGTCTCCTATAGTAAAAGATTGCAATCTCTACTATTAACGGAGTAAGTGGTGAAAAATTCTGGCAAATAGCGAAGAAAAGCCCTCGCCCGCAAGCGGGCGAGGGCTTTTTTCAAGGCATTTAAGCAGTTTTTACGGCAAAAACTCTTCTGTTACATCTTTTTTGTCCCGAAAATGATATACACGAACTTGCAGGCCATCTTCTTTCGCGATTCTTAAAGCAAGCGGTATCCATTGTTTAACTCTCACTATGTCGGCTCCGACCAATGGCATCATCATAAGTTGACCCTCAACAACCATGGAAGCCCCCATGATTCCTTCGTCACCATTTTCATCCTGGGCGACGAGAGCATACATTTCCTCGATCCGCAAGTCGGGTTGACCAACTATTTTAGGATTCAAGTTCTTCTTGACCATTCAATTCCTCCACTCGCAGGAGCCTAACTTTGACGCCTTTGTTCGTTAATTGATTTAACTGCTGACGACACTTGCCACATTGATGTTTCTTTTTGACAACGAACTTGCCGTCTTCTATGAATCGCACTTTCCTCGGAAAGTTTCCGACAAACTTATCGCAGATTGTAGACCATAGACTATTGGCAGAAACGAAATGGATCTTCGATCCCTGACTGGTTTTGACCCCGAATCGTTCTAATACCAATTCATCTTCGGGTTCTGGTTCATGTATTCCCATCTACTCCTCCTATTTCCATACAATTCCTCAAATATGCTTCTAAAGCAACCTTTCTTCGAAACCCTGATTTGATTGCGACGACACTATCAAAAAATCTCCACCAAATTTCTTTGTGTCGGGCCATCATACAAATTTTCTATTACCCTGTTCCACCGACGATGAACTATTGAGACTTTATTTTCTTCGTGAGGATAATCCTTGGCTACCAATTCTACGGTCGTTGCAAACGCCTCATTCATCCAAACATGGAACTGATCCATTTGACTCAAAAAAATAGCTCGATCTTCCTCGGGCATTTCTTCAGCCTGTTCATGGTATTTTTCTTTGATTTTTTCGCTTTTTGCAAACATATCGTGCTTCTCATTGCAGTGTCTTTCCAATTCCTTTACTGCGATTAACTTCCGTTCGGCACTACCGATGGTTAGTGCAATGACGGCAATCAATATGGCAGCCACAGGCGACCAGAAAACCCATAACAACGGACATCCGATGATGGCTGTTCCCCAGGTTACTCTAAGGGCAATTTCATTCGCTTTGATAATGTCTTTTGTGAAAAACATCGCAATAGCACGGACAAGTTCTACCACCGTCCATTGGGTAAACAGGAAGAAGGTTAAAACACATGATAATAAAATTGACCATGAAAAACAGAGAAGCCACATACGAAATCATTGGAGGCTCTCCGTATAAATTCAGAAGCATGATAGGCAACAACAGAATTATCAAGACAGCATTTACCAGCGGTCCCGCGATACCGATGATAAATTCATGGGCAGGCCGTTGATACCAATCACCATCAATCGAGGGCAAACCCGCCCACAAACTAATATCCTTTACTTCATAGCCTAACTTCCTGGCTACGAGTGCGTGGCCATATTCGTGAGGAATGACGCACAAATAGCAGACTAACAGAACTGCAATAATTATTCTCCCGTACTGATATGCCTCACTGGGCGGTTGGCTAAGAAACGGTAAGAAAAAGAACATTGCCAAAAACAAGAGGAAGGCCCCAGTGATATTCAGGGGGATTCCGAAAGGCTTCGCAACTGTAAACTTCCATATACAGAATTTCAAGAAAGGCATTAAAATCCAATCGAGGAATCTCATTCCGTTGCTCCTACATATTCCTTTTCCGGCTGCAACACAGCGGGATTGAAAACCAATTTACGAAGCTCCTCCTTCTGTTCTAAGAAGGAACCAAAATCTCTTGGATCATTTGGATGAAAAATGGGACAAGGCTTGTCGTAAACGATAGTGGCTCCAACTTGCTTCTTAAAGCCGCCGTTTACTTCGTTTCTTTCATGGTATTGTGACAGACCAAGGATGCGATCCGAGACATAAAACGCTTCGTTCAATTCGTGCGTCACAATCAAGATCGTATAAGGCGGCTCCTTACCATCCTTCTTGGCCTGCTGGTTTTCTTCATAAAGGTGCAGCAGCATTAGCTGAAGCTCTTCTCTGGTGGCTTCATCCAAAGCACCGAAAGGTTCATCCAGCAACACTACCTTCGGCTTCATGACTAGAGCCTGGGCAATTGCGACACGTTGCCGCATTCCACCCGACATTTCATGAGGGTAGAGTTTTGCTGCTGCACCGAGATTTAATTTTTCAAGCCAATCGTGAGATTTTTTCAAATGGATTTTTCTCAACGGAAACCATTTCCAGAACAAGAATGTTCTAAAAAACAAACTAGTTTCGTCCAACAACAAACCAAAAGCGACGTTCTGTTCGGCTGTCAAAAAGGGGTAAAGGCTATAATGTTGGTAAACGATCCCCACGTCCCTGGTAGGTCCGGTAACGGCATATCCACCAGTTTTGATTTCACCTTCGTTGGGCGGGTGTGTACCAAGAATCGCCCTCAAGAGCGTAGACTTTCCACATCCGCTAGGCCCAACGAGTGCCACAACTTGCCCGGCATCTATTTCGAGATTGATGTCCTCAAGGACTCGATTGTCGCCAAACCAATGGCAGACGTTTTTAATCGTCAAGGCTTTCGTCATACTATCCTATCCAGGCAGTTGAGGCAACAAAGAGTTAATGCAGAGTTAATGCTCTTCGGTTTGGAATTGATCTCCAAACAAACCATTGTCTGTTCGCAGAATTGACACCAAACCTTCACCCATAACGGTTCGGGTTCATAATCCTCTGGGCAAGGTGTACCAACTGTCAATTCTCGCATTTCTCGCATTTAACCACTCGATGGTAAAATTTGAAATAAGTCAGGAGCATACGCTGGCAGTGCTTGCCATTGGTTTGGCGACAATAGTTTTCTCGCCAATGCGAGTACGACGAAGTTCTCCCAAACGCATTTCTTTAATGTGTACTATTACTTTAACCGAAATCATTTTTCTCCCCAAATCCAAATGGCATTTTTCTCCGGTTCAAAAGCCCTTGATTTCAACCAAGGAAAACAAAACTTTTGATGTGGATATTTCAAAATTCTTTTAGTCCCGTGGGTAGCCTCGTTACCGATATGGATGTATTGCTTCCCAGGAACAAGAAACTCTTCCTCCAAAGGACCAAAAGCATTACCGTCTTTGTCTGCATCACTCAACCATCTTTGGGTCACCCAGGCTCCAATAATAATCTGGGGATCGTAATACTTAACCGCTTTGTTTGCGTCCATCTTCACCACATAGTCCGGTGGCTGAATGGTTGGCTGCCGAAGCAGTTCATAATACATTTTGATCTCTGGAATCTCTACCTGACAGTACGAGTCGGTAGCTGTAATGCCCAATAAGTGACCAATCCCAGACTTCCCAGCACAAATCTCAATTGCATGACTGTCTCCGATTCGATCCTTCAGCCAAGCTATCAATTCAATAGTCGGTAGTTGATACACAGCATGTTTGACACACCATATACTGATATGATCTTGTGGCACATGCTTCAATGCCGACGCGGGAAACGGACTCAGCAATCCATCCTCATCCAAAAAGATGGGATCTAAATACGACACATCCGCATTGTCAATCAATCTAGCCTTCATTTTCCGCACCCGAAGTCTTGATGCCTTGTTCTGCCATAGTTTTCATCAATCGATCCCGAAGTTTCGCCACTTTCGGCTCAAGATAATTCTCAACATCTTTTATATTGCAATCAGAAGGATCTTCCGACATTAAAAATGCCGAACTTATTGTAAGTCGAGCGGCCCATTCGGCCAAAAAAAACGACATTAAAATACCTCGTTCAATGTTGTCGCCGCAACTATCCTCCTGAAGCACCTTGTTAACCATCGTGTGAAGTTCTTTGTGAATCTCCACTCCCAAACTCTTCAACTCCTCAGGAAATCTATCCAAAAACTGTCTTTGTGTCATTGTCAGTCTCCGAACCAGGGACAAAGCAGTTGCCGTTTAAATCTCAGCCCCCAATCCATCAAAATGAAACATACGCCAAGAATGACCAAGTAAAGATAGACGACATTCATGTTGAGCAATCGACTTTGAATCCGTAACCGATAACCGAATCCAACATCAGCAACCAAAAGCTCGGCAGCAATCAGAAACACTAGGGCCGGTCCCACCTGTAGCCGCACCGCCTCGATGATCCTTGGCAATATCTGCATATAGACGACGTTGTAAATTACCTCGCAATGCGATGCTCCCAAGGTGTATGCTTTGTAGATCAAATGGTCACTTACGTCCTTTCTGGCGGCTTGGTAGATTGCCATAGCTAACGTCGGAAAAATACCTAAAGCGATCATTGCAACAAACATCTTGTACTCAGTACCAAAGAGAACAAAATAGACCGCCATCATGTCCGTTGGCGGTATCTTCGCGAAAAAATTGACCGGCCAACTAAAGAACGACTCGGCCCAAGACGATACTCCCATCGCCAAGCCAATAATCAATGCCAAAACAAACCCTACAAACAAACCGCCTACGTGCCGGGAAATCGTGGCCTTTAGATCATCCCAGAGCCATACATCTCCTGCGAAATCGGGAGTGACGATCTTCTTGGCCCCCTCGACAAATTGAGAGAAGTTGGGAATCGTTGTGTCCTTGGGATTGAATTGGTGCTGCCGATACGATAACCAGCTATAAGCTAACACCAATAGGACAATCGCAGAGATCGCCATAATGATCTGGGCTCGTTTGCTTATCGTTTGTCGGATCATCTCTTATGCTGCTGGGGGAGGATTTTGAGTAAGTTAAATCGTCTTGTATTCAGAAAGAAAGTTCAGTATTCAGAAAGAAAGTTCAGTAAGAGTATAATTCCCCCTGTGCCGAATGAAACCGACAAACAAATCAAACTCCCAATAAGCGGATTGAATGAACAGTCTGTGCCGCTCAACCAAGCGATTAAGAGTATAATTCCCCCTATGCCGAATGAAACCAACAAAAAAAACCAAATTCTCAATAAGCGAATTGCCGGATGGCTTTGTTGGCGGTAAATCGACATCTCCATCTTCGTTCCCTATGTGAAACATTCGCTTTATTCAGGCTGAAGTACGATTACGGGTTTTGTGCGGTCATCGCTTCCAATAACTTCCGATGCTTGGCCGATCATTCTGAACGTACCACGAAGATACGGAGTTTTGCCTTCTGAATAAAATCGTCGCCGTTTACGAATTTGAAACTGAGCCCCAATTTTCCATAGATGGAATCAGCGGTTGTAAGGAGGCTGGTGCCGTTTGCATAGAAGGCGGCACAATCACCACCCCACGTAATATAGGGCACAAGAGTGGACTTGGCGGTACTGACTTCTTTCACTGTGACGGGTCCGACGAGCGAGTCAAACGACTCGGCTCCAAACAGTGGCACCGCAAAAAGAAAAAACAGGATCGACAACCAAGATTTCATTACTTACTCCTTTCTTGGGATCAAACAGATTGATTCTTTAGCTCTCACAGCTTATGACATTATAGTTTACTGAGGGGATCTGTAAAGTTAGGATGGGTATTATTTCACAAAGCGACCTGAACTAGACCCTCAAATAGCGTAAATTCACGGTTTTTGTCGAATTTGACGCAAAACCGCCTCCCCTCTATATGGGTACATGGTAGTTGGGTTAGTTTGCCAATACAGGCAATTTGCTTAAGATTGGGATGATTTACGGCATCATAGATCGGATAGGCCGATAGCTGTCCTCGGTCGTTTTCCATGATTGTTAGATCAGTATTGGCGACAAATTTAGATTTAGAATGATGGTTTCGATATTCTACCTCAGGCAAAATCAACTTTTGACGCTCTGTATTGATTAGTGAATTAAGTTTCTTTCGATTGAACTTCTTTTTGTTTTTATTATAGATTTCTCGGAGGCTCCTCACCGCCTCCAATGTCAGATTGTGCGATCCTTTAATGTTGTTGCAAACACAACACATTGTTTGAAAATTGGAGGCCCGATCTTCGCCTCCATAGCACTTCGCCAAGATATGGTCCTTGGTCATCAAGATCAACTTGCCATCTTCTACGGCATAGAGATTAAAATGTGGCGATTTATCTTGAGGATGCTGTTCTAGAAGCATCGTCTTTCCCACAAGACCACAAGCAACGCACTTCTTGCTCGCACGGAAAGCGAAGTATCGATTTGAGTTCATGCGGACATAATATTTCTTGCCATTGACAATGTATTCCTTCCGCTCCTCGCTGCTTGTTACAAACGGGAGAACTTCGTCAAGAGAAAATTCCCCGATGACCCTTGTACCAGTTTTTTTAGTTCTCCGAATTTTAATGCGGAACTTTTCGGCTGCCGTTTCGGAGAGAATCTTTTCAAATTCCTTTTTGGCAACTTCGTTTATCTCATCGGGATTTGCATAAAACTCAAAAGCTATGCTTGCTGTTGCTCGATACTCTTTAGGGGCCTCCATATTTCTCCTAAAAGTATCTATCCCGTGGCCCTGAGTTTGAACTGTTTGTAAAGTTCAACCAGGGGCAACGACCGATCCTGTTTGGGTTCGGTTTTGCGTATTTTTTCTCTTGGCCCGTGCTTGCAACCAATTTCCCAAATACGTTCATCGTTATTAAGAGCCATTAAATACATCGTAATAACAAAGTCTGTCGGCGGAAAATTCCCTCTCAAATAAATGCAGAGGGTTTGCACACATTTGCCGTCTTTATAGACGTACGTCAAGTGATTAGATGGAAAGATTTGATAGACATAACCGGATTTCGGATTACGGGCGGTAACAAAACCATTCTTCAAAAAATTGAGGTATTGTCGCTCACCCACAATTCTTTTGAGCGTCTTTCTGGCACGATCCTCTCTTTCGTCTTCGGACTTTCTCAAACAATTCCGCGAATGAATAATAGTGGGAGCGGCTAATCTAGAACGAAGTTCCTTCAACATCCGTTCGCGAGGAGTGAGGATTGGTCCCGTAGGCTCAAGTTCGGTCCAAGTATTATCTGGGTGGTAGATGTAACTCCGAGTTGCAGAATAGGAGATCGGACCATACCAGTAAGCCCCCGTGCCCCCAGTAGTCCAAGGAGTTAACTTTGTAACCGTAGAACTGGTCGCTGGACCCGCCCAGCCATTGCTTTCCCACCTATGGATGACCTCGTAGCTGGTGCCGTTGATATGATATTCAGGAATAAAACTTTGTGGATTGAGATACACCGTCGTTTTTATGTCGTGGTATGCCCTCCCATCCAACACATAAATATCCTGAGAGCTATTGGAGCTATTTGTTGAATTAGTGTCGGCCAAGTAGGCCGGAACTGTTCCTGTACATATACCGTCGCCAGTCATACTAGCCTCCCGCAAGAGCTTTTTGAGGAGTAAGAAGAATTTCTTTGTCAGCCATGAGTGCTTCTTCCGCAAACGGATCGAAGGTTGTCATAGGTTCGGCCTTACCCCCATCGGGACCGATGCAATAAGGCACCATACCTTTCTCAACAAGCTCATCGAACAGGTCTTTGGCCTGTTGAATCTCGGTAATGTTATTGCTATTCCAGACAAGTCGCTTGTCGCCGTCCTCGGGATTTATGATCGAGATAGAGGAAAATCCTTTGGGAACCTTTTCCCTATCTTCAAGAATCCTCAGACCGGGCGGAATTTCAACATCGGCTTTCACATTCTTTTCAAAAACGGTAACCTTCATCAAATAGCCTCCTTGATAAAAAAAAAGAAATCTTATGCCCACGTCCCCTGATGGAAGTAAAGCCTCTCATCCATGTATCCACGTTCAACAATGTTGGCCTGCAAAATCTGCTGACCAACTGTTATTGCTTCATGTCGTGTAGCGTACCGACCAAAATAATCGACTTCCCCATTGGGACACAAACCCTTTAGTCGCCAACAAGCTGGACCTTTATTTTCTACATCAAGCGTTCCCGCAACGATCAACCGTTCTTCATGAAAATTCAAGAGGAGGTCTTCACAAAGATAGTAATCTAAACATTCCGGGCGGGCCCGAAGATGAATTGTCAATGCTGCGGCCACAGTGGTGTTAATATGCAACTGTCTTCCACAACTACGATTGTCGGCAAACCATCACGTTTTTTCTGGGCTTTCGTTTTTTCTAAAGGTCGTCCTCCGCAAAACATGCAATGTGGCAATGCTGCCCGATGTAGTTCTTTGGAAGTCAG